>Ga0210395_10002376_pt1 | contig 14622 bp, 10 predicted proteins | sample IncBWH4OmetaG_FD_150861 | JGI IMG/M metagenome (GOLD analysis project Ga0210395, IMG submission 150861) | Forest soil microbial communities from Barre Woods Harvard Forest LTER site, Petersham, Massachusetts, United States - Inc-BW-H-4-O ... | reverse complement strand
ATCGCCGGTCCGCGGGTTGGCCGCCACCGATATCGGGAGGCCGCCGACCGGCGTGGTGGCGGTGACCGTGTTGGTCCGGCCGCTGATCACCGACACGGTACCGTCGTTGAAGTTGGTGACGTAGACATCCCCATTCGGCGGGTTGACCGCCATCCCTTGCGGGTTGCCGACCGGGATAGTGGCGGTGACGGTGTTGGCCTGGCCGCTGATCACCGACACGGTGTTACCCAATTGGTTGGCGACGTAGACAGAGCCGGTCAGCGGGTTGGCGGCGATCGTATCCGACTCGCTGCCCACCGGGATGGTGGCGGTCACTGTCGGAGCCGAGGCGACCACCGCGAGCGCGGCCCGGTTCACGGTCATGGTGCCGCTCGCACCAGGCGCGCCGCTCCTATCGGAATGTGTCATGACCCCGGCTCCTTCAGCTGTGTCCTGTACGCAGTTGTCCTGGACAGACGGCCGGGGACTAGAGCCGACGGTATAGCCTTAATGATCTCGTGGCACGGCGCTCCGTCAAGGCTTTGACGGTATACATCGCGATCTATCGGTCACCTGCATACGGCGGCAGCAGCAAACCACCCGCCATCGACCTCATCCGACCGCCGTAACCTTCCGGCTGGCGGGTACCCGGCACCCTCGCGCTCGGCGGCCCCGGAGTCAGGCGGATGTCGAGCGCCCGCGGACCTGGCCCGCCGCTCGGCCGCCTCGGCGATGTAGCGGTCCCCGTGTGCGACCGGGCTGAAGGCGAAGGCGAGGGCGATGGCGGCGGTGAGGCCGCCGGTGACGGCGTAGACGCCTGCGACACTTCCGCTCAGGTTGATGGCTGCCGCCCCGGCGAGCGACCCGAGGGGGATGGCCGACCAGGCCAGGACCTGGGCGACGCTTACCACCCGCCCGTAGAGCTGGGGCGGCACGATCGCCTGGCGCAGGGCGATGGTGTTGATGTTGAACAACATGCCAAAGCCCGATGACGCCGCCCACAGGACCAGTGCGGCCGCGTAGGAGCCGGCGAGGGCCATGGCGGTCGTGGTCAACCCGGCCAGGACGAGGGCGCCGAGGGCGGTAACGGCGAACGAGACCCGCCGGCGGATCGGCCCGGCGATGAGACTGACCGCGACGATGCCGACGGCACCAGCGGCGTAGAGGAAGCCGATCTCGGAGTTGGTGGCGAGCAGGGCGCGTCGAGCAAACAGGACGAGCTGGGAATTGGCCGTCGTGGCGACGAAGTTAATCAGGGCCATCATGATCGAGATGGAGCGCAGTACCGGGTTGGACCACACGTAGGCCAGGCCCTCCCGCACGTCTGCGATCAGGGCCCGGACCACTGATCCGGCGGGGCGGCCGGCCGGCGCGGCAGCGTTGAAGCTGCAGCGGATCAGGGCCAGGCAGCCCGACGAGACGAGGAAGGAGCCGGCGTCCACGAACAGGAGATCGGCTACCGGCACGAAAGCCACGAGCGCGCCGGCGAGCCCGGGGCCGAGGATCTGACCGGCGTTGTTGGTCGCCATGATGCGGGCATTGGCCGTGACCAGTTCCTGCTCGCCGACGAGCGAGGGGATGGCCGCGAACTCCCCGCAGTTGAAGATGATCCCCAGCGTCGACTGCACGAAGGTCACGGCATAGATGTCCTCGACCCGCAGCAACCCTCCGATCGCCAGGACGGGGATCACGGCGATAACGAGCGCCTGGCCGATGTCACTAGCTAGCATCAGACGCTTGCGGTCGAACCGGTCGACGACCGCGCCGATCAGGAGACCGAACAACAAGTAGGGCACGAACTCCGCGACGGTGGTCAATGCCAGGTTCGTGGCCGAGTGAGTCAGCTTGAACACCAGTAGCGGCAACGCGAACGTGGTGAACGAGCCGCCCAGCTGGGAGACGGCCTGCCCGCTGAAGTAGAACCAGAAGTCTCGCCCCAGCCGGGCCCGCCCGCCTGCTGGGGTTTTCTGGGTACGACGCCAGTTGCCCATCCGGGAAAACTGTACTTGCTGGGCGGCCAGCCCGAGCAAGACCCGAGCAGGGCTCAGCTGCCCGGCCCGGGAGCACGACCTAGGCGACGGTCAGGGAGTGCCGGAATGGCGGGTTGGTGAACTCGAAGAGCGGGTCGACTGCCCGCATGGCCGCGACCCAGGCGTCGTAGATGCCCGGCTGCGCGCGGCGCGGACCGTGGATGACCTGCAGCGCGGCCAGTTCCTCCAGGCGTATGGTGCCGCAGCGGGCCGCGGCACGGGTAGCCGGGATCCATACCTCCGGCTCGAACTCTCCCACGGTCATCACCTCGAGCGCGGCGGGCACGGTCTCCTGCCCGGCCGTCAGCCAGCCCAGGCCGGCGTCGGCCCGCCGCGTGGTGATCAGCGAGAACTGCGCGTCCAGGGCCGTTTCCAGCCAGGCTAGGTCCGCATCCGCGGCTGCGGCCGTCACCTGCAGCCTCTCCGCCCCCGCCGCTGGGCCGGTGTCCGTTCCGCTACGCCCCGAAGAGTCCGGGGCACGCTGGGCTCATTCCCGCTCGGCTCGCAGTCGTTCGCGCAGAATGGGCTTGGCGATCTTCCCGATCGCGTTCTTGGGCAGTGCCTGCTCGAGGCATATCTCCCGCGGCACCTTGTACCGGGCCAGGGACCCCAGGCAGTGCTCGATGAGGTCGCCTGGCTCGGCGCTGCGGCCGGGCCGCAGCGCCACGAACGCCACGGGCTGCTCGCCGAAGACCGCGTCGGGGCGCCCGACGACCGCGGCTTCGAGCACCGCGGGGTGGGCGTAAAGGACGTCCTCGATTTCCTTGGGGTAGATGTTCTCCCCGCCCCGGATGATCAGGTCCTTGACCCGGTCGACCAGGGTGAGATAGCCGTCGTCGTCGAACCGGCCGACATCGCCCGTGTGCAGCCAGCCATCGCGCAACACCTCAGCGGTTTCCGCTGGGCGGCCCAGGTAGCCGCGCATCACGTTCGGCCCGCGGACCACGACCTCGCCCGCCTGCCCAGCGGGCAGCAACTGGCCCGCCGAGCCGATCACGCCGACCTCGAGGCCGGGCAGCGGCAGCCCTACGCTGCCCGCCTTGCGCACGCCGTGCACCGGGTTGGCGGTGCAGACGACTGTGCACTCCGACAGTCCGTATCCCTCCACCACAGGAACGCCGAAGCGCTGCTCGAACTCGCCGATCAGCTCCCGGGGCATCGGGGCGGCGCCGCAGATGACGTAGCGCAGATTCTTGGTATCGGCCTGCTCGCCGGGCCGCGATACCAGCAGCGCATAGATGGTGGGGACAGCCGAAAAGAACGTGGGCCTGGCCCGCTCAACGGTCGCCCAGAAGGTGGCCGCGTCGAACCGCTCGGCGATGAACGTCGACCCGCCGGCCAGGAGCGGGGACACGACGCTGACCATGATCCCGTTGACGTGGAAAAGCGGCAGGACGAGCAGTGAGCGCGTTTCCTCGGTCATTTCGAACCAGGCGACGATGAGTTCCGCGGTCGCCCGGACGTTGCCATGATCCAGGATGACGCCCTTGGGCCGGCCGGTTGTCCCGCTGGTATAGATCAGCAGCGCCGGCGTGCCAGGTTCAGCCTGCACCGGAACAGGCTCCTGCGGCCGGGCGGGTGACGTCACGTCCTCCACCGGGATGATCCGCAGCCCGCCACCCTCCAGTTTCGCCGCGGACGCACCGTCGGCGACGACGACATTCGCGCCCGCATCATCGATCTGGTACCGGGCTTCCTGGCCGGTCAGGGCCGGATTGACCGGGGTTACCGCGGCCCCGAGCCGCCACGCGGCGAACATGCTCGTGATCAGCTCGACCCGGTTGGGCAGCATGATCGCCAGCACGCTACCGCGGCGAAGCCCCGCGTTCGCGAGCAGGGCCGCGACCGCCGATACGGTCTGGGCGAAACGCGCGTTGCCGAGTTCCTGGTGCTCATCGGCGATGCAGGCCCCCGCGGGATCCCGCGCGGCCCGCTCGTCCGGAATGGCGGCTGCGAGCATGAGGGTACCTTCCGTGCCGTCCGGGTTCTGTGCTGTCCCGACGCTACGGTCGACGTCATCTATCGGCATTGGGCGCACGTCACCAAACCCGCGCCGCCGGTGGTGCTCCGCGTACATCCTCGCAGCTGACGGGCGGCGATTGGACTGCTGGTCCGTGGCGGGCACGGTCTTTCGTACCCGCGCCACGATGTGGCGATCCCGCCTCCGCTCTTAGCCTGCCGTCACGGCGAGCGAAGAGGTGCCCCATGACACGACTGATCAACATCGACAATGGCGGGACGCTGACCGATTTCTGCCTCGTCGACGGCGGCGACGTGCGCTACACCAAGACCCTGACCACCCCCTACGACCTGAGCCGGTGCCTGTTCGACGGCCTCACCAGGGTCTCGGAGCTGGTCTACGGGGAACCTCAGCTGGCGGCGCTGCTGCAGTCGACGGATTACATCAGGTACTCCACCACGCAGGGAACCAACGCGCTCGTGCAGCGAGCCGGGCCGCGCCTCGGCCTGCTGGTGGCCGATTCTGCGGTGGCAGCAGGCCTGGCCGCTACCCCGGCCCAGGAGGACCTGCTCGCCGCGCTGGTCGGCGACCGGTGGGCGGTGATCGGCCTGGAGCAGGACGACGATGCCCTGAGCCAGGAGCTCGTCACCAGGGTCAACGACCTGTCGGCCCGGGGCGCCCGGCGCCTGGTGATCGCGATCAGCGGTATGGACGGCGCGGACCAGGAGGCCCGCATCAAGCGCCTGCTCCTGAACCTGTACCCGCGGCACCTGCTCGGGGCGGTGCCGCTGCTGTTCTCCTGGGAGCTCGTCGCCGACTCCGACGATGTCCGCCGCACCTGGTCGAGCCTGCTCAACGCGTTCCTGCACCCGGCGATGGAGCTGTTCCTGTTCAACGCCGACCGGCGGCTCCGCGATGCCCGGGCCCGCCAGCCGCTGCGGATCTTCCGCAACGACGGCGGGTCGTCCCGGGTCTCGAAGTCCGCCGCGCTCAAGACCTACAGCTCGGGCCCGCGCGGTGGCCTGGAGGGCACCCGGGCGCTGGCCGGCCATTACGGCCTGCGCCACCTGGTCATGGTGGACGTCGGGGGTACCACCACCGACATCGGGGTCGTGACCGACGGTGCCATCCGTGTCGACCGGCGCGGCATGATCGACGACGCGCCAAGCTCCCTGGAGCTCGCCGCCATCACCAGCTACGGCGTCGGCGGCAGCTCGATCTTCCGCGTCGTCGACGGGCAGATCCAGGTCGGCCCGGAAAGTGTGGGCGCCGCACCGGGTCCGGCCTGCTTCGGGCTGGGCGGCGACGAAGCCACCCTCACCGATGTCCTGCTGCTGACCGGGCTGCTCGACCCGGCGACCTACCTGGGTGGCACCATGGTGCTGCACCCGGACCGCAGCGCGGAGGTGATCGAGACCAAGATCGCCGGGCCGTTGGGGATCACCCTCGACGAGGCGCTGCGGCGGCTGGAGGAAGCGCACGTCGCGGCGATCGCGAGGGCTCTGCTCGACACCACCACCGTGGACGAGGACACCGTCCTGGCCGCGTTCGGGGGCGGCGGGCCGATGACCGTGTGCGGCGCCGCCAGCAAGGCAGGTGCGCGGCATGTGCTCATCCCGCGCACCGCCGCGGTGTTCAGCGCGTTCGGCATCGGGTTCTCTGACCTGTCGCAGGTGTACGAGCAGCCGCTGCCCGACGCGGATCCCGCGACGATCAGCGCGGTCGCCGAGCGGCTGCTGGCGGCGGGCGCGCGGGACCTGTACGCCGAAGGGGTCGACCCGGGCCAGTGCACCGCCCGGTTCCGGCTGACTGTCGAGCGCGGCGACACCGAGACCGTCATCGACCTGGCCGACCCGCAGGACGCCGCGGCGCACCTGCGGCACAGCGAGCGGGCGTCGCTGGAGCTTGCGCTGGTGGCTCCGCTCCCGCACGTCACGCTCGGCCAGGCCGACGATATCGCCCTGTCGCCGGCCGAGGCGGACGGGAAGCGGCTGCTGCGGGACGGCCGTGGCGGCCATACGGAGGTGCCGGTGTACACGCTGCTGAGCCAGCCGCCGGGGGCGCAGGCGTCGGGGCCGGCCGTGATAGAAGGTCCGTTCTTCACCATGCGGGTCCCCGCGGGATGGCAGTTCGCCACCACCGTCGCGGGCGACCTGCGCCTGACCGACAGGGGCCAGCAATGAGCACCGTGATGCGCATCCCGATGACCGAGTACCTCGAGATCGACCTGGGAACCGAGCGCTGGCTGTGCCGGCGCTGCGGCCACGACTTCGGGTCAGCCCGCGCGAACTACAAGGAGGGGACCCTGGTCTACAACCGGGACCCGCGCGAGATCCACCGGCCGCTGATCGACTCGGCCCGCTACGAGTTCACCTTCGCCCCCGACCCGGCCTGGTGCCGGATCCTGGAGTACTACTGCCCTGGCTGCGGAACCCAGATCGAGACCGAGTACCTGCCGCCCGGTCACCCGCCGACCTACGACATGGAAATCGACGTCGATGCGCTCCAGGCGCAGTGGGCGGCCCGCCCGCCCAGCACGGTAATCCCGCTCGGCCGTGACGTCCCCGCCGAGCCGCTGCGGGTAGACGGGGGGAACCCGGCGTGAAGCGGATATCCGTCGACATCGGCGGCACCTTCACCGACTGCTTCGTAGCGTGGGACGGCCGTTACATCCAGGCCAAGGCGCTCACCACCCACCACAACCTGGCCCTGGGTTTCAACGAGGCGCTTGATCACGCCTGCCTCACCTTGGGCCTGCAGCGCAGCGACGTGCTAGGAGAGGTTGACTCGGTACGGTACGCGACCACTCTGGGCACGAACGCCCTGATCGAGCGGCGGGGCCCGCAGGTGGGGGCCATCGTCACCGCCGGCTTCGAGGCCACGATCCCGTTGTCGCGCGGCCGGGGCTACGGCGAGGGCCTGGACGAGCTGGCCAGGAACGACATGTCCAGCGGTACCCGGCCTGAACCGCTCGTGCCGCAGACCCTGATCCGCTCGGTCGGCGAGCGCGTGGACTTCCGCGGCACCGTCCTGCTGGAGCTTGACCGCCAGGACGTCAGGAGGGCCCTGCGGGAACTCGTCGACGCCGGTGCCGAGGCGCTGGTGGTCTGCCTGACCAACGCGGTCGAGAACCCGTTGCACGAGCTTGCCGTCCAGGAGATCTTCCTGTCCGAGTACCCGGCGCACCAGCTCGGGGCGATCCCGATGCTGCTCAGCCATCAGCTGTCCGGGCGCAAGGGCGAGTACGTGCGCGCTACCTCGGCGATCGTCGACGGCTTCCTGCACGCCACCATGTACCACGCGCTGTCGGAGTTGGAGCAGAACCTGCGCGAGCATGGCTACGCCCGCCCCATGCTGGTCATCCACAACTCCGGCGGGATGGCTCAGCTGAACTCCACCGACGCACTGCAGACCATCCACTCGGGGCCGGTGGCCGGCATCTCGGCCAGTGAGCACCTGGCCGGCCAGGCGGGCCTAGGGAACGTGGTGGCGACCGACATGGGCGGCACCAGCTTTGACATCGGCCTGGTTCCTGCGGACGGGGTCAAGCACTACGACTTCATGCCGGTCATCGAGCGGTGGCTGGTCAGCGTGCCGATGATCCACCTGGTCACGCTCGGCGCGGGCGGCGGGTCGATTGCCAGCTTCGACCGGCTGCACCAGTCGGTGGCCGTGGGCCCGCGCAGCGCCGGGTCCGACCCCGGGCCGGCGTGCTACGACCGCGGCGGCCTGCGGCCCACCGTCACCGACGCGGACCTGCTGCTGGGCTACCTGACCCCGGAGCGCTACGCCGACGGCCAGATCAAGCTCAACCGCGCCCGGGCCGAGTTCGCGATCGAGGAGGAGTTCGGCGACTGGATCGACCTCGAACCGGTGGAGGTGGCCCGGTTGATCAGGGCCGAGGTCGATGAGCAGATGGCCAACGGGATGGCCAAGGAACTGCGCATCCGCGGCTACTTGCCGGAGGAGTTCACGATGCTGGCCTACGGCGGCAACGGCCCGCTGCACTGCTGCGGGATCGCGCGCCACCTCGGCATCGACAAGGTGCTGGCTCCGCCGTACAGCTCGGTGTTCTCCGCTCTCGGCGCCGGCAACATGCCCCAGCTGCACATCCACGAACGGTCGGTCCCGCTGGTCCTGTTCGACGCGACGACGAAGGCGATGTTTACCGACTTCCCGCGGTTCAACGGGATCGTCGGCGAACTCGAAGACAAGGGCCGGGCCGACCTGCGCCGCCAGGGACTGCCGGAAAGCGCGGTCCGGCACCGGCTCGAACTGGACATGCGCTACGGCAACCAGCTGGTCACGATGGCCGTCGTGGCCAAGAAACAGCGGCTGGAGAGCGTCCGCGACGTGGTCGACCTGATGCGCCTGTTCGCCGACGACTACGGCAGGCGGTTCGGCCAGGGCAGTCAGTCGCCGGAAGCCGGCATCCGGGTTACCACGATCCGCGTCGCGTCCTACGTCGAGGGCGAGACCGTCGAGTTCGACGCTACGCCGCCGGGCCACACCACCCCCGCCACCCCGCAGGGATCGCGTCGCTGCGCCTTCGCCGGGATGACTGGATACGTGGCCACCGACGTCTACGACGAGAGCGCGCTCGAGCCCGGCCTGGTCGTAGGCGGCCCGGCCATAGTCACCACGCCCGCCACCAGCTACCTGGTCGAACCCGGCTGGCGCATCGAGACCGGTGCGCACGGCGCGATCTGGTTCCTGAGGAACTAAAGCCCGAGGATGATGCGCAATGACTGACCAGAACCTGCAGGAGTTCACCGATCAGGAATGGGTCGACCAGTTCCTCGCAGAGACCACGCTGTTCCTGGCCCCCGATCCGGAGATCATGAACAACCACCGGATGGCGCCGAGAACCGCGGAGGAGGACCGCCTGCTGTCCGGCCCGGTCGACGCCAACGACCTGGACCGGGTCCGCAAGCGGATTGTGGCGGGCCTGGACGAGGCGTTCGAGATGATGGAGCAGACCGGCGCCGCGCCCGGCGCGAAATGGGGTGACCTGACCAGCGCGGTGTATTCGGCGTCCGGCGACCTGATCCACATCAGCACCGGCGGCGTACTGGCCTTCGCCTCGGTGCTGCACTACCCGGTCCGCTTCATCAACAAGTACTGGGCCAACGACCCGACCGTCGGCGTTCATGACGGCGACGCCTTCATCCATAACGACGCCAGGTACGGCAACATCCACAACACCGACCAGAGCATGATCCTGCCGGTCTTCTACGACGGCGAGCTGATCGCTTGGGTGGCGACGATCATCCACGAGGGCGAGAACGGGGCCAAGGAACCCGGCGGGATGCCGTCCAGCTCCGAATCCGCGTACGACGACGGCATCAGGATGAGCCCGTTCAAGATCGTCGAACGCGGCATGATCCGGCGCGACTTGCTGACGTTCCTGCAGAACTCGGTCCGCGAGCCGAAGCTGCAGTACCAGGACCTCAAGGTCAAGCTGTACTCCGCGCTGCGGATCAGGGACCGGCTGGCCGCGCTGATCGACGAGGTGGGCCGGGACGCGTTCATCGCCTCGCTGCGCAAGTCGCTCGAGGACATCGAGGCCGAGGCGCGGCGGCGCATCTCGATGCTGCCCGACGGCACGTTCCGGGTGAACTTCTTCTCCGATTCCACCCTGCGCGAGAACGTGCTGCTGAAGTACCCGTGCGCGATCACGGTCAAGGGCGACGAGATGACCATCGACTGGCGGGGCGCGGCCCCGCAGTTCCTCAATCGCGCCTTCAACGCCACCCTGGGCACCGCCAAATGCGGCCTGGGCCAGGCGCTGCTCGGGTTCTTCTGGCCGGACCTGCCCCGGGGAATCAGCGTGATGAACCCGATGGAAGTCCTGACCGACGAGGGCAGCTGCGTCAACCCGGGCCTGGACGCGCCGCTGGGGCAGAGCCTGCAGGGCGCGTTCAAGACGTTCGGGGTGGTGCAGTCGCTGTTTGCCAAGGTGCAGTTCTCCTGCCCCGAGAAGTACGGATCGGTGATCGCGCCGTGGTTCAACCAGATCAACACCTTCCTATTCGGGGGCGTCACCCAGCACGGCGAGTTCGTCGGCAATGTCTGCGCCGACCTGAACGGCATGGGCGGTGGCGCCCGCGCGCACCGCGACGGCGAGCACTCCATGGCGCCGTTCTTCGCGGCCATGGCCGACCTAGGCGAACAGGAGATCATCGAGGACGACGTTCCGTTCCTGCAACTGATTTCCAAGAAGATCAAGCGCGACAACCAGGGCTTCGGTAAGCGCCGTGGCGGCATGGGCTACGAGATCGCGGTTGCGGCGCACGGCACCCCGCTGTGGGGATTCGCGACGGTATCGAGCGGCTCGAAGTTCCCCGCCGTCCCCGGCCTGTTCGGCGGCTACGGCTGCCCCACCTATCCGCTGTCCAAGATCAAGGGCGTCAACGTCTTCACGCAGATGCACGATGCGCCGCAGACCTGGTCGTTCGATTACGAGACGCTGATGAACAGCCAGCCGTTCGCCGGTGCCCGGTACTCCACGCACCACATGGGCATGCCTTTCGAACTCGCCGAAGAGGGTGAGGTGTACATGATCTGCCAGGGCAGCGGCGGCGGGTACGGTGATGTGCTGGAGCGTGACCCGGATGCGGTGATGGCCGACGTCGAGGCCGGGTACCTGTCGGGTGAGACGGCCCGCGAGATCTATTTCGTCGACTACGATCCGGACACGCTCGCCGTGGATGCCGAGGCCACGCAAGCCGCGCGGGACGCTGAGCGCCAGGCCCGCCTCGGGCGAGGCCGGCCCTACCAGGAGTTCGTCAGTCAGTGGGCGACCGAGGAGCCGCCCGCGCACCTGCCTTACTACGGCTCGTGGGGCGACGACAACAGCGTCATCCATGCCACCGCCTGGGCCACGTCCGGGCCGGTGCGGGTGGCCGCGCCGATGGACCAGCTGCCGCAGATCTTCCTGCCCGATCCGAATGTCCTCGCCCTGGCTGCTCAGCAAGCCCGGATCGCCCAGCTGGAGGCACAGCTGGCGGCACGGCCGCAGGAACGGGAAGGTCAGTGAGCCGCCTGTCGGCCAGCCTGGCCGCGCCGCCGTCCGGGCGTGAGCGCGCGATCTGGTTCGACGCTGCGGACTACGGCCGGGCCAAGCTGCTGGCCGGCGCGGTGGTGCCGTGGGACTCCCCGGCCGAGCTCGCCTCGTTCGTGGCCAAGCTGCAGGGCATGTTCCGTTCGGACGCGATCCTGGCCGACGTCGGCGAGGTGTTCACGCAGCGAGCGGCCGGCGATCCGCAGCTCCGCGCCGCGATGGCCGCGCGGCCCAGGCCCGGTTATGCGCTGCGCACGCTGCTCGCCGACGAGCAGGCCCGCCGCGTCGCAGCCGAGGCGGTCCGGGCCCTGGCCGCGACGGCCGGCGGCGTCCCCCTGGTCCTAGCCGTGCCCACACCGGCCCGCTGGCTCAGCACGGCGGCCGGGCAGGCGGGGTCGGACCCTGGACCAGTCGATTCCGGCCGGGCCGAGACGGCCGCGATGTATGTCGCCGATATGCTGCGGACATTCGGCAGCCTGGAGGTCGACGGGCTGCTCCTGGACGAGGGGTCAGCCCACGGGAGCGACCTGATCCACCCGGAGGCGTACCGGTCCGTGCTCAACGTCGCTGACCACTACGGGTGGCCGGTACTGGTCCGCGCCGATGCCGCCCCGGCGTGGCCGCACGGGAGCATCCCGGGCATCACGGCGTGGCTCGGGTCGGCCGCGGCCGATGGCACCGCTGGCCGCTGGGGAGTCGTGGCCGGGGCAGGTTTCTGGGACGGCGGCGATCCGGCCCCGGACGCCGAACTCGCACTCGTGCCCGTCCCGGCGCAGGCCGATCCAGAAGCCGTCATGAAACGGATCCGCGCCCTATCCTGACCAGCAGGACCCTGACCACCGGGGCCGTCAGGGCCGGGCCGGGTCGGCCTGCCGCAGGACCGCCGGGCCTAGCCACTGGGCGGCGAGCAAGGCCAGTTCAATCTGCAGCCGGTCATCGGCGACCGGGTGCCCCAGGCTCTCCTCGGCCTTGCCTATCCGGTACCTGACGGTGTTCTTGTGCAAGGTCAGCCGTTCGCCAGTGGCCACGAAGCTGCCGTTCTCCTGCAGGAAGACACGGAGCGTATCGCGCAGCATGGCGTGCTGGCCGTCATCGTCAGCGAGCGACCCGAGGGTCTCGATGACCCAGGCCCTGACGAGCTCGGTCGAGCCCGACATCAGGGCCAGCGGCGCGACATCGGCGAACCTGGTCATGGGCTGTCCAGACTGGCCTGCCGCCAGCGCGACGGCATGCGCGCCCAGGGCCTGCTCGTGGGTGCGGCGGAAGCCGGAGACACCGGAACCGGCCGAGCCGAGGGCGAACCGGATTCCGGATTCTGCTACGAGCGCGCACACGCTGGTGAAGGCGTCTTTGGAGCCGAGCGGCAGCCAGGCCCACGCGCTGGATTCGTCTTGCGGCAGGAAGATGGGCCTGCCCTCAAGGCCCGCCTGGCGGGCCAGCTCCACGGTCGCCTGCTCCAGCCCGACCAGAGCGCCACCGCCCGGCGTCGCTTTGTCGCCCCAGCACACCACGCCAACGTGGTACTGCCTGAGCCGGTAGCCCAGGATCGCCTCGGAGGAAGCCACGTCGACCCGCTCGCCTCTTAGCAACGCCTGGACCCGGGCCGCCCGGGCCACGCTGCGGTTACGCAGCCAGCCCTCCTTCTCGGCTTCGTAGGCGAACAGCAGCTCTTCTGACACCTTGTCGATGTACGCCGAGGTGATCTCGGCGATGCGCAGGGCGGCCGTGCTGACGATCGACGCATTGTCCGTGCTGCGCCCGAGCTCCTCCAGGCACCGGTCCTGGAACCGGGCTGACCCGATGCGGTAGGCGCGTAGCAGCGCCGATGCAGGCACACCGCGTTGCGCTAGCCGTCGGGCGTATCCCTCCGCCGCCGCCGGGGCGTGCACATTCTCCATCTCGATGCCGTGCTGGATGATGTGCAGGAGGGTAGCCACGTTTTCCCCGACGCTGGCTTCCAGCAGCGTAAGGACCCGCTTGTCGCCACGAAGCTGCGGGATCTCCCGGACGATCAGGTCATAAATCTCGGCGGACATCTCTGCGGTTCGGGGCGTGAGTGAACCTGCGACGTCCGACGCGCTCTGCACAACAGGTGCGCTTGACCTGTCCATCGGGGCATAGTACGCCGGAGCGGGACCGGGGCGATAGGAGCCGACGATGGCCCAATAGGCAGCGGCTCCTGGCCCGTAACGGAGGTCAGCGCTGTACTTCGGATGGAAGCCGTCTCTGTGTCGTCATCTCGGGGCCTGGTGGTGCAACAGCAGTCCGGACTTCGACCCGGCGCAGACGGTGCCTGTCTATCCCGGCGTCAGCGCTCAGGACACGTACCACGGACTTGACCGTAGTGCGGCTGAGGCAAGAGAAGGGAATGCCCGTCATGTTCAAGTCCACATCCGCCTCGCTGATCCTGCTCGGCATCCTGGCCGTTATCGTGGGGATCTTCGCCATCGCCTGGCCTGGCGTCACGATCTTGGCGCTAGTCATCTTGTTCGCGGTTTACGCGTTCATGGACGCGGGGCTGCAGAGCGTGCGGGCCTTCAGCAGCCGGGCCGCCGGCCCGGTCCTGGGTCACCTGCTGCTCGCGCTGATCGACCTGGCCGCCGGCGTCTTCGCCCTCGCGTGGCCCGCGCCTACCGCGTTCGTGCTGGTCATCGTGGTGGCGGCGTGGGCGCTGGCCGGCGGCGTGGCCGAATTCTTCGCCGGTTTCCAGGCGGGGGAGGACGCGGGCACGCGCACGCTGTTCATCACGTCCGGGCTGGTGTCAGTCGCGTTCGGCGTGCTGCTGTTCGCCCGGCCCGGGGTCGGCGCGGTCACCTTGGCCCTGCTGTTCGGCCTGTACGCCCTGATCTACGGGTTCTCCCAGATCACCGCCGGCATCCAGCTCCGCCACCTCGGCGGACACTCCAAGCCACTGTCGGAACTGCGCGACGCAGCCTGAGTGCCCCGGTCCGAGGCCGGGCGCATTACACGCGGGCGCGCGCGAGATCTCCCAGTCGGCGACCGGCTACGCGTTCGGCAACCTCCTGACGTCGCTGGTCGCCGGCGTGGTCGTCTTCGTCACGCTCACCATCCCTTGGGGTTCCGTTCCCGTTGCTATGGGCGCTATGGGTCGCTCTGGTCGATTTCCTGCCCATGGTCGACGGTGCGCTGGCCGGCATCCCCACCGTCTTGTTCGCGCTCGGCCACTCGCTCATCGCAGGCATTGTCACCGGGGCGGCGGCCGCGGCGCTGGCCGTCGGCATCTTCGGTCTGCTGCCAGCTCACGGCGTTCGGGCGGCTATAGCTCCCGCCAATGCAGGACAGACACCACCACCTTTCCGTTGACGGCGGCCTGAGGTGGACTGGAGAAAACCCGGGAAGCGCTACGTGCCGCGGCGTAGCCTGGCTCGGGTCAGCCGCTGACCATCAAGTGGTTCACCTGAACAGGACGGAGGGGTAACTCGTGGCCCGCACCCACATTGTCGAATCGACGCCGGAGACGGTTCGTTCGGGGTACCTGGATCCGGCGGCCAATCCGGTGGCGGTGATCGAGCCGGGCGACACGGTCCGCTACCCGAATACCTGGACGCACTGGGGGAACGAGGCGAAGT
>Ga0210395_10002375_pt1 | contig 14623 bp, 13 predicted proteins | sample IncBWH4OmetaG_FD_150861 | JGI IMG/M metagenome (GOLD analysis project Ga0210395, IMG submission 150861) | Forest soil microbial communities from Barre Woods Harvard Forest LTER site, Petersham, Massachusetts, United States - Inc-BW-H-4-O ... | reverse complement strand
TCAGTCGAGGTGATGATAGCTCCTATTTCGCAGGCAAGAGATATATCGTCACCTGGGGGAAAAGCACGCCTGCTCCTTCAACAACCTGTGCGAGGCCGGGTTGCGCTCGCTCTTGCTAAATTTTTTTCGAGTACCTAATGGAATCACCGTTTACCGCGACCCTAGTGCGGAGCACTGATCGATACATCTCAATATGTCCATCGATGGTTTTCTCGATGCTAAATTGACGAGCGCGTTGGCAACTGGCCTGGCTCATCAGGCGTCGCCGCTCAGTCGAGGTGATGATAGCTCTTATCTCGCAGGCAAGAGATATATCGTCACCTGGGGGAAAAAGCACGCCTGCTCCTTCAACAACCTGTGCGAGGCCGGGAACATTGCTTGCCACGATTGGTAATCCGGCTGCCATTGCTTCACAGGCTGCAATGCCAAAGCCATCGGAATTGGTGGAGTGGACATAGATATCGGCTGCTTTCAAGAGTTCTGCAACATCGTTTCGCCAACCCAGAAAGCTGACACGATCCATAATTCCGAGAGCGCGCGTCAGTTGCTCAAGTTGTAAACGCAACGGCCCATCCCCAACAAGTAGCAGATGGGCATTGGGAATAGTTTTTATTGCCTTTATGACGGTGGCTTGATCCTTTGGTATATCGAATCGGCTAACAACGACCACGCGTGTGAAATTGGGCTGAATTGAAGATAGTTCAGCAGGTTTCGCCGATTCAAATGCCTCGAGGGGAATGCCATTGGGAATGACCTGAATCTGTTTCTGTGTTTTCGGGCACCACCGGGTAAGCTCTCCCGCAACCGCCTCACTTATGCAGACGATGTGGTCATAGTATGAATACATCCGCGCATCGAGAAGTCGAAACCACCAGCGTCGCCGAGAGTTCCACGCGCAATGCTCAGTAGTAATGAGCGGTATCTTTTCCCTCAACAGCGCCGCAGCGAAACAGGCCCATAGCTGTGCGGGAAAGAGGTGAACATGGCACAAATCGTATTGGAGCATGATCCGTGCCAAGGGACGGATATGTCGCGGTGAGTAAATCTTTGTTACTCCAGTACCAAGCACCGCCACGTTTTCCCTTTGCATTGAGTCTTCAATTGCACTCGAAGTCCGAACGAGCGCTACGACGTCGCATTGAATGCCGCGATTGCGAAGCTTGGGGACCATGTCTTTCAGCAGGATCTCGGCTCCGCCTAGGGCGAGCGAATCAATTACTTGAAGAACTCGCATGTTTCACCAGAAGATTCGGTTCAGTTTCAAAGTCTATTAACTGAGCCAACTTAAAATACATGATCGATGGCGTAGATGCTAGACTGGGGGCGAATTCCAGGATGGCCTCAAAGGTCGATTCGAGGATGAATGGGCGCATTCGCTTCGAGAACCATATACGATCCCGCTACTGCAGGTCTACGGCGTGATATCAGACGATATACGCTGATTATCAATATCGTCGGCGTGTTTGCCGTTGCCTCTTGTCCATTCTGGCTCGGGGTGCTGTTCTTTACCAGCCCAAGGGACTATTCCTATACTTCTTCGCTTGTCTGCGTCCCCCTGCTCGCTATCGTCTACTATGCGGCTGTAGCTCATGTCGCGCAAAGAAATCTCTATTTGAAGCGTCTTCTCAGTGCCGGACTCGTCGCTCATATGGCTGTCTCAAGTGTTTACCTGTGGATGGGGTTTTATGTATACGGGGCATCTGTCGACGCGTTTCACTATTGGACGGTCGGAGGACAGCTTACGCGCGATTTTACCGTGGTGGGTTGGAGCGCCTTTCATCCTCCATATTGGAACACGAACCTGATTAACAATATCTGCGGAATCATGATGTTATTGATTGGGGATGGTTTACCAACTCTTTTCATCACTTTCGCCTTAGCAGCTTTCTGGGGGGGATTTCTCTTCTACAGGGCTTTTGAGATCGCTTTTCCTGACGGTCATAAGTGGCTGTATGGCGTGCTTGTGATGTTGTTGCCATCTATTTTGTTCTGGTCGAGTTCGCTCGGAAAAGATGCACTCGCACAGCTATTTATTGGAGTGACCTCCTATGGTTTTGCGAGATTCTGCAGAGCATCAGGGGCCTCCTCGGGAATGATCTGCATTCTTGGGATTGTCGGAATGGCTGCGGTTCGTCCACATATTGCCGCTATGCTTGCGATGGGCATCACGGTGGGTTATGCGTTCGGTAAGAGCCAAGGCGGTCGGATGTATGTTGTCGCGAGAATCTTTGTTATTCCGCTGGTTCTTTTAGGGACTTTTTTCCTTGTGCGCCAAGCAGGACAGTTTGTCGGGATTGAGGGTAGCAATGCGCAGGGCGGCATTAATAAAGCCAATTCATTAACACAGAGCTCTGACATAGGTGGTTCTGCCTTCTCTAGTGGACAGTCACTGCCAGTTCGAATTGCTGAAGCGCCGCTCCTGCTGTTCCGACCGCTCCCGTGGGAAGTGCACAATGCGATGGCTGCTGCTTCATCGATTGAGTCCACGGCGCTCCTGCTTTTGTTCTGGAGCAGGCGCCGCATGATTTGGAGCACCATTCGCCAGTGGCGAAACCCCTATACTCTTTTCATCCTGGTCTTTTGTCTTTTATTTTCAGTTGCCTTCGCCGTTGCGACAAGTAATTTCGGTATTCTAGTGCGCGAGAGAGTCATGATGGTTCCAATCGCACTCATGCTTGTTTGTGCTAAGCCAAAATCCTTTAAGGTTAGACGACTGACAACCGTGCGCCGATCGTTCCTTCGAGTTTCTGCGCCAATCCCAAATGTGGACCAAATACAATCGTAAAGGCTGATCATTAGAGTCACCATGTGTGGAATTTCGGGTTTTCTGAGTTCGACACCGCACGACTCGACAGAAGAGTTGCAGATGATTGCTTTGCGCATGGCTGACACATTGCGCCATCGTGGCCCTGACGATGGTGGTGCATGGGCCGATCCTGATGCAGGCGTCGCACTCAGCATGCGCAGGCTGGCGATTCTCGATACCTCTCCCGCGGGACATCAACCAATGCAATCGGCCTCGGGACGCTACAGGATGGTTTTCAACGGTGAGATCTACAACTGCGAAGACTTGCGCCGGGAATTGTTAAGTGAGGGGTTCGCGTTCGCATTTCGCGGACACTCTGATACGGAAGTCATGCTGGCTGCGTTTGAACAATGGGGCATTGACAAAGCAGTAGGCTGCTTCAATGGTATGTTTGCTTTTGCCTTGTGGGATCGCCATAACAGAAACCTGACGTTGGGCCGTGACCGTTTTGGCGAAAAACCCCTGTATTACGCCATCATCGGCGGCAAGTTTCTGTTCGGTTCCGAATTGAAAGCCCTCCAGGCGCATCCTGAATTTACAGGCGAGATCGATCGGGGAGCGGTCGCACTTTATTTGCGCCACAATTGTATTCCCGCGCCTTATTCGATCTACAACACCGTACGTAAATTGCCGCCAGCAACTCTCTTGACAGTCTCAGCGGATGACTTTACGAGCACACCATGTGCGTACTGGTCGGCACGAGAAGTGGCTGAATCCGGGATTCACAATACTTTTACCGGCAGCGAGCAAGAAGCAGTGGAAGCACTCGATGGTCTTCTTCGAGACGCGATCAAAATCCGTATGTATTCGGATGTGCCACTGGGAGCTTTTCTTTCGGGCGGCATCGATTCGTCCACTGTTGTAGGGCTGATGCAGGCACAGAGCACGATTCCCGTGAAGACATTTTCTATCGGTCAGTTAGAAAGTGGATATGACGAGGCTCCAGAGGCGTCTCTTGTCGCACGTCATTTGCGCACGGATCATACTGAACTTTATGTCACGCCTGAGGAAGCAATGGCGGTCGTGCCGCGCCTGGCCCAAATATATGATGAGCCGTTTGCAGATTCGTCGCAGATCCCGACATTTCTAGTATCACAACTTGCACGGGAGAAAGTGACAGTAAGTCTATCTGGGGACGGAGGTGACGAGGTTTTTGGCGGATACAATCGTCATACCTGGAGCGGCCCTCTTTGGCGGAAGCTACAACCAGTTCCGCTCGCGTTGCGCCGGCTTGGTGCTTCAATGATCCTAACCTTGTCTCCTCAGTCATGGGACGCGCTTTTTCACAGTGCAAGTCCGGTTTTACCACGTATGTGGCGACAACGGGTACCCGGCTACAAGCTCCACAAGCTCGCTTCGGTCATGGACAGCCATGATGTATATGACATGTATCACCGTTTCACGTCGCACTGGTCTGATCCACCACTGTTACAGTCTGATGTTGTGGAACCAGGGAAGCTCTTGACCAGTGATGGACTCTCCCAGCTACTGAGTGCCACCGAACAGATGATGTACTTAGATTCGGTGACATATTTGCCCGATGACATCCTAGTCAAACTGGATCGCGCCACTATGGCGGTTAGTCTGGAAGGCCGCATTCCGTTGTTAGATCATCGCGTGGCCGAGTTCGCGTGGCGATTGCCGCTGTCGATGCGTGTGCGAGGACGAGAGGGGAAGTGGATTCTACGTCAGGTGCTATACCGGTATGTGCCACGCGAGCTGATAGAACGTCCCAAGTTTGGATTCGGCGTTCCACTCGCGTTGTGGCTACGCGGGCCACTCCGCGATTGGGCAGAGGAGCTTCTGGATGAACGCCGGCTCCGGTATGACGGCTTTTTCAATATCGCCCCGATTCGCAGAGCGTGGGAAGAACATCTCTCTGGGAGGCTGAATTGGGAATATCATCTCTGGGACATCTTAATGTTCCAAGCGTGGCTGGATGAAAGTCGGCGCACATCTGGCAGCTACTCCGCCTCAGTTGAAAACCGTGCAGATCCAATTACGGGTCGCGTATGAGTGGCAAAGGTATGGGTGTTCTGCACGCAGTTACGGATTCTTTGAGTACAGTATTGCTGCGAGGGCAGGCGAGTTATTTAAGGGCGAAAGGATTTGATCCTGCGCTTTTGTGCGGCCCGGGAGCCGGGACGGAACAGATACGTGATCGAGAGGCAGCGGCAGTTTTTACAGTAGCGATGCGCAGAGAGATTTCGCCTGCGTATGATTTAAAGTCTCTTTTTCAAGTATGGCGTCTCCTGCTCCGGATTCAGCCGGTAATCTGCAACAGTGGCACTCCCAAGGCCGGTCTTATTGTGGGGATTGCCGCATGGCTTGCTCGTGTGCCATGCCGTATCTATACGCTTCGCGGACTTCGCCTTGAGACGGCAACAGGCATCAAACGAAGTATTTTATTCTTGACCGAAAGAGTGTCATGTTTTTGTGCGCATCGGGTCATCTGCGTCAGCCCCAGCCTTCGTGGGCGGGCAATTAAGCTGGGAGTGCTGCCGGGCGATAAAGCCGTATTATTAGGGGCTGGTAGTAGTAACGGAGTCGATACCAACCGATTCGCATCCACTCCCCAAAAAATGTCGCAGGCCGCGGAGCTGCGCCAGAAATTAGGGATTCGTCAGGATCAGCCAGTGATTGGTTTTGCAGGCAGATTTACACGGGACAAGGGACTTCCGGAGTTGGTTGCAGCGTTTCAGTCGGTACGAAAAGAAGTGCCTGAAACTGTTTTGCTTTTAGTGGGGAGCTACGAGAAGGGAGACCCTGTGCCCCAGAAAACAAGAGACGCAATCGAATCTGAGCCAGGGGTGATTTGCGTTGAGTTCACATCTCAGATTGAATTGTACTATCTCGTGATGAATATCTTTGCTTTACCTACACATCGCGAAGGCTTTCCCAATACAGTCCTTGAAGCTCATGCCGCAGGTCGTCCCGTGGTAACTACAGTTGCCACGGGCGCGGTAGATTCGGTGCACCATGGCGTGACCGGATTGCTCGTTCCGGTTGGAAACTCCGAAAGGCTAGCCGAGGCATTGTTATCTTTGTTATTCGATCCCGCCAAGGCAAGTGCACTCGGACAAGCTGGAAAGGAGCGCGTGCTCCGTGAGTTCCGCAACGAAGCCATTTGGCAGGCCTTGGCTTCTTTATATCGGGAAATGCTACACGAGCGCGGTTATGTTTTTCCTTCTGTCGAGCGCGCGGAGGCGGTGAAATGCACGCAAACGCAGTAGAAGTCGCTTGTAAGCGGGTTCTTGATCTCACGATCGCTTTGCTAGTCCTTGCCATTACGTCGCCGTTGATGTTGATGATTTCGATCAGCATTTGGTTGACGATGGGAAAGCCCATACTGTTCCGTCAATCCCGACCGGGTTACCGAGCGCGTCTATTCACATTACTGAAATTCCGAACCATGATCGCAACTCAGTCTTTGACGGTTGATCCTGCTACGGATGCAGCACGCCTAACGTCTGTGGGCGTGATATTGCGGCGGTTCAGTCTCGATGAACTTCCGCAATTATGGAATGTGTTGAAAGGAGAGATGAGCCTCGTTGGTCCAAGACCCTTACTCATAGAATATCTTGATTATTACACCCCTGAGCAAGCGCGGCGTCATCTCGTGAAGCCCGGGATTACGGGCCTGGCACAGGTGAAGGGGCGCAATACAATCACCTGGAACCAAAAATTCCTTTGGGACATCTGGTATGTCGATCACTGGAGTTTTTGGCTCGATTTGCAAATTCTATGGACTACTCTTGAGAAGGTCATCAGGGGTGAAGGCATTAGCCAGCAGGGCCACGCAACTATGGAGAAGTTCGGAGTCGAGCGGAGGTGACAGAAATAACCAACGAAGCTCGTGTATTTGTCTATGGCGCCAGCGGACACGGTAAAGTGGTCGCCGACATTCTTCAGGCGCGGGGCATCAGGGTTGAAGGCTTCATAGATGATGATTCCTCGAAGCCACGCACACTGCTTGGTTTGAAAGTTTTAGGCGATGGGAATTGGCTTGTTGACCAAGCTGCTGATCAACCTCTGATAGTGGCGCTCGGCATTGGTGATAATTTCGCTCGCCGGACGGTCATGAACCGTTACACGACAGTGAATATTCGTTTCTTCACAGCTGTACATCCAACGGCAACGGTGGCTGCCTCAGCAAAAATATATTCGGGATCTGTGGTAATGGCACGCGCAGTCATAAATCCTGATGCAGTGATCGGTCGAGGCGCGATCATAAATACCGGAGCGATTGTCGAACATGATTGTCGTATCGGAGATTTTGCTCACTTATCACCAAACGTCGCTGTCGGCGGCCATGCGCAGGTTGGCGATTTTTCCTGGTTAGGAATTGGCTCTGTCCTCATTCATGGAGCCAAAGTCGGGTCCGGCTCTATCATTGGAGCCGGGGCGGCCGTGGTACGCGATATCGGCGACTGGGTCGTCGCAATCGGCACGCCTGCGCGTGTTCTAAGAGCTATTCAACCGCGAACTCAAGGACATTAATTGGCGAGAGTGAACGACGGCGATTTCTATCCGAAAACTGTGCGAGCTGTTCACAGGGAGATTTTTTCTGAGAACACTTCTGATCGATCACAATGAAAGGCCGGCAATCGCAGGTACCGATGTTTTCTACCGGCCTGAACTTGACGCGCTTCGTTTCTTCGCATTCTTTGCGGTTTTCCTGACCCATTCTTTGCCGCATGATCCGACTCTCTATTTTCGCTATCATCTACCCGCGAAGCTCGCATTGTTGATGGCGGCAATTGCCTCTGCGGGCGCCTTCGGGGTACAACTGTTTTTTCTTCTCTCCGCCTTTTTGATCACGTCACTATTGTTGCGGGAAAAAGTTGCAACCGGAGACATTCGTCTGCGTGCGTTCTATCTTCGCCGCATCCTTCGTATCTGGCCGCTCTATTTTTTCGCTCTTGCGCTTGCTGCATTTTGGCCGTTGCGAAATGCACGGATGCCGCTTAACTATCTGGCCGCATACCTGCTGCTTGCCGGCAATTGGATGACGGTGTTCTTCGGCGCTCCTGGAACATTTATGTCAATCCTTTGGAGTGTATCTATTGAGGAGCAATTTTATCTCTCGTGGCCGTTCGCTCTGAAAAAGGCTTCGCGGCCGGCTCTTATAACAATTGCGATTTGTCTCATTCTGATAGCCAATGTGACTAGATTATTTCTTGCTCGCGGAGTGCTTTATGCTCACACAGTCTGGCCTAATACATTTGCAGAGCTCGATCCCATCGCGCTCGGGATACTTTGCGCCATCTTCCTTAATGAACCAAGGCAGTTCAGGGTAGCGACACGGCTCATCCTGGCTGCGCTTGGCTTGCTGACTTTCACTATTTGCGGTCATTTCTCGCCACGGGCTGACGCCGCATTTGCTCTGTTTGGATATCCCGCGGTCAGCCTTGCCTCGCTGGCGTTGTTCATGGCGATCTATGGATTACGCGTCCGATTTAAGCCCTTGATCTATCTGGGCAAAGTAAGTTTTGGCCTGTATGTTTACCACCTGCTGGCGCTGTATCTGCTGGGGCTAATGCTCGGCGGTAAGACCCGAACATCCGGCCGTTTTGCCATCTACTGGTGTGGCGCGCTCGCTCTCACAATTTTTTTCGCCAGTGCATCTTATCGATGGCTGGAGTCGCCCTTTCTTCATCTGAAAGAGCGGTTCGCCTTTGTGAAATCGCGGCCAGTATAATGGGCTGGAAGTTGCCGCCCAACATAAATGAATTGGCTTGAAAGGTAAATGCCAGGCGAAGGCACATGAATCCGTCTGAGCTTCAGGGCTTTCAAGGAAAAATGACCTCATGACATATCCTTCCTCAGCTCAAGTCTCGAACTCCCTGGCTATTGAGGGAGGCTCTCCGGTACGAAGACATCCTTTTGCTCCATGGCCTTCCTTTTCGAACGAAGAGATAACGGCGGTCAGTCGTGTTCTTGAGTCCGGCAGTGTGAACTATTGGACGGGAGATGAGGGGCGACAATTCGAAGCAGAATTTGCTGTGTTCACTGGATCTAAACGTGCGGTTGCCGTCGCCAATGGAACAGTTGCGTTAGAACTCGCACTTCAAGCGCTTGGAATTGGTGCCGGAGATGAGGTCGTTGTTACCAGCCGCACGTTTATTGCGTCAGCGAGTTGCGCTGTCATGCGGGGTGCGATTCCAGTAATGGCAGACATCGATCCAGATTCGCAAAATATCACGGCAGAGACAGTACGCGCTGTTCTCAGTCCACGAACCCGCGCCATTATCGCGGTACATCTGGCTGGATGGCCGTGCGACATGGATCCGATTCTCGAGCTTGCTCGTGAACACCAATTGACGGTCGTTGAAGATTGCGCACAGGCGATTGGAGCCACGTACAAAGGACGGCCAGTCGGCTCCATGGGTGACATAAATGCTTTTTCCTTCTGCCAGGACAAGATCATGACTACTGGGGGAGAAGGCGGAATGCTAACGACAAACGACCCGGAGCTTTGGTCTAGGGCGTGGGCTTTCAAAGATCATGGAAAGAGCTATGATGCTGTTTACAAACGCCAACATCCTCCTGGATACCGGTGGTTGCATGAAAGCTTTGGCACAAACTGGCGACTTACCGAGATGCAGAGCGCGATGGGTAGAGTACTGTTGCGGGAGCTTCCGCAATTTGTAGCCTCGCGACGCAGACTGGCGGCGATATTAACCGACCGCTTCTCTCATCTCCCGGCTCTGCGCATTACCGTACCACCCGCCGATGTGTTTCATTCGTACTACAAATATTACGTCTTTCTGCGGCCCGAACGGTTGAGGAAAGGCTGGGGGCGCCAGCGTATCGTTGAAGCGATCAATGCCGAAGGAGTGCCGTGCCTCGTGGGGGGCTGCAGCGAAATCTATCTGGAACGTGCTTTTCCAGTGGTGATGCGACCACCGAAGCGGCTTCCTACAGCCAAGCTATTGGGAGAAACTTCGCTTATGTTTCTGGTGCATCCGACGCTTACCGAGAGCGACATGCGAGATACCGCGGATGCTGTAGAGAAGGTCCTGATGCATTCCAGTTGTTAGGGGCTGAAGGGAATGTCCATTTGAGATCAATCGGGGTAGTGACCACATCGCGGACGGATTTAGAAGCGCCAAGCTTCAAATTGCCGACGGTGAACATCGGGACCTGCCAAGACAGGCGGGTAGAAGCGCGCAATGCAATTGATTTAGGCTATGAACGGACTCACATCGTCGCCGGAATCAAAACGCGATCAGCAAGGACTTCCGTACGTCTCTTGCTTCCTGGTCAATCCAATTGTCAGCAGTACAAGATCTGCGCGTTCAACGATTCTGTCTGTTTTGAAGCAGACATCGATTTGGGAGATTGATTGATTCGAAAGAGATTTCACGATCTTGCTGCTCCTCGTATCAGGACCGCAGTCAAATAGAAGAAGGCTGTTAAAAGCGCTCAGCTGCAATAATAGTGAGTCCCGCGGCCAAGCCGATTGCAACATCCACAGCCCGGGTCGCAGCCTGTTTTCCCTTGTTGGTTGGTATGAACAAGATGTCGTTCGATTGCATCGCTATGTCAGGTGCCTTCGAAAGAAGAATCTTATCAAGCGGCACAGGAATTTCTTTGTTACCATCAGATGTTCTGCGCACGATGCGCGCATTTGAGGTTTTCGCAAGCTTGGTAGTCCCATGGGACATGGCGATGGCCTTCATCACAGTGTACTGATCCTTTTCATCCATTATGAATCCGCTCGGACTGTACACCTCTCCAACGACATAAATAACACCCGCTTTTGAGACGATAATTGTGTCCCCCTGCTGCACGGGAACGTTCGCGGTCTGAGATTTAACGGGATCATTCGTCAGCATTACAGTTTGCGGTTCTGTAGTATCTTTGTGAGTGATTGTCACAACTTGCCCTGCGTTGGCAGTGATGCCTCCCCCTTCGGTAAGAATGTCGAAAAGTTTTCCTGATCCAACGACTGGATAAATACCCGGCTTTGCTACCTCACCCATCAAATCAACCCCGCTGGAATAGCTGGTGATAACGATGTTCACATGCGGAGACTTTATGACTTTCGCTAAGAGATACGAATTCTCAACGGCCGCCTGAGCATCTTCTATATGCATGCCGGCGATATGAACATAATTTACGAGAGGCATGTAGATATTGCCCTCGCTATTCACCGCTGCCTTCTGTGACAGATCAGGCGCGCCATATATGGAAACATCTAAGACGTCCCCTGGCGAGATGATGTAACGCGATTGATCTGCACTTGGGGCGCTTGTAGAGGGAATGTATGTGGCTGTATTCGGAGAAGTATTTGAAGGGCTGGTAACCGGGAATGTCGAAGAATTCAGCGGAGGGGAAGCTTGAGGGGTAGGTGTTGTCTGAGCCGATGCCAGAATGTCAAGAAACACCATGGCTAAGACACTGAAAATAATACCAGAGCAGATATTTTTGAAATGGCGAGCTGCCGGAGCGGTGTTTAAGCGAAAGCGCGGCTTAAAAATATAACGCAAATAAATACTCACCTTCTTAAGGAGGCAAAAGTATAGCATAAGCATGTTGCCTTAACGTGGTGCGCCGTAACCGCCTCACAGTTTATATTGATCACGAGCTCCTCACCAAGAAATGAACATGACGTTTCAGTTGGAATTTCAAGATTCTGACATCCCGGATAAAAATCCATTGGAGCAATCTGGTGATGCTCTCGCTCCCGAACCTCCTCCAACGGATATTAAGCCACAGCAAGTCATTGGGGTTCGCAGGAAGAGAAGACGTCGGAGCCTCGCGCCCCCGAGCAGTGGATATTCGAATGCGCCTCCAGCACCCATCTACATACCTCCAACAGTCAAGCCTGATTCCGGAACACGCCGGCGGCGGTCCAGGCGACGCAAGAACCGGGGCAATAACAGGAGAATATGGAGATTGGTGATATACGTAACCATACACATCGTATTTATCGCGCTGCTCGTCTTTCTCTGGATAAAGATTTCAGCCAAGATAGCGGAGTGAGACAGCGCATTGTATTGACGCGTACATTCATCTATGCGATGTCGAATCTGAATTATTGAGCGGTTGAAGCGCAAGTTCCTCAAAGAGAGAGTCAGTGGCTAGCGGGATTCCGGGATAAAGCGTGGAGGCGCGACTTTCCACGAATAATTCAATTCCTGCGGGATCAAGTACCTGTTGCTTGTAGATACGGATAACTGAGTGAGCAGGAACCATCCATTCCAAACGCCGGGTCGTTAGGTGGTTATCTTTGCGAGGCGCGAATTCCCATCCAGCGTAGTCGGGATAACGTTCGCGATGATGATAGAAGTAGTCCTGTTTACCCAGATCTATCCCGCACAGGATGATGCGCTTGTGACCCATTAGTACAGCAAGGCTCATCATCGCAATGACAGAACCGCCATACTTGAACAGCCATGCCACGCCAGGACCGGGGGTGAAGGCGCCGATCGAGCGCATATATCGGATCCCGGCCTCTAACTCCTCTTCGTTGCGGGCAATGACCGGGGTTGTGTAGCCGACATAAAGGTTCTCCTTTATGCCCTCAGGCAGCTCAAAAATCATTTGCCTCGGCCCTAGCGGGCGCACATCTGTGATGATCTTCATTGTGTTTGCATAGACACCAGCCCGTCGTTCAAGGAGCGGTCGAAACGCGTCATACATGACAGGGTGATCATGGTATGCCGCGCTTTCAAAGACAAACATTCGAGGAACAAACGGATGTGCGAGCCAAAAATTGAAGCCAACACTGTCGTGTTGACTTATGATCCGCCATCTTTCGTCGGAAATATCGTTAATGGACCACGCGCTGCCAAGTATAAACAACGTTTCACTCGTTCTCAAACGTCGTAGATCAAGAGATTTCAGAAGCGGCAAACCAGTGCGCGATGCGGCTTTTGCCGCCCGGCTGGATTCTTCGCGAAGATGCACTTGATGGTACAGGCGGCACAAGAACGGATGCGGTAGTTGTTTCGCCAGCGACTTGATCATTCCAACTCCGTATAGCCGGCTACGCTTCGAGCCGGAAATTTCCCACGAGCGTAATATAACGCTGACAGAGAGCGCGTGCGTTCCCATGCCGGTTTCTTGGTGCACGGTCTTCCAATAAACAATGGAGCGCGATGCGTATTTTAAGTTTGAAAACATATATAACTGGTTGCTAGAAGCATGGAAGTCTACTTGTGCTTATCTGCCCCTTGGATTTACTGTTTCTTACATGTAAGAGATGTCATATGTGTCTGCATTTTTTGAAAATGTGTGGTCTAGAAGTGACTGCCGACCTGTCGAGCTCGCAGGCGTGGCTGCTGACTTAAGAGCTGGGGAGTCGTTCTGGAGGAAGCATTTCCATTGCCGAATCTGCCGCTCATCAGTTTAACGGCATCTGTCCGTGAAACGATGGCTGTGATCGATGCATATGCAAAGGGTATTGCCGTTGTTGTCGATGATGAACGGCGACTTTTAGCTACGATCACCGATGGTGATATTCGGCGTGCGCTTCTTGCCGGGCTTGACGTGGACGAAGCAGTTATACGTCTAATTCCCTGGTACCTGAATCCAACCGTAAATCCTCCCGTAACCGCGCCAATCGATACCTCCGACGCGGTACTGCTGTCTTTGATGCAGGACCACAGCATACGCCAAATACCTCTGCTTGACCTGGATGGTCGCGTCTGTGGTCTAGCTGTTCTGCATGACCTTCTGCGCCAATCCGACCTGCCCGTGACTGGCGTCATCATGGCGGGCGGTTTCGGCAAGCGGCTCAGGCCATTAACTGACGATGTTCCGAAGCCAATGCTTCCGCTGAATGGACGTCCGTTGTTAGAGCACATGCTTTCTAAACTACGCCAGGCGGGAATCCGCTCGGTGAGCGTTACGACGCACTATCTGAGCAAGAACATAATTCAACACTTCAAAGATGGCTCTGAGTTTGGAGTGAGCCTGAGCTATATCGAAGAGGCCGAACCTCTCGGCACGGCGGGGGCGCTCGCGAAATTGTCTGCCGAAACAGCCCCTCTGCTTGTTCTGAACGGCGACATACTTACCGGTGTCGATTTCCGCGCCATGCTTGATTTTCATCGCGAAAATGACGCAAAGCTCACGGTTGGGGTTCGCCAATACGGGATTGAGGTCCCATTCGGGGTCGTGGAGACCGATGGCGTGCGTGTTACGGCAATCGCGGAAAAGCCCGTATTGCGTTATCTCATCAATGCGGGCATCTACATGGTAGATCCATCAATTTGCAAGCTTATTCCAATGGACCGGCGGTGTGACATGCCCGATCTTATCGAGGCAGCCATTGCTGCCGGCCAGACTGTGATTAGTTTCCCCGTTCGCGAATACTGGCTGGACATTGGTCGCATCGAACAGTACCAGAAAGCTAAAGTGGACGTTGCAAAGGGGCTTGTTTGACAGCATCCTCTGACTGGGCAGGCCGCAAGGCACTGATTACAGGAGCGGGTGGCTTCATCGGAAGCCATCTGGCGGAACGCCTCGTGCAGCTCGGAGCGCATACCCGCGTACTGGTCCGCTATTCCTCAAATAGCACCTGCGGCTGGCTGGATCATTCTCCGCTCAAGACGGAAATGGAAGTTATCCCGGGCGATGTGCGCGATCCCTGGAGTACATTCAAAGCACTTGAAGAAGTAGATGTCGTCTTTCACCTTGCCGCGCTCATCGGCATCCCTTACTCGTATACCGCGCCTCATTCATATCTGGAAACCAACGCAGAAGGAACGCTGAATATTCTGGAAGCGGCCCGCAGACTCGGCACGAAGCGCGTTATCTGCACCTCAACAAGCGAGGTATATGGCAGCGCGCTCTCTGTCCCAA
>Ga0210395_10002373_pt1 | contig 14632 bp, 26 predicted proteins | sample IncBWH4OmetaG_FD_150861 | JGI IMG/M metagenome (GOLD analysis project Ga0210395, IMG submission 150861) | Forest soil microbial communities from Barre Woods Harvard Forest LTER site, Petersham, Massachusetts, United States - Inc-BW-H-4-O ... | reverse complement strand
ATAGCGCCACCGACAGTTTTCACCGTCGCGCCTGTATCGCCGACCGTGTTCGGCACATAACCCATACCGTTATAACAATTGCAGCCTGAAACCTGAGAAGGTTTTATAATGCGGTCCTGCGCATAGGTATATGGTTTTTTTTCATCAAAATAATCCAAAACCGGGTCTACCCAAATTTCCTCCCCATCGATATCAACGACAACAACAAAAACATGGGAAGGCAATTCATTGAGGAAACGGTAAGAAGAAAACCGGTAGCACCAATCTACGCATACGCCTTTACGTTTGAGCGCATCGAGCACACCGGCGATAAAACTTGCATAATGTTTGCAATCGCCCCGCCCATTTTCTAAAATCCTCCGCGGCGAACGGACTGTCTGCACTTCTTCAGATTCTACGTCATATTCAATATTCTGTTTGCAGAAAATAAATAGTTTTTCGCACGTCGCATATAGGTCACCGTCATAAAAATAATTTGCGATGCAATCATAAGACGCTGCATTTTTTTTGTGCGCATACGAGATCAGGTTCATGATATCATAAACATCCTGGTCTGCTTCTATCACTACCGGCCTTGTGTCCACGGCACGCGGCAAAGCGCCGAGCAATTGTTGTTTGTTCATGCGCTAAAATTTAATGTGACAGGGAGCGGCACATCATTGACATTCGCCGTTGCATTGATATTGATCACGAGCGCGCCGGCGCCGTTATTAAAAAAATTTTTTACATCATTGATCAATGCCACATCGCTCAACCTCAATTGCAACGTGATGCCCGTCACACCATTGGCAGCGACATACGAAGGGGTTGCCGGGAAAAAAGAAACATTCCCGCTCGGCGTGCCATTGATAGAAAAAGAACCGGCCAAACTTTTCAATGTCAGGTTCCCGGATGTCGGGTTCTGCACGAGGACAGACAAATTCACGATCGGGGAAAGCAAGTTAGAAAAATCGAAACCTACATCTTGCGCCACAAACCGGAGGTTGTTAAGCGTTGTGGCTTTTTCAGCGCCCAAAAAGATGATAAAACCTAATGCAATAAAAATAAGAGTATCCATGGTTCGCGCGTTTCGGACACTCTAATATAGGGAATAATTTCAATTTTTGGAATATTTCCCGTTTTTAGATAGGTTCTTCCATTAAGACCATGGTAACTTTGGCCAAAGTTACAGCATTATTGCCTATATAAACCGCATAAAAATGCCCGGCATCGATATGCCGGGCCTATAACCATTCTCATTCGTAACGATAGCTGTATTTGCCTTTATACATACAGCCGGCGCGCAAACTTTTTTTCACCTGATTTATGGTAAAAATTAATATGGTGCGCGCCGGCGATATTTTTTTTTGCCCAATCCCTGAACGAACCTATTTTTTTGATATGGACATTATGATATTTTTTCCCTTCTGGTTTTTTCCCAGGGAGATAAACGATCACAGTCGCATTATAATAACTACTTTCCCAACTCATAATTTATCCGCTCGATTTCCGGCAACAACTTCATCAAAACATCTTTCGATAAAATAATCGCGCATTTATAACCACAATCAAATACTGTCAATATGCATTCTTTACGGCCACTGGGATATTAGAGTTCACATAATTGCATCCATTCATATTCATCTGACCCATCTATATGCAAAATTTTCTTTTTGACTTCGACCATAATAATTAATTTTATATGAAAGAGAGTTATATCCAAAAAACTTTCCGGAACCAGCCCCGCCCTGCGGGGCTTTCCGTTTTTATATAGGCTGCAATCGCATTTTAAAATTTTCCCTACAAACGTTCAGGTTTTCCAAATGGACGACTGCGACCTATTTAAAAACCGGCGGCTTGAAACTAAAATTGATCACTGGAGGCTTAATGACTGTGCCGCCGGCCGCGCGTCAGATTTGATTGCTCCGCGCCTACGCAATTATTTTAAACTCGGCCTTTTATATATATAAGCAGAAAAAATAATACTGATATACCATTTTTCATCATAATGATGTATCTCATATTTCTTTGGTACGCCCGTTATTTTAAAATCTTCATTGAGATAATTCAAACAATGGTTCAATTCGGCATTAGAATATACCTCTCTTAAATTACCAATATTACCATCTTTTATAATCACCTCTATTTCATAAACCCTATACATAGCCGTTATTTTAAAAATCATTAGGCATATACAACCCGCCATCTCTCGAGGCGATCTCATTTTCAATTTTCCGCGTAAGCTCCGGGTTGCGTTTCCGGAACTCCCTATATGCATTGATCACGATCATAGCTGCATGCGGTTCTTTTTTTTGTTTCATTGCGCCATCCGCATACACGCCTAAGCAACGGCCGACATCTACCGCATCGCCGCGCAATAATTTTATGCCGGTAGTCATTTCCCCGTTGGCTTCCGGCTTCCCGTCAAAAATAAATTCAAATTCTTTCATGATTTTTTTTTATTAAAAATATCTCCTAAAGTAATACCGATCACAATAAGCCATATTGTTATAAAAACAAAACAAATTATTGCAACTTTAGGATAATGATGGATTGATGAAAAAAAATTTTCCATAATTAATTATTAAAAAACTTACCTATATCAAAATCATTTATTTCCGGGATGCGGTCGGGCAACATGCCATCGAGCACCCACCGGTTGACTGTTTCCATTTCTGACATATCGGGCAAAAAATAAGTTTTATTTTCAATGAGGAACGCTTGCCAAAAGGCGCCTTGTATCGGCGGCGCTTTTTTAATTTCGCCGGTTTCCCTGTCAAGTTTTGAATTAACAAATGACTCAACTGCCCGCATACATGACCTGGAAACAACTGTTTTGGTAAAAAGGCGCGAAACATTCCTTGAACAATGCCATGCAAGAGATTGGAACGCGCCGCTTTTATTTTTTGTGATATATTTTGTGAGGTAGAACGAGAGGCCATAAATCGATTTTATTTTTTCAATATCAAATGGGTTAAGCACTTCATGGATTGTCCCTTCCTCATACCGTTGCCTAATTTCCGAATCCGTGATGGATTCAAATCGCAGGCCCGCATTGTATTGCTGTAATACCCATAAAGCATTGTAACGCCTGACAGGCAAACGTTGATTGAATATAACGTGGAAGTGTATGCGGCCTTCATTATTGTCAGTTTTTGGTTGCCGTTCCGCGACCCAAATATATTTCAGCTTTTTACAATCTTCCCGTAACTGTGTAAAGAATTTATTTAAAATAGAGACGGCTGTTTTATCTCCCACGGGCGCAATGAAGGTGAGCGTAGCGAAAGTCCGTTGTTGCCCGCACGATCTGTAAAAGGCTGTACATTTATCCCTAACTTTTCCCTTACTGCGTGGACTAAGCATGTGTACGGGGTTGCCAAATTTGTCCAATGGCCGGGAAAATTTTCTACGATCTCTTTGTTTAGCCGTTGCAGCATCCCGTATTCGGTCAATGGATTCCTCATATAATATCTGTTCATTAATCGGCGTGCTGTCACCTTGCGCAAATGTTTCCTGTTTTTTATATAACGCTTTAAATTCATCGGATTTTTTTTTTGCCAAATACCTATTGAGCGAACTGCCGGACAGCCGGCCGATCTCAATGCCTTGCGTATATGTAGTGGTCGCAATATTATAACCGAGCCTGGACACATAATTGCGCGCATTCGGTTGCGTGCGCTGGTTGAGCTTTTTATTAGCTGGGTTTTTGGCACGCAATTCGCGTTTTAATTTCCCTCGTTGTGTTTCGGTCAATACGTCGAGCAAGGCGGTAAGTTTAAAAGGCTTATCGCCTTCGTTATTTAATTATCCCTATCATAGAACAACCAATAAGCGTGCACATGAAACCGAGTATGAATAGACATGCACACCCCCCACATTGATCACTGGAAGTTTTATACCCCAAAATGACAATTATTAAAAAAATCATTACCATAAATAAGCATAAAATTACCCAATAAATAAGCATCTTGCCAAAAAACATCTTCATAACAACCTGATTTCATTATAAATAAATACCTTCCTTGAAATGTTGCAGCTTAAATTAATCCAGCGGCGCCGCCGGCAAAACCTTCGATCACCAGTTGTTTTTTTTTGCGCACGAAAATGCGATAGGTCAGCAATTCCGGCCGATCTTTATTTTTCCGCTGGTTTATAGCCTTGTCCAAAAGCAGCAAATAAATGGCAGCTAATACGCGCTCACGCGACATGCCCGTCAAATGCACGATATCAACAAAAGCTAGGCGCATATCCTTATGGTTTGCGATCACACTGACAACTTTAACTTTTGCTGCCAATATTTCAGGGCCATACAAATCGATCGTTTTTTCGTAATTCATTCCTTTTCTTTTTTTACATAGGCATCCATCCATTTCTCTAATAGCCGGAAACGGTGACGCCAATATTTTTTGAGCCGGCGCTGCCGCGGCAATATATGTATGAGCAAAATAAGGTTCAACATGCAGGATGCCGACAATGACCAGTAAATAATTGTATTCATCTTATTTTATTTGACCTGATTATTATCGACGCCTCGAACATGATCAGCGAGGCAAACACAATTTCCTTAAGCTCCGGTATATAACCATCGAATAATATATAGCCCCAATAAATGACCATCCCGAACATAACGGACATGCCTATCCAAAAATAACTATTGCCCTTTTTCATTATCGCCTTTTTGTATTTGATCTAATTCGATTTCTAATTGCACGCGCTCATTGACATGATGTTCGCAAAGTTTTTGCAGGAACCCTTTTAATGCATCTGCGCAAACTTCGCTGTTCGGGTCAATGGTTATGACTACATGCGCCGGGCCATCGTACAGAGAAATATTCACGCGCCGCAAACTATCAGAATTAAAGAGGGCGAGATATTTGTTAGCAAAAGCCTTATGATATTTTATCTCCGAGGAGATTTTTAATACCCTTTGGTTGAACTTCTTTTTTTTAGTGATGATTTCCATAATATACAATTGTAGGTTAAAAAAGAGTTGTCAATAACGGTCTACCCGTTTTTTCCGTGTCCCCTTTTGGAACACATTAAAAAAACAATGCGCACTAACTGCGGACCTGGACCCGGACGTTTTTGCGCGCATCCTATTTTTATTAATTAAAATAAAACTGTCTAATAGATATAATTCAAAATCCATGGCCCGGTTTATCTGGAATATTGAAGGGAAATATTTTTGTGAGCCATGTGTGAAATCCTGGATTTTTGTTATCAATATCCCTCCTGGTTTTAATATCCGCGCGATCTCCCGCAAACTATCAACCTGAAATTTCCATAACTCCCGTGCAGAACCAAAACCGCCGTAACGCTCTGTCATTGGGTTATTACCTATTAAAAATGGAGGGTCAAAAATAATGCTGCGTATCGAACCTGCAGCGAGATTAGTATGCCTACAATCAAATGCTGTTAACCTCGATCTACCAGGTGAATAATTATTCACCCGGTAGATCGAGGTTAATATCGAGGTTTCTGGTTTTTTTAATTCTAGATCTGTACCGAGATTAATGTCATTGATCAATTCCGGCGATTCGATCAATGAACAAATATCAGCATAGAAACCACCGACATTAAAACACAAATCCAAATGGATGCGCTCATTGTTGAGATATAACTCCGATATCGAGAATAACAATGTATTCTTATTATCTGAAACGGTATAATGCATATTAAAATGCGCGTGTACGGTGCGCGCCCCCGCCGTTGAAAATCAACGGGCCTTTTTGCTTTTATTTTTTTGCTTTACATCATCACCATCTGAGAGCAATGAAAATTCTTCGCCATCATTCAATGGGACCATTTTATGGCCATCTATAACTGTGTGCGTCACATATTCATTGCCGCCGTCCGATCTTGATTGCACAGGGCTAAATTGCCCATGGAGGTCATGACGCAGCGCGTCGTAATCGTTTTTGTCGATCACCGCATTTTGTTTTTTGTGCTTGAACAACATAATTGATATGGGTTTATTAATGAAAAATTATTTATTGGCTTCGTCCAAAATTTCTTTTGCCAATTCTACCGACAATTGCGCGATAGCTTTTGGCTCTACTTTTTGTGCCCCAAATTCAGGGTTCGACATAAGCCCAACGCAAACATGCGCAGAAACATATTCCAATTTTGTCAACCCGTCAAATTCAATGTAATCCCCGGTAGTGCCTGACCTTAATTTGATCGGGACCGGGAAGGCTGGTATTTTTGAATTGTCCATAAGCGAATAATTTTAAACGTTGAACAAATTTATATTACCTGGGCGACATGGCAAATAGTAAAACTACGAATGCTCAAAATAAAAAAGGGTGCGTAGAAACGCGCCCCGGGTTCGTTTAAATTTATTGGCTCATGCGGACTTGCGCACTGAAAGCGCATAGAGAGCAAGAATTGCAAATATAACCAAACCTCCCGAGATTGATGCGGCCACAACAAGATTATTATTGAACCACCTTTCGATGCCGGCCGCATAATTGCTTTGCGAATCTGTATAATACCCAGCCTGTTTCAACAATGCAGCCCATTGCGCAGCACTGGTTATCGTAGAAGGGTCGGGGAAAACCCCGTCATCTATTTTACCCTGTATATAAGCAGCAACGGCCTCGGTATTAGCTTCCACGGAATCATAATAATAATAATCGCTCCCGCTAAAGCCAAAACCAAAACCGTTGTTGTCTTTATACCATACGTCCGATGTCCACCCATTTGTCTCATGCCCACTTTGCCCGGTAACTATTTTTGAAAACAGTTGCGGGAAACCGAACGAGACAAATTGTGAAAATATTAATTGTTCGGCATCAGATGGCGCAAGGTCAGATGCAAGTGACATTCACCCAAATTAAAAATTATTCGTAAACAATTTCCATGGTAGTGCCCTGCAATAAAGTAGTGGCGCCGGCGTCAGACACAGCTTGCGCAAATTGCAATTTCACTACGCCCGCATTTGCGCCATTCACCACTTCGCCCTCGATCTCTGCATAATCATTGCCGGCATTCCCGAGCGTGCCCGTGACTGCCGACGATGCAGTCTGCACTACTAAATTATCGATCGCGAGATGTGCGGCTACCGCATTCCAAATAGAGAGCGCAGCAACAAAATGTGTGGTCGCGGCCGGCGTTATGATTTGAAATTTAATCCCAGCTACACCGGCTGCTTCTGTGATGTAAATTTTTAACCGGAATTTCATTTTCTGGTTGACAGCGATCGGGGCCGTAAGCCCTGTCACATCCACCAACGCCGTGCTTGACGCTACCGATTGGTCGGCAGCTAGTCGAAAAATATTCCTGATACCGATTCCCATAAAAAAGAAAATTTAAAAGTGAACAATAAAAAATTACTACAAAAAATTTGATGTTATAAAATCTATAATAAAGGGGTGCCTTACCGCCCAACGGTTCGAGAGCGCGCATTTTTTCAATGTCTCATAATCCTGATCTTCAAGCATAAAATAATTATCTGTCTCACTAACACCATTAAGCGCTTCATCAACGCGCTGCCGTTTCATCAATTCATCGAACGTATAACCATGCTCTGGGGTTTGGTTCAAGCAACCTTTGATCAGGTCTACTGTTTTTATCATAGGCATATTCCCCTCTGCCGGCAATTCTTTCAGTAAAATTTTTTTCATCACAAAAATTTAAGTGGAGAGCAATATTTTTTTTATTGTGCCATTTATGGACACTTCCCAATAATTTCCCGCATCTAGCACTACGGCGCCGGCAACAACACTCCCTAATTTCACCAGCCCAACACCGCTCAACGGGTTTGCTGTTTGCACTGCGCCCGCAAAGAATGCATCGAGATTACCACCAACACCGCTATTCAATTGCAATATGCCTGTATTGTTAGCGCCCAATATCAATGGCACGCCATTCCCCGGCAACAATGCCAACAACCGTGTAGGCCCGGCAGAATCCCAAATCAACGATGCTACCGGCGTGACAAAATCATTGTCCAAATAAGTCATGCCGACCGTTGCCGCTTTCCTTGCTACCTTGAACGAATCAAAAAACCCAAACATATTCTGGAACACGCCGCCTACGGAAACTTTTGGCGCTGATGCGCCGCCGGCAAAAAAATCGATCTCCGCAAACCCTGCAAAAATAAATGACAACGGCGTTAAGGAGCCGGACTGGTTAAGCTCAACATCATTAGAACTTTTATGCGTGGCTAAATTTATTATCACCGCACCGGCCGCATCGCGCAATGTCATTGTGGCCTCGTCGGTAACCTGGTCAATGCCGGCCGTCCAATATGCTTGCAAAGAATTTACCGGCCTCAATTCAAAATCTGTGGAAGAAAAAAATATCGTACATAGGTCAGTGTTAGGGTTAGCATGATCGGTGAACGTGAAGGACATTAACCGGAACACATTGCCAGGCACATCTTGGAATTGCAAATGATATTCATATAGCGTGTCCAAAAAAGCATATTCCATGCGCGTGGACCATGACGGGTGCGCACCAGAAAACTGTTTATCGACATTAAAACCCGTGAATGATTGCAAATCAAATGAAACCCCGCCGCCGTTGTCTGTTGATGCGAAGACATGCTGATAAGGCATTGCCGGCGGCGCTGCAATAAAATTATAGCGGAACCACTCCTTTGTCACTGGAGGGCCTACCATACCGGAAATGATCGCGGGCGATTGCGGCGTAGAAAATAATAATTGCGCATTGGTGAAATCCATAGAGAACCCTTTGAAATCGATTTGCCTATCATTGAGCAAATCGGCCGGGTGCAATATATCGCCGACATCCTGGCCCCATACCAACGTGGCCGGCGAAACTTTTGAAACAGAAAGGCCATTGTTGCCAGACGTTATCCCGCCGCCGCTGCTAGATAACGGTTCCGTATAACCGCTAGAACCGGCGCCGATCGAAAAATATTTTATGATGCCTTCTGAAATTCTCATAAGCAATATTTTGGCGGTTCGACATAATATTTTTGTGTGACGATCGCCAAGTTCACGCCGGCCCCGCGGAATGAAACCTGATGGCGCCCAACGAGCACCTCGTTGCGGTTGCCGCCGATCACCTTTGATTCTCCCGGTTGCAATGGGTCCAGGTCGAACAATAAAACAGATGTGCCCGCATTTTTCACGAGCAATAAATTACAGGCTTTATCAAGCGTGATATTTTGTTCAACGCTGTAATCCTGCAAAGACGTATCAAAATACAACCTGTCTTCCATCGATTTTTTAATTGTAGGTTAAAGAGAGTGTCATAATTCTTTTTCGATCACCTTTTTCCCCAGCCCGAGCGCGACCGCGCCAATGATCACCCATGGCAAATATTTATCTACCGCTTGTTCATACCACGGTTTTGTTGCTTCATCTTTTTGTTGTTGTGTCTGTACGCCTTGTTGCACGAGCGATGAAATATTAAAATTCCCTTCCGCATGTGGCGTATATGAATAATTCCCAAAACCATCCATGAATATCCACCACAATTCTTTGCGGTCCTCCGTAGCATCTGCATCCAAATAACTATATACGACACCTACCGGTTGCCCGGCCGCTACTGTAGAAACAGGCGTTGACGAATCGCCTGGGTAATCATAAATGGAAATAGTTTTGTTCGCGATCAATGTTTTCCCTATCACATCGCCGGCATTGAACGTATCGGCCGCGTCACCAATTTTTTTTTTAAACCCTGACAAACTGAAATCCCCCATGGGATTATATACATCATCTGCAGGAGCTTGCGGCGCGCCGGAAAAATCCAATGTGCCCCCAGCATTCGGGTCCAATGTATTATATTGGCCGGCCACATCGATCGGTTGGTTGCTCACCCCGGGGTCAATGCCGATCGGCGTGTATGCCGGCGATGATGGTTGCGAGGCGCCGCCGCCAAATAATTTCAAAATACTGTTCAATATGCCGGAACCAGCAGTCAGGACATTGCCGCCTTGCTGCAAAATCGGTTTTTGCGCGCCGCCGGCGGGCACGAACGGCGCGTTCGGTTGTTGCTGCACGTTAGTAGCAGCACTTTTTTTCGTGAGCAAATAAATGCCGCCGACCGCAAGCAGGCCAACAGCAATGCCCACGCCTTGTTTTTTGCTCACCCCTGACATTTTCTTTTTCCTTGACGACGATAATAATAATATACCGCCGACAACAGCAAGCCCGACAAGGCCCGTAGTTTTCGCCGGCGTGACAACGACCGCAGGCAACGCCGAACCGTTTTTCGATAACTGCACTTGCCCACTTTCTTCTATCACGCCGGCGATCATCGAATACGTGTCATAACCAACATAAGATATAGTGACCATATCGCTATCGCCGCAATCGACATCGATGACGCCATCACCGTTAGTCTGCCCATACGCTTTCCCATTCACCGACACAGAAGCGCCGGGCAGCGGTTGCCCATTGGCGTTATCTACTACATCAATCGTTATCAGGCTCATAAAAATTTATTAAGCATTTTGATCAAATCATGATAATTCCCTTGGTCTTTCGATGCAGATTCCGCGATGCGCAATAAATTATCGCCAAGGTTCGGGTCTATGCGCGCGAGTATCTCGATGGCATCGCTGCATTTTTTCACTTGCGCATCATCCAAAAGCACCGGGGAATTTTCATTGACCAGGCCAACGCGCGCCGGTGGTTGCGGCGAGGCGCCCCTCACCGGGTAAAGGTTGCCCGGCTTCCCTTCTTCAAAAATTTTATCGGCGAGGGAGAAAAAAATATCCTGTATTTTATTTTTGAACCTATCGTTCTCCACCAGGGCATTAAAAAAACCAGCGATGCCGCCAACTTGTTCTTTTTCTTCATCGCCATCGCCCTCATTTAATTTTGCTTCGATCGCGATCAACCTTTCCTCTAGCTTCGACATGACAGAAGGCGAACGCTCCCCGCGCCATTGTTCATAATTTTCCCTCTCGAACAAGGTAAAATTATACGAGTAGTCCGGCTCCGTGGACGGTTTTATGCCACCCTTTGGCAACTGCTCGTATAACCGCAATGTATAAACGGCGTACGATTCGCCATTCTGCAAGCCGCGCAAAATTTCCAGCAATGTATGTTTTGAATCCTCAAAACTTTGCGTATCGCCGGTAAGCTTCGACGGGAACTTGCACACTAAATTTTTTTCGTACATGAGCGACCATGCAGATAATTCCATATTAGCGAAAAGTTTCATCACCGCATCGATGCCCCGGAATTGTACGCCTTTTGCCATAACAAATTTTTTTACGGTTGCGGGGCCCGCACGCTGCAAAATTGCGCAAGCTCCACTTTATTTATTTGCGCCATAGTGCCTGGCGGCAATTTCATATAATGCACGCCGAGCAAAAATGAGAAACTAGCGAACGTACCGCCACCATAGGGTTGCGGTGTAGAAAAATAAGATTTCGTCCAATCGACCTGCAAATTTTTAAATTTAGAAATCTCCTGCGTCGCGCCGATCGTGACACCGCTGCCATTCATCGTATTGGTTATGCGGTGCAATTGAAGCATGGGCACACGGTAAATGCTTTCTTCACCGTCTATATATAATGTGAGGTATGTGGATTGCAAAATAACTTCGCTCGCCACTGCTACATTGTTCGGGGAAAGCGCCACATCAAAAATGCTGAATGTCTCTATCGCCTGTATGACCACATCCGCATCCTGGTCAGTGCGCAATTGCGGCTGGTCAGGGATATTAAATTTCGTTGCCGTGTTATTGGCCGTGATATTGATCTCTAACAGGTCATATCTTTTTGTCGCATGGAAACGCGGATACATAAATTTTTTATTTTAAAAGTTATGGGCAGGCGGTGAGCTTCAAACCGCCCGCCCAATTTTTTTTTCTTATAACAAATAATAAATGCCGCGATCAATTCACGCTCGTTGAATTTTGTGCCAGGCAACCGCGCATATAAACTACTATCCGCGAATTTGCCTGCACCGCCGCAAATTGGTTCGGCATGACGAGCGTCAGGATATTTGACCTGGACCCAATGATCACCCAATTTGGTTCCGTCGGGTAAAAAACATCATCGCGCCCGCTAAGCTGGTCTTCGGGCGAACCCGCGCCGAGCGCTGCCGTTTGTTGTGTCTGATTTGTCAAGCGGCTCCTGTACACATCCCAAAAAGGTACGATGACAGCTTTGTTCACTGACAATGTCAGGTACGAATGATAAATTGTTTCGGCGTTAGCTGCCGCATTAGCTGTAGAAAAAGAAATCTGGTTCGGGTAAGAAAGCAACGGGACCGTCGTGTCCGTGCTGCTCCCGGGCGTGAACAAAAACACGCCAACCTCGGAAACGACAAAACTGTCTTGCAATTGTATCAATTGTTGCGTGTTGCTCTGGAGGTTCGGGGTCTGCGTGGTGACCAGGGGGAACTGTATGTTCGTTTGGCCGACCGCCATCAACTGTTCGGTGCGTATATACGACTGCGTTAGCACCGCGATCGATACATGCACACCTTGTTCGGCGAGCTTGTTCACCGCATTAATAAAAATAAGGCGCTGCCCGGCAGTATTCACGCCCATGAGCAAAACGCCATGCTGCACCGGGAAAAAAGAACATGCGAACAGCCCGGCCGCTGCCGCGTATGGGTCGACGCCGGCAACAAAAGAAAAAAAAGTGCCGGCCATAAGAGAAAGCAATGCTGTCAATGTAACAGCTTTTAAAAGTTTCATGTTTATAAATTTTTTAGTCCAATAATCAATTTCGGCCGCGACGCGTATATTTTTCTATTGCCACTAACAGTAATAGGCAACCGAAAAACAACAATGCGTCACTCATCGTAAAGCAAGGCGCCCATCATGAGCTGGTCAGATTCATCTTTCATGCCCATGACCACTTCGCGGTTGTATGGCCGTTGGCCTACGGCAGAAGAATTTTTATTATACGCGCCCACCGCTGAAGAATTTGGGTTGTACCCATTCATCCGGAGCACGCGCGGCGCGACCCTCCGTCCGGTAGAACCAATCCCTGTTATCACACCAAATTGAGTGAGCGTGGAGATCGCGCCAACCGCAAGCACGCCATCACCGACCGCATTGCCGAGGTCAGACTTCAATAATTTCGGTATCACAGCGCCGAGGACCACGGTCCCGATGCCGATATACTTCGCATTGATCGACGGGAAAGTTTTTACAGCCATATTCTGTATCGTGCGGCCAACAAACGCACCAGCCGCAACGCCGGCAACTTTCATCGCCACATTCTTAACATTGATAGCCCCGACCCTGTGGCGACGTGTGCGGCGGTGCTTTGTTTTTTTCCTGTGTCTCATAAATAAATAATGATTATAAGTGTTAAAAAATAATTATCATCAAACTAACGGCCTATAACATACGCAATTTTTTCCATATCGGCGCAAGCCTTTTTTTTATTTTCCGTTTTGCTGTTTTTGTTTTGGCTTGTGATACAGCCAATAAGCCCCAAGCCATTTGATTTTCTAATTGGTTTTTCAAATGCCTTGTTGTCTCCGCTACGGAACCGAGCGATTTTATAGCCCGCCCTTCTACCGCGTGCGCAGATTTTATCTTTTTTATTGCTTTGCGCCTTTCCGTTTTTTTCTTTGCCGGCCTTTTTCGTTTAACCGTTGACGTTGCGCCAAGCTTTCCCGCACGGTATTCGCGGCCGGCCTGTTTCTGTAATGTTTTCCGGGATGTATTAGGGTGCAACCGTTGCAAGTGTTTCACCCGGGCATTGATTTTTTTTAAAGCATTCGCCATGTTGTTATTTTTTTTTATTATGCGTATGTGCCATCTAATATGTGATACTTCAATCGCCATGCGTTCCAAAATGCCCGCTCACTGTCTGTGGTTTTATCAATGCCGCTCCCCCATGCATTATCGATCAGGTCAACTAGCCCAGCTATGTCCGTACTTGTCATATTTGGCAATTGCGCGTATGCCTGGTTTTTATTTGCAGCATCGAGCGAATCGAACCATTGACGCACAATGGCCAATTGCGCCGGGTCGATAGATTGCGAGACTACCACATTAGAGATCGGCGCTGCCGGCGGCAAATATGCTACCGGGCCATCGGCCGGTACCGGCGCATTCGTAGTCAGCAACGAAGATGCCGGCGTACTTTTTTTTGTCAGCACGAGCAATACCCCGAGGCCGAGGGCAATAAACATCCAATTATCTTTTTTCTTACCCATACAAAAAATTTATAAAAGCAATAACGCCGCGCCGCCAATTAATATCCATGGCAAAATATTTGCCTCATTTGCCGTTTCTATTAATTGGCCACTAGGCGTTACCGTTAGGTTCCCCGTTTGCGGCATATTTGTTTGTTGTGATGCCGGCGGCGTTATAATGATATTTGCGGGAGGATAATTTGCCCAACCGCCGGGCGCATCTTTATAATCCATCGTGGCCGCGATCGCCGCTGCATGCGCTACTGCCGAGGCATCAATATTTTTTGTATCGGGCGCATTGCTCAACCCAACATAAGCAGACGCGGAAGATTTTAATGCATCCACCCGGCGCCGGTCATAAATAGGCACACCGAGCGCGAGGGAAAACCACGATTGCGCCTGTAAAGTATAATTCTCATTCACCTTATGGTCACTGGTGACCGAACCATCGCCGAGGACATAATATTGATAAAGCTGCGTGAGCCAACGCACCTGCGTAGAAGTTTTATATGATTTCAACAAACCGCCCACCAATTCCATAAGCCCACCGACCACTTCTGCGGCCG
>Ga0210395_10002370_pt1 | contig 14635 bp, 15 predicted proteins | sample IncBWH4OmetaG_FD_150861 | JGI IMG/M metagenome (GOLD analysis project Ga0210395, IMG submission 150861) | Forest soil microbial communities from Barre Woods Harvard Forest LTER site, Petersham, Massachusetts, United States - Inc-BW-H-4-O ... | reverse complement strand
GACGGCGGTGGCCTATAGCAGTGGAGCGGATCCGAAAGCGACCGCCGCGGGCGCACGCGATAAATTATTGGCGGATCTGCGCGAGCCGGGCAGCCTGCGGCGCGCGTGGCTGTTGCGTGAAATCCTGGGCGAGCCGGTGGGGCTGCGGTGAGGGGTGGATCGAGATCGTTCATTCTCGTTCTCTTAATCGTTCTCGTTATCGAACCGCGATACTTGAGAGCATGAGAACGAGAACGATTCGGCTGGAAAATATCTGCCCGTCGGCATCCACCCAGTCGATCCAGCGTGTCGGGCCTCCTTCGCCAAAGCTACGGAGCCCAGGGACGCCGCGCTCCACCTTTATTCCGACTGCCACTTACTCGATGCGAACCCGGTCGTAGCCGGTCGTGGGCATGCCGTAGATCTTGCCATTGATTTCGATCTGCAGATTTTTGCCCACGGTGTAAGTGATGAAAACGGCGCCGTGCTTGCTGACCGGAATGCGATCGCCGGCGGCGAGGGTGCCGCGGTAGATGAGTCTTTCGTCAGGGACCGTTTTCACCTGAACCTCGACCGGCCCGAGCGCGGTGAGGGTGATGGTTTGATCGGGGACCGGCTCGGGCGCGGCGGTGATCTCGCCGGTTACGACGGTGGGCTGGGGTTTTTTCTCGCTGGTGAAGAAAACCTCTTTCGCGCCCCAACCGAGCAGCACGAGGAGGAGCGCGATGGCGATGATGATGACCGCGAATTTTATGATGACATCAATCGGCACGCCGGGGCTCGGCAGGTTATTGCGAAAAGGCTGGGGCATCCGGCGCGGCGGTTGCTGCTCCGGCGCGGCAGCTTCCGCGGCGGATGCGGGTTGCGCCTCGCCCGCAGTGGTCGAGGGGCCGGAGGCGACGGACAAATCCATGCGGCCGTAGATTTCGCGGCTGGGCATGCGGGGACTGGAACGCGTGGCGCCGTGGCCAAGGGCGGCGAAGTCGGCGGTGATTTTGTCCACCGAAAGCTTCAGGAAAATTGCGTAGTTGCGGAGAAAGCCGCGCACATAAATCTCGGGCAGATTGAGGTCGTACTGGTTGCTCTCGAATTTGAGCAGATAGTCACCGCGGATTTTGGTGGCTTCCGCGGCTTCGCGCAGGGAGATGCCTTTGCGCTTGCGCGCTTCCTCGAGGCGTTCGCCAATGGTCTGCATGAATTTCAGTTAGGGGAAAAAGGGGGAAGAGGGAAGGAGGAACTTAAAGTTCATGGTTCACCGTTATCGGTTCACGGTTTGTAGAATAGCGAATCCTAACTGTGAACCGATAACCGTGAACTTTTCATATTTTGTCCAAATCGGATAAAATTTCGCGGGGGTTGGAGCCGTTTTCGGGGCCGACGATGCCTTTTTCTTCCATGATTTCCATGATGCGGGCGGCGCGGTTGTAGCCGATGCGCAGGCGGCGCTGGAGCATGGAGGTGGAGGCGCGGCGGGTGGTCTTGAGGACGTCAACGGCCTGTTTGAAGAGCTCGTCGTCGTTGCCCAGGTCGCCATCGGCAACGTCGGGCCCGTCGTCTTCCTCGGCCTCGGGGTCGCGGTCGATCTCGACCTGCACGGCCTGGGCGTATTGCGGCGGGCCGTTTTTCTTCATAAATTCGACGATGCTGGTAATTTCCTCGTCGGAAACGTAAGCGCCTTGGGCGCGGACCAGGCGCGAAGAGCCGGGCGGCGAGAAGAGCATGTCGCCGCGGCCGATGAGGGTGTCGGCACCCTTGGTATCGATGATGGTGCGCGAGTCCACTTGCGAGGCGACCTGAAAGGCGATGCGCGAGGGGAGGTTGGCCTTGATGATGCCGGTGATGACGTTGACCGAGGGGCGCTGGGTCGCGATGATGATATGGATCCCGGCGGCGCGGGCGAGCTGGGCGAGGCGGGCGATGCTCGACTCGATCTCGGCGGGTGCCGTCGCCATGAGGTCGGCGAGTTCGTCCACGATCGCGATGATGTAGGGCAGCCGGTCGGGGATTTCGATGTCGTCGGGAGCGACGCCGGCGAGTTGTTGCTGGTCGTCGGCCGATGGGGTGGCGGGCCCGGCGATTTTTTTGCGGGAGTTGAAGCTGCTGACGTTGCGCACGCCGACCTTGGCGAAAATCTGGTAACGCTGTTCCATCTCGCGGAGGAGCCACTTGAGCGCGGCCGGGACTTTCTTCGTCGCGGTCACGACCGGGATGAGCATGTGCGGGAGCGAGTTGAAGATTTGCAACTCGACGATTTTCGGGTCCACCATGAGCAGGCGCACGTCCTTGGGTGTCTTGCTGTAGAGGATGGAAGAGATGATGGCGTTGAGGCAGACGCTTTTGCCCGAGCCGGTGGCGCCGGCGATGAGCAAGTGGGGCATTTTGGTGAGATCTGAGACGAGCGGCTTGCCGGAAACGTCGCGACCGAGGGCGATGGGCAGCTCGGCCTTGGCGTTGACCCAGTCTTCACTTTCAAGGATTTCGCGCAGGCCGACGGGCGTGGGCGTCTGGTTCGGGACTTCGACGCCGACGGCAGCCTTGCCGGGGATGGGCGCGAGGATGCGCACGGATTGCGCGCGCATGCCGAGGGCGATGTTTTTATCGAGGCTGGCGATTTTTTCGACGCGCACGCCGGCGGCGGGGACCAATTCGTAGCGGGTGATGACGGGGCCGACGTGGATTTCGCCGAGGGTGACGTCGACGCCAAACTCGGCGAGGATACGCAGGAGGTTCTCGGCGTTACGGGTGTGTTCCTCTTCGCTATTGGCGGCGGTGGGCTTGGCCTCTTCCTTGAGGAGGGAGAGCGGCGGAAACTGGTAATTGTCGTCCGACCGCAGCGGGATGACGGACTTGGCTTTTTTTGGCTCCTCGGGCTTGACGATATTGAGGGCAATTTTGCTGCCCGGCGTGACGGGTTTGGCTTTTTCTTCTTTCGCCGGGGGCGTTTCAGCCGGCTTGGCCGCCGTGGAAACTTCGAGTTTGGCCTCGGGCTTTTTCTCGGGCGCGGGCGGCTCGGTGGCTTTGGTTTCCGCGGCCGGCGAGGGCGTCGGAAAGGGCGTATTGCTCTGGCCGGTGCGGGTCGGGAAAGGAGCGTTGGTCTGGCCGGTGCGCGGAAGGGTGAGCTTTTTCGGCACAGGTGCCGCCGCGGGCGGGGGTTTAACTTCGATCGAGAGGGTTTTTTCCTTGGCGCGGGCTTCCTTGGTGAGGCGCTTGGCTTCCGCGCGTTCCGCGCGATGCTTGCTCCGGTCTTCCCGCCATTCATTAAAAGAGGCCAGGATGCGGTCGATTTCCCCGGCGACGTCGCGGGTAAAGATAAAAAGCATGCACAGCCCGTAAATCGTCGCGAGCATCAAGCCTGATCCGAAGACGCCAAAGGTTTGTTTTAACGAATAGTTGTAAACCGCATAGCCGATCAGGCCCCCGGGGCCGTCGGTAAAATAGTTTCGATCGGCCAGAAAAGTCGTCTGCATCGCGGCCAGGCCTGAAAGGGTCATAACACACAACAACATTGCGAGGATGCGAGTGAAAACCAGCCGCCGCGCAGAGCGAAGGGAAAGATAAGCCGCCCAGAAAAAGAACACCGGGATCAAATACGTGCTTACGCCGATGACACGCAGCGAGTCGAAGCCGAACTCCGCGCCGAACTTGCCGACAAGATTTGTGCCGGTTGGGTTGGTCGTGGTATGGGAACTCTGGTTCGGGCGGAAATCCAGCAGTGAGACGGTGAGCAGCACGGCGAGCAAAAAACACACCGCACCGAGAAACCAGCGGGGCCGGTGGCGCGCCCCGGCGAAGGCGGAGACATTCTTTGGGTTTGAACTCGCGGGTTTGCGCATTTGGAATAGCCCAAGAATAGGCCATCAGAGATTCCAAGCCAGCGATTTCTACGGTCAAACGTAATCGGCCCTGCGACAATTTTCACAAATCTCTGAGATTTCAAATATGCGCGAACTGCTTCGTTTTCAACCGGTTTACTTTGATCGTGTCTGGGGCGGTCGCTCGCTCGAGACCGTTTTGGGTCGCGCTCTGCCGTCAAACCGGGCCATTGGAGAGAGTTGGGACTTGGTGGACCGGCCCGAGGCCCAATCGGTCATCGGTGCCGGCCCCTTGGCCGGACAGACGCTGCGGGCTTTGCTCGAAAAGCATCCGGCCGACATCATGGGGCCGGGCTGGCCGGCCGCGCGACCCTTTCCCTTGCTGGTAAAATGGCTCGACTGCCGCGAACGGCTCAGCTTGCAAGTGCATCCGCCGGCGAAAATCGCGGCGGAGCTGGGCGGTGAGCCAAAGACAGAAAACTGGTTCATCATCGAAACGTCTCCCGGGGCGCATCTTATCGTCGGCTTGCGACCGGGCGTGACGCGCGACCAGTTTGAGCGCGCCCTCGCCGAAGGCACGGTCGAGGCATGCGTGCACCGGTTTCCTGTCGTGCCGGGCGATTCCATCCTGGTCCAAAGCGGACAGATCCATGCGATCGATGCAGGCAATCTTCTGCTCGAAATCCAGCAAAACTCCGATACGACCTACCGCGTTTTCGACTGGAACCGCGCGGGGCTGGATGGCAAGCCGCGACAACTCCATGTGGCTGAGTCACTTCGCTCGATTCTGTGGGATGATCCCGCGCCGGCGGTGGTGCGCGGGGCGCCCACCACCGCCGTCCTCGCCGATTGCCCCGAGTTCCTGATCCGCCGGGTACCCCTGGACAAGGACGAAAAATTATCCATCGCCGCCGGCGAACAACCGCGCCTGCTCAGTGTCGTTGCTGGGAGCCTACGCGTGGCAGGGTCCAGCCGTGAAACGCTTGTGCGCGGTGACAATGTCCTGCTCCCGCGCGCCGGGGCTTTCACTTTTGAGGCGCTCAGCGGCGTTATTGCACTCATCACGGAAAATTTCTACGCTCCTAACTTATGAAAACTCTCGCACTCGATATTGGTAACCGCCGCGGGAATATCCTGGCCAAGCTGTTTGTTTTCGCCTGCGCACTCGCGGCAACTTTTGCGATCATGTGGATGCTGTTGCTGCCATCCATCGTGACCGGCCTCATTAAAAAGCGTACGGGTTTCGATGCCACGGTGGATCGCCTCTATGTCAACCCCTTCACTGCGAGCGTTTATATCAGCCAGCTCAAAATCAACAATCCTGACACCTTCCCGCAAAATGACTTTGTCTCGGTCAACGAGTTCAAGACGGCGGTCGAGCCCAGCTCCGTCTTCAGCGACCGCGTCGTGGTGAAAGACGCCGTTTTTGACGTCGCATTCATCGCCGTGGTCAAAAATGCCCAGGGCCAGACCAACATCGATGCTTTCAAGGCTGGCGTGCAGGGCGCCAATCCGGAAGAAAAACCGCCGGCCCAGGATAACCCGCCCGCGCCCGCCGCGCCTGCGGAAAAGAAGCCGTCCAAGCAGTTTCTCATCCGCCACCTTGTCGTGAAACTCGATAAAATCATCCTCGTCGATTACTCTGGCTCCGAGCCTAAAGTGCATGAGATTCCTGTTAACATCAACCGCACCTTCACGGATGTCACCGATCTCAAGCAGATCAGCGTGCCGCTCCTCGCAGACCTCAGTGTGGCCGGGGCCGGAAACCTCGCCAATAGCATCATGGGCCTCCTTATCCCGGCGCCCATTCTCGAACAACTCGGGGTGGTGGGCAAAGACGCCGGCGGCATCCTGCAAGGCACCGGCAAGAAAACGAAGGATTTATTCAAAGGCTGGTTCGATTCGCTTGAAGAAAAGCCAAAGCAATAGTTTAGTTGGCGGCTTATGACCGCTCCCGAACAGCCCGACGTGCTTCCACCCGACTCTCCACCTGTGCCGGCACCAGGTGCATCCGCCGATCCTGCCGCGCAGCTTGCCGCGGCCAAAAAAGAGGCGGCGGACAACTACGACCGCTTCCTGCGTACTACGGCCGACCTCGAAAACTTCCGCCGCCGCGCCGTGCGGGAAAAAGAAGAGCTGCGGCAGTTTGCCATCTCGCGCGTGCTCGAGGACTTGCTGCCCGCGCTCGACAATCTTGCGCTCGGACTCGCCGCCGCAAAGCAGCCGCGCGCCGACCTGAAGGCACTTACCGGTGGCGTCGAACTGGTCTTGGGCCAGCTCAAAGGCGCGCTTGCACCGCACGGCCTCAAGGAGATCATTCCCGCCGTGGGCCAATCTTTCGATCCGCACCAGCACGAGTCGCTTTCCCACCAGCCCAGCGCCGATGTGCCCGCCGAGCATGTGCTCAACGTCGTGCGTCCCGGCTACTCGCTCAATGGCCGCCTGCTTCGCCCGGCCAGCGTTGTGCTCTCCGGCGGCCCGGCCAAGGAAGAGAAAAAACACTGACCCGGATGCATCACACTTTTTCCAGAATTGATGCATCCGCTTGCGCCGATTCCCTCGGCGCAAGGCGACTTCGTCGCGGCCGCCCCGACAAAGTCGGCCTGACAGGGCGCCTCGCTCAGACGAGGGAGTATGCGCGAGGCGGGCTGACAATTTCGGCGCCTCGCTCCAGCCGACTTACTTAGAGCACTTAATATGGCCAAGGAAGACTACTACGAATTGCTCGGCGTTGATAAAAGCGTCACCGAGGAGGAACTTAAAAAAGCCTATCGCAAGAAGGCCATCCAGCATCATCCGGACAAAAATCCCGGCAACAAGGAAGCCGAGGAGACCTTCAAGAAAGTCTCCGAGGCTTACGAGGTGCTGAAAGATCCGGACAAACGCGCCGCCTACGACCGCTATGGCCATGCGGCCTTCGCGCAAGGTGGCGCCGCGGGCCCGCGCGGCCCCGGCGGCTTCCACGATCCGTTCGATATCTTTCGCGAGGTTTTCAACCAGGGCGGCGGGGGTGGCGGTATTTTCGATCAGATGTTCGGTGCCGGCAACGGCCGCGAGAGCGGGCACGACGGCGCCGACTTGCGCTACGACCTCGAGATCACGCTCGAGGAAGCCGCCCATGGCGTGGAAAAGGAAATTTCGTTCCGCAAACTCGTCGAATGCGAGCGCTGCCACGGCAACGGCGCCGAACCCGGCTCAAAGCGCGTCACCTGCCCGACCTGCCGCGGTGCGGGCCAGATCCGCCGCTCGGGCGGCATCATCACTTTCACCCAGACTTGCCCCACTTGCGGCGGCACCGGCACGCGCATTGAGAAACCGTGCGCGCAATGCCGCGGCGAAGGCCGCATGGCCAAAACGACGAAACTCACCGTGCGCATCCCCGCCGGGGTCGAGACCGGTTCGCGCTTGCGCTCTGGCGGCAACGGCGAGGCCGGCGTGCAAGGCGGCTCAGCCGGAGACCTCTACATTGTGCTCAGCGTGTCCGAGCACGAAGTTTTTGAGCGCCAGGGCGACAGTTTGTTCTGCGAGATTCCCATCAAGTTCACGCTTGCCACGCTCGGTGGCACGATCGAAGTGCCCACGCTTTCCGGCAAGGCCTCGCTGAAAATTCCCCCCGCCACGCAGAGCGGCACCACCTTCCGCCTGCGCGGCAAGGGCATGCCGCATATCCGCGATGGCAGCCACGGCGACCAGCTCGTGCGCGTGCAGGTCGAGGTGCCCACCAGCCTCACGGCCGAGCAACGCAAGGCCCTGGAAAATTTTGCCCAGCTGAGCGGCGATGCCGACCACCCGGTCAGCCGCAGCTTTTTCGAAAAAGCGAAGAAGTTTTTTTGAGCGAGTGAACCGCTAATTTTCGCTAATCGACGCTAATTGATGAAACTGCTTTTATTAGCGTCGATTAGCGCATATTAGCGGTTGCTCTTTTCGTGAACTTAGAAAATCCCAAGCTTCTCACGCTCGACGCGGCCATGGCGCGGCGCGAAGCTGCGCGCGTCGTGGGCAAAAAAGTTGTGCTGACCAACGGCGTCTTCGACCTGTTGCATACCGGGCACCTGTATTTTTTGCAAAAGGCCCGCGCGCTCGGCGATGCGCTCTTCGTCGCGCTCAATGCCGACGCCAGCGTGCGCGCGCTGAAAGGCCCGTTGCGCCCGGTGCAAAGCGAGGAACAGCGAGCCTACGCGCTGGCCGCGCTCGCGTGCGTCGATGCGATTTGTGTTTTTAAAACGCCGCGGCTCGACGCGGAAATCCGCGCGTTGCAGCCCGACATTTACTGCAAGGCTGGCGACTATACGCTCGAAAAATTCGATCCGGGTGAGCGCGCGGCGCTCGAAAAAGCCGGGGCCAAGATCGAGATCCTGCCGTTTTTGCCCGGTTTCAGCACCACGAATCTCATCGCCAAAATTAAAGCCGCGGGCGAAATCTGAAGAACAGCCTGTTAAGTATGCGAATTGTCATCCTTGGTTCCGGTCGCGGTAGCAATGCCGAGGCCATCTTGCAGGCGCAGGCCGCCAGGCACCTCGGCCGCGCGCGCGTCGCAGCCATCTTTTCGGATAAGCCGGACGCAAAGATTCTCGAGCTCGGTCCGCGCTTTGGCGTGCCGGCTCAGTTCGTCGATCCTGCGCCGTTCAAGACCAAGCTCGAAGGCGAGGGCGAACAGCGCTTCATTTCGGCCGTGCGCGCGCTGCAGCCCGACCTCGTGGTGCTGGCCGGTTTCATGCGCGTGCTGAAGCCCGGCTTCCTCGATGCCTTCGCCGGGAAAATCATCAATCTCCACCCGAGTTTGCTGCCGGCGTTTCCCGGGCTCGATGCGATCGGGCAGGCGTGGCGGAGCGGAGCGAAGACCACCGGCTGCACGGTGCATTCCGTGACGTCGGAGGTCGATGGCGGGCCGATCCTCGACCAGGCCACCGTGCGTATCGAACCGACAGATACGATCGATACGCTCGCGGAAAAAGTCCACGCGGCCGAACACGCGTTGCTGCCCGCCGTGATCGCGCGGTTGAGCGAAAGGCTGAAAAACTGAAGAACTGAAAAGCTGAAGGTGGAGCAAGTAACAGGTATCAAGTGCCAAACCGTGAACGGTGAACTGAAAACTGTGAGCGCCGGTTTACCAACTACCAGGGCATTTCCGATTTAATTGGCCCCATCGTCATGGCTTTGCGACCTATCCTTTATTTTGTCATTCCGAGCCGTGCGAGGAATCTCTGCTGTTCGTGTCGATTTCAATTTCGGAGATTCCTCGCACGGCTCGGAATGACAATTTCGCCCGTCACGGGTCTATTTAAACCCAAAATACTCTAGCTACCAACTACCGCCTCATGCCCCTCATTGAGATCAAATCCGAGTTATCGCCCGACACCGCTGGCGCGGTGGAAGATGTCTTGCTCGAACTCGGCGCGCAAAACTGGAGCGTGCTGGAAGACGCCATTGCCAAGCGCGCCTGGGTCGTGGGCATTTTTGCGGACGAGGCCGGGGCGCGTGCCGCGTGGGCGGAATTGCACGGGAAATTTTCTGCCGGCGAGCCGGAGCTGCGCGTGCTGGCAGACGCGGATTGGCGCGACAGCTACAAGGCTCACTTCAAGGCCTGGCAGTTCGGCCGATTGCACTGGGTGCCGGTGTGGGAGCGTGAAAAATTCCAACTGCCGGCGGGCGACGCCGTGCTGTGGCTTGATCCGGGGCTGGCGTTCGGCACGGGCAACCACGAGACGACGCGGCTGTGCGTCGAGCGCCTGGTGGCGTTCGACCCGGAACTTGAGGCGAAGGGCGGAAAGCGAGAGACGGTGCGCGTGATCGACGCAGGCTGCGGCTCGGGAATCCTCGCGTTGTCCGCGGCGCTGCTGGGATTTGGCGACGTCACCGGTTTTGACAACGATCCGGAGGCGGTGCGCGTGAGCGGGGAAAACGCCGCGCTTAACGGATTGACGGGCCGCGTGAATTTTTTTGCCGGCGACTTGGCGGGCGGATTGAAAGGTCGCTCGGCGGATATTCTGCTGGCGAACATCCAGGCGGACGTGCTCATGCGCTTTGCTCGCGAACTGACCGGCGCGGTGGCCCCGGGCGGGGAGCTGGTGTTGAGCGGAATCCTGGCCAGCGAACTTGATCAAGTGCGCGCGGCGTTTGCGGCGGTGACACCCGGCTGGCGCGAAGCAACGCGCGTGATGGGCGAATGGTCGTGCCTGGCGCTGGCGCGGGCACTTTAACCACTAATGGGCACTAATTATCATTAATTCGGATTTGGTGGAGGCGTTATTTCACCGCGATGACGAAGGTCTGTAAGCCGCTGTTGTCCTGCGTTAGGGTGAGTCTGGACCAACGCATGTGGCCAAGGATTTTTTCCAAGTCCTCCGTGGTGCGATATTGAGTGATGAGTTCAAAGGCGCGCAGGAAGGCTTCGCTCCGCTTTTCGTAGCGAGTCGCGCTCGTGTAGAACGTGCCGCCGGGAGCGAGTGCATGGTGGACGTTCCGATAAAACACCTCGAGTTCGGGCGTCTTGAGAAATTCGCCAAGGCCCGTGCTGACGATGGCGTGAAAGTTGCCGGGCGGGAAGTCGGCCGCGATGAGGGCGTTTCCCTGGTGGAACACGCGGCGCGGCACGCCTGTTTCCTTGGTGAATGAATCGGCCAGCTTCAACAGCTCGGGGTCGATGTCCATGCCCCAATATTCCATGCGCGCGAGGAGGGCGGGATTTTCGATCTTGAGCGTGGCCGCGAGTTCGGTGAGATCCCGCGGCAGGCCGCACGGAAGGGCGAGCACGCGCAATGGATTCTCCGTCGCTGAAAACGACTCCAACGCAGTGCGGATCGCGGTTTGCGCTCGCTTGTAGCGGAGGCCAAACGCGCGGGTCGCCGGCAAATGGAGAAATTTCTTATCGATCCATTTGCCCAGTGTGCCGCGGCCGGAAGGCTCCATGCGGTAAATGTGGTCGGCGAAGCGATAGCTGCCGGAGTTGATGACGCCTTCGCGGGCCATGTCACTCAGCATCGCGACATAGTAGGCCGGGAGAAAGTGAAGCTGGCCTTCGCGGAGGAGTTTGCGGGTGACGCTGCGGGCGCGGCGGGTGCGGTTGTTGGCGAGGGTTTTGGCTGCCGCGACCACGTCGAGGGTTTCCGCGGGATCGGACGGACGTCGCAACCAGCCGATGCCGAGGAAAACCCAAAACCCCATGAATCCCCATGGCACGGCGGGCGAGCCGTGAAGCGCACCGAGCCAGATCAAGGTGTCGATGAGCGCGCCCGTTAGCAGGCTTAGCACCGCGAACATGGCCCACCATGCGCTTCGTTTGCGATCGTAGATTCCGACCGCGCACAGCGCGAGGCCCGCCAGCGCGTAGAGATAAAATGCGCCGTAGAGCCACGGATGCACATGCTCGTAGCCGGCGTAGATGGCGGGCGAGGCAAACTTGAGCGGCAGCACGATGGTAAAAAACGCCGCCACCGCCGCGCCGATCCAGGCCATGCTGCCACGTTGGTAGCGCAGCAGCGCCGGCAATAACCACGTGAAAAGCGCGGGGGCAAGCGTGATGGGCCACTGGATGAGGAGCAGGCGCAGCCACTCGTTCTGATTGGCAAATCCAGGGGTGAAGTTTTCCCCGACCGCAAGCAGCGGCGCAAAAGAATGAAGAGCGGTGCTCACGTCATGGACCGAGCTTGGCCTCAAGATTGAATGACCGAGGATTTTTCGAAGTGCGACATGGGATAAATGTTAAAAGTTCTTAGGCGAGTTCCTCGCCAAGTCCTGGAATGTCCCAGAGCCGGTCGGTATAGGGTAGGAGTTGGTGGTAGAGCGCGTTGTCGATCGCGATGTATTTGTTTAACAGCGCCGGCGCCTCCGGCAGCGGCTTGAGCCAGTTGTACACCCATTCGAGGTGATCTTTCTCGTCGTGAATCATAACCTCGAACGTCGTGCGCACCACACCGGGCAGGCCGGGTGCGTCCAGTTCGTCGGAAAATCGTTTGTGCACCCGGCGCTCGAAAATCTGGGTGAACGCGAGCACCTCGGTGAGGCTCGACGGCGACGCGCCGTGTTCAAGAAAGAGCGATTGGTAGCCCCGGTGAATTCGGATGTAGGGCAGCCCGATTTCCTGAATGCAGGCCGACCACATCTGCCCGTGCCGGGCCTCGTCCGCGCAGTGCTTCATCAACCTGGCAATCAAATCTCCATGGCCGGCCACCCGCACCATCCGGCCGAGGAGCAGCGAACCTTCCAGCTCACTCTGGCGATACCAGTTGAGTTTCCAGGCGAGGTTGCGGGTCGCGGCATCCATGAATGAATCAACCGGCAATACCTTCGCCGCAGATGCGGGTCAGGCGTTCATTGATGCCGACGATCGCGGTGAAATCGTTTTTCGCGGCCACCGGCACTTCGTCCACGACCAGGGCGCCGAAATGGGTGAAGTTGCGCGCGGCGTCAAGGACGACGGTCTTCTGCGATGGGTCGCGGGCGACCCGACGGGCGAGCAACTCGTAGCCAAACTGCGAGTGACGCACCTCGTCCTGCGCGACGAGATGAAGGATGTGTTTGAGCACGGGTTCCTTTGAGGCGCGCGAATCCTTGAAAAACGAGTGAGCCGCAAAATGCTCGCTCATAAAATACTGCGTAAGCACGCGCGTGGCCGAGTCGTATTTCAAGCCGAGGTTGCGCCGGCGCACGGCGATAAGGTCGTCGTCGGTCAGCGGGTGCCAGTTGATCTTTTCGAGGTAGAGGTTGAAGACGTGAAAGTGTTTGTAGCTCTCATAGAGCTGGACGCTGAAAATCGCGGTGGCGGTGGGATCGTCCCAGAGCACGTCGAGCACGCGCGGGGTGAGAATCGGGAAAAACGACTCAATGAACGCGGAGTCGCGCAGTCGTTTGAGGATATCGGTCTGGGTGCGGGCCAGGGCGACATCGATTTCATCCCACGGAATGTCGGTCTCGATGAACCAGCGCTGCATCTCGGAGGTGGAGAGGTATTCGGCGTAGGTCATGGTGCAGGGGCCGCGGGGCGTTTGGTGGCACGACGGTCCACGAGGAGGAGAAGTTCACCGACGGTTTGCAGTGGCGCGAGTTCGTCGACGGTGAGACGTACCCCGTAGTTGGCGTCGATGGTGCAAAGCAACTCGACAAAATCGATGCTGTCGCCCCCGCCGGCGGTGAAGGGTGCATCGGGCCGGAGCGGCGTAACGATGAGCGGCATGACCTGGGCCAGGCGCGCGTGGATCGCTTGCACCGAGGGCGGCTGGCTTCGCCAGGCAACGGAGGACGGAATCGTTTCGGGCATGGCGGTGGGGTTAGGCAGGTTGGGCTGAGCTGGCCCAGCGATCCAGCCCAAAGGCGATGCAGGCCGTTTGTGCCGGTTCGCCAGAGGCGAGCGAAAGGCGGAATCGTTCGCCAAAAAATGGGCCGTGGCGGTTGATGCTGGCGACGGCGAGTGGCGTCGGGTTGCGGACGACGTACTCCTTTTTCGTTTCCTGCAAGCGCTGGATGAGTGCCTTGCCCTGTGAAGTGGGCAGGAAGAACGGATCCATGGCCGTCTCCCATACACCGGCAAAGCCAAGCCCGGCGCTGATCGCTTCGATGCGCGTGCGCGCGTCCGCCGCCCGGGCGTCGATCCATTCGGTCGGCCCGCAGAGAACGATCTCGCGCATCTCAAACTCCAACTGCCGCCGGCCCGGGCTGAACTCGGCCTCGTGGCGGAAACAGCGGCCGCGCGCGGTCGCGATTCGCGGCGATGCAAATACCGTGCCCTCCCAGCGGGGATAAACGTGGTAGCACACGGCCGGTGAAAGGAGCCAGCCGCTCGGGGTGAGGTTGGCGGCGACGAGGAGTTCGGTGAGCGGCTTGGCGGGATCGACGCAGCCGCACGCGCTCATCAGCAGGTGCGGGAAAGCCGAGGGATACTCCGCGCGCTCAAGGGTTGCGCGATCGATCAACGCGGGAAACTGCACTTCCTCGGCCGCCCATTCGCGCGCCCACTCGAGAAACTGGCGATCGATCGCCTCGAAGCGCGCCAACTCGGCGTCGCTTCGCACCGGCGCAGCGGTGGGGGGCGACAAATTCATGGTGCGGACGGCGGTTCCCAAAACGACTCGGCGATGGCGGCGATCGATTGAAAATGTTTCATCACGACTTTTTCCGGCGGGATGCTCCGGCCGGTCGCGCGTTCGATGAACCCGATAAGATGCAGGATGGCCATGCTGTCGATGACTCCGGTGGCGAAGAGGAGCGTCTCGGAGGTGACATTGGGTTTTTCTTTCACCTTCGGGTGCAGGCGTGGCAACTCGTCATTGATGAAATTGCGGAGTGCGGCGGCGAAGGCCTCGCGGCTCACATAATGGACGGGGGGTGGGTTCATGGGCGCGCGGCGCTAATTTCCTTTCGGCCGAAGTCGGTGTCGAGTGCGTAATCGATGACGCCGCCCACCCATTCGCGCCAGTCGGGCAATGGCAACGGCCCGCCCCAGGCGGCCTCGGCGCTGGTGGTCGCGTAGCGCTTGGGGTAAAACAGCTCGGGCAGGAAGGAGTCGACGGACTCCAACACCTGGTTGAAAAGAAAATCGCGAGTCTTGAAGATCGTTGCCCGGAAGTCTTCAAACGCGGCGCGAGTGGCGAGCACCGGCGGGAGGACCTGGCCGCCGCGCCACGCGGCGCTGCGGGCGGAGAATTTCTGCGCGGCGAAATCGAGCAGCTCGCCGAGCGGGACGCCGCGGGCGCCGCTGCTGACATGATAAATTCCGCCCGGCACCGCCGGTCGGGCCAGCAGGCGCGAAACGAACCCGGTGACGAGCTCGGTCGGCAGCAGGTCGAGCCGCGTCGTTGCATCGCCTGGCACCATGGGCAGCAGGCCGCCGTGCAACCAGCGCAACGTCG
>Ga0210395_10002369_pt1 | contig 14655 bp, 10 predicted proteins | sample IncBWH4OmetaG_FD_150861 | JGI IMG/M metagenome (GOLD analysis project Ga0210395, IMG submission 150861) | Forest soil microbial communities from Barre Woods Harvard Forest LTER site, Petersham, Massachusetts, United States - Inc-BW-H-4-O ... | reverse complement strand
TATCGCTTCCAAAGCCGCTCGTCCATCGGCAACCGTGTCAACGACATCGAATGACTCGCGCAACAACGCGGCCACGGTGCTTAACACGGGAGCGAGATCATCCGCGACTAACACCCGTTTTCGATTCATGGGAGCTCATCCCTGAGCTGTTCTCTAGTCCTCCACAATGAAATCGGGACGCCAGTGGAACGTGAAAGGCTCTTTAAACTCGGCCCTCGAGTTCGTGTCGCTCAGCGTGGAGGTAGGCATCCACAGCTATCTTGAGCGCGATTCGACTGGCTGGATATTGGCAGAATTAACAGTAGGAAAAAATGGCTTCGTTAGACAGAGATGATTTTGCTCTTGATGGCGTATTGAACGAGTTCGGCGTTCGTTTTGATCTGCAGAAGTTCCATGGCGTGGTACTTGTGCGCAGCGACAGTGCGGGTGGTTATTTTCAGCACGCTAGCTGCTTCTTTCATAGTGCGACCCTCCGCCAATAACTGAATAACTTCCCGCTCTCGTCCGCTTGGTCCAGGGACATGTTCGCGAGCCTTAGGCTCTCGCATCGAGATTCCCGCCAGACCCTTTGCGGCGCGGGAAGTTACATATCTACCTCCCTTCAACACTTTTTCAATCGCGTCGATCAACTCAAAGCCCGCTGCCTGTTTCAAAAGAAACGCCGACGCCCCTGCGCGAAAAGCCTCCCCTATTAGGTAAGGGTCCTCATTCATCGTCATGTAAATAAGTTTGATGGCAGGCATCTTCTGTTGGAGCTTTCTGCCGGCGTCTAGGCCATTTAACTGGGGCATGGCAATATCGAGTACGACGACGTCGGGTCGCAACTTCTCGGCAGCCTCCAGAAGAGAACGTCCATCAGTCACCGACCCGACTACTTCGCACCGGGGCTCCAAAACGCTCTTCAGCGCATCAACCAACATCTGATGGTCATCTGCTAACAGTACACGCGTACGTCTCATGATATTGTTCCTCCCGCAGTGGTGGTACTCGCAAGTGCCTCATCAGAGGAAACAGGTAGTGGAACCTCCGCAAGAATTGTAGTCCCGCGCATGGGCGCCGACTGCACCGACAGTCTTCCGCCGACCAGTCGTAGCCGCTCGCGCATTCCGATGAGTCCAATTCCCGCGTCGGTGTGGCTGAGAGCGACATCAAAACCAGCGCCAGCGTCCACGATCTGCAGGCGGATTTCATCTCGCGTCTTACAAAGTTCCACCTGTGCTTGTTTGGCCCGACTATGCTTCACCACGTTATTGAGCGATTCCTGGGTAACCCGAAAGAGACACAGCGCTACGTCCTTTGGAATCTCCAATGCAATGCCACGGTCCGTGAACTCTACCTGAATCCTGTACTTTTCGCTGATCTCTTCGCAAAGCCCCATGAGAGCAGGCCCTAGACCCACGTGCTCGAGTTTGCTGGAATGGAGTTGATGAGAAAGACGATGGACATCCGAAGATATCTCCTGGATGCGATTCCATAATTCCCGCACTAATGTTCGTTCCTCTTCTTCTGACTCGGGCCGCTTCTTCCACAATCGCGATAGTCCGATGCCCAGCAATGCCAACCGCTGGCTGAAGTCGTCGTGCAGTTCTCGGGCGATGCGGCCGCGCTCTTCCTCTTGCGCGGCGATCAGGCGTCCGCCCAGCTCTTCCAGCGACTCTGCATTCATCTTGCGGTCGGTGATGTCCACGCACGAGCCGATATACCCACAGAAGGTTCCATCGGACTCAACCCTGGGTACACCATAGTCAACAACCCAGCGATATTTTCCATCATGGCGCAGCAGCCGGTATTCCATTTCGAAATCCACCCTGGCATCGAACGCACGGGAGTAAACACTGAGACAGCCCTCCAGGTCCGCCGGATGCACTCCCTGCGCCCAGCCCTCCCCCATTTCTTGCTCGACAGTGCGCCCAGTGAAATCGAGCCAGCATTTGTTGAAGAAAGTACATAGTCTGTCGGTTCCGGACATCCAGATCAGCACCGGGGCTGAGTTGGCGACCAGACGAAACCGCTCTTCACTCTCGATCAGATTCTGGTTTGCGCGCTTGCGTTCAGTGATATCAAGCACCTCGGCGACGAAGTACAGGGCCTTCCCGTCGGCATCACGGATCAAGGAGCCGCTGCACTCCCCGTGCAGCACCTTTCCACTTTTGTGCAGACAGCGCTTCTCCACGCCTTGGAAGCTACCGCCGTCCGCGAGCGCTTGACCCAACCTCTCCGAAAACCTCGGCCAGTCGTCCGGGTGCGTGAGGGATTGCACGGTCTTCCTGAGAAGTTCCTCTTCCGTGTATCCGATGAACTTACAAAATGCGTCATTGCCAGCAAGAAAGCAGCCTTCCGGTGAAACGATCGCCATTCCTATGCCGGCATCCCGGAAGACGCTGCGGAATTTTTCCTCACTCTCCCCCAGCACTTCTCCCGCCCGCCTCCGCTCCTCCACCAGGACTGCGAGGACCATAAAAGGCGCTGCTACGAAGAATAGGAAAAGCTGCAGCGACAACAGGTTATTGACATGTTGAGATTCCGTGAACGGACCTCGGCCATGGGTTGCACCCCAGATCGAGAGGAATGCGATCAGAATTACGGATGTGCTGACCCCGGTCGAACCGAAACGCAGCGCGGACCACAACAGGAATGGCACCAGGAAATAGAACACTTCAGGCGGGCTGGTGTTTCCCAAAGCAACGAACACCACATATCCGAACAGCATCAATCCGGCGATCAGTGCACCGCCCTCTATGTAGTAAGCACGCGACCGGTGCTTCCCGGGCGAACTTTTGCCGACCCAGCTAAGAATCGCGGGCATCAGGGTGAGGAAACCCAAAGCCTCGGACAAGAAGCTCGTCCTCCAATTCGTCCAATAGCTCCCCGGGACGGCAAGCGCGCCGACAAACGCTCCCAACGCCGGCGCCAGGATCACCGCGAAGAGAGAAAACTTAGTCAGTGCCTTCACACTATTAAGGCGAGGTACACCCACGAAAAAATAGCTAAGACACAACGCGGCGGCGAGAACTTCCACCGTGTCCGCCAAGATCAGCCAGCTACTTTCACTCGTTGACACTCCAGCGTGCAGGTCGTGGAAAAAAAACACAGCGAAGGCGGTCACGATGAGGATCGGCCACATCTTTCGCGAAACCAGCAGCAACACCGAGACCAGAAGCACGCAACCCGGCCAGAGCGGCGAAAGCATCTGGGGGCGCAGCAGCAGTGCGGCTCCCAGCGCGGACGCTGCGTACGACAACATGGCAACGAAGCACACTAAGATCGTGCTGTCCAATATGGAATCTCCATTTGGGAAACTCCACCTAGCCCGATTAGAGCCAGTTGCCATCAACTGCCTCCGAGCAAAAAATCAGCCGCGAACAGTACAGCTCCTGCCAGTAGATTTGCGGACACCCGCAGCACGGATTGCGTCGAGCGGGTACTTTCCCTCGTGCAGTTCACTCTGCTTTATTGTTTACCAGATGTGGCAAATCGCCAGCGACTCGCCTTGCCGCGACGATTCGAAAAACAACCTCAGTTAGGTGCTGGACCTGAACGCTAGTCGCGGAGTGTACCACTCGGGGAGCACGCACGCATCCAAAAACGGAACAATCCTCAAAATTGTCATGTAATTATGATGAGAGTAGTACATACGGTATAAGGACGCCGTCCATGATACCGGCTGTAAGTTACTCATGAAGAATGACGTGGAGCAGAGACCTATGGACCTCCGCTGCGCCGCGGTACTCGATGAATCCAAGCTTTGTGAATCTATTCAAGAAAACATGCGCCCGTGAGATGGGTCTACCGATCATTTCCGTGGGAGTCCGTTGCATTACCGCTGAAACCGCATTTGAGTGGCAGCATGACCGAACATATCGGTACGCAACCTGCCGAATCGGTCGGAACCAACACTGTCATTACTGACAATTCCATCAGGCCGTCCCTTCGCTAAATCATTACAACTTCCGGCGCCGGCGACTTCAGCTGATGGGTGCGCAGCCATCGGCGGGGCGGGTGAAGGGTGAAAAGTGCCCAGCGCAAACGGAGAGTCTAAATGAATGCCGAAAATCCTAAGAAAGCGACTCTGAAGGAAAAGGCCACGCACGAATTACGTGAATTTGCCGTGATCGCCGCGTATCTGGCGTTCTTTTTTTTCGCTGTCGCCGCCTACAGCATGCTCCTGCTAAATCAGTTTCGTGTGTCGTATTTCGTCTATGGCACTGCGCTGATCAACGCTCTGGTAATCGCCAAAGTCATTCTTATCGGTGAATATGCGCGCCTCGGCAAGAAACACGAATCCAAGCCACTGTTTCAGGCCGCGCTTCATAAGGCGTTTCTGTTTAGCTTGCTGGTGTTCGCCTTTCACATAGTCGAGGAAGCGATCAAAAGACAATGGCGTGGAGAAAACTTCGCGAGTGCGTACCATGGGATACGCGTCAACGAGCTCCTTGCCCGTAGTGTCGTCATATTTTGCGCTTTCCTTCCGCTCTTTGCGTTCCGGGAATTGCGGCGGGTACTGGGCGAGGACAATTTCTCATCCCTGTTCTTCCGAAGTGGTGCGACGATCAAGACGGACGCAGATTGACAATAGCGCGTTATTGACTGGCGGCTGGCAACACGTCTTTCACGCAGCGGAAACCGAGGTGATTCGTCCCAGTGCTCACCTCGCCTTTGCCCCGAGTGCCCACCATGTAGCGCGAGCAATACTGATCGGTGCACAAGAACGAACCTCCCCGTTGGGTTTTCTTTCTCTCGTTCGGTTCGGCAGGGTCGTAGGGCGAAGCCGGGCCCTTGGGATTTCGGGCCACATTGCCGACTTCCACCAATTGCTTGTAGTAATCCGGGCGATACCAATCGCTCGTCCACTGCCACACATTCCCCGCCATATCATAAAGACCGTAGCCGTTCGCCGGAAAATGCCCGACTGCTGTGATCCCTACGTAGTGGTCTTCTCCGGTGTCCTTGTCTGGAAAGTGACCTTGAAACGTATTGGCCATCCACTGTCCTTTTGGTCGAAACGCATCGCCCCATACAAATGGCTGTCCGGTCAGTCCACCTCGTGCCGCAAATTCCCATTCAGCTTCGGTCGGCAATCGCTTCCCGGCCCACTTGGCGTAAGCCGCAGCATCTTGATACGCGATTTGCACGACAGGGTAGTCCGTCTTTCCCTGGATACTGGAAGCGGGGCCCAGGGGGTGGCGCCAGTTCGCGCCGGGAACATACGCCCACCATTGGTAATGATCATTCAAGGGAACTTCATGGTCAGGGGGCGAGAAAACTACCGATCCAGCCACCAGGTTCTCCGCGGGCGCTCCCGGAAAGTCCTCCGCCCTGGGTTTGCGTTCTGCGATCGTCACATATCCGGTGGCTTTCACGAATTTGGCGAACTCCCCATTCGTAACGTCAGCCTTATCCATCCAGAATCCATCAACGTACACGCGGTGAATCGGGCGTGAATCCAGGGTAGCCTGCATGCCAACTTTGTCCATCCCCGGCGGATCCTGCGCGCCCATGGAGAATTCGCCGCCCGGGATCCACGCCATTCCCGCGGGGGCGGACTTGGCGGGAGTATTTTTGTTTTCAACGGTCGGAGCAAAACCGCTCGTGGCCGTGGCCGCAGCGGTGGCCGGACTTTCCGACGTCACCGCCCGAGGAAGTTGAGTCGCCTGAACAGTTTGGCGGGTTGCGTATTTCCAAATGCCGAGCCCCGCCAGCAGCGCTGCGACGCACACGACAATCTTCGCACCGTTCTTTCGCATGGCGGCCTTGGAAGCCTCTTCCGTGCTCCTTCTCTTATTCATAGAGTCAATTCCTGCGAGAACTAAGTAGATCAGATTGCAAACTCGAAACTATCACCTCAGGCGATGACGGGCGCTATTGTCACTTTTTACAGTGAGAATGGCCCCCCACCGATCCATCCGGAGTTTTACGGTCGATCGCCAAAGTCGGTTCTGCTGGGTGCTTCTTGACCGATTCAAGCGTGCTCCACAGCGACTGTTAGTTATGACGATATGCTGTGAGGCATCTCGCATATACTCTTCGCTGACCCGGTCTTTACCGGACTGACGCGACGGTCGATGAACGCTTTCGATTGGAGTCGTGCGACGTCGATTACATGATTTTGTAGCGAGAAGCGATTCACGTGTTCGGCTCAAGCAACCGTTGGAGCGCATTCGAATGGTCTTCTTCAAAAACTTGAGGGTGCGGCGGAAACTCCTGGCCGCCATGATTCCGCTGGTTTTGATGGTCTTGGCGGCGGGAATCTATTCATCGTTTGAAAGCAAGATGATCGACACGTGGTACAGCGTGTTGATTGACAACCAGGTCAAGGCGCTCAGAAGCGTTGGCGAGGCGCGAGCGCATACCAACCGGTTCGGACTGTTTCTGTTTGAACTCGCTGATGAGACCGATCCCGATCGCAGACAGGAGATCGACGGACAACTTACAAACGTTGCGGACGACTTCCACACAGCAATGGCGGCGGCGCTGAAACAAAGCCCCGAGCGCGCGGCAAAGATCAACGCCGCAACAGCTCTCTTCCAGCAAGCGGAGATTGACGCTCGGCCCGCGCGCGCGGCGGCGCTCGCCGGCAACAATGTGAAGGCGTTGAATCTACTGCGTGGAGGCGTGAACCAGGAACTCCAGCGAGCGCGCGAAGCCACCATCGAGATCATGCAGGATTTGCAAACGTATATTGACCAGCGCTCCGATCAATTGACCAGTAATACGCGTCACGCAATATTGATCACCTGGCTCGTGATTGGCTTCGGCCTGCTGTGGTCGTGGGCCGCCGCCTTCCGCATCGTGGAAAAAGAAGTGGTGAAGGAACTGGTGTCTCTACAAGGTAGCATCCAGGATTTAGCCGACGGGCGGCTGGATCAAAACATCCCCTACCTGGAGCGCAGGAATGAAATAGGTGAGATCGGTCGCGCACTGCGGACCTTGCAGTTGGGCGCGCGCGAGCGCGAAACGCAAGCATGGGTAAAGGCGGAAGTGGGCGCCACGCTGGGAGCCTTGCAATCTGCCCAGGATTATGCCGGATTCGGTAAGGCTCTATTGTCTCGGTTGTCGCAGCCCATTCCGCTGATTTACGGAGCGTTCTATGTTGCAGACGAGAGTCGCGCGCGTTTCTCTCGCGCATACTCCTTTGCGAATACGGATGCTGGCAGCCCCGCCGAATTCGCCCTCGGCGAAGGACTTGCCGGGCAAGCCGCGGTGGAACGCCGCATGCTTGAAATTGCCGCCGGGAATCAGGTTCGAATCTCCGCGGGCATGGGCACGCTGACGGTCGGGGAAATCCACTTTATTCCGGTGGTGAATAAGGACCAGGTCACCGCCGTGATCGAACTGGCGACGAATTCATCGCTTTCAGACCGCCAGCGCGCGTTGCTCGACTCCTTGATGCCCTCTGTCGCTCTCAGCGCCGAAATATTGTCCAGCAACATCGCCACGCGAGAACTTCTGGATCGCACTCAAGCTCAGGCTGAATCTTTGGCGGCGTCGGAACGCCAACTCGGCGCTCGCAAACAAGAACTGGAGAGCATCAATCAGGCGCTGGAGGCGTCTGGAGAAGAATTGCGCCGCGCCAAAGAAGTGGCCGAGGAAGCCACCAAGGCCAAATCTGATTTTCTCGCCAACATGAGCCACGAAATTCGCACTCCAATGAACGCGATTATCGGCATGTCGCATCTGACGTTGCGCACCGAGCTGAATCCCCGGCAGCACGACTACGTGAGGAAAATTCAAATGGCCGGCCAGCATCTGCTGGGCATCATCAACGACATTTTGGATTTCTCGAAAATCGAAGCGGGCAAGCTGACGGTGGAAAACATTGACTTCGATCTGGAGCGCGTGCTGGAAAACGTGAGCAATCTGATTTCCGAGAAGGCTTCTGCAAAAGGTCTCGAACTGATTTTTGATATTGACCATGCCGTGCCCACGCAACTGAAGGGCGACCCGCTGCGGCTGGGTCAAATCCTGATCAATTTCTGCAATAACGCCGTGAAATTTACCGAACAAGGCGAGATCGTCGTTCGTGCGCGGATTCAGGAAAGAAATGATGCAGGCCAGCTGATTTACTTCGCGGTAAGCGACACCGGCATCGGCCTCACCAAAGAACAAATGGGCAGGCTGTTCCAGGCGTTCGAGCAGGCGGATGCTTCCACCACACGCCAACACGGCGGGACCGGGCTGGGACTCGCAATCTCTAAGCGGCTGGCGCAACTGATGGGAGGAGATGTTGGCGTCGAAAGCGAGCAAGGGAAGGGCAGCACGTTCTGGTTCACGGCCCGGCTTGGAAACGGTGCGGCGACTCGAAGGCAAGCCGTCTCACCCGATCTTCGCGGCCGCCGCGTTCTGATTATTGACGATAATCCGCAAGCCCGCGCTGTGCTTTCCAGCATGCTGGTCGGCATGACGTTCGAGGCCGATGAAGCTGGTTCCGGGTTGGAAGGAATCGAAATGGTGCGCCATGCGGCGGAAATTAACAAACCGTACGAAATTGTTTTTCTCGATTGGCAGATGCCGGGCCTCGACGGCTTTGAAACGGGCAAACGAATTCGCGCGCTGCCAAATGTACAAGTTCGTCCGCATCTGGTAATGGTAACCGCTTACGGCCGTGAAGAGGTTTTGAAACAGGCGGACGAAAACTCGTTTGCAAATATTCTAATCAAGCCGGTCACCGCCTCCATGCTGTTCGATTCGGCTGTCCAAGTTCTCGGCGCAAGCAGTTCCAAGAGCTACGAAGCTGCGGGGGCTCCGACCGTTGAACTCAGACAAATTCGCGGCGCGCGTGTCTTGCTCGTCGAAGACAACGAGCTCAATCGCGAGGTTGCGCTCGGCCTGCTGGAAGATGCGCACCTGGCGATTGACACCGCTGAAAACGGACGGGTCGCCGTAGAGATGGTTACCGAACACGAATACGAACTCGTGTTGATGGACATGCAAATGCCGGTGATGGATGGTCTCGCGGCAGCACGAGCCATCCGCTCGAAACCGCAATTCCAGTCGCTGCCCATCATCGCCATGACCGCCAATGTGATGGAAAGCGATCGCGATAGATGCGCTGAGGCGGGAATGAACGACCACCTCGCCAAGCCCATCGATCCCGATGCTCTTTTCGCTGCGTTGTTGCGCTGGATAAAACCCCGGACGGACGTCGCCGCGAAGGTGCCACCTGAACCCGCTGCCGCAATCGCACGCTCGCCGGAACCGGCCGGACCTCCCGAAACGGCAACCTTGCAGATTAAAGACGTGGACACCCAATCGGCCCTGCGTCGGACCGGCGGAAATCCCAAACGCTACGAAATGTTGTTGCGCAAATTCGCGGAGTCAGCAAACGTGGAAGAAATTCACGCCGCGCTCGATGCGGGCGACACAGCCACCGCAGCCCGCGCCGCCCACTCGCTGAAAGGCGCGGCCGCGAACCTCGGTGCGGCCGCGGTTGCCAACTCCGCGGCCGAAGCAGAAACAGCAATCAAAGCGGGACAGCCTGTGCAGCCGCTGCTGGACACGCTCGCTACGCACCTGCACGCAGTTGTACAGGCAATCCGATCGGTCCTGCCTAATGAACAACTCGCACAGAGCGCCGTTTCCGCCGCCGCCGACCCTGCTGCCGTCGCGTCCCCACTGCGAAATCTGAAAAAACTGTTATCGAACGACGATGGCGACGCTGCCGATTTCATTTTGGAAGCGCAGCCGGACTTAGCGAAGGCCCTCACAGGATCCGAAATCAGTAGCCTGAGCGATTTCGTGAGTAATTACGATTTTGTTGGCGCCCTGAAGTGCGTTGCGGCGATCGCCAATCGTTTAGGCCTCAAACTGGAGTGAGATCATGACTCTGCCCTCGACCCCGAAAACGATTTTGATTGTGGATGACACCCCCATCAACATCGGAGTTATTTCTGGCGCCCTGAAAGACTCCTTCGCCACCAAAGTTGCAACCAGCGGCGAAAAGGCTTTGACCATCGCTTCTGGGAAAGATAAGCCAGATCTGATTCTGCTGGACATACTGATGCCGGAAATGGACGGCTACGAAGTCTGCCGCCGCTTGAAAGCGGATCCCGACACGCGTGATATTCCGGTGATTTTTCTTACCAGCCAGACGGAGGCCGAGGACGAAACCAAAGGCTTCGAGGTTGGCGCGGTTGATTACATTCACAAACCATTCTCGGCCGCCGTCGTAAAAGCGCGTGTGCGTACTCATCTAATGTTGCGCGAAGCCCATGCTGTGATTGCGCGACAACTCGTCGAAATCAATACGGAACTGGAAATGGCGCGCCAGATTCAACTGTCCATTCTGCCCAGTAGTACGCCGAAGATCACAGGCATGGATATTGTGGCGCGCTACATACCCATGACCTCGGTGGCCGGAGATTTCTACGATTTCATTGTCGTGGACGAACGTCACGTGGGCATTCTGATTGCCGACGTTTCTGGACACGGATTGCCCGCCGCACTCATCGCGTCAATGCTCCAGGTTGCCCTTACCGCACAGGCTCGCCACGTTTCTGAACCGGGCAAGGTTTTGGCGGGTCTGAATCAAGCGCTCTGCGGCAAGTTTCAGCATAATTTCGTTACTGCCGCCTATGTATATGTGGACTTGGAAAAAAACATCATGAATTACGGCGGTGCGGGCCATCCGCCGCTGTTACTGTGGCGCAAGTCCACCGGCAGCTCAAGCCAGCTCATCGAAAACGGATTGGTCATGGGCCAGTTCGAGGAGGCCACATACGAGTCGCTGCAGATTCCAATCGAGCCTGGTGATCGGTTCTTCCTTTACACCGATGGAATCCTTGAAACCTGCAATCCAGCGCAGGAGGAATTTGGAACAGATCGCTTCATGCAGTTCATGGAAGCGAATAACGCCCTTGCGGCGGGCCCATTTGCCGATGCGCTGCTGCTTGAGCTAGCCCGCTGGCTACAACAACCTCCGGGCGAGGGCCACAAAGACGATATTTCGCTTCTGGCCGTCGACTTCACCACTCGCGGATAGCCAATCCATCGTCCTGGAAGCCGTTGACAAATTCGCTCCCCGCAACAAGTCTGTTCGGCACGGACCGGCTAACTCCTGTCAAGCTCCGTAATGGTAGAACTCAAGAAAAAGCACCTCCCCTTCGGCGTGCAAAAGGGCGTCACATTCGCCACAAACTGCGAGTCGAGGATGCTTTCCCGTAGCCGCTTTGAGGGCGGTCGCTATGAAATCGCCCGCAGCCTTTATAAATCGATCCGTGTCGAGCTGGTCATTCACGAGAGATGTGGAAAGCACGTCGGAAGGCTCCAAGGCACAGTAGCGTCCCTGTTCTATGGCTCCAGCAACGTCGCAACCTTCTGAGTCTAATTTCTGTCGGAGGCTGTCGTGATGTGAGGGGTTCATGATCACTATGACGGCATCACCATTTGCCAGAGCGGCTCCGACAAAACGAGCACTGCGAATCAGAAAAGATTCGGCATCGGCGTAGAATTCCACTTCGTGGGAAGGGCCGGATGTCGTATCGCGCATCAAACGCCGTATGGGCAATTCAATGCTTTCCTCGGTGCGGGCCCGAAGTGGAGTGTGCGAGCCCAGGACGCCGCTGAAATCGCAACTGGCCAGCAGGGCGCTTACAAATGTCTTTCCCGACGTCACCGCTTCCACCGCCGTCAGCAGTTCGTTTTCAGCGTCGGATTTGACGACGTAACCGACTCCACCAGCGTCCAGAGCGGCCAGCGCTACATCGAAATCAACCTCCTGGCTTATGAAAAGAATCTTGGATCCGGGGGAAAGTCCGCGAATTCTCGCGGCAGCTTTGATGCCGCTCAGCTGCGGCAGGTTCACGTCCATTAGAATTAGGTCGGGATGCAGCTCGGCCGATTTCAGAACCGCTTCCGAGCCGTCGGACGCGCACCCCACAACTTGCAAGGCAGGGTTTTCCATGAGCTTCGCAACCAGGTAATTCCGCCAGGGGACAAAATCATCAACGATGAGAACACGGATTGGAGTCCTAATAAATATCCCCCGACCGAAAGTCCAGCAGTACTCAGAACACCTTGGTCCGGAATTAGTTGCAAGCGTCGAGTTATGCCATGAACCTCATTTCTATTGTTGTTGGTGAGAAATCCCGGATATACGCCGGAGCAGCTATCCAAAAATCCCGTGCCGTAATCGGAAATGAGGCTCTATGCGTTGCGTAGTAAGGGCCCTACCGGTTTGCCTCAGAACCATTCTCTCGCGTTTCTGCCCGCCCGACATACTCCCGTCAGGTCCGGTGATAACTTCGGCGTTGATTAACGGCCGGGGACTGGCTAGGGAGCGACCATAAATCGAGAAATCATGCAGCGTTGGTACCTCGTGAAAGCACGTCTGCCAATCCGAGGTCGCGCGGAAATGGAAGAATCTACGCATGGCGAACGTAGGACCACCAGCGAAACCTCGCAAGCTATTTCGCGTGGGGAGGGAACGATTTAAACGTCTTGGATACGACCTGCTGTACCTGCTTTTCCATATCTTTCATGCCTTTGTGAGGGTCGCGGATCTTCTTCGTTGCGGTGGCGGTCCAAACAGGTTGGTTCGACTTTGCGTCGACGAGTTGAAAGACGACACGGCCATCCACCGAATACCAGACGTTCTGAGGGATTCCATAGACAGGCCCCTGTGGTTCGTTCAGGCGCGGTGCGGGAGTCGCGTGAAAGCCTTCGACATCAGCCGCGAAGTCGCTTGCGCCTGCCTCGTAAGAGACGAAGAAATCTGGATTGGAAGGATCCTCGACGAAACCCTTATCCCTCAAGTTGCGATTAACATCCTGGACGATCTTCTGGTCAATCAGCGCGTCGTTCTGCTTGCCCTGGCGCGTGACGATGTGATTGGGACGCCAAGCGTAGCGGCGGTGATTCGTGAAATCGAAGTTCTTGTCAACATTGGTCGTCACTTTTTGCGCTGCGAGTGCTGCGCACATTGCCAGAAAAACAAATGCGATCCCGAGCTGTACGATGCTCAAGCGTCTCACATCGCCTCCGTCACTTCAGATAGCCGGACTCAAAATCAGCAGTGGCGCAATCACAACGGCCCCTCGTGGGGTGTGTTTCGTTTTCTTGTCGGGTTGTTCGCTGGTTCATGGTGGCGGTGGAGGGGTCGCTAAGGTCGGCGAACCTATATCTGGCGCTGAGGGCTGACCCTCCGGTTTCTCTTGCTACGCAAGACACGATGATCCGAGCAGGAGACATATGCAAGCGATTAACAATAGAGTGCCACAGTTTTCGGTCAGCAATCGGGAGGTTCTGATTTCAGGTTCTCCGGAAGTCTTGGGCTTGATTCTCGTATCTCGCGCTCTGAGCTCTTCATCGCATTCCGTCGAGCAAGTTGCCATGAGTGGTTTTTCGCACCCGGCTTCCGTCATACATTATGGGCAAATTGTCCTTGTTGCGGAATTATCAAAAGTGCGGTTCAAAGGAGGAAAAATGAACACGCGCCGTTCCGCAATCTCTTGGACCTTTTTCGCAACGATTCACGTCCACTTCGGCTTTTCGAATCATGGTAGAGAGTCCTCCGGTTCAGGTGCGGAACCTGCTCCGCATGTTGACAACTTCCGGGCGTCCTTGCGATGCAGCAACCGCACGGTGGAGCATCTGCTAATTAGTCGCCGGCGCGAGGGGCGGTGCTGCCGGCGGCTGCGGCTTGGGAATCCGCAAAGTCCACGAAAAGCCGAACGCCATGACGCGACATTCCGGACGTGCCTTCGCGGGAAACTCGTTCTCATATTTGAAGAATGTATTGATCGCTTTCGCTGGAAGAATAAAGTTCGTTTGAAAACCTATGGCGTGCGACAAGTAGTACGGAAAGCCCTGCGTCGGGCCGCTGTTTCCGGTCACTTGCCACTGGTCGTATCTGATCACACCCAACTTCAGAAGGCGGCTGAAGTCTTCTCTTAGAGGCAGGGTCTGACCGAAGCCCCATTCGTCCGAAAAAGCCTGGCCCGGCGTAATGTTGGCTCCAGTTTGCTGGCCGTGAATTTCCCAAATTGTGGCCAGGTTCGCGGTTGTTGCTTTGTTTTTTGTCGAGTAAACAGTTGTGTTCGCGGTGATGTCATTACCCCAATAACCTGAACCGACATTGGTCGTGGCGCCGGGGGTGAAGTGACCTGTTGGCGCCGTAAAGCCGAACCCGACCGCGACGTCGGCATGTTTTAGATGCCAGCCCAGGTTCAGACGCTGAACGTAGATGTCGGCCAGTCCTTCTCTGCCGCCGTTGGCACTGAGACTTGTTCCGACGATATCCGCCACCAGAGATCCGTTTGCGAACGGCAGGACCACGTAAGGGAAATAGTACGCGCCCAAAAATTTGTGTTTGCGCACGTAGTAGAAGAGATTCTCATTCACCCAGAAAGCATATGTCCAAGTGAACGAAGGCACTCAATTGCCATTAGAGTCATTTAACTGCCCCGCTGAATAATTCAGCGTCAGGTTTGCATAGGTGAATCCGGGGTCAGGTATCGCGCCAGCGTTGAGACCATACTGGCCGGGCACGATTTGGCCTATCTACTGGCCGTGCGCCGGAGTCGCTACCAAAACCACTCCGCATATGAGAATCCGCAGTCCCAGCTTGATCGACAAGGTGCGCCTCCGTCTTGCTCATGCAGTTAAATCCGAAGGCAATTTCGTACCAGCCCGGCCGCGGAAGAAACATTGTCAGAAATG
>Ga0210395_10002368_pt1 | contig 14658 bp, 16 predicted proteins | sample IncBWH4OmetaG_FD_150861 | JGI IMG/M metagenome (GOLD analysis project Ga0210395, IMG submission 150861) | Forest soil microbial communities from Barre Woods Harvard Forest LTER site, Petersham, Massachusetts, United States - Inc-BW-H-4-O ... | reverse complement strand
AAAGTAAATCCAATAATAAAAAAAATAAAAGAAAAACTTGCATTACCTAGAGAAGTATTGCCTCAATATAAACTGAAAGAGAAATACTATGTTTCTAATTATATTAAGGATATTCATGGACAAATATTCACTGGTGAAACTAAAGAAGAAGTAGATGCACAAGTGGAAGAATATGTTTTCTCAAGACTACAGAAAGTATGCAGAAAGATTATAGGAACTAATATGTATATCGTTTTAAAAGTAAATGCTAAAGAGTTAAGAGAAAAAGCTATTTTACCTAAAGGAATTTACAGTGGAGATTATGATGGAATATATATGACTAAAGTTGGAGATGAAGATATTCAATATCATAATCCATTTGAGTTACTTTTTCTTGAAACTCGACTTACATCTTCTGATATTGTTTGCGAACCTTTTCATGAACATGAGAAACATACAATAGATAATGAAGTATTTAATGTTTTTCCTGGATTCAAAGCTCAATATGAAGAAGAAATGACATGTGAAGAAGCTAAATCTATTTGTCAACCTATTCTTGATCATATTAAAGAAATATTAGCAAATGGAAATGAAGAAATATACAATAATATCTTTGAGTGTATAGCTAATATAATTAGAAATCCAAAAGCTAAAAATGAAACTATGCCTACAATAATAGGTCCTCAAGGTGTAGGTAAAGGATTATTATTTGAATCTTTTTTACAACCTTTTGTCTTTGGTATAGAACTAATGGCAATAGTATCTGGTTTAGATAAGCTTACTGAAGAGTTTAATGGAATATTAGAAGGAAAACTATTAGTTCTAGTAGATGAATCAGCTTCTTTTGAGAAATCAGGTCTTGGTAAGAAAGATATGGAAACATTAAAACAATATATAACAGGTAGAACTATTACTATTAGAAAAATGCATAAGAATAGAATTGAAGTAAATAACTATCTTAATTTTCTTCATATAACTAATACTGAAGATGGAGGATTATATTTGGAAGGTAGAGCTAGAAGATTTAATCTTTTTCACACTACAGATGTTATAAGACCTGATAACTACTTTGATGATTTTATAAAGAAGAATTTCAATCAAAAAGTAGCAAATGCTTTCTTTACATATTGTATTAAATCTAAGCCTTTATGTTCTACAAAGAAAATAATAGAAACCAAAGAGAGAACATTTGCAATTGAGAACTCAAAAGCAGCTGGACTATTGTTCTTCGATCAAGTATTTAAAACAGGTGAATATGCTATCTCTTCTTCTCTAATCAAAAATGTAAATGGTACAATATATGTTACAAAAGAAGATTTATATCAAAGATATAAGTTATGGTGGAATGAAACTAAAAATGGAACATTTTGGAGTAAAAGATCTTTTGATAATAGATGTAATGAAGTTCCTTATCTTACCATTAGTAAAGTTCAAGATAAACATGTTATACCAGTTAGATCTGTTTGTGTAGAAGTTACAGAAGTAATGTATGAAAAAATTATGTTGGAAGATGGAATTTCTTTGTATCAATATCTCTATCTCAAAGAGAAAGGTTCTTTAGATAATGAAAAAGAGATTCCCACTACTGTAGAAACGGTGAAGAAAAGTACTCAGACTTTAGTTGTTAAGTCCAAGAAAAATAAAACAAAGAAGGAATGAACGAACGAAAAAAAATTTTTTTATTAAAAAAGAAAATTAAAAATACAACTCACCAGACACTCCTTCGTTATTCGTCCTTCCTTCGTCCTTCGTTCCTCATTGTATCCTAGAACGATCTGAATTATGATAAATAAAAATTTATTATAACCTATTCTAAATGCCCACACCAGAGATGAAACAAAGAAGTCCTTCACCACCTGAACCCATGCGTAAGCCTAGAAAAATAAAACCTGAACCCGCTACTCAATCTAAAACTTTGGTACTTAAATCTCCAAAATGTAAGCTATGTGATAATGAAGATGCTGAAGATTTTGAAAAAGGCTGTAGATCTCTATGTATGAACTGCAAAGCTGATTTCCAAGCTTTCAAAAAGAGAAACAGAGAGAAAACAGTTAGATTCTCGGCTTGTAAGTTAATGATGGAACAATTAACCAAAACAAGGGCTGATGATGTGGTTTTATATTCTGAGATCTCTACTTTAGCACTTGATAAATTAGCCAAAGATACTAGAGGAATAATATCGAGATTAGAAAGAATAGAAAAAAAATTAGGCATTCAACATGAAGAATGGGTAAATCAACCTCCAGTTTGTATCACTAATTGGGTTGACTAATAACCTTTCACTATAATTAATTATAGTGAAAATAATTTATTCTGTAAACATACTCACTACTAATTCGTCAGGAGTTAATCCTGTTTCATAACATAAATCGCATATTACATCTGCGAATTCATCTAAAGTCCATTTTGAAGTTAAAGATCTTAATATAATCCATCTTCCACATGTGTTGATTCCATCATTCGCTTTTTGGAATTTATATTGGTTATAATTCAACTGATACTCATTGGCTAAATCATATAATAATTTAGATAAATAATGAGGCTGTTGCCAATCTAAATGTTCGAATTCTCCATCACTGATTATTCCATATGGATCAAAAAACTCTAAACCTTCAGGTGTTTGGTGTAGCAAAGTCCAATGACCATATTGAGGTTCTTCCTGATACAATATTGCCATTGGCAAATGATTCACTACATCTTCTGGACTCAAGTTCTTAAGTTCATCGTAAAGATAAATATTCGGAATGTATTGAGATATTTCGGTATCTGATAATGTTTTCTCCATTTGGCATAGTTTAAATGGGAGATCCAGACATCATTTACTACAATATGATCCTACAAAACAATACAAATTCAAATGTTGAGGCGAGAGTTATAAACAGAAGTCAAACTCCTATTCTCAATATTCCAGAAGATTATGAGGGTTCTATAGTAAGATTCACTATAGACTCCACATGGCCTCTTTTTATTCCAGTTATTCCTGATCCAGCTAGTCCTACGACTACTAATCTTTCTATCACTTTAGAATACAAAGGATTGGATTATCAACAATTTGTAGTTGTATCAGATTATGAGGCTCAAAATGGGGTCTTTGATATTGGAGTATTCTTGGATAATTTGAATACGGCGGCTTCTTTAGCATTCACAGCCATGAAGGGTGCTAATCCAGGAGCACCAGGAGTATATCCTCCATTCTTTGCTCTTAATGCTGGTTCAGATCTCATCTCTATGTATGTTGATAGCGGTTGGTTGGATTCAAATCCCACACCTAATTATGTTTATTTTAATTCACAGTTAGCTGATTTACTTAATCTACCAGCTAACTTTAGAAATCCACCTCCATCACCTAATGGTACTGATGTACAGACTGCTATCAAAAATTATGCTCCTTTACTTCCAGCAGTGAATACTAGATTTGGATTTCCATTTGCATTGAATACTTTAGCAGGAAACATATTGAATGTTTCACAAGAGTATGTTCAGCTGAGCTCATTCTCAGATGTCCAATCTATTATGTTTACTAGTAACTTAATGCCTATCATTGCAGAATATGTACCTTTCTCTGTTTCACCTAATCAATCAGTGAATACTGGAGCAAGAAATCTTCCTGTCATCACTGATTATGTTCTCATTAGAGAAGATGCAAAACCTCGTGACTCAAGTTTTGTATATCTCCCCACAGCTGAATATCGTCTTTTCGATCTCCAAGGAACACTTCCTATGACAGGAATAGATGTCAAGGCTTATTATGTAGGAGCCAATTTTGCAGCTAAACCTCTTTATCTTCCTCCTGATGGCTCTTTTTCTATCAAGATAATGTTCAGAAGGAAAAAGAAGTTTCCAAAATGAAAATAATGGAATTTATCTGATCATTCTAAAGGAATGATAAGAGAAGGATTAGAATTTGTGTCCTCAATCGATCCTCGTTTGGATATCAATAATCTACACAATAAGCAATTCGCAGTGCTTAAGTCTGGTAATAGACAAAACTTCTGGCAGTTTCCACTTCAAGGAACGCCAGGTGCAGTAACTCAGCTGAATTGGAATGCCACAGTACCTGATATAAAAACATATGTGAATAGAAGATGTTATATTAACTTAACAGGTGTTCTTTCTTTCACAGGAACATCTGTAGATGGAGTGCAACCTCTTCTTCAATGTCAGGGTTATGCTGCTGCACCAGGTGTAGATACAGGAACTCAGAACTTTGATTCTTTGAGATGTCTTCCTATGTCACAACTGTTTCAGAGCTTCACTGTTACATTGAATAATAATGCTATTACGCAAAACGTAGGAGCTTATTCACGTATCTTTCAGAGATTTCAGAGAACATATCAGGACCAAAATGTGGATCTCAGCATGAGTCCAGCTATGCCTGATTATTCTTTCAGCTATGCTGACTTGAATGGTACATACTTGAATCCTCAAGGTAATTATGGTGATAATCAGATTGATCCTCGAGGAGCCTTCACTGGAGTAACTGTTCTTACTAACACTCCTACATCTGCTACTGTTCAGTTCAACATTACTGAACCATTTTGGCTATCACCATTTGCATGGGCTAAGGATGATGAACCTGTCAGCTTGTTAGGAATCAGAAACTTCAATGTGGCAGCTCTATTAGGTGGAAGAGGAAATTCACCTATTGCAGGACCAGCTGGTTCAATGTGGTCTCATGCTCAGATAGCTGGTCAATCAGGAACTATTACTCAAGGAAACCTGAACATTACTTCAGGAACTCTTTTCTTGAACTACTTGTCTCCTTCTATTGCTCAAAGCCTTCCCCCTAAGATTTATTATTCTTGGGTGAATCCGACTTACTACCAGCAGACTGTTCCTGGAGTTCCTAGCTATCCAAGCAGTAACTCTTCCATTCAGCAGAACTCTCAAACTATTCAACTGAATAGTAACCCATCGAGAATTTATGTTTGGGTTGAGAAAGCAGATTCTCTTCAGGATATGACTCAAACAGATACTTTCGGATTTAGGATTGACAAGATAGCCATTCGATATGATACAGTATCTTCCATCTTGAATGATTGCACTCCTCAAGACCTGTATCAGATGTCTTCGAAAAATGGATGCAATATCACCTGGAATCAATGGAATGGAACTACATGTCCTACAGCATTTGGAGGAAAGAAGGTTACAGGTGTAGGATCTATCATGTGTATTAATATGGGACTTGATGTTCCACTACCTCCTGGACAAGCACCTGGACAAGAAGGAAAACACACAATGCAGATCACAGTTAACGCTACCAATGTTTCAGGTGTAGATTACACTGGTCAACAGTTATCTGTTAACGTTCTTGTCTGCGAAGAGGGAGTCATGCTCAACGATAATGGAACAATCCAGTTTTCATCTGGAGTTATCAAGGAATCAGATGTACTAGCTACAGCTGAAATGCATCCCATATCACATGTTCCATCTAAGAACGTGTTGGGAGGTTCCTTCTGGGATGATATCAAGAGATTTTTCATCAAGGCTGGTCCTGGTGTTTTCAGAGCTGTAGCACCTGCACTTCCTCCTCTTGTAGGACATGTGGGTGAAGCTGTTCTTCAATCTTATGGTAAAGGAGGAATGCATGGCAAGCACAAAGGAGGAGCAGTAATGAGTAGAAAACAATTACTTCTTGAGTAAATGAATAGATTTTTATATACAAATTGTATATAAAAATGGTGAGAAAAAAGTTACCTGATCCTAAACCTGGAAGGAATCCATATGAGCCATGTAATAACACCTGGTTTATAACTATAAACTCTAATACTCATATTCCTTCTATGAGACAAGCATTAGAAATAGTTTGGAGATATGTTATCTCCCATACGAATCAATTTGTTTATGGAAGGAAAGGAGCTAAACTATTAAAAGTAAGAGAGCATCATGCTGTAGAACAGGGAAAGAAATCTCATAGGATACATTTACATGGTTATTTCCAGGTCAGGACTACAGGAATAGCATTTTTAGATTATGATAAGATAAATGAGTTTGTTAATGTTAACTTGAGACAGATTCCTGGATTCAAAAGATGTAATTTTCAAGCTAAACTAATGAAAGATCAAGTACAAAACGCTATAGATTACATAGATAAAGATCAGAATAATTCTGATTCAGGTTCTGATTCTGATACATAATAATTATTTTCTCTTCTTATATTTCTCTTTATTTCATCTCTTATTTGACATGTTTTTGTATATGCATTAACAATGTTATGAATGCATTGATAATCCCTTTTTCTATCGAATGATTCTTTATGATATGAGACTTCTACATGTCTTCTCATATCTCCAAATAAACACATACATAATGCTTTACCTGTAAGTCTAGGTTTCATCATCTCAGTTAATACTTGACAAAACATATTATCACCTCTTTTACAATAAGAATTATATTTCATACATAGAGGACATTGCCAATATATTCTTCTTATACATGAAATATCTTTATATGAATGGCGTAATATTCTATCAAAGAATTCGAATTGACTTTGGAATATTTCAATACGAGTAAAAGGAACCCAATATATCTCTTCACCTGAAGTCATAAACTTACTTTCCGTGAGAGAAGTATATTTATCTGCTTTCTCAGTCAACATAAGAATGAAAGATTCCACTTCAGCATCATTATTAAATGCCATAGAACGCATACACTCACCTGACTTTTCAAATATATCATTTATCTCATACTCATAAACTCCAATATCAAAATGAGTTATTAAAGGTTTCTCTGGTTTATTACACCCAAATAAAGTAAATACTTTGAGTTTATCTGAATATGTCAAGTAATCGAATATAATCTTCATTAAATCAGGTATTCGTGTTATAGCATGTTTACTTCTTATCCTCATAGTAATTTTCTTCTTAGGAGCTTGTTTCCTTACTAGGGTCTGTGCTGACGACATCTTTATACTATAATGAATCGTTAAGTAAAGTTCCTCAGATATTTAGAATAATTAATGAGTGTGGTGCTTGCTCTTCTGTCTAAAATATTCTATCATATATGTAATAATACATATATGAGTCCAACACCAAGCTAAAAGAGTTCCCAGAATCCTATATAACCCTAGATGTCCATCACTGGACAGTAGGTGACCCTAAGGTCATAAAATGATCGTAAAGATCCCAAAAATATCAATTATGACACTCTAGGGAACTGATATATACTCCAGTCCCCAAGGCTATATTGATATGTTAATTTTAATGCTGCTATCACTGGTGATGATGTTGCACCAAATGTAAATGTAGTGTTTCCTCTATCAATGAGAGATGTACTCGCTCCCAGAGTAAAAGTAGTAGTAGCAGTACTGTTTCTATAAAAATCACAACTAAATGTCAATCCTTCTACCAATGTATTACCGAAATATGTTTTGAAATCACTAGCAGATGGTAAAGTAACTGCATTGTTAGATCCAGAAGGCATCCAAATCAAACCTCCTACTACTTGAGATACTGCTAGAGTAACAGGTGTAGTATCTATTTCTGATGAAGGAGGTGTAGTCAATATATCTCCAGTGGTAAGGGTGCTAACCACAGGATTCAACCATTGTTTTGTTGCTGGGGTTCCAGAGTTTAAATCTTGAAAATGTGTTTACTATTTGAAAAAATAGTAAACACATTTTCATTTAAGATCCTCTGATGTAGTAAACAACCCAAGAAGTTCCAGTATATCTATATATCATTTGAATATTATTTTGACCATTAGCACTTGTCATTGCTATACTGCTAGCTCCACCATATGTAAGAACTCCAGTTCCTAAGTTAATAGTTCCATTGAAAGCAGCATTCTTGTAGAAATTAGTCGTGAATGTGAATCCAGTTGTGAGTTCATTACCAAAATATGTTTTGAAATCGGAAGCTGCTGGAGTATTAATTGTAATATCTTCTCCATTTGTAGCCTGAATAATAGCTCCCACATATTGAGATGGAGTCAAAGTAGTAGGAGAAACAGTTACATTAGTATATGTAGAGGATTCATAAACAGCTCCTGTAGTGAGAGATCCAACCACAGGATTCAACCATTGTTTTGTTGCTGGGGTTCCAGAGTTTAAATCTTGAAGATTCATTTAGAATACAATAAATAAATTATTGTATTTCATTTTGATATGATTAATTATTCAATGGCGTCCAAACTCCGCCTATTCTAGTAAAATAGAGTCTAGCGAATCCATTTTTTCCTCCCGCGGCTGCATTAGGAATTGGTTGAGCTGCACCTCCATCTGGCGCAATTACATTTTGAGTTCCAGTAGTATTCCTATTAATAACATCTAACCAAATTAAATGTCCGTCATCTTTGATATCTAAGGCAGCATCTATTGCAGCACTTGTAGGACAAATAACATTTCCTGTTCCAATCATGACACATACAGATGAAGGAAATTGAAATGTAGTTAAAGTAAGGGGAGGAGATCCAGTGGTAGAAGATGGAAGCTGTTCTAAAACTTCAAAATTATTACGTGTTATTCCACTAGTCATGGATCCAACCACAGGATTCAACCATTGTTTTGTACTCGGAGTCCCAGAGTTTAAATCTTGAAGATTCATTCTTTACTATTTGCACAAATAGTAAATGCAAATTCATTAAACAGAATTGGATTTTGCCACTTTGTAATTTGAAGCTGCATCTATTGCTTCTCTTGTTTCATCATCAAATCTCTGCATCTTATCTAAATATTCTTGTTTATCTTTCTCAAATTCAGCTTTTCCTTTCTTAGAGATAACTTTCCCTCTTTCTTTGGCTGACTTCTCTTGATCCTCAAAGTGTTTAAGAAATGCTTCATATTCTTTCTTCATTTCTTTCTTAAGCTTCTTTCTTGCTTTTATAAAATTAGGTATATCTACTTTTCCTAATGAAGAAATACCTTCCTCTGTTTCATGTTTAGATTCCTCTTCTTGTTGAGATACTACTAGAGTAGGCCTTTCCTTCTTCTTTTCGACTTTAGTCTTCGGTTTCTCTTCTTCCTCTACTTCAATTGATATTTCTTCTTTCTTAGGTTTCTTTTTCTTCTCTTTCTTATATAGAAAGCCTTTACCATCAAATAATTTATTTATAGCTGATCGTCTTTTTGATTCACTTATGAGCTCTTTTTCTATCCAAGATACTTTATCATCTATGGAAGCATCTTTGTATTTAGGATTAGATTTTAAATTTTTAATTATATAAGATGCTATTGCTTTCTCTTCTTTAATTATTCTAAACACTATATCTCTGGCTTCCTCTAGTTCTCTTTTAGCTAATCTTGCTTCAACTATTTCAGCTACAATTCTATCTCTTGCTTCACTAACTGCTTTTCTTATCTCTTCCCCAGGTTTTACATATTTATTGTAATAATCTTCATATTCTTCAGGACTATATAGATAAGTTATAAATTGAGGACCTCTAACTCCCTCTTTGTAATCCTTATGATCTTTAGATATTCTATGTTTAACGGATATCATCTTGGTCTTAATTCTTCCGCCCTCTTGCATTTAAATACAATAATTGTGTTATTGTATTATCATTTACTTTAAGGTCCATTAGGGAAATCAGCTGTGATATATAACTGATTCACTGACAGTTGACTTAAATTAGCACCCCACTGAGCTGTCACTGAGAATGTATTCTGTATTATATTGTTATATGCTGGAGTCAAGATTGTTTGTTCTCCAGTCGAATATTGAGACATGTGCATAGAGATAGCACCTGGATTAACGACTCCTGTGAATGATATCCAATCAGGTTCACTAACTGCTAAAGCTCCAATGGTAACTTCTTGAGATATTAGTTCAACACCATTGCAATATATCCTGAATGTAATTGTATCACCAGCATTAGAAGTAGAAGTATATGATATTCCTCCATTAATAATCATTCCTAAGGGTTGAGCTGCTTGGAATGATAATGTGCCTACAGAACTAACATTAGTAGAAATATTTGTCTCTACAGCTGTATTATTCACTGTTGTAGGACCATATGTAGAATAAACTCCTACATTAACAGGAAATCCTCTTACTCTAATTTGATCAGATACAGATTTGATAGCGTAGGGTTGAGGAGAAGAATAAGCTAATTGGTTGGTTTCATTATATAAGCCCACAATGAAGCTGGAGTTTACAGTTCTAAATACAACGCAGTTATATGTGGTATCATCTAAGATTGTGGTACCATCTAACTGACTATTAACAAATGAAATATTAGGATCTGGTGTGTACCATAAACTGTAATTTCCTGCTTTATCAGTTGATGCCATATAATATCCATTAATTCCATTACTAGCCCATACTCCTATGAATGGATTATCAGCAGCAAATGTTCCTAAAGCTTGTGTCCATGTTTTACCATCAGAACTGTAGAAACCAGGATTTCCAGGAACATAAAACTCATGTCTTTCAGGTGAATAAATGATGGCTACCTGACCAGTTCCACTTGTTACTCCTGTAGTATATTGGTAATTTATTCCATCAGTACTCCATACGAATTGTGGAGAGGAACCTCCATTAGATGCCACAACAATATCATTGTTGGCTTGAAGGAAAGGTATTTCTACTCCATTATCAAACATGGGATGGAATGTCCAAGTAATTCCATCTGGTGAAGTCATAACTCCATTAGTGGATAGAATATAAGCACTTACAACCCACAAGCTTACTTTGGAAAACCAAACAATGTTAAATCCATTAAGACCTGCAGGTGGTACTCCTTGTCCTGTAAAAGTAATTCCATCTGGTGAAGTATATACTTGATCAGTTAAATCGTAGCTAAATGCTACAAAATAAATACCGTTCCATCCTACAACGAAAGGCTCAGTACCAGATGCTGGAGGAGTTAATGTCGATAAGACCAAAGTTCTACCACCATTCAAGGAATAACTAATTTGACCACTTTGAATACCATAACTCATTAAAGTATCTATTTGTGGTGCATATGTCATAGAATTTCCTGAACCATTAACACTTAAATCTCCCAACTGCCAGAGATCTCTTAGACCAGCAGGAGCTAAAGATGAAGCGTTATTCAAAGAGCTTTTTACTAAAGCAACATTAATTCCAGAATCAATGACTTGATTACCATCTACATTGTCAAATTGTGGAATAACAGCATAACTGCTTACAGGAATTGGATTTGAAACATAATAGTTTGTCATACCAGCAGAATCTGTTGTGTTAATACTGCCATCCATGTCAGCAAAGAGATTCAACTTACCAGGTGGAGGATTAGGAACTCCTTTTGTCTCATCTAATGTTAAAATAGAGACATCTATGGGTCCCACAAATGAGTCTGCAGTTATTGTTTTAGCTTCTATAGTGTTACATTTTATATTCAACCATTTCTTTGTAGATGGGGTCCCAGAGCCTAAATCTTGAAGATTCATTTAGAATACAATAAATAAATTATTGTATTTCATTTAGCTCAAAGCATCATCAGTCCAGTTTCAGACATAATATATCGAGGTAATTTTCTACATATCATAACCCATCTTGAATCCATTTTTGCTAGAGATTGACACTCCTTATCTGGAAGATGGGCATGTTCTTTAAGGAAAGTTTCCATCTGTTTTGCACCACATCCTGGGAAGAGAAATACTTTACTAGCTTCATTAGTTATCACTTTAGTTTGTTCTCTATTTTTAATTATGTGAGAGACGTAAATTACATAAATAGACTTTTTTCTTCCATTAGCAGCACAGTCCCCCATTAATTTATGTATCGCAGAGCAAACCTTTTTACTTTGAATGTTATCCATATCATCAAATATAACTAAACTATTCTCAAAGTCTTTGAGTTTAAATTCACCATTTAGAAGAGCAGCTGTATCTTCTTCTTGCTGTTTATCATCTGATGTTTCATCTCCAAGAAGAACTTCTTGTCTGGAGGGTATTTTATCATATGCTTCATCATCTTGTCTAAGAAAAGTCCAAATATTGTTCTTAGGAAACATCTTATGATATGCTAAGGCTAGTTTAACACAAATTGTACTCTTTCCACATCCTGATTCTCCTACAATAAAATATCTTTCTGGTTCATCAGAAGGAATAGGAAAGATAGATTCATCAGGTCCTAAGTTGAGAAATGTAAATGAATCAGAAGATCCTTTTTCGCATGTAGGATCAGAATCAAGGAGAGTGTAATACATATCACGTATTGTTGTTCCCTTAGATAAACAATCTGTAATATACTTTATTGTTTTGGGATCCAAATCCTTCTGATCTACAACTGAAGTTTCAGAATCAGTTTTCTCTTTCTTCCTACCTTCTTTTTCTAAATAAACAAATTTTTTCCTTTTTCCTTGAGAAATAATTGCTATAGGGTGAGTTCCGTTATCTTTAAATGTAAACGCCATTTAATATAGGATAATACGTTTATCCTATATTCGATTTTAGGAGGTAATAATTCAGTCTGATTCTGAATCATCATCATTAGCATACATAGTTTCAACTTTCGATTTCATACCTGCACCTGAAGCAGCTTTCTTAGCTTTAGCTTCCAATCTCTTCTCTTTTCTATGAGCTTTTTGTGCAGCTTCTTTGTTAGCCTTATAAAGAATAGCTACCTGTTGAGGAGTCATTTTGGGAGTCATCATTTCTACAGTCATTTGTTTTGCTATTTTTGTATTTTCTTTTCTAGTAGCTGCAGCAGCTTGACCTCTAGCCTTGGCTTTAGCGCTATTAGCTGCTGGTGGAGAAGGTAGTTTTCCACCTTCTATTGCTGCTTTATATCTGCTTCTAGCTTCCTTTCTTCTTTTTTTATATTCAGGATTAACTTTCCCAAGCGCTCTTCTAAGATCTTTAGGTAGTTTTCCTGCTTTCATACCATCACCACCAATAACAGCTCCACCTACAAGACCTCCACCCACGAGTCCTCCACCAACTAATCCATCACCTCCAGATGATTTTTTCAATAGGGCCAATATTTCTGGTCTGACTGACATGGTTTAAATTACACATCTATTTTCTTAATAATTCAGTTAAGTTGGCCATCGTTGCCATTAGATTCTCGATTATTTTCAAGATTCTATCGTTGTTATCATCACTAATTTTACCCTTAGAAATATTAATCATATCTCTAACTTCTTGTTCTATATTCTCATCTTCTTTATTGAGTTCTGGTTCAGGTAAAGGTGCGAACTCAACCTTCTTCTTTTTCTTGAGTGGAACATCTATTTGTGGTGGAAACCTATCTAAAGGAATCATAGTCACATTGTAGGGATTTTCCGGTTCAGATGCTTTAATTGTAACTGTCACCTCTTGACCTTTTTCTAGTTGAGGATTCTCTTTTGCTTCTTTTCTAGCCATGGTAATTAGATGAGCAGAACAATACTTCTTTCCATCATATGCTTTTTCAAAAGCACCTTTATCACATAGTTGACCATCTAGCTTTCCTGATGTCATAACCCAGTTACATTGTGATTTCAATACTTGATACTCTGTTTTGTCTTCTTGGAGAAGATTTGTTTGGGATTCTTGAGGTACATCTTTGAGTTTATCCATTTATAAATAGAATCACTGTTCAAGATCAGTCAATCCTGGATTCACTACTGAGAAATATTCCATACATTCTTCACATTTACATTGTCCTAAAATATGTTCTTTGTATGGGCTATCAGGTGTCTCATGATCGCTTTTCTCTTGTTTTTCTTTCTCAAGAGAACTCTTATGTTCCTCTTCATCATCAGAGAGTATATCTATTATGTATTCTTGAGAAACAGAGGTGATTCTTATCTTTAATTCTCTACATATCGTGATTATGTTACCGTAGAATAAATCTAAATCAGAAACATATGGATGTTCTAATGCAACATGTCCATCTTTAGTTTCTGCTTCATAATATGCGTATTTAGATTGCATTATATTAGAAACTTTGATTCTATCTTCCTTAGAAGTGAATTCTGCAGTAAACCATCTTTCACATATCGTTTGCATTTCAAATTGAATACGAGATAAAAAAGTTATCATTTAGAATAATTAATTATTCTAAAATATCAATTTCTCATCTTATACCAATAACTAAATGTATTCCTCCATCGACTACTTTAGTGACGAAACCTCTGTATAAAGAAGGATCTTTTATTCTATATCTCAATTGGTTTCCCTTCCTATGAACAGGTTTTATTGGTTTAATTCCATTTCTTGCTAACCATCCTCTTGCTTGAGATGGAGTCCACATATCACTCATAAAGTAAACACTCTGTATCTCACTCATCTTCTTTTATTTTGTTCTGGAAAATTTAATGTAAATCAATGTCGTAAGTACGATAAATCTTCTATTCATCCTTAATGTTATCATTAAAATAATTTTGTGTTCGTTAATTATTCTAAAGGAGGAAGGAAGGACGAATAAGTGTCTGGTGAGTTGTATTTTTAATTTTCTTTTTTAAAAAAAATTTTTTTCGTTCGTTCATTCCTCGTTTATTTCTCTAGAATATAACATAAGGACTTGTTAAATGAGAAAAAGCAATTCCTGTTTATCCTATTCTAAATGTCTGCACCACAACGAAAAACAGTCTCCCAAATCCTAAAACAGTTATATCCTGAGAGTAATGTTAAGGAAGGAAAATATACTATTCGTTATATTCCTAACGAAGAGATATATGATAGAATATCAATAGAAAAGAAGACATGTGAAGAAGTTATGATAGAAGTAGGCAAAGAGATATCGACTAAAACTTCATGGGATGAATTAACAGAAGATTTAGGTATTGATG
>Ga0210395_10002367_pt1 | contig 14659 bp, 13 predicted proteins | sample IncBWH4OmetaG_FD_150861 | JGI IMG/M metagenome (GOLD analysis project Ga0210395, IMG submission 150861) | Forest soil microbial communities from Barre Woods Harvard Forest LTER site, Petersham, Massachusetts, United States - Inc-BW-H-4-O ... | reverse complement strand
CTGTCATCTGCAACCTGAGCTTTGCCAGCCGGACCGAGTTTGAGCGGTTTCCAGAAACCTTCATCCTGGTCGAGGCCACAAGGGGTTCGGCAGAATTGGCTCCAGATTTTAGTATTCGTGTGACCGACGCCGAAGGCACCTTTACGAGACGCTGTCCTCCCCCGGCTTATCGGTGGGCCGACCCGGACTATGCCCTGGTCCACGCCAGCATCGTGGAGTGTCATCGAAATTTACGAAACGGATTGCTAGGCACTGAAGCCGCTGAGACAACCGCCGTCGATAACCTGCGGACGTTGGAACTCGTCTTTGGCGCCTACGAGAGCGCTCAGCAAGGCGCCATAGTGCCAATGATCTTAAATTAGCCAGTCGGAGCCCAGCGACGTGAGAACCAAAAACGCCAAGTTTGTCAAAGGGAGCTGCGGAGCACAGCCACCAGTTACGCAAGTCTTAGCGTTGCGCTGCCTGCGTTCGGGCGCCGGCGCTTGCTGCGACTTCCACTCCCATACGTTTCCAGAGTTCACCCTTGTCACAGACGATTCCACCGTAAACGGTTGGGCTCTGGGAAAGATAGGTTCTGCCCCGAATACGCTTTACCTTTTTTTGCCAGGGGAACCTCACGGCCATTGGAATTCTTCAACGCAAAGGCCGCGTTTCTGGGTGATTCACTTTTCCGCTGCGCTTCTCGCCTCCTTGCCTCATCTAGCTGACCCTGATCCAGCTCGAAGGGTCTGGAAACTCACTGACGAGCAGGCGAAAACCTTCCGCTGGTTGTTCATCAAGCTATTTAATGAACATACCAATTCGCTGGCGTTCAACCAGGTCGCCGAAATGTCTTGGCTTCAACTCCTGCTCGTTAGCGTAGAAAGATGGGTGGCCGGGACCGGTTATCAGGAACTTTTACCCGAACAACCGGACAGCGACATCCTGCAATTGTGGCATACGGTCAATGAATGCGTCGGCCGCTCCTCGCAATTTGTAAAGCAGATCAGCCGCATGGCGAACTACGATTCGGTGCGCCATCGTTTTAAGACTCTCTTCGGTCTGTCTCCGACTCAACTCCTCGTCCGCTTGCGCATGCAGAAGGCCCAGAATCTCTTGCTCGACACTGCCTTAAGCATTAAGCAGATTTCCGGCTGCCTCGGCTACGACCGTCAGCACGAATTTGCTCGCGCTTTTCGGAAGCAGGTCGGTCAAAGTCCATCTTCCTGGCGCCATCGTCCGCTCCCAAGGGAAACTTCGGCTGATCCGCAAACGCACGATGATTTTCCAATCAGGCTAAATCCAAAAGCAAATTAATCTCTATCTTGACTGCGAAGTCTGGTGACTCCGCTGATATGAAGACAGTTATTCTTGGAGCCGGTGCGATGGGCAGCGTCATTGGAGGCACACTCGCCCGAGCGGGAAACGATGTTGTACTGGTGGAGGTAGCGAAAAAGATTGTCGATGCGATCGAGCTGCGCGGTCTGATGATCGAAGATAAGACCGGTCAGAAAACGACAGTCAAACTAAAGGCGACCAATGATCCGAACCAGGTCGGTCTGGCGGATCTGATCATCGTTTTTGTGAAGTGTTACCAAACCGAAACAGCAGTACGCCAAGCTGCTCCAATGCTGGGCCCGAACTCGATTGTTTTATCCTTGCAGAACGGATGGGGAAACGCCGCGCTGATCAGCAAACTAACCGGCCCCGAGAAGCTTTTGGTCGGTGTCAGCTATCATAGCGCGATGCTTCTGGCGCCAGGACATGTGCTCCATGCCGGTCAAGGGCCGACTTACTTGGGCGAACTCGACGGCACGGTCTCAGCCCGGGTAACTGCAATTGCCGAGCTTTTTGGATCTGCCGGCATCGCCATCAAACCATCGACCAATGTCCTCACGGAGATTTGGTCCAAGCTGGCTTTGAACGCCGTTACCTTGCCGACCTCGGCCTCGATCCGGGTCACTGCGGATGAACTGCTCCGAACATCCGAAATGGAAAGGCTGATGCAAGAACTGCTAATCGAAGTCGTCGCTGTGGCCCGCGCGCAAAACATCTCGCTCAATTTCGAGGAACGTTGGGACGCCATCTGCCATTTGCTCAATAAACTGGCACCGAACACCAAGGGGTCAATGCTGCAAGATGTGGAACGCCGTAATCAAACCGAGATCGACGTGATAAACGGTGCAATCGTCGAGGCAGGTACCCGGTTCGGGATAGCGACTCCCTACAACCACTCGATGCTCTGCTTGATCAAAGCCCTCGAACAATCTTTTGTTACCTGATTCACTCCGATGTCGACGAAAATTCGATTCTTCGGCGTAGCCGCCTATGAGCTGATTACGGCGGCCGGCCAGCACATCCTGATCGATCCTTTCCTCGATGAGAATCCAGGTAGTCCGGTTAAGTCGGCTGAATTGCCCAGGGTCGATCTCATTCTTGTCAGCCACGCGGCGGTCGATCATCTCGGCGATACGGAATCGATCGCGCGACGGACCGGGGCACCGATCATATGCGGAGGAGAAGTAAGAGCGTACTTGATGGACAAAGGAATCCCGGGCGAACAGATCCGGGCAACGACTTGGGGTATCGCCGTTGAAGTGGCGGGAATCAAGGTTCAACCAGTGGAGTGTCACCATTGGTCCCAAATAAAAATGCCGGATGGAAGCTTCGCCAGCGGCGTTCCCATGGCTTTTATCGTCTACACTGATCCAGGTGTCCGCTTTTATCACTACGGCGATACCGCTATCTTTTCGGATTTAAAGCTCCAGGCCGAACTTTATCAACCAACTATCGGATGCATCGGCATCGCCAATCCCCAGGAGATTCTTCATCGCTATCCAATGCCGGGGCAAATGCTGACCGCAGAAATGAGCCCGCTGGAAGGGGCCATGGCGGCGCAGTGGCTGCAGCTGAAAACAGTCCTGCCTTGTCACTATATCAATCCTGATTGCGCCGAGGTGCGCGAATTCGAGCGCCTCCTCATCCTGGCCGAAGAGGCGGGAGCGAAAGTTCCGCGTTCGATCGTGCTCAAGCCGGGTGAAACCATTGAGACCGTATGAAAGCTGCTATTTTTGAAGCTCCCTTTCGGATGCGTGTCGGCCCATGGGAACAACCTGTGCCTGGCCCGGAGGAAGTCGTAATCGAGGTGAAAGCAGCGGGGATTTGCGCGGGCGACATGCACATCTACTCGGGTAAAAGTCCTTATGCCAAATTCCCGGTTATTGGAGGTCATGAGATTTGCGGAGCGATTTCCCGCCTTGGCGAGAAAGTTAGCAACTTCGAAGTAGGCCAACTGGTCGTTGTCGAACCCTTCCTGAGCTGCGGCACCTGTTATCCATGCCGGGTCGGCAAACCGAATTGTTGCGCGCGACTGCAAATCATCGGAGTCCATCGACCCGGCGGCTATGCCGAATTTGTGCTCGCCCCGGCTACTCACCTGCACGTGGTTCCATCCAATCTCTCGCCCTTGTGGGCGGCTTTTGCGGAACCGGTAACAATTGGAATTCACGTTTGTCGCCGCGCCGGTGTTGTAGCAGGCGAATACATTCTGGTCCTCGGTTGCGGGCCGATTGGTCTGGCCATCATTGAGGTCGCTCTTGCCAAAAAGGCCCACGTCGTCGCGGTCGACCTTAATGAGCAGCGACTGGAAACCGCTCGTAGTCTCGGAGCCGAAGTGCTGCCAGGGAGCGATAACTTGGTCGGGGAAGTGTTAGGGCAAACCAACCAGGAAGGTGCGCCGGTGGTCATCGAAGCAACCGGCAGTCCCGCGGTAATGGAATCGACCGTTGATCTGGTGGCCTCTGGTGGACGCATCGTGATCGTCGGGCTAACCGCTCGCGCGGTCGGCGTGAAGTTTCCGGGCCTGGATTTTACGCGAAAAGAGCTGACCATCCTGGGTTCGCGAACCGAGGTAAATTGTTTCCCCGAAGCGTTGACGCTATTGGCTTCAGGTCATATTAGCTTTCCGCGCACCGCTAGCGAGTTCTCTCTCTGGTCAGCTCCAGAGGTCTTTGACAATTTGTCTCAGCACCCCGGCAAGATCCAAAAAGGGGTGTTCGTACGGAATCCCGGTGCAGCGACGCGAGTTCCCGGCACCAAAAATGTTTCCCCAAGATGAACAACAAAACTAACAAAGACGTCAATCGACGCGCTACTCGCCGCTGAGCGGCAGTGCTGTTTCCCCACCATGAATATCAAACCTAACAAAGGCGTTACCCGGCGCGATGCTCTCCGCTCGGCGGGAGTTTTGGCCGGAGCAACCTTTTTTGCCGGGATGACCGGCACCGAGGGCTCGCTGGCCCAGACAACCAAAAGCGCCAACTCTGACGAAGAGTATGTTTGGCTCTCGGCAAACGCTAATTTGCCCCTTTTTGTGGCGCATGATCACCCTGCGTTGCGGTTAGTCGGCGAAGAACTTGGGGTAAAGGTAACGATCGCAGGTCCAAACAGTGTGGATATCCGGGGACTCGTTGAAGCGGTTGAACAGACCACCGCGCGAAAGCCTTCAGGGATGATGGTTGTCGGCTGGGATCCGAGCGCTCTGGTGCCGGCCATCGACGCCGCTATCGCTGCAGGGATTCCGGTCGTCTGCGTCGATGCAGATGTCCCGAACAGCAAGCGTTACGCGTTCATCGGGACGGACTGGTTTGATCTAGGGGTCCGTCAGGCCGAAGCCATGTTGAAATCCCTCAATGGAAAGAAGGGTAAAGTGGCTCTCCTTGGTCTGATCGAACAGACGATCGACCAACAGGCATTTTCCGGCTTCAAGTCGGTCGCTCAAAAGGCCGGGTTAACTTGCCTCGATCCACAGGAAGACAAAGGAAATCAGGCGGAAGCCGCGCGTGTCGCTGCAGCCGTCATCCAGGCGAATCCCGACTTGGTTGGCATGGCCGGCTTCGATTCTGAAAGTGGACCCGGTTTTGGGCAGGCGATCAAGGAGGCGGGTTTGGCCGGTAAGTTGGTCGCCACTTGCGTAGACGCAGAGGCTCAACACCTCCGACTGGTCAAGGAAGGTGTATTAACGGCCGCGGTTGGTCAAAAACGCGAGCTATTTACCTACCAAGGTGTCAAAGCATTGTATGACCTGCGGCACTCCACTTTAAAATTCACCAAAGACGATAAAGCCGCCGGGGTAGTTGGCATTCCCATCAACTACAACACTGGGACTTACACGGTGACGAAAGAAAATGTCGATCTTTTCATTAAAACGTAATGAATAACACTCGGCGATTGACCCGGGAATTTTGCGCTGGCCCCAATAAAAGAGCAGCGGCCAATACTGCCTTCCCGGGACATTTTGAGCCGTCGCCGCCATCGGCTAACCGTCTGAAATCGTCGAGATGACCGACACGCAGGGGTTAGCGGATGTTCCTCTCTTACTCATGCAGGCCGTCAAAAAGAGTTTCGACGGCATCGAGGTATTGAAGGGAGTGGACTTTACCGTTCGAGCCGGAGAAGTCCACGCGCTGGTCGGTGAAAACGGCGCGGGAAAAAGCACCCTGATGAATCTACTGGCAGGGGTTCACCAACCGACTTCCGGCACCATCCACTTCGCCGGACAGGGTAATCTGCAGATTCCCGACGAAAAAGCCGCGCAGGAATTAGGGATCAGCATTGTCTTCCAGGAGCGCAGCTTATTTGCTCAGCTCAGTTTGGCGGACAATATTTTCGCTGCGCGACAACCAGCGCGGTTCGGGCACGTCAACAGGAGAAAATTGTTGACCGATACGCGCACTCTGTTGCGACGCGTTGAATTGGATCTGGCGCCGAACCAACTGGTTGGGGAGTTATCGCCCGCACAACAGCAACTCGTCGAAATTGCCAAGGCTTTATCGCTGAACGCGAAGTTGATGATCTTTGATGAGCCAACCTCCTCGCTAACCGATACCGAAACGCGGGCCCTCTTTCGGGTCATCAGGCAACTGCGGACTCAAAACGTCGGCATCATTTATATTACCCATCGCCTAGAAGAGATCTTTCTCATCGCCGATCGCGTCAGCGTTCTGAAAGACGGCGAAGGGCAAGGGACCTTCAACACCGCTGAAACTAATACGAACGAGTTGGTCCGCCGAATGGTTGGACGCAGCCTGGAGTTGCGCCACAAAGACGCCGTCGCCGCCGGGAGGCCGATTGCCCTGGATGTGCGCAACATTTCCGATCCAAAGAACTCTCCCAGACCGCTTCTGAAGAATATTTCATTTAACATTAGACAGGGCGAGATCGTCGGGTTTGCCGGTTTGGCGGGTGCGGGTCGAACGGAGCTGGCATTGTCGATTTTCGGTGCCAGACCGCGCGGCAGCGGTGAAATCTTTTTGAACGGCAAAAGAGTCTCCATTTATTCCCCTCGCGATGCGATCGGATGGCGAATCGGATATGTCGCGGAAGACCGGAAAGAAGGAGGCTTATTTTTAGAGATGAGTATCGCCGCAAACGTCGTGGCGGCCAAACTCGACGCGTTTGGTTCCTGGTGGATGAGCGGACGGCAAGAGCGAAACACCGCCGAACGATTTCGACAATCCCTTCGGATCGTCTCTACCGCGGTGACCCAACCCGTACAAAGATTGAGCGGAGGCAATCAGCAGAAGGTCGTCCTGGCAAAATGGCTCCTGCTTGATCCCGAAGTGCTCATCGTTGATGAGCCGACTCGCGGAATCGACATCGGAGCAAAAGCAGAAGTTCATCACCTTTTGTATCAACACTCGCGAAAAGGGTCCTGCGTGATCGTGATCTCTTCCGATCTCCTCGAGATCCTGGATGTCAGCGACCGAATTTATGTGATGCGCGAAGGACAGATCACCGCGGAGTTAAGCCGTGTCGAGGCGACTGAAGAGAAAATAATGCGATTCGCTTCGTTAGCTCCCCAACCGGGATCATGATGAGGAGAACGCTGCCATTTCCAAAAGCGCAATGAATATCCGGCTACCCGTATTTACGCGAGAGATCGGGCTCGCAGGCGTAACGCTTTTTACCGTCCTCCTGGTGGCCATTCTTTATCCAACTTCGTTTGCCAACTTTGCCAACTTCTCGGCAATCGTCCGTAACTTGGCGTTTGAAGGTATCCTGGCGGTCGGCATGATGCTAATGCTGGTCGGAGGCAATTTCGACTTGTCGGTCGGAGCGATGGCTTCCATGAGCGGGGTAATCACCGGTGCTCTGATGAAGTTTGTAAATTGGCCTGTTCCCGCGGCGGTGGCGGCGGGATTGTTGATTGCATCTGGTGGAGGTTTTCTTAATGGTTTTATCGTCGCGAAAGTCGGCGTCAATGCGTTGATTACCACCCTTGGCACAATGGGCATCTTCCAAGGTATCGCCTTATTGGTCGGCGGCCCTGGAATCACTTACTTGCCAGAGTCTTTCTCCCAGTTTGGCCAAGCCGTTACACTCGGCATTCAAGCCCCGGTCTGGGTGCTCCTCGGGTTAGGGATCGTTGCCCACTACGCGATGGCGCACACCCGGTTTTTTAGACAGTTTTACTACATCGGCAGTAATCCCAAGGCCGCTCTTCTTTCCGGTATCAACGTGAGCGGACTACAGATTCTTTCGTTCACCATCATGGGTTTTCTGGCCGGTGTGGCAGGAATCCTCTATGCCTCCAGGATCGCCACTGCAACCTCGACCGTCGGGGCCGGCGCAGAGCTTCAAGCCATCACCGCCGTCATTCTCGGCGGCGCTAGCCTAGCCGGCGGTCGCGGCACCATTTGGGGCGCCTTGATTGGAGTCTTCTTCATGGGACTGATGAAAAATGTCCTGATCATTTCACGCTTTTCCTCAGAGTGGCAAGGGATTGTCCTGGGCGCCGTATTGGTCGCCGCAGTCGCGGTCGATTCACTAATGAATCGGAGGCGGGCCAGTTAGGGCCAAGAATGGCCGGAGGAAGGGTCTGCCCGCACCGACCGACGCGCCGGCTGCTAGCTTCGAACGCGCCGGCCAGTTATAGGACAACTCCCAAAAAATATTCGCCGGCGCGCATCGAACTGGACGCATCGACAGGGCAAACATCCCCGATCCATAGATCCGGAGAGAATAACAATTCCGAACGAGCATGATGTCTGCGTTAGCGCAAATTCCCGTCCAGGGACGAAAAAGCGTAGAATTTTTCATCTTGCCAAAGTCGCTTTTTCCTGTTCCAAAGCACTGACGCCTTCGCCTCCCGATGAAAACATCCTTCTTCCTCGCCTTCTTCTCGATCGTCGCTTTTGCATTTGCCGAAGACGCGATGAAATTTGTTTCGCCTGACCAAACAAGCACGCTGGTGGTCGACAAATCCGGAAAACGAGACGTCATCGAACTGCGGTCCGGTAAGAGGGTCCATCGCCTCTTTTATGAAGATCTGGATTCCATTTTTAAACCCAGAATCGCGGAAGCTTTCAACGCCTCTTTGAATAAAATCGGCAAAATCGTGCTCCCCACCTTTACCAGTGCTCGCTGGAACTCTGCCGACGAAGTGGAAGTTAAAGGCGAATCTGTGGTGATTATTAACGATGATGGCGGAGATGCGTTCACCTTTACCGCCTCCGTTTCAAAGTCGGGAAACGTCAAACATCTAGTCGTGGTGGCGAAGAAGTAAGGGCTTATTCGGATGGTCTTTGCCCCACAGGGGCTGCAGGACTCAGCCCGGCGTTTCAACGCCGGGACACTTCTCCGTGCGGCAATACTTCAGGGCGAAGACAACAGGCCGGAAAGGGTCGAGGATTGGTCGCATCAACTCACTGACAACAGACAACTGACAACTGGCAACTGTTCACTCACCGACGCCGGTCCAGCGCTCAGACGATGCCACTTTCCAACCATTCGAGTTCGCCGCTCAGGACGCGTTGCGCGAGCTTTTTGCCGCGGAGATCCACATTGTGTTTCAGGCTGTGAAACAGGTGATCAATGCGCAGCCGCGCGGCGGAGCAAAAGTAATCAGCCAGCGCCAGCAAATCCATCTTGCTCGTTTGGTCCGAGTGCAGCATCGACTGCGCCCGCGCACAACTGGTGACGATCGCAAAGATTTCCGTTCCGATGTCGACGAACCGCCCGAGCAAAACCTGCTGGCGTTCCAGCTTCGGGCCATGGCTTGCCATCGCGTGAAACAACCGGCGTGCCAACCGGCGCGAGGCGTTTTCCGCATAACGCATATGCCGCGCCAGCGCGGGATGGTATTCGTCCCTCCCGTCGACACCAAAGGGCGGCAGCCATTGTTTCGGATACCATTTCGCGTAGAACCCTGCCGCGCGGATCGCCGATTTAATCCGCTCCGATACCGGTAACTGGGAATTTAATGTCGGCGCGCCGATTTTCAGATGCGGATCGAGCGCCTCGCGCGCAATGAATAGCCGCATTATCTCGCTCGAGCCTTCAAAGATCATATTGATGCGGCAATCTCGCAAAAACCTCTCGACGGGCACCGGTTCCTCGCCGCGTGCAGCAAGCGATTGCGCTGTTTCATAGCCGCGTCCCCCGCGGATTTGCATCGTGTCGTTGACGATCTCCCAAGTGCGCTCGGTCGCCCACAACTTGCAGAGCGCGGCTTCGAGTCGAACATCGGCGGTTTTGTCGCGATCGACGATGCTCGCGGCGAACAGGACCATGGATTCCATGGCGAAAATCTCCGAAGCGATGCGTGCCAGCTTTTCGGCGATAGCGGCGTGTTTGCCGATCGGGACACCCCACTGCACGCGCTCGCACGCCCACTTTCGTGCGATAGCTAAACACCGCTTGGATAGACCCACGCATGCCGCCGGCAACGTCAACCGGCCCGTGTTTAGGGTGGTGAGCGCGACGCGCAATCCCTTACCTTCCGCCAGCAGGATATTCTCACGCGGCACCTGCACATTGGTGAAACGAACAACCCCGTTGTAAAGCGCCCTCAAGCCCATAAATCGGCAGCGATGCATGATCTCGATGCCGGGAGTATTCATATCGAGGACGAAGGCGGTAATCTGGTTTCTCTGTTTGCCATTCACCATCACCGGCGGCGTCTTCGCCATCACCACGATCACACCCGCTTTCAAGCCATTCGTGCACCAGAGCTTTTCGCCGTTGAGGATAAACGCCTCCCCGTCGGGTGTTGGTTCCGCATGCGTCTCCATTTTCGCCGGATCGGAACCGGCCCCCATTTCCGTGAGCGCGAACGCGGAAATCACGTCGCGCGCGACCCTTGGCAAAAACCGTCGCTTTTGCTCTTCCGTACCGAACAAGATGAGTGGCTGGGGCACACCGATTGATTGGTGGGCCGAGATCAGCGCCGTGAGATTGCCGCAATAACTGCCGAGCATCACCGCCGCTCGGCAGTAATTCGTTTGCGAGAGGCCCAGCCCGCCAAACTCCGGCGCTATTTTAATGCCGAAGGCGCCCATGCTCGCCAGGCCGTCGATCACCTCCTGTGGGATTTCGCCGGTCCGGTCGATTTCATCTGGATTAACGTGCTCTTTCAAAAATGCTTCGAGCCGCAGGAGAAATGCACCGCCATGATCGCGGTCTTCCGCACTTTGCACCGGAAATGGATGAATCCGAGCGAGATTAAATCGACCCATAAAAAGGCCACCGGCGAAACCGCGTTCCGCCTGCGCCGCCTCCCGTGCTGACTCGGTGAACTCCAACGCTTCGCGTTGAGCGGGCAACATTTTCGAGGTGTCGAGGACGGGTTTCGATTCAACTGTCGGCATATAATTTCCCTCCAGTTTCGGCCATTTGCCCGAGCAAACGTCTAACGCCTAATGCCGCCCAGGCATTCCAAAATCCAGCACAACTTCACCAGTATCGGCCAGGCTCGCGCCCCAAAGCAAACAACCGCCACTACTTTTGTTACCCTACACTGAAAACGATCGAGAGCACAATGAAGATCAGGGCGAAGCAGGAGCCAGGAGGCGAGGGTTGCAGAATGGGACGGTCATGCGATGCGCCGGAGGGCTTCTATCGCTGCTGCGATCAACCTTGAGCGTTTTGCTCGGGTTTCTGCTATGATGTGCAATGCAACCAACCGAAGAACAACTTACTGCGCTTGGAAACTATCGGGATATCATCATTCAGCAAGGCCCCAAAGTAGCTGTAGCCATAGGAGTTTCGCAACAGACACTGACTGGATGGATGGAGGGCGACGGAGAACCGACCAGCGAACAAGCGGCGGAAATCTTGGAGTTCTTAAAGCAGAGCACCAAAAGCAAGTAGCAGCCGATCACACCGTCAGGAGGCTCAACTGCAAACCCTCAAACCACTCTGAACAAACGGAGCGGCGGGACCCTAAGACGTAGCACACTTGCTCGCTACATGCGAACGGAGCAGAGTGAATCGAAGGCCAGACGGAAATAAACCGCCGGATCACAAAACCGTTCCTCCAATTGGGGCCAAACCGAGCAGCGCTGAATCGGCGAGTGCGGCGGTAATTGCACCCGGCAATTGGTTAGGAAGAACGCTGAAACTTTTTGGCCCGGGACTGGTAACCGGAGCTGCGGATGATGATCCCAGCGGGATTGCCACCTACTCCAGCGTAGGCGCTCAGTTTGGCGTCAGCATGCTCTGGACGATGCCCTTAATCTACCCGTTCATGGCAGCGATTCAGGAAATAAGTGCACGCCTTGGACGGGTGACAGGACATGGAATTGCCGGAAACATGCGTCGCTTCTACCCGGCCTGGGTGTTGTACATCATCGTTGGCCTCCTGATCATCGCAAATATCATCAATTTGGGCGCGGACATCGGGGCGATGGGTGCCGCCCTCCATCTCCTGATCGGAGGTCCGCCACATCTCTATGCTGTGCTATTCGCCGTCGTCTCCGTGGTGCTGCAGGTCCGTATGCCATACAAAACGTATTCTGGAATCTTGAAATGGTTGACCTGTTCCTTATTCGCCTACGTGGGTACAATCTTCGTCGTTCAGATCAATTGGATCGAAGTTCTAAGAGGGACCTTTTTGCCGACCATCTCCCTTCAAGGAGAATACTTGGCCGCTCTAATTGCGGTTTTGGGCACCACGATAAGTCCGTATCTACTGTTCTGGCAATCCGGAGAAGAAGTCGAACAAATGGAGAATCAGCCCACGGTAAAAGCCCTCAAAAAAACGCCCCAACAAGCGCCAGAACAATTTCAGAGAATCAAAGTCGATACCTATGTCGGAATGGCATTTTCCAATCTCATTGCTTATTTTATAATTCTAACTGCGGCGGCGACCCTGCACTCCCATGGAAAGACAGATATCAACAGTGCCGCGGAAGCAGCTGAGGCGCTCCGGCCAATCGCGGGACCATTCGCGGCGTTGCTTTTTAGTCTCGGAGTAATTGGCACAGGCCTGCTCGCCTTACCCGTTCTGGGAGGATCGGCTGCTTACGCAGTCGGCGAGGCCTTGCAATGGCCCGTCGGCCTTGAACGCAAAGCAAAAGAAGCAAAAGCATTTTACACCGTTTTGGCGGTGGCAACTTTGATCGGGCTGGCACTGAATTTCACGAAACTTGATCCGATCAAAGCCCTGGTCTGGGCGGCTATCATTAATGGAATAACCGCGGCTCCCGTGATGTGTTTTATGATGCTGCTGGTCAGTCGGCGTAAGGTGATGGGCGAACTCGCTTTGCCGCTCTATCTCAAAATACTAGGCTGGCTCGCGACCGCTATCATGGCGGTGGCGGCCGCCGGAATGCTGCTAACTTCGGGAAAATAAAAAGCAGCGCGACTATCGACCAGTGAAAGCCGGCCTCGAAAACCCTGGGCCTTATACACAATTTGTGGGCGGGAATAAAGAACCGCTCGATGGTGTGAATGAATACAGGCTGGAAGCCTATGCTACATTGCTCTTCGGAGCGTCGAGCGATAGCTCGAGGTCATGCGTAAAACAATCACCGCGGACCCACCGCGGCGAGGCGACGGCCTAAAGTAGGATAGGCTTCCAGCCTGTTTCCATTCGTACCCTAAGCGATGCTTTTCAAGTATTCGCCGTTTCCTGAATTGTCTACAAAGTCCAAGGTTGAACCATTACCGTCTCATTTCTTTTGCAGAATTTGATCGGTCTCAGGGCGAGGCAATTCGATTTCTAATCTCTTAACCCTCACCGCATGATCCTCTGGCTCGACACGAGAGCCATATGTATGCGTATTGTCCCGAGCGTGTTCGCTGCCGAAGAAGAGACCGAAAAAGGCTAGGAGGATCAGCACAAGTGGTGCGAGCGAAAAGATGGTAAAGTAAGCTAACGCCGCGCCGAGTTGAGGGCATTTGTCGTTGAGCCATTGCGTCGCGGTGCTTTTCAAAAGGATCCAAATAACTTCCTTAGTCGCGCCGTGCGCCCGGTGCGACTTTTCCCGCCTGACCGTCAGAGCTTCGTTTGTCGGACCGCCCCACCGTGAAATATCATCTGGATATGCCTTTTCTGCATCGTTGCCTCTCTCCGCAGAAGTATCCATGTTGATCGCCGGGTTTCACGAACTCAATCCGCAAAATCTTCGCAAGCGGACTTTGTTTTGGTTCCCTAAGAACCCGGTATAATGTGCATTTACAATCCAACTGCGGAATGAAGCGAATATTTTTTCTTTCTCCTGCGCATTCGGGCGGAAAGCGCGCGGCCATGTTGACGAGACCGGAAGCAACCTTCGAGCTAGCGCGGCAAGTGCAGATCGGAGCGGCCAGCCTTGGCGACGTTTTCGCCTTCTGCAGCGGCCTTTATTTCAGAGGCAAGCTCGCTTACGCCTGCCATTTCGCTGATCCGCCGGAAGGCATTCCTGGGGTGCAAATCATTACGCCCAGCCGAGGTCTAGTCGCTGCCGAGACCCTGATTGGCTTGCGCGATCTTTCCGAGTTTGCCGGAGTTCCCATTCATTCGAAGGAAGCGCGATTCACTGACCCTCTTAAGCAGTCCATTCTAGCTGTCTCTGCTTTTGCTTCGTCGGAAGTCATCTTATTGGGAAGCGTGGCAACCGGGAAATACACAGAGACGCTTCTTCCTATGCTGGGAGAGCGGCTGTTATTTCCGACAGACTTCGCCGGCCGCGGGGACATGAGTCGCGGAGCCCTCCTGCTTCGCTCTGTCGTAGCAGACCAGGAACTTGATTACGCCCCCGTCAGCCGCGCCTTGGGCTCACGTCCGCCTGTGGCCGGAATACTGCGGGCTGGTCGGCGCTAAGAATGTAGCCTTAGTTTGGACAGGTGTGTCGAACAGTCCGCTCTTTTGCGCAATCGCCCGCGGTACGCGCAAGTTGCTGCGCCTCGTCGCGCAGGACACGGCGCAGGACTTCGCCAGTCGGCAATTTCGGAAGTTCATCGCGAAACTCGATGTGGCACGGCACCTTGAAGTTAGCGAGGTGTTTTTTTTCAGAAGTTCCGGGCGGCTGACCCGGCCGCCCTACAAGCGAAAATTCGGAATTTGGATTTGAAGTACGAGTGCTGTTTAAGATCTAGCCCGAAAGACTCTTATCGTTCAGGTTGCTCGGGTTGTCGTTGGGGCATGCTCGCCCTGGCGCGTGCAGCAAATTGTGCATCAGTACCGGCAACGGCCAGGTATTGCCCAAAGGCGTCTCGCCTTACCCTTCCTAGATCGTTCTCGGAAGGTCCAAAGTCCAGGGTTAGGCGGGGAAGCTTGGGTTGCGGAAGAGGGTAAGGCGGGACGCCTTACTTACTAGCCATCGAACGAGTGATCATCGCTGATTCCGAGCACTTGGCTTAAATGTTCCGAAGTAGGAGCAGGTATCCCCGCGGAGTTTGCACGACAAATTTCGCG
>Ga0210395_10002365_pt1 | contig 14662 bp, 12 predicted proteins | sample IncBWH4OmetaG_FD_150861 | JGI IMG/M metagenome (GOLD analysis project Ga0210395, IMG submission 150861) | Forest soil microbial communities from Barre Woods Harvard Forest LTER site, Petersham, Massachusetts, United States - Inc-BW-H-4-O ... | reverse complement strand
TGCCGCCCCGAAGTGCCCTTCACCTCCTTGCCGCCGATGAAGTGGCCGATATCACGCATGGATGGTCTCCCTGGAAAACGAACGGCGCCGGGCCGGATGGATTGGCCCCATTGTGCTGGTTTTTTCCGCGATGGTCACGGGGCAAAAGCACCACGCGTTGGGTTACTTAGGATAAGAGCTGCGGCTGTCTAACCTATGTTGCTGACTGCCAGTCTAACGATCCGCCAACGGCCACAAAGTCCCACCGGTAACCGTCCCTTAAGCGCCGCGACGGTACCTTAAGGCCGGCCCGTTAGGGCTGCCGGTACGCGTGGTTGGAGTTGGTTTTATGGACATTGCCACAAGCCTCGGCCTGGTCGCCGGGGCGACAGTCGTTGCGACCCTGATGTTGATGGGCGGCGACCTGCGCATGTTCGTGAGCGACCATGCCATCATCATCATTTTCGGCGGCTCGTTTTCCGCGACCCTGATCCGCTTCCCGCTGACTTCGATCTTCCATGGCCTGCCGCTCGGCGCCAAGTTCGCCTTCACCATGCGGCGCACCACCCAGCGCGAGCTGGTCGACGAGATCGCCGCGCTGGCCGAGATCGCGCGCAAGCAAGGTCCGATGGGCCTGGAAAAGGTCGAGATCGAGGACCCGTTCCTGGCCAAGGGCATCCGCTTCGTCGCCGACGGCTATGACGCCGACTTCATCCGTGACAATCTCGAGCGCGACCGCGACAACTTCCTCACCCATCTCGACGAAGGCCAGAAGATCTATCGCGCGGTCGGCGACTGCGCGCCGGCCTTCGGCATGATCGGCACGCTAGTCGGCATGGTGCAGATGTTCGCCAACATGACCGACCCGTCGAAACTCGGCCCGTTCATGGCGACGGCGCTCTTGGCGACGCTATACGGCGCGGTGGTGGCCAACCTGATGTGCCTGCCGATCGCCGACAAGCTGCATCTCAAACTGGTCGACGAGGAGATCAATCGCACGCTGATCATCGACGGCGTGCTGATGATGCGCGATTCCAAGAGCCCCACCTTGGTGCGCGAAATGCTGCTGGCCTATCTGCCCGAGAAGCATCGGCACGAGGAGCCGGAGCCCGAGCCGGTTGCGGCCTGAGCGGGCGGCGGAGCGCATAACCCATGGCGCGGCGCAAGGAAGCTCATGGCGGCGGCCACGGCTGGTTCGTCACCTTCGCCGACCTGATGGGTCTTTTGGTGAGCTTCTTCGTGATGCTGGTGGCGTTCTCCAACCAGGATCAGCAGAAGCTGCAAATCGTCGCCGGCTCGATGCGCGACGCCTTCGGCGTGCAGAACAATGTGCGCTATTCGGGCATCATCGAGGTCGACGGACTGCCGACCCGGCCGAAGCTGAAGAACTCGGCCCACATCCAGCCCGAGGATGCATCCTCCACGCCGACGCCGGACGAGCGCGACCACAACCGCGAATTCGGCGCGCACTTCAAGAACGACCAGGCTTTTGCGCTCGCCGCGGCGTCGCTGCGCCAGGCGCTGCAAGACATGCCGGAGCTTGCCGAAGCCTCCAAGCACATCATGGTCGAGGAGACCCAGGAGGGGCTCAATATCGAGATTGTCGACCAGGACGGCCGCTCGATGTTCCCGGAAGGCGCCAAAGAGCCCTACGAGCGCACCCGCGTCATCATCCAAAAACTCGCCGGCGCGCTCAAGGCGACGCCGTACCGGGTGTCCATCACCGGCCATACGGCGGCGACCCGTACCGCACCGCAGCCCGACCACGGGCCGTGGAACCTGTCGGCGGACCGTGCCAATGCGGTACGCCAGATCCTCGAAGAGCAGGGCTTTCCGACCGCCAATTTCTACGAGATTGGCGGCAAGGCGGACACCGATCCGCTGTTCCCCGACGACCCCTTCATGGCCGCCAATCGCCGCGTCACCATCACCTTGATGCGCGAGGCGCCGCCGGTTCCGCCGGATTTGAAGCCTTAGAAACCCCGGCCCGCGGCCGGATTGGCCGGCACCCATCGCTGCCCTCGGGTTGCGCATGACTCCTGGGCACGGAGGGTGTATAGGCGCTGCCCTGCATCCGGACGCAGAGCGGGCATCAGGAGCAGGGCCAGACCCTGTTTCAAAATTCATGACAGGTATCGTGAGCGCTCCGGCCGGGAGCGAAACGCCGGTGGACGGCAGCGCCGACGCTCGTTCCAGCGCGGGACTTTGGGGTCTCGCGCTGGGCAGCATCGGCGTTGTCTATGGCGACATCGGCACCAGCCCGCTTTACGCCTTTCGCGAGGCCATCATCGCGGCATCGGCGCCGAACGCCGCCGAACTGCCGCGGGAAACCGTGCTCGGCGTCGTATCGCTGATCCTGTGGGCGCTGTTCATCATCGTCACGCTGAAATACGTCGTCATATTGCTGCGCGCCGATAACAACGGCGAGGGCGGCACGCTGACCTTGATGGCGCTGGCGACGCGCGCAGTCGGCCGTTTCAGCAAAGCCGCGGGCGTTGTCGCGCTGCTCGGCATCATCAGCGCGGCATTGTTCTACGGCGACGCCGTCATCACGCCGGCGCTGTCGGTGTTGTCAGCGGTCGAGGGCATCGACGTCGCGACGCCGGCATTCCACGCTTACGTGGTGCCGATCACGATTGTGATCCTGCTGGTCTTGTTTGCGTTCCAATCGCGCGGCACCGCCAAGGTCGCAGCCCTGTTCGGGCCGATCACCGCAATCTGGTTCGTGGCCATCGCCATACCCGGCGTCACCTGGATCGCCGCCGATCCCGGCATATTGTGGGCGCTCAATCCGTTTCACGGCGTCTACTTCCTCCTGCATCACGGCATGATCGGGCTGTTCACGCTCGGCGCGGTGTTTCTCGCCGTCACGGGAGCCGAAGCGCTCTATGCCGACCTCGGGCATTTCGGCCGCGGGCCGATTCAATTGGCCTGGCTTGGCCTGGTGCTGCCGTCATTGGCGCTGAATTATCTGGGGCAGGGCGCGCTGGTGTATGCCAATCCGAAGGCGATCGAAAATCCGTTCTTCCTGATGTATCCGGATTGGGCGCTGATCCCCATGGTGGTGCTGGCCACGGCGGCGACGGTGATCGCGAGCCAGGCGGTCATCACCGGGGCCTATTCGCTGTCCAGCCAGGCGATCCAGCTCGGCTTGCTGCCGCGGCTTGAAGTCCGCCACACTTCGGCGCACCAGGCCGGCCAGATCTATATGCCGAGGGTCAACGGGCTGTTGCTGACCGGCGTGCTGCTCCTGGTCGCGCTGTTCCGCTCGTCGAGCGCGCTGGCGTCGGCTTACGGCATCGCCGTCACCGGCACCATGGTGGTCACCTGCATGATGGCCTTCATCGTCATCTGGCGGCTGTGGCACTGGTCGTTTCTCGCTGCCGCAGCCTTGATGCTGCCGTTCCTGTTGATCGACATGACGTTCCTGTCGGCCAACATGCTCAAGGTGGTGGAGGGCGGCTGGGTGCCGCTGGCGATCGGCGGCGTGGTCATGCTGGTGATGTATACGTGGCGCCGCGGCAGCCGCATTCTCTACGAAAAGACCCGTCGGCTGGAGACGCCGCTCGAAGACCTTGTGCGCATGCTCGAGCGCAAGCCGCCGGCGCGCGTGCCGGGCACGGCGGTGTTCCTGACCAGCGATCCGAAAAGCGCGCCGACCGCGCTGATGCACAGCCTCAAGCACTACAAGGTGCTGCACGAAAAGAACGTCATCATCAGCGTCGAGACCACGCACACGCCGCGGGTGGAGAGCGCAAAGCGGGTCGAGATCGAGCAGGTCGGCTCGACCTTCATGCGGGTCAGGCTGCGCTTCGGTTATATGGAGACGCCGAACATTCCGCGGGCGCTGGCGATCGCGCGCAAGCTCGGCTGGCAGTTCGACATCATGTCGACGTCGTTCTTTTTGTCGCGCCGCGCGCTAAAGCCGGCGCCGCATTCGGGCATGCCGCGCTGGCAGGACCGCCTGTTCATCTGGCTGGCGCGCTCTGCCAACGACGCCACCGACTATTTCCAGATCCCGACCGACCGCGTGGTCGAGGTCGGTACGCAGGTGACGGTTTAGGGCGTGAGCTCATAAATTGCCCCCGGCTTTGTTTCCTCCTACGGCGCGGGAGTTGCGCAGATCATTGACAGACAAATACCTTCAGCGCAGCAAACAGCGCCTTCGGATCGTACTGGCCCTGATAGACGGGCGGCGGGGCGGGACCGCGCTTGAGCAGGATACGAATCGCTTCCCACGCCGAGCGGACGGAGCACTCGATGGTGAAGGCTATTTCCCTGGGCATGTCGATATATTGGCCGATGAGTCCGAGATTGGTCGCCCCCTCGGGAACGGGGGGAGGCATGTCGCCGCGGCGCCAGGGCAGCCAGACGTTGTTGACGTAGGGCAGGTAGCAAGGCACGCAAATCGATGACGCCGTGATCGCGTCCAGCTGCTGCTTATCGAACCGCAGTTGCATCAGCGTCTCTTCCAGGATCTCCGCGCCGGTGCATTGATCCATGGGTTTCTTCACGAACTCGCCGGTTCGGTCGGGATATAGACCGTAGCCCCACCAGACGCTCGTGCCGGCCGGCTGGCCGACGATTTCCGGCTGGTGGAAGATGGACAGCGACAAAACCCAGGGGGAGTCTTTCAGTGTAACGAACCCGCCGCGTCCCGCCTCGCTGTCGGTCAGCGTGGCCATTTGCTTGACGAATTCGGTCCCTGTGTCGGTCACCGTGAAGGTCACCCAGAGCGAGTCGGGTATCCGGGCTGCGCCGAAGAAAACGTCAGGACGGCCGAAATCCGTGCGCCCCTGCGCCAGGCGCTGCCACAGCGCCCAGGACCGTCCGCTCGGCCGCGGGTTAGGCACGTCGGTCATCGCTCCCGCGGCAAGGTCGGCGGCTTGCGATCCGGTGGTTACCAGCACGAGATCCTCCGGCGCGACCGCAACCGACGTCGCGGCGCCGCCCCGTTCATAGTCGAGCCGCTCGACGGTGATGCGGCCGGGTGATGGCGCGAAGCCGATGTCCTGCACGAAGGCGCCGGTGAGGAAGTTCACGCCGCGCGGGCGCAGCCATGCGACCAGCGGTTCTATGAAAAATTGGTGCTGGTTCAGCGGCGTGCGCATCACGCCCGTCATGTCCGAGAGGTGTCCGAACAGGTACAGGAAGCGGTTCATGTAGCGCCGAAATTCGATCGCGCTGTGCTGAGGCAGCGACCCCATGAGGGTCGACCAGAGCAACCAGAACTCGGTCGAGAAGAACTTGGGGGAAAAGAACTCCTCGATGCGCCGCCCGTCGAGCAGTGCTTCAGGCGTCAGCGAGAGCCGCGCGAGGCTGAGGCCGTCGCCCAGGCTCAGCCCGAAACGCGGGCCATGCACGATGCGGCCGTTGCGGTCGAAGATGTGTGCCCTGTCCTGATACGGCTCGCCCAAATTGAAGGCGAAGAAATCCTCCGTGGCGGAAATAGCGGGATTGCGTGCGGAGGGGATCGACTTGAGCAGTTCGAACGTGCAGCGAAATTCCTTGTCAAAGACCGAGCCCGGCAGGTTGTAGCCGCTCGCCGCGCTGCCGCCGAGAAAGAACCCACCGCCCAATAGCTCTTCCGCTTCGTAGATCGTGATATCCGCTCCGGACACCCCCGCGTTGCGCATCAGAAGCGCAGCCGCCGCCAGTCCGCCAAATCCGCCACCGACGATATGCGCCTTCATCGGTCTCCTCCGTGGACTGCGGGGGTTAGCAGGTCCTCCCGATCCGAGCTTGCTCGAGCAACCAACGAAATGCCTTGTCCCACGCCGACAATTCTACCGTAAATTGTCCCTCCGGTCATGCCTTTTGGGGGGCGAGGCCATGAGAGGGTCCCGTAACCGCGCCCACCGTTCGGACATGAGTCCGCGCCCTGGTTTTTGACATGCATCTGACGCAAGCTATGACTGCAGCGGTTCCAGTCTCGCCAGGAGATCGTCGATGTCCGATCAACCCCCCAGCGTGCGCGATCTGACGCCGGAAGAGGTGGCGCGCGGGCTGACCGAAGGCCGCATGGTGCTGGTCGACGTGCGCGAGCCGAACGAGACGGCGCTGGAGCGCTATCCCGGCGCCGTCCTGGTGCCGCTGTCGGCGTTCGATCCCGCCGTCATCCTGGCGCCGGAAGGATGCGAGGTGGTGTTTGCCTGCCGCTCCGGCCGCCGCTCGGTGACCGCTTCGCTTGCGGCCCAAGAGCAAGGCTATGCCTATGGCTCGCATCTCGCGGGCGGAATCTTGGCGTGGAAGGCCGCAGGCCTGCCGACCGAAACGGAATGACTGCGCGCCGGTTCTTGCTCGCCCTCATCGTTGCGATCGCCGGCGTCATTCCAGCAGCGGCCGCGGAGCGCGTCGTCAATTTCTACAACTGGTCGGACTATGTGGCGCCGGGTGTGTTCGACGCGTTCACCAAGGAAACCGGCATCGCGGTCCGCTACGACACCTTCGACGGCAACGATACGCTCGAAGCAAAACTGTTCGCCGGCCAATCGGGCTACGACGTGGTGGTGCCGACCGCGTATTTTCTCGGTCGCCAGATCGAAGCCGGCCTTTATCGAAAGCTCGACAAGTCAAAACTGCCCAATCTCGTCCATGTCTGGCCGGAGATCGCCGATCGCCTGGCGGTTTACGATCCCGGCAATCAATACGCCGTCAACTACATGTGGGGCACGACCGGCATCGGCTACAACGTCAAGGCGGTGCGCGACATCCTCGGGCCGGACGCGACGATCGACAGCTGGGATTATGTGTTCGATCCGGACAAAATCAAGAAATTCAAGGATTGCGGCATTCACCTTTTGGATTCATCCGACGACGTCATGTCGGCCGGCCTCGACTATCTGCATCTCGATCCGAATTCGAGCGATCCCGCGGACCTCGAAAAAGTCACCGACCTTCTAATCAAGATCAGGCCCTACGTGCGCAAATTCCATTCGCTGGAATATCTCAATGCGCTGGCGACCGGCGAGATCTGCTTTGCCTTGGGCTTTTCGGGCGACGTCAAGCAGGCGCAGCGGCGCGCGGCCGAGGCCAAAGCCGGCATCGATCTCGGTTACGCCATCCCCAAGGAGGGCGCGCAATTGTGGCTGGACAATCTCGCCATTCCGAACGACGCCCCGCACGTCGCCGAGGCCCATGCGCTGATCGATTATCTGCTCAAGCCTGAAGTCGCCGCGAAAAACACCAATTACGTATTCTACGCCAACGGCGACCGGCCCAGCGATTTTATCGACGCTGCCATCCGCGACGACCGCACCATCTATCCGGATGCGGCGACCATGGGGCGCCTTTACACGATCATGACTCACGATCAGAAGACGGAGCGGCTGGTCAATCGCCTTTGGACGCGGATCAAGACGGGCCGTTGAGGCAGCGCCGGCATGAACACGGTCTCTTACGCATTCGACGCAAATTTCGATGTCGACGAGCCGCTCTTGATCGTCGGTGCCGGCGCGGCCGGATTGTGTGCGGCGTTGGCCGCAAAGGAAGCCGGCATCGAGCCATTGGTCATCGAGCGCGACGCCGTGCCGGCCGGCTCGACGGCGTTGTCGGCCGGGCTCATTCCCGCCGCGGCAACCCGGTTCCAGCGCGCCAAAGGCATCGTCGACAGCCCGCAACAGTTCGCCGCCGACATTCAACGCAAGGCGAAGGGCGAGGCGGATGCCGCCGTCGTCGACGCCGTGGCGCATGGCGCGGGCGTGCTGGTGGAATGGCTGGCGGACCGCTACGGCTTGACGTTCGACGTGGTCGACAATTTCAACTATCCGGGGCATTCGGCCATGCGCATGCACGGATTGCCGACTCGCACCGGGTTGGAGCTGATCGATCGGCTTCGTCACGCCGCGGAAGCCAGCGATATCGCCATCGTCCCCGAACGCATTGCCGACGGACTATTGGCGGACACGGATGGCCGCATCCGCGGCGTGGAGGTTTTGCGCGGTGACGGCAAGCGCGAGCGTATCGGCTGCGAAGCTCTTATCCTTGCCTGCAACGGTTTTGGCGGCAATCCGGACCTCGTCCGCCGCTTCATTCCCGAGATGAGCGGCGCGCTCTATTTCGGCCATCCGGGAAACCGCGGCGACGCCGTTATGTGGGGGGAAGCACTCGGCGCCCAACTGTCTCACCTTGGCGCATATCAAGGCCACGGCTCGGTCGCGACGCCGCACAATATTCTGATCACCTGGGCCGCGATCATGCAGGGCGGCATTCAGGTCAATCGCGACGGCTTGCGGTTCTGCGATGAATCGCGAGGCTACTCCGAACAAGCCGCCGAAGTTCTTCGCCAGCCCGGCGCAATCGCCTGGACCGTGTTCGATGCGCGCATTGCAGCGGTAGCGCGGCAGTTCGAGGATTTCCGCGACGCGGAGCGCGCTGGCGCCATATTGACCGGCCGCAGCATCGAAGATCTCGCGGGCGCCATGGCCGTGCCGGCCGCGAAGTTCGCCTCGGAGTGGATGGAAGTTGAAAATCTAAAAGCAAAGAGCGGACAAGGTCGCTACGGCCGTCAATTCGCGCCGGAACAGCTTTGCGTGGCGCCGTTCCATGCGGTCAAGGTCACCGGCGCATTGTTTCACACCCAAGGCGGTCTCGCGATCGACGGCGTCGGTCGTGTCCGGCGTAAGGACGGGTTGTTATTGCCAAATCTGTTCGCGGCCGGCGGCGCAGCGGCCGGCGTATCGGGCTCAAGCGCTGCCGGTTATCTGTCCGGCAACGGCCTTTTGACCGCAACCGTCCTCGGCCGTTTGGCGGGGCAGGCGGCGATGCTGCGGGATAGAGGCTAGATCGAGCGATTGACGCCGCCGTCGACGACGATGGTCTGGCCGGTGAGGTAGCCGGCTTGCGGCGAACACAGATAAGCGCAGAGATCGCCGATTTCGTTCGGCTGCCCCATGCGGCGCACCGGAATGGTTTGCGCAAGGCGCTTGAACAGCTCGTCGGGCGTTACGCCCGAACTTTTTGCGCGTGCGGACAGTATCTCGGTGAGGCGATCGGTCATGATAGGACCCGGCGCGATATTGTTGACGGTGATGCCGAATGGCGCGAGATCCGACGCGATGGTCTTGGCCATGACCGTGACGCCGGCGCGAATCGAATCCGACACGACCAGATCGGTCAGCGGCTCTTTCACGCCGTAGCCGGTCAGGTTGACGATGCGGCCGCGCCGCGACGCCTTCAGCGCCGACAAAGCCTCGCGGATCAAGCGAACGGCACTCATCAAATTGAGCTGGTAGGCAATATCCCAGTCGCCGTCGCCGGCCTTTTCGAACGGCGCGGTCGGCGGTCCGCCGGCATTGGTGACTAGGCAATCGAGGCCGCCCAATACGGCGATAGCCTCGGCGACGACGCGTCTTATCTCCTCAGGCCGCGAAACGTCGGCGGCGGAAAAACCTGCGGCGCCAATCTCCGCCGCCGTCCGCTTGAGCTCTTCCATGTTGCGCGAGCAGATGAAGACGCGGGCGCCTTCATCGGCCAAGGCTTTGGCGCAAGCCTTGCCGAGACCCTTGCTGGCGCCGGCAACAAAAGCCTTGCAGTCTTTCAAACCGAGATCCATGGCGAAACCCTTCGGCGGCCGAGGCAGGCACGCCAATCTTTCTTGCTGTTTTCTCGTGCGCCAAGCTAGGGCATGATCGAACCATAGCCAATGTTCCTTTGGCGCTACCGTCAACGGGGGAGGCGATGCCGATCAAGTCGAAATATCTGTTCGTCGTCAGCATGAATGTCGACTCCGACAAGGAGGCGCTGTTCAACGAGGTCTACGACAGCGAGCACGTGCCCAGTCTTTTAAAGGTGCCGGGCGTCCATGCCGCGGCCCGCATGTCGGGTGAGCCGTTCGTGCTGAACATCGGTGGCGAGGAGAAGCGGATCGCCCAGGACGGTCCGCGCTATACGGCGCTCTACGAGATCGACGGGCCGCATGTGCTGGTCAGCCGCGAATGGGCGCAAGCCTCCGAAAGTGGGCGCTGGCCTGGCGAGGTGCGCCCCTACACCCGCAACCGCCGGCACGCGCTCTACAAGTTGCTCTAGCGCATGAAGTCTGATTGTAGATTGTGGGTCGAATGAGAACGGGCTGCATCGATGGCACACGACGTTGAGCAACGCGTGACAAAGAGCGGAGAGTTCGGCGCTTGGCTCGTCCGGGCAGCCGCCACCGTCCTGCAACATTACGCCGTCATCCTGTGGATGATCGCCGCATTGACGATCGTTTATCTGGTTTTGCTGCCGCCCTGCGAGGACGTGATCACGGGCCTCGCCTGGGCCGATCTCGAGGCACTGCAGGGCCATTTTCCCATAAGCCTGTCGGACCTGTGGCTGTCACGCGGCATAGGCTACAAGACGTTTCTATATCTTGCCGAAGGCCTGTCGCGGTTCATTGCCGGCGACGCGCTGCGTGGCCGCACTGACATCTTCAACGCCATATTCATCGCGCTGGCGCTCGGTGTTCTTCTCGGCGCCTATCATGCGTTTCTTTTGCGGCGCGATCCGGTTGAGGTTAGGCGCTTTTCGCTGCGCGACCGCGCGGAAACGCTGGCGGTGGCCGCGCTATGCTTTGTTCCGGCCGTCATATGGTCCTGGACGCAAGACACGCATATCTCGGTTTTGCTCTGCGTTCTCGGCATTGGCTTGGCGCTGTCACCATCCGTGCGCGCCCAATGGTGCAGCGGCGTCGTACTGATCCTTCTGTTTTCTATAAAAGGCGTAACGGCGCTCGATTTTCTTTTCGTGATCGCAACTGCTTTCGCGACAGGCGAGGCGGCACGCATCCGCCGCATCATCATCGGTGCGGCCATGGCGACCGTCGCGACCGGGCTCGCCTACGCCACAATTCTGCGTACGGAACTCGAAAATATTCTACTCGGCGCGCAGTTTGAGCAGCCGGCTCATCTAGGTAGGTTTCTCAAAAATGGCGTTCAGTTTGCGGTCTACAACCCCGTGATACCGATTGCTCTTGTGGTGCTCGCTGCAGCCCTTGGCGCTGGATTGACGAGAAAAAATCCTCGGCTCGTCGGCTTCGCAATTTTCATCTGGTTGGTACCGCTCGCCAGCCTCTTCGCCCAACACGAGTTCTTCGGCTACCATTACCAGGGTTTCGTGCTTTCTTCGTGGCTGTGCCTGATGGCGCTTTATCTGGCCAAGGACGGACATTGGCCTGACTTCTTTGCAATTCGCTCGGCGCCGCCGCTTGCAAAGATTTTCGTTATATTGGTGTGCTGCGTCAATCTTGCCGCGATAGGCATGTCGCTTCTAACGCCAAATAAAACAATATATTCAAGAACAGTCGTCGAACACAGGCTCGACTGTTGGGTTCAAATTACAAAACAAGCAAGGTCGCTAATCCTGACAGCCGATCCGGGCCTTGCAGAGAACGGCGCCATCGTGAACTTGACGCGATTCACCTACGGTCTCGAATTGCGCAGCGCTTTGCGATTTTTCTTTCCGTTGCCTCTTCAAAACCAGAATTTGGGCACCCAGGCAAGCAAAGACTACGTTCGCTCGATTGTAGAGTATAACGGGCCGGCCGTCATTGCGTATGCCGGTATGATGAAACTTGGGGATGAAGGCTTTGGGCCGATCGTTCAGCATCTCCGCGCCGATTACCGGCCGGTTCTCGTTTTGCTATCGCTCTGCGAAGACGTGAGAAACTCGGGTGCCGTGGTCTGGATGAGGGCGAATAATTAGGCGCAAACCTTGCGAGCTTGCTGACCGTCTAGGCGTCGCTTCAGCGACTGGCGGTTGCCAGATAAGCATGCTCCAGCCGGTGCGGCAGATCGGCTTCGCCGGTTTTGGCTTCCAGCACGATCGCGCCGCGCGCCAGTGCATAGACGCGGTCGGCGAGCGCCAGTGCTTTCTCGATCAACTGTTCGACCAGCAGCACCGCGGTCCCGGCCTCGCGCAGCCGCCGCACCACCACCAGCACGCGATCGACCAGGACCGGCGAGAGACCGGCGGAAGGCTCGTCGAGCATGAGGAGGCGCGGCCGCCGCACCAGACCCTGCGCCACCGCCAGTATCTGCTGCTGGCCGCCGGAGAGCGCCGCGGCGCGTTCGTGGCGCTTGGCGGCGATTTCGGGGAATAGCCCCAGCGCCTCCTCGACGCGCGCCGTGCGCTCGCCGCGGGGCAGGTCGTAGGCCGCGAGCAACAAATTATCGAGCACGGCGAGTTGGGTGAACACGCGGTGTCCCTCGACCACATGGGCGAGGCCCGCTTTGACGATATCGCGCGGGCTCGCTCCGGCGAGATCGCGACCGGCGAAACGCACGCTTCCCGACCACGGCAAGAGGCCCGACACCGCGCGCAGCAACGTGGTCTTGCCGGCGCCGTTCGGGCCGAGCAGCGCCACCACTTCGCCGGCACCGATCGTCAGGTTGACGCCGTGCAGCACGCCGATCTTGCCGTAGCCGCTCGAGAGGCCGGCGATATCCAGAAGCGGGTCAGCCGCCGAGATAGGCATTGACCACCTCCCGGTGCGAGCGGATTTCGGCCGGCGTCCCAGCCGCCAGGTTTTTGCCGAGATTGAGTACAGTCACATGATGACAGATGTCGAAGATCAGATCGGCGTGATGTTCCACCAACAGCACGCCGGTGCCGGCGCGCGCGATCGCCACCACCAGCGCGCCGAGCCGGCCGATCTCCTCGGCCGAGAGCCCGGCCGCCGGCTCGTCGAGCAACAGGAACGCCGGGCGCAGCATCAATGCGCGGGCGATTTCGGTGAAACGCAATTCGCTGTGCTGCAGCCGGTCGGCACGCACCGCGGCGAGCCGCTCAAGGCCAACCGCCGCCAGAGCCAGCATAGCGGTGTCGCGCAGCAAAACTTCGTCACGGCGATGGCGCGGCAGCGACAACAGCGATTCGACGAACGTGCACTCGCCGTCGATGGTGCCGCCGATCATGACGTTCTGCAGCACCGACGCGGAGCCGACGATGCGCGGGGTCTGGAACGTCCGCGCAATGCGCATATGCGCGCGCCGGTGCCGCGCCAGCACCGGCAGCGCGGCGCCGTTCAGCCGGACCGCGCCGGACTGCTGGGCGTAATAACCGGAGATGACATTGAGCGTCGTGGTCTTGCCGCTGCCGTTGGGGCCGATCAGGCCATGGATTTGACCCGAGCGAATTTCGAGGTCGAGACCGTCGATCGCATGCACCCCGCCGAAGGCCAACGCCACCTGTTCGAGCGTCAAGGCGCCGGCGCCGGCCCCGGCCGGCGCGGTGAGCAAACGCGCGAGCAGTTCGGGACGCGGCACGATGGCGCGGCCGCTCTCGAGCGGGCGGCGGTTCTTGAAATCCAGAAGCTCAGCAATGCCGCCCGGCATGGCCAGCACGATGACGAGGAGCAGCACCGCATAGAGAAACGTCGACCACGCCACCAAGGGGGCGGCGAATTCCGGCAGCACCGTCAAGAGAATGGTGCCGAGCAGGGGGCCGAGAATGGAGCTGCGGCCGCCGATCAGGATGGCGATGAAGAACAGCACCGACAGGTCGAGCGTGAACGCGTCCGGCGTAATATAAGATTGCAGAGAGGCGAACAGGCCGCCGGCAATCGCGGCGACGGCGCCGCTGAACAAGAACACCAGCACCAACAGCGCGGGTTTTGCGATGCCGCAGGCTTCCGCCGCGACCTCGGCATCGCGGATCGCGGTGAGCGCGCGGCCGAAGCGGCTCGCCGCGATATTCGCCGTCATCCAGGTGCAGATCGCCGCGAGCCCGAAGCAGAAATAATAAAAGCCCCACTGGGAATCGAACGGCTTTGGAAAAATAGGTCCGGCAACGCCGACGCCGCCGCCGGTCACGCTCTGCCACGCCAAAGCCACCTGGGTGACGATGGTGGCGAAGCCGAGCGTGGTGATGGCGAAATAGAAAGTCCGCAGCCGCAGCGCCGGGAGGCCGACGATCAAGCCGAAGATTGCGCCGACCACCGCCGCAATCGCGAGCGCCAGATAGGGCGGCAATGCCGGCGTCACGTTGCCGGCCACAAGCACGCTCGTGGTGTAGGCGCCGAGCGTGAGCAGCGCCACCCAACCGATGGCGATCTGGCCGGCGAAGCCGACCACAAGGTTGAGGCCGGACACCAGCACCCAATAGACGCAGGCGCGGGTCGCGATCACGCCCCAATAGCCGCCGCCGAACAGCGGAAACGCGATGCCGATAACGAGCAGCGCCAAAAACGGCAGCGCCACGCCGAACGTGCTGGTTGCCCCGAGCGCGCCGGCACGGCTCGGGCGCACCTGTGCCATCGGCGTGTCCATCAAACGCGGCGTTGCAGGGCGGCGCCGGCGAGGCCCTCGGGGCGCGCCAACAGCACGATGATGAAGACCGTGAAGACCGCCACCGAGGCGAAGATGCCGCCGACCAAAAAATTCGCGGTTTGCTGAAACAGCCCGAGCAGGAGGCCGGCGACCACGGCGCCGCGGTTGTTGCCCATGCCGCCCAGCGCCACCGGGACAAAACCGTAGAAGGTCAGCATCGGCCCATTGCCGAAAAAGGCCAAAAGCATCTCGCCGCCGGCAAAACCCGCGAGCGCGCCGATGGCGCCGGCGAGCGCATAGCTCAGCATGCGCAAGCGGCGTTCCGGCAGCCCGAGCGCGCGCGCCGCATAAGTGTCCTCGGCGATCGCCAGAAAGGCGCGGCCGATCAGGGTGTGGCGATAGAGCAGCTCCAGGCCGACGATCACGCTAGCGCAGGCGAG
>Ga0210395_10002364_pt1 | contig 14663 bp, 15 predicted proteins | sample IncBWH4OmetaG_FD_150861 | JGI IMG/M metagenome (GOLD analysis project Ga0210395, IMG submission 150861) | Forest soil microbial communities from Barre Woods Harvard Forest LTER site, Petersham, Massachusetts, United States - Inc-BW-H-4-O ... | reverse complement strand
CGCCTCGGCCGCGACACGCCCGGCCGAGGCTAGCTTCGCGAAGGACGGCCCGCCAAGGAGCAGCGAACCGAGCGCCGCGGCGTCCAGCCGTAGCGCCGCGCGGTCCGTGCCCATGGCAGGCCGGCAGTGCGCGCCGTCGGGGCCGCCCTCCAAGAGCCAGCGGCCGTCATTCCACGGGCAGAACGGGTCGGTCACCTCCAACACGAGAGAGCCTTCGGCCGCGTACCGGCGCCCGCTCAGCGCGGCCGGAAGATCGACCAGGCGCACCCACAGGTGGTCGCTCGCGGCGGTGACCACCAGGTCGCGGCTGTCCGTGAGGGTCCACCGCAGCGGTTCGTGCTCGGGCCGCCCGTGCGCCACCACCCAGTCGGTCAGGTCCAGGTCGGCCAGGTACGACCAGAGCGTGCGGTACGCGGCGCCGGTGCACGCGATGAGGTGGTCCACGATCACGGTGCCGTGCGCGCTGAAGCGGTGTTCTCGATCTATCCGGTAGATCGCGTAGCCGCTGGCGCGGCCGTCGCCATCGCGGCAGACGGCGAACAGCGTGCCGGCCCGCCGGTCGTCCCCGACCAGATCACGCCATCGCCCCGGATAAGTGCGCACGTCGCCCACCTGAACCCGGCGGGCCTGCTCGTGCACGGCGGGGAACACGTCAAGGGCTGTCTTCGCGTCCACAAGCTCTAGCGGACAGGGCCTTGCCACGTGGCGGGCGGCGCCCCGGGCCAGCCGCCACGAGCTGTCCCACGTGGCGGGCCCGTAACCGAACCGGGCGTAGATGCCGCCCTCGCTGGCCCCCAGGCCCGCCACCGGCACGCCGCGCGCACGCAGGTCGTCGAGCTGGTAGCGCATCAGCGCCCGCAGCACGCCGCGGCGGCGGCGCAACGGATGGACGGCGACGTAGGAGACCCCGGCCATCGGCAGCCGGACCTCGCCGGGCACGGTCAGCTCCATCGAGAACGACATCGCCGTCCCCGCCATCTCGGCGCCCACGTAGGCGCCGAGCAGGTGCTCTCCGGATAGATCCAGGCCGGTACGGCGCCGTTGCTGCTGGCTGGAATCGAAGCCCCACGCCGCGTCGAACACACCGAGGAAGGCCGGAACCTCCCCGGACTCCACGGGCCTGACCGTGATGTTCTCCGGCGTCACGGGCGGGCGATGAGCACGCGGTAGCCGAGGTCCAGTTCGTCCAGCGCGAGCAGGTGCCCCCACCGGCGGTCCCATTCCCCGCTGTCCAGGTCGGCTCGCAGCGTCCGCATGCCGCGCTCGCGGTCGGCGGCCGGGATCAGCGCGAGCGCGGACATCTGCCGCGTGATCGCAGGATCCAGGAAGGCGCGCGGGCGGCGCCAGTACGCGCCGTTGAACCCGTCGGCGCAGTCGGCCGGAATCGGAACCTCGATCGTCTCCAGTGGCCGCCCGCCGAGCAGTCCCGCGAGCTCGTCGAAGCGGACCTCCCAGCTCGCCTCCAGCCGCTTGCTGGCCGGGAAGTAATGGTGCAGCCACCAGACGGGGACGGGCAGCGGGTCCCGCGCGAACAGCACGATCGGTCCGCGCGCGACCCGGCGCATCTCGGCCAGCCCCCGCGCCCTGTCACTCCAGTGGTGCACGGTGAGCACGCCCATCGCGGCGCCGAACGATCCGTCGCGCACCGGCAGCGCCTCCGCCGCGGCCCGGACCGCCGGGGCCGTCCCCGGCAGGCGCTGCGCGAGCATGATCGTCGATGGCTCCACCGCCAGCACCGGCCGGTCGACGGGCTCGTACGAGCCGGTGCCCGCGCCCACGTTCACCACCGAGTCGGCGTCGCCGAGCGCGGCCAGGATCGCGGCCGCTATCGCCGGGTCCTCCCGGCGGGTCTTGTGGTACCGGTCGCCGATCAGGTCATAGACGGGCTGAGCCATAAGACGTCACGCGCTCTTCCGGTCGCGCGGGCGATGATCGGCGCCCGTCTCCGCCAGCACGGCGGCGACCGCGGCGCGGACCTCGCTTTCGCCCGCGCCCAGCCTGGCCAGCGCCTGGACCGCGGGGCCGTCGTCGTGGAACTGCGCCAGCAGCATGTGGCCGGTGTCCATCTCGGTCGAGCCGTCCACGAGCGCCTCGGGCAGCGCGGAGTTGAGCACCTTCTGGCCGCGCGGCCGGCTGGGGCGGATGGGCCGGATGGATTCGGTCGCGGTCCCGGCGCCGCGCCCGACGCCGGCCTCCACCTGCTCGCTCAGGGTTTCCAGGTCGACTCCGAGCCGGTGCAGCGCCCTGACCGCCACGCTGTCGCGCTGGCGGATCAGCCCGAGCAGGAAGTGCTCCGGTTCGAGGTGGTCGTGACCGAGGCGCCTGGCCGCGTCCTGCGCCAGGAAGATCACGACCACGGCGTCGTCGGAAAAGCGCGCCAGCATCCGGCCGTCGACGAACATCCCGGCGCCGCCGGAGCCATGCGGCGCGAGCGCGGACCGCAGGCCCCGCCGCAGCGCGTGCACCGGTCCCTCCCAATGCGCGGCCGCGAGCGGTGTCAGTCGCGGCATGATCCAGGCGGCTGCTTGATCGGGGGTCAGCTGCCCGCTGGCCAGGCTTTGCACGACGATGGCGGCGGCCCTGGGGTCAAGATCGGCCTGCCAGCCGTTGACGGCGAGGAACTGCAGGCCCGCCGCGGCGCCCACCTGATGACTGTGACCCGGGAACGGCGGATGTCGCAGCAGCCCGTGCACGAGCCGGGTGAACGCCGCCGCGGCGGCCACCCGACCGGGAGGCGCAGCACGCGGCGTGGCGGGCAGCGCCGCGTGCGCCAGGGCCGCATGGGCGGCCGGCATGTCGATCTGGGTGAGCGCCGTGTCGGTGCCCACGCCGAGTACCCCGCCGGCGATCACCACGAGGTCGGCGACATCGAGCGCGGTCACGGCTCTTCATCCCGCAGCAGGTCGAGCAGGCGCTGGTGCCTGGCCAGGCTGTCCTCGAGCAAGCGGCGGAACCGTTTGTCCTTGCGGCGCGCCTCGACCAGCACGGCGATCGCCTCGCGCGCCACATCGGACACGGAGCGGCCTTCGACTTCGGCGATCGCCGCGAGCCGTTCGGCCAGCTCGGGGTCGAGCCGCAGCACCATGTTCTTCGTCCGGGCGCTCGCCGCGCCCGTCAGCCGTTCTGTCATAGTGACGCCACGATATCTAGATATCAGAGCGATGGCAACGACCCTTAGACACGGAAGCCTAGTTCGCGGGCGATGAGCATGCGCTGGATCTCTGAGGTGCCCTCGCCGATCTCCAGGATCTTCGCGTCCCGGTAGAACCGCCCCACAGGGAACTCGTTCATGAAGCCGTACCCGCCGAAGATCTGCGTGGCGTCGCGGGCGTTGTCCATGGCCGCGTTGGACGCGACCAGCTTGGCGATCGCCGCCTCCTTCTTGAAACGCTGCCCGGCGAGCATCCGCGAGGCCGCGTCGTAGTACGCGAGCCGCGCGGTGTGCACGCGGGCGGCCATGTCGGCGAGCTTGAACGCGATCGCCTGGTGTTCCCCGATCGGCGCGCCGAACGCCCTGCGTTCCCGCGCGTACCGCACCGACTCGTCGACACAGCCTTGCGCCAGCCCGGTCGACAGCGCCGCGATCGCGACCCGTCCCTCGTCCAGCGTGGCGATGAACTGGGCGTACCCGCGGCCGCGCTCGCCCAGCAGGTTGCCGGCGCTTACCCTGCAGTCGCTGAACGACAGCTCGCGGGTGTCCGAGGCCGACCAGCCGACCTTGGAGTACTTCTTCGACACGGAAAACCCGGCCGTGCCGGCCGGCACCAGAATGGTGGAGATCTCCGGCCGCCCCTGATCGAGAGGGCCGGTGACCGCGGCGACCGCGACGACGCTGGTGATGTCCGTGCCCGCGTTGGTGATGAACACCTTCGTGCCGTTGATCACCCACTCGTCGCCGGCCAGGACAGCCTTGGTCGCCATCGCGGCGGCCACGTCAGACCCGCCGCCCGGTTCTGTGAGGCCGAACGCGCCGAGCCGCTCGCCCGAGCACAGCCCGGGCAGCCACTGATTCTTCTGCGCATCGGTGCCGAACCGGTAGATCGGCATCGCGCCCAGCGAGACCGCGGCCTCCACGGTGATGGCGACAGACGAATCCACCCGGCCGAGTTCCTCGAGCGCCAGGCAGTGCGCGAAGTAGTCGCCGCCCATGCCGCCGTATTCCTCGGGAAACGCCAACCCGAACAGCCCCATCCGGCCCAGCTGGGCCACGATGTCGTAGGGGAACTCGCACCGCTCGTAGAACGAGCCGATCACCGGCGCGATCGCGTCGCGGGCGAACTCCTCGACGGTTTTGCGCAGCGCTTCGTGCTCGGCGTCGAGACGATAGTCCGGCATCGTTTCCTCATTCCTTCGGCTGGGACCAGACCACGGCGAGCCGCTCGTCCAGCCCGACTTGCTGTCCTGGCGCCACGAGCAGCTCGCTGACCTCGCCGTCCACCGGTGTTGACAGGGTATGTTCCATCTTCATCGCCTCGACGATGAGCAGTGGCTGCCCGGCCCGCACCTTCTCACCGACGGTGACCTGCACCGCCCGCACGGTGCCCGGCATCGGGCTGCGGATGACGCCGTCTGTTATGGAAGAACCCCGCTCCGGCGCGAGCAGTTCCTCCTCGCGAATTGCGAAGGACCGCCCGTCCCGGCCGAGCCAGATCACGTCTTCACGAACGGCGCAGTCGTACCGCTCGGTGCGGTCTTCCCAGGTAACCACCAGCGCGCCGTCGTCGAACTCGGCGTTAACTCGAGAAGGAGGCCCGTCGCCCACCGCGACCTCCGCGGCGCCAGCCAGCCCGCGCAGCCGTATCGGCACCGGCGCGGCCCCCGGTCCTGTCGTCAGCCGCAGCGTCGTCCAGGCGTGCTCGCCAACCCGCCACCCGTCGCGGATGTCCCAGGGTCCAGCGCCTAGATGTTGCCGGGTCACCAGGTCCGCAAGCGCGGCGGAGGCCAGCACCTCGGACGGCACCTGCTCGTGAGGCAGCGCGTCCGCGACGCGCTCGGCCAGCCCGGTGTCGAGCCGCCCCGCTTGTACGTGAGGATCCGCCAGCAGCGTCCGCAGGAACCCGGTGTTGGTCGTGACGCCGAGCACCGCTGTGCGCGACAGCGCGGCGTCCAGCCGCCGCAACGCGGTGTCCCTGTCGTCACCGAAGGCGATGACCTTGGCCAGCATCGGGTCGTACGCGCTGCCGATCGTCGTGCCGACCGCGAGGCCGGAATCGACCCGCACGTCCGAAGGCTCGCGCAGCGCGAGCACGGTGCCGCCGGTCGGCAGGAAGCCGCGGGACGGGTCCTCGGCCGATATCCGGGCCTCGATGGCGTGCCCGGTCAGCCGCACCTCCTCCTGCCGCAGCGGCAGCGGTTCCCCCGCCGCCACCCGGATCTGCAGCTCCACTAGGTCAAGCCCGGTCACCAGCTCGGTCACCGGATGCTCGACCTGCAGCCGGGTGTTCATCTCGATGAAGTAAAAGTGCCCGTATCGGGGGGGCTCGGGGGGGTCGTCCCCCCCGGAGCTAGCAGAGCCCATACCGGACACGATGAACTCAACCGTCCCGGCGCCCACGTACCCGACGCTGCGCGCCGCCTCCACCGCGGCCTTGCCCATCGCCGCCCGCAGGACGTCGTCGACGAACGGCGACGGCGCCTCCTCGATGATCTTCTGGTGCCGCCGCTGCAGGCTGCACTCGCGCTCCCCGAGGTGAATCACCTGGCCGTGGCTGTCGGCGAGCACCTGGATCTCGATGTGCCTTGGCTGCTGTATGTACTTTTCGATAAGAAGAGAGTCATTTCCGAACGAAGCCGTGGCTTCTCTTCGCGCCGCCGCTAGTGCGATGGGCAGTTCGGCGCGCGAGCGTGCCACCCGCATGCCTTTCCCGCCACCTCCGGCGGAGGGCTTGACCAGGACGGGAAACCACTCTTCGTTCAGTGCATCGATAAGGTCTTGATCGGAAAGTCCCGCGCCGCCCGCGCCAGGCACCACTGGCACCCCGGCCGCCGCCACCGTCTCCTTGCCGCGGATCTTGTCGCCCATCGCCTCGATCGCCGCCGGCGGCGGCCCGATGAACACCAGCCCCTCGTCCGCGCAGGCGCGCGCGAACGCGGCGTTCTCCGACAGGAAGCCGTAGCCGGGGTGGATGGCTTGCACGCTTGATCGCCGGGCCGCGGCCAGGACGCGGTCGATGTTCAGGTAGCTCTGCGCGGCCGGCGTCGGCCCCAGCCGCACGGCCAGGTCAGCCGCGTGGACGTGCCGCGCGTCCGCGTCGGCGTCGCTGTACACGGCGACCGAACGGATGCCGAGCGCGCGCAGCGTCGCGATGATCCGGACCGCGATCTCGCCGCGGTTGGCGACCAGGACGGATTCGAACATCAGCGGCTCACATCCGGAACACGCCGTAGCGGACAGGACCGAGGGGCGCGTTGGCGGCCGCCCCCAGCGCCAGCCCGAGCACCCGCCGCGTGTCGAGCGGGTCGATGATCCCATCGTCCCAGAGCCGGGCGGTCGAGTAGTACGGGCTGCCCTGCCGGTCGTAGGTTTCCAGGATCGGCCGCTTGAACTCCTCTTCCGCGGACGAGGGCCAGCCCTCGCCGGAGGCTTCCAGCTGGTCCCGCCGGACGGTCGCCAGCACCGTGGCGGCCTGGTCCCCGCCCATCACGGAGATCCGCGCGTTCGGCCACATCCACAGGAACCGGGGAGAGTACGCCCGGCCGCACATCGCGTAGTTGCCCGCCCCGAACGAGCCGCCGATGATCACCGTGAACTTCGGCACCCGGGCACAGGCGACGGCCGTGACCATCTTCGCCCCGTGCTTGGCGATGCCGCCGGCCTCGTACTGCTTGCCGACCATGAAGCCGGTGATGTTCTGCAGGAAGACCAGGGGCACCTGGCGCTGGTCGCACAGCTCGATGAAGTGCGCGCCCTTGAGCGCGGACTCGCTGAACAGGACGCCGTTGTTGGCGATCACTCCGACCGGATGCCCGTACAGCCGGGCGAACCCGGTGACCAGCGTCGTGCCGTAGCCAGGCTTGAACTCGTCGAACCGGCTGCCGTCCACCAGCCTCACGATGACCTCGCGCACGTCGTACGGGGTCCGCCAGTCGGCGGGCACCACGCCGTACAGCTCCGCGGGGTCAACGGTGGGCTCCTCGCTTGGTAGCACGTCCCACGGCGGCGCCTGGCGTGGTGCGAGGGTAGCGACGATCGAGCGGACGATCCGCAGCGCGTCCTTGTCGTCTTCCGCCAGGTGGTCGACGACCCCGGACACCCGCGCGTGCAGTTCGCCGCCACCGAGTTCCTCGGCGGTCACCACCTCGCCGGTGGCCGCCTTCACCAGCGGCGGGCCGCCGAGGAAGATCGTGCCCTGGCCGCGCACGATCACGCTCTCGTCGCTCATCGCGGGCATGTACGCGCCGCCGGCCGTGCACGACCCGAGCACCGCGCCGATCTGCGGGATGCCGCGCGCCGACATGGTCGCCTGGTTGTAGAAGATCCGGCCGAAGTGCTCGCGGTCGGGGAACACCTCGTCCTGCAGCGGCAGGAAGGCGCCCCCGGAGTCCACCAGGTACACGCACGGCAGGTTGTTGTGCAGCGCGACCTCCTGGGCGCGCAAGTGCTTGCGGACGGTGATCGGGTAGTAGGCGCCGCCCTTCACCGTCGCGTCGTTGGCGACGACCACGCACTCCCGGCCGCTGACCCGGCCGACGCCGGTGATGATCCCGGCGCCCGGCGCCTCGTCGTCGTACATGCCGCCGGCGGCCAGCGGGGACAGTTCGAGGAACGGCGTCCCCGGGTCGAGCAGCGCGTCGACGCGGTCGCGGGGGAGCAGCTTGCCGCGTTCGCAGTGCCGTCGGCGGGCCCGCTCAGGACCGCCGCGCGCGGCCTTCGCCAGCCGGGTCGCCAACTCCGCGGCGAGCGCGGTGTGCTCGGCGTGGTTGCGCTGGAACGCTTCCATGTGCTGCGGCTCCGCAAGCGTGGCGAAAGTTAAGGGTCGTTAACATTCTACCTATGATTCCTGTCCCATACGTTAACGCTGATTAACCTCGGCGTCTAGTATGAGGGCATGGCGAGCAGTGTCAGTTCCGTGGCGGCCGGGGCGCCGGGCTCGCGGCGCGCGCAGATCCTCGACGAAGCCGCCCGGCTGTTCGCCGGCCGCGGGTTCCACGGCGTGTCCATGGACGACATCGGCACGGCCGTCGGCATCTCGGGGCCCGGCTTGTACCGGCACTTCACCGGCAAGACGGCCGTGCTGACCGAGATGCTGCTGCGGATCAGCGAGCAGCTCGCCGCCGACGGCGGCAGCCGGGCGGCCGGGGCGCCGGACGCCCCCGCCGCGCTCGACGCCCTGCTGCGCGGCCACATCGACTTCGCGCTCGGACAGCCCGCCCTGATCACCGTGCATGACAGGGAACTCGGCAACGTCCCCGAGCCGGCCCGCCGCCGCATCCGCCGCTTGCAGCGGCTCTACGTCGAGGAATGGGTGACCGTGCTCACCGAGCTGTCCCCGCGCGCGACCCAGCCGGAGCTGCGCGCCGCCGTGCACGGTGTGTTCGGCCTGCTCAACTCCACCCCGCACAGCGCGGGCGAGGTCCCTGACGAGCAGCTGGCGCGGCTGCTGTACGCGATGGCCCACGCCAGCCTGATGGCCGCCGCACAACCGCCGCCCTAGTTCGGCGATCCCGGTAGCTGAGCCTTTCTCAGCTGACAACTTCGCATAGGCCATGACAACTTCGCATAGGCCATGACAAAATTCGCGCTCAATTTGTTCCGATATAGGATGATTAGCGCGGTCAACTTTTATGCGAAGTGGCCAGCTTCTATGCGAACCGCCGCCCTAGTTCGGCGGACAGCCTGTGTAGGGGACCTGGCTCAGGTCGGAGAAGCCGGGCAGGCTGGCGGAGGCGTCAGAGCCGTCCGCGTCGTAGCCGACGCTGAACTGCACAGGCAGCGGTCCCGGGCATTTCACCAGGACCTTGAATGTCGCGGTCAACCAGATGGTATCGCCCGCCGCGAGTTTGTTGCCGACCATCTCCTGTGAGGTGGGGAGGGCGCCACACGGTCCCCACTGCTGCGAGATGATCCGCAGGCCGCCCAGCGGCGTCGTCACATCGATCCAGCCGAGCGTGACGGCCGTCGCGGACTGGTTGGTGACCGGAACGCCAAGCTGCAGCAGATTCCGTCCGACCTGCGCCGAACAGCCCGTGGCGTTCTGGGTGAGCGCCGGTGAGATCGCGACCGGTGAGATCGCGACCGGAGGTGTCACGGACGAGGCAGCGGTTCGAGGACGCGGCGGCGGCGCGGCGGCACGGTTGCCCGGACGCAGCTGCCCTGCCGCGTATCCAGCGGTCAGTCCGACCACAAGCGTGAATGCCGCCAGGATCGCGCCGCCGCGGGAGAGCCGTGAAGGCCGCCAGTCAGGAAACCGGAAACGCCCGCCATCCTGCCCCACGACGTCGTGACTGTCATCCATGCTCATGCGACAACGGTATTCCGGGCACAACGAGGGCTCAATAGCCGCGCTCCGGCGGATCGATTGCCCGGCGGCGTTCCGCCAGGGCCGCACGGAAGGCGGCGACGCCGGCATCGGTGTGCGTGTTTGTAAGCATCACGACGTCTGCCAGCAGCGCCTCGGCCGCCGCGACCGCCTCGGCGGGCGGCCCGCCAGTGATCAACGCGAGTCGCTCCGCCAGCCGTTCCGGAGCTACGCCGAGACCCGTCAGCAGATGGCGCTGCCACTTGATCGTCCGATGCGGCAGGTAGACACGGTTGAGCGCGAGGACAGCCCGGACCACCGCGTGCCCCGTCCTCGCCACCAGGTCGCGGACCGCGAGGTCGTCGCCGCGTCGGACCAGCGCCTCACGGGCCGCCCAGCCAGCGAGCGCGTCCGGGCTGAGCGCCTTTTCCACCAGCGCGGACACCAGCTCATCCGGAAACCGCTCGGCCCGCGCCCGCCAGGATGCGATCAGCTCCGCGCCGATGAGAGGCTGTGAGCTCTGGACAGACGCCAGCCTCATGTGCTTAACCGGATCGGTATCGGCCCGCAGGACCACATCGTCAAGGAACAGCTCGATCGTGCCGGTGAGAAAGTTGCTCACGGTCACGTCGAGTTCGCCGAGACGGAAGTCCTCGCTCCATTCCTGATCGTCCTGGTCGTAGTCCCACATCGCCGTTACCTGCCCACCGAGGGCGCCGATGGGTACGGTCCTGTCCCGCTCATCTGGCGGGTCCCACCAGTAGCAGTCCAGTTCCAGATCGGAGTACCGGTCGGCCAGGCCGGCCCCCACCGAGCCGGCCACGCTGAACGCGGCCAGCTTTCCGTTCTCCGCGTACACCTGTGCGGCGCGTTGCGCGAGCGCCATCCGCCAGGCGGCATCCACGTTCATGGGGATATCTTCCTCTGGCTCGAGCGAGCTTCAGACGGTGATGACGACCTTGCCCCTTGCGTGCCCGTCGGCGAGGTGACGGACCGCGGCGGCCGCCTGGCTGAGCGGGTAGGTCCGGTCGATCGCGGGGGTGATCGCGCCGGACTCGGCCAGGTCCCGCAGGACCAGCAGGTCGGCGCGGCTCTCCGGCGCGATGAAGCCGGTCAGCCGCTGACGCGTGAACGGATTCAGCAGGTGCGCCGCGACGTTGCGGCCGAGGGCGGCGCCGAACCAGTGACCGCCGTCCTCGCCGCCGGTGATAACCAGGGTGCCTTGCTGGGTCAGGGCCCGGCGCAGGTGCGTCAGCCGCCGGTTGCCGCCGATGTCGATGATCACGTCGTAGCGGTTTTTGGCCGGGTCCTCGCGGGTGTAGTCCAGCACGTGGTCGGCGCCGACCGCCGCCACCAGGTCCATCTTGGCCGTGCTGCAGGTCCCCGTGACCTCGGCGCCGAACGTCTTGGCGATCTGCACGGCGAACGTGCCCACGCCCCCGGACGCGCCGATGACGAGCACGTGCTGTCCAGGCTGGACCTTCCCGTGATCCCGCACGGCTCGCAAGGCCGCGACGGCCGAGTTGGGGATGGCCGCGGCCTGCTCGAACGTCAGGCTCGCCGGCTTGGGTGCCAGTCGGCTCGCTTTGCAGGTCGCGTACTGGGCGAACGACCCCCGACAGGTGCCGAACACCTCGTCACCCGGCGCGAGTTCCGTCACGTCCTCGCCGACGGCTTCGACCGTCCCGGCGACCGCCCAGCCAGGGACGGGGATCTTGGGTGCCCGTACCCCGAACCCCGCGATCCGCGCCAGGTACGGGAGGCCAGCCATCAGGTGCCAGGTGCCGCGGTCCACGCCGGCGGCGGCGACGCGGATCAGGACTTCCCCGCGGGCCGGGACGGGCTTGGCGATCTGTTCCAGCCGGAACAGGTCCTCGGGCTCCGTGCCGTACCGGCGCTGCACGATCGCCTGCATCGTGGCCCGCCCGGCGGCCGCCGGCGCCGGGACGTTGCGCAGTGCTGCGTTCATCACATTTCCTCCGTCGTAGCATACTTACACTGTAAGCCAAGATATACTTACGGCGTAAGTGCGTCAATAGGAATGGGGATAAAGCCCGATGGAATCAGCCCAGCGGGCGCCGTTGAACCGGGACCGGGTGCTGCGCGCGGCGGTCGCCTTCGCGGATGAGGAAGGGATGTCGTCGCTCAGCATGCGCAAGCTCGGCGACGCGCTCGGCGTCGAGGCGATGTCGCTGTACAACCACGTCACGAACAAGACCGACTTGCTTGACGGCATGATCGACATCGTGTTCGGCGAAATCGACTTGCCTGCGGGGGAGGGGGACTGGAGAGCCGACATGCGGCAGCGCGCGATGTCGGCCCGACAGGTGCTGCGCCGCCACCCCTGGGCGATCGGGCTGATGGAGTCGCGGACCTCACCGGGCCCGGCGACGCTGCGGCACCACGACGCGGTGCTCGGCTCCCTGCGCCGGGCCGGCTTTTCGCTGGAACTGGCCGGCCACGCCTATTCCCTGCTCGACAGCTACATCTACGGGTTCGCGCTGCAGGAGGCGAGCCTGCCGTTCGGCACCGGGGAGGAGGCCGCGCAGGTCGCGCAGGACATCTTCGGGCGGTTCGAGGCCGGGCAGTACCCCTACCTCACCGAGTTCGCCGTCGCGCGTGTCGTCCAGCCAGGCTACGAGTACGCCAACGAGTTCGAGACCGGCCTCGACCTGATCCTGAACGCGCTGCAAACGGCCCAGTGACCGATACCCCCGCCTAACCAGACGGCGAGGCGGTGCTCGACTGGTCCAGGCAGGCGGGCAGCGACGTGTTGATGAACTTCGTCCGGCCGTCGCTGGTCCAGACCTTGTCGCTGGTGGCCGCGCTGGTCATGCAGTTCTTGAACGCCTCCTGCCGCGCCGGCGGGACGATGCCCTTGAGGCAGTTGACGAGCTCGGTGCGGCCCGACGAGCTGAGCAGCCCGCTTACCCCCGTGTTCGAGATGCAGGCCGTCGCCTGCTCCTTCGCCTTGGCCACGGCCGACGATGACGCGATGGGTGTCGTCGTGCCCGTCCCGCCGCCCGGGCTGGTCGTGGTGCTGCTGCTGCAGCCGACGATCGCGGCGACCGCGGCCGCGGCGATAACGGTCAGGACACGCATGCCTTCTACATTGGTGCCGCCGCCGCGGGCGGGGCTTCACCTGAACGGGGTGATGACGGGCCGCGGGCCCCCGCCTAGCGTCCGCATCATGACTGGGCTCACGCGTCGCCGTCGGCGTGCCGTCTCGTCCTTGGTCATGGCCGCATTCGTCGCGCCGGCCCTGGTCGCGGCGCTGGCCGGGTGCAGCAGCGGGCCGCCCTCCTACTGCTCGAACCGGGACAATCTGCAGAATTCGGTTAACGGGCTGAAGAACTTGAACGCCAGCAGCGGGGTCAGCGGCCTGAAGTCGCAGCTCGACAAGATCCAGACCGACGCCACCAACGTGGTCAACTCGGCCAAGAGCGACTTCCCGACCCAGACCAGCGCGATCACTACGTCCGTCGACGCGCTCAAGAGCTCGGTCTCGGCACTGACGACGAGTCCTTCCGCCGCGCAGATCGCCACGGTCACCAAGGACGCGGGGAACGTGGTGACCTCGGTTAAGAACTTCATCGACGCGAGCAATTCCAAGTGCAGCTGACCGCCTGCCGTTCCGGAGTCGATGGGATTTAGATGGTATCGTTTTCCCATGGAGGCTGTAATCGATCAGGCTGGCCGGATTGTGCTGCCTAAGCCCATCCGGGACGCGCTGGGCTTGCTTCCCGGCACGAAAGTCGATATATCGCCGTACGGTGCCGGGGCGCAAATCGTCCCGACGGGCCGGACGGCACGCCTGGTCGAAGAGGACGGCGTGCTCGTCGCGTCGGGCGAGACGCCGGTCGATGACGAGGTTGTCTTCGCTCTGATCGACGCGGGCCGCAAGTGACGGTCGCGATCGACACGAGCGTCGCCGTGCCGTTGCTTGTCCGCTCCCATCACGATCATGCGACCGTGGTCCGCTGGTGGAACGGGCAGGAACTCGCGCTGAGCGGTCATGCTCTCGCCGAGACGTACTCGGTGCTCACCAGGCTGCCCGGCGACGCGCGACTCGTACCTGCTGACGCCGCCACGCTGCTGAAGAGTCGCTTTTCTTCGCCGCTTGTGCTGGCCGCCGTGCAAACCAGGAAGCTTCCCGACACGCTGAGCCGCCTGGGCATCGCCGGCGGCGCGGTCTATGACGCGCTGGTGGCACTGGCGGCCAGAGAGCATGGTGTAGCCCTGGCGACACGGGATTCGCGCGCACGCGGCACCTATGACGCGGTCGGCGTCCAGGTAGTCGTCGTGGTGTGATGGGCTAGGCCGATGGTACGTTCCGCACCCCGCCATGACCGTGACGCCGGCGGCCCGGCCGACGTGCTGGCCGCGAAGGCCGCCCTGCGGGAGGAGGTCTGGTCCGCCATGCGCTCGGCGAAGGTGGCCAGGTTCCCGGGCGCGCAAGGCCGCATCCCCAATTTCATCGGCGCGGAAGCTGCTGCCGAACGGCTGCGCGGGCTTCCCTGCTGGCAGCGTGCCGCCGCGCTGAAGGCCAACCCGGACTCGGCGCAACTGCCGGTTCGCCAGCGCGCGCTCGAAGACGGCAAGACCGTTTACATGGCGGTCCCGCGGCTGGCGGAGAAGGAGCCGTTCTTCGCGCTTGACCCCGATCACCTCGAGCAGTCGCCCCGCAAGGCGGCCTCGATCAGCGGGGCGTCCAGGTCGGCGCGCCGGGTCACGCTGGAGGAACTGACCCCGGTCGACCTCGTGGTGATGGGCAGCGTCGCGGCCGGGGAGGACGGCGCCCGGCTCGGCAAGGGCGGCGGATTCGCCGACCTGGAGTTCGCGCTGGCCACCGCGGCGGGCCTGATCGGCCCGGATACGGTCACCGTCACCACCGTGCACGAGATCCAGGTCGAGCCGGCCGGCGTGATCCCGCTGACCGGTCACGACGTGCCGGTGGACTTCATCGTCACCCCAGACCGGGTGATCGACTGCCGCTCCCGGCGCGCGCCCCGCCCGGTATCCGGCATCGCCTGGGAAGACCTGACAGTAGAGAAGATCGCCGCCATCCCGCTGCTGTCGGCCCTGCGGGGCTCCTAGGCGGCGTAGCCGGCGGCCTTGAGGACTTCCATCCGGACTACTACGCGGACCGCGCCGGGGCGGTCCTCGCCGGGGTCCTTGCCGTCGTACTTCCAGGACAGCTGGGTG
>Ga0210395_10002362_pt1 | contig 14669 bp, 10 predicted proteins | sample IncBWH4OmetaG_FD_150861 | JGI IMG/M metagenome (GOLD analysis project Ga0210395, IMG submission 150861) | Forest soil microbial communities from Barre Woods Harvard Forest LTER site, Petersham, Massachusetts, United States - Inc-BW-H-4-O ... | reverse complement strand
TCTGGTGACCGCGGTGGTCGAGGATCTGAATATCCTGGAAGTCGTCAGAGCGGACAGGATCGTGACACAACTGGCGATCAATCTTTCGGACCAGTCCGAGGCGATCGGGTTTTGCGTCAGCGGCACAGTGTTCGAAGGATTGCGGATTGCCGGGCACGCCTGTCACGCGACCTTGAACCAGGAATTGCAACGGCCTCATGATGGTAAGACAGCGGTCGGACTCACTTGGGAACAGGCCCGGCAGGCCGGCCGCGTGCAGGGTGAAAGCCTGCTCAATGACTTCAAGGATGGCAGTGAGGACGCTCATAGGTGGGTAGTCAGCCGACATCGGCGGATGACCTCGGGGCCCACCGCTCCTGGTGGCGGCTACGCACTGGCTTCCGTGGTGGACCGTCTGCAGGTGGCGGGCGGCTGCCGGAGCCATGGTCACATCATCGACATCCCGGGGTTCGGCCAGATCCTGCTCGGCGAGCTTTTGGTTTCCTGCGATGCGGTCCAGTTGATCGGGATCCGGGCGCAACTGGGCTGCTGTCCGGTGCGCGGCCGATTCACCGTCGACGCGGTGGGTGGTGGTGGCACGGGCGACAACTAGCCACGCCCTCAGCGACACTGCTGGCGTTGCTGGCTGGCATTCCATTATCAGGGTGCCATCAGGCATCGGATCCGGCCGCCTTATTCCAAAGCATTTCCGATGACTACCTGCACGGTGACCTGGAGCGTGCCCGCGACCGGGCGGCGCGGGCGCGCGATGATTTCGCCACCGGCACTTCACAGCCTGCTGCAACCTGGGGATTTCAGTTTCGGCTGCTCGAAGCGGAGATTCTGCTTAGGCAGGACAAACCCAAGGATGCCCTCGCCTTGCTCAGCGCACCCGGGCCCGCCATTCCGACACAGGGCGATCCGGCGATCAGGTACCAGCTGCTGTCCGGGGTTGCCCATACGCGTCTGGATGACTCGCCGCGCGGTGATCAGGAGGTGCGCGCGGCGCGCCGGCTCGCGGAAGGCTCGCATTCCGCGCTGATGGCAGATGTGCTGCGGGCCGAGGCGCTGGTGGCGCGTGATGCCGGCCATCTGGACCAGGCAACCGAGAAGTTCCGTGCCAGCCTGGCGATCGCTCGTCGCTCCGGCAATCTGCTGCTTCAAGCCTCCGATCTGGTCGACATCGGCGCCGACAGTCTCCTGGGCGACCATTACGACCAGGCCTTGGTTCCGCTGCAAACCGCCGCCGACTTCGCCCAATCGGTGCAGGCACGCAGACAGATCCAAATCGCGCAGGGAAATATGGGATGGGCTTACTACAACCTGGGTGACTTCGAGCGCGCCCTCGCCCAGTTCCAGCAGGCCGAGCAACTGGCGCAGCGCATCGGCATGAACCGTAACCGCGCCCTATGGCTGCAGGATGCCGGCCTCGCTGAATACAGGCTCGGCGACCTGCCGGCGGCGCGCCAGTACGAAGAGCAGGCGCTGCAAACTCATTTGACCCTGTCCGGCGGCGCGGCCAGCGATCAGGTCACCAACATCGAAATCAACCTCGCCCTGTTGCTCGATGAGCAGGCTCAATACCCGGCGGCGCAGCGTTATCTCGAGGCGGCCGCGCTGAAGGCCCATGAATCCAAGGACAACAACCTGCTGGCCTATGTCGGGTTCGTGCAGGGCCTGCTTGCCGAGCGGCTCGGAAGTGCCGATGTGCAGCAGATCCTGCTCAGCGCCCACCAGGCTGCGACCGACACGGATCTGCGCACGGATATCGAGGCCGCGCTGGCCGATCTCTACAAGGACCGGCGTCTGTCGGCAAAAGCACAGCTGTGGTACCAGCGCGCCATTCAGACCTTCGAGGACAAGCGGTCCGCGGAGCCGGATGAATCACGGCGACTGGCCGCTTTCGGCTATGGCGCGGCAGTGTACCGGCAATATGCCGATTTCCTCATCAGCAGGCAGCAGCCCGATGCGGCACTGCGCCTCCTTGATCGCAGCCGTGCCCGCACGCTGGCGGAGGGCCTGAAGGTCACCGAATCCGAGCGTGACGCGCCGGGCAGGGACGCGATCGACCCCCGCACGATTGCGCGCAAGCTGGATGCCACCATCCTGTTCTATTCGCTGGGACCGCAGCGCTCATACCTGTGGGCGGTGACCGCGCGGCAGACCCGCCTGTTTGTGCTGCCCGCATCCGGGGAGATTCAATCGCAGGTTGAGGCCTATCAGCGAGCGATCCTGAAATCAGCCGATCCGGTACGGGCGGACACTGCCGCCGCGATTTCCCTGTACCAGATGCTGGTCAAGCCCGCCGCCGCGCTGATCCCCGCAGATTCGCGGGTCTTCCTGGTCCCGGATGGCATTTTGCATACGCTCAACTTCGAGACCCTGCTTGAACCATCGGCAGGCGGATTCAGCTATTGGATCGAGCAGGTCACGGTGACGACCGCAAGCTCGATCGGCTTACTGGCCCATTTTCAGGAGTCCGCCGGGAGCGCGGCCGCCAGGCAGCTGCTGCTCATCGGAGATCCTGTGGCCGCCACCGGGATTGAGGCACTGCCGAATGCCGCCAACGAGATTCAGCGCATCCAACAGCACTTCCCCGCCGCAAGTCAGACCGTTCTTACCCGATCCCAGGCGGTGCCTGGCGCGTATGCGCTGAGCGCGCCCGACCAATACCGCTATATTCACTTCGTCGCGCACGGCACTGCGAGCCGCCTGAGTCCGCTCGACTCGGCCGTCGTGCTGTCAGCGCCAAAGGATCAACCCGAGGATTTCAAACTCTACGCGCACGACATCCTGCAGCTGCCCCTGCACGCCGACCTGGTCACCATCTCCACGTGTTATGGCTCGGGTGTACGCGCCTATGCCGGTGAAGGGCTGGTGGGTCTGGCGTGGGTGTTCCTGCGTGCCGGATCCCACTATGTCATCGGTGCCCTGTGGCAGGCCGACGATGCCTCCACGCCGCTGCTGATGGATAGACTCTATGCCGAACTGCAGGCGGGAAAGACACCGGACGTGGCGCTGCGCGCCGCGAAACTGTCGCTGATTCGCTCGCCCGCCGTCTATCGCAAACCCTTCTACTGGGCTCCCTTCCAGCTGTACGCCGGCTCCTGAGGATCACTGCTGCTGTCGATCAACCGACCGGCCCGCTTCCTGCGCCGCGAATTGCGTGCGGTACAGCTGCTCGTACAGGCCGGGCGTGGCCGACAGCTGTGCGTGCGTGCCGCGCTGGACGATCCGCCCCTCCTGCACCACCAGGATGAGGTCGGCCTTGAGAACCGTGGAGAGCCGGTGCGCGATGACGATGGCCGTGCGTCCGGCAAGCGCCCGCTCCAGCGCCTGTTGCACGGCCGCCTCGGAGCGCGAGTCCAGGTGGGCCGTCGCCTCATCCAGCACTACCAGGTCCGGTGACTTCAGCAGCAGCCGGGCGAGGGCGAGGCGCTGCTTCTCCCCACCGGAGAAGCGATAGCCGCGATCCCCCACCACCGTGTCCAGGCCCTCGGACAGGCCCTCGACCACATCCAGGATCTGAGCATCGCGCAGTGCGTCGCGGATCTGCTGCGCGCTCGCATCGGGCCGCGCGTACAAGAGGTTGGCGCGCAGGGTGTCGTGGAACAGGTGCGCCTCCTGTGTCACCACGCCAATACGCCGCTGCAGTGACCCCAGCCTGGCATCGCGCACGTCCACGCCGTTGATGCGCACGCTGCCGGCAATGACGTCATACAGGCGCGGGATGAGCTGGGTGATCGTGGTCTTGCCCGCCCCCGAGGGCCCCACCAGTGCCACCAGTGACCCGGGGGTGATGCTGAAGTCGACGTCATGCAGGACGGTCTGCGGCGCGCGCCGCTCGGGCACCGCGATGGACTCCAGTGAGGCCAGCGACACCTCTGCCGCCGATGGATAGCGGAAGGAGACGTGCTCGAACGCCACGCCCAGGGGACCGGCGGGCACTTCCACGGCATCGGGCTTCTCGCGCACCATGGGTTCCAGGTCCAGCACCTCGAACACGCGCTCGAAGGCCACCAGCGCCGTCATGACGGTGACCTGCACATTGGACAGGCCCATCACCGGTGCGTACAGCCGCACCAGCAGCGAGGTCAGCGCCACCACGGTGCCCAGGTCCAGCGCATGGCGGGCCGCCAGCACGCCGCCCCAGCCATAGGCCAGCGCCGTGGCGAGACTGGCCATCAGCACCAGCGCAGTGGCCAGCAAGCGCCCGTACAGCGCCGCCCGTATGGCGAGACCGGACAGCTCCCGTGCCTTGATTTCAAAGGCTGCCGTGTCCGCATCGGGTCGCCCGAAAAGCTTGGCCAGCACCGCTCCGGCAACATTGAAGCGCTCCACCATCATGCTGCTCACACTGGAGCCGGCATTCATGAGCTCGCGCGTGATGGCCTGGATGCGCCGGCCCCAGTAGCGCGCGGGCAGCACGAACAACGGCAGCAGCACCAGCACCGCCAGCGCAATGCGCCAGGACAGGGCGAACATGGCGCCGATGATCAGTACCACCGTCACGATGTTGCCGGCGACGGTGGAGAGAATGTCGGTGAAGGCGCTGCGCGCGCTCATGGTGTCGGAAAAGAGCCGATTGACCAGCGCTCCGGTCTGGGTGCGCGCAAAGAACGCCAGCGGCATGCGCTGGATGTGCTCGAACAGCCGGGTGCGCAGCCCCACCACCACATCCGCCCCGATGCGGGTGCCCAGATAGGTCTGGGCGAGGCCCAGCGCCGCATCCAGCACACCCAGGGCTCCGATCAGCACCGCCAGCCACACGATCAGTGCGGTATCGCCCCGAAGGATGCCGTCGTTGATGATGCGGCGGTAGATCAGGGGATAGGTGATGCCGATGCTGGCATTGACGACCACCACCACCGCCAGTACCAACAGCCACCCCGTGTACGGTGCGGCGATTCCCAGCGTGCGCCGCAGCGTTCCGGGTTTGATCCGGTGTTCGAGCACCGTCGGGTCCTGCCTGAGGGCCCGCATCGTTCCGGCCATGCCGCGCATAGGATCTCCTGTGCCTGAGTTCTTGGTTTGCAGCACCGAGGTCACGGAGCCGGCAACGTATTGACTTTATTATAGTTGGCGCCGGCGCAGGGACCCCGCAGCCCCTGAGTGCCCTTCGAGCGCCTGCGCCACTGAAGACTGCGTGCTGCAGGTGACGCAAAGACCTGATCGTGCTGCGTCGCAGCATCCGTCAATCAATGCAGCGCACAACAGCAGCGTTGATTTCGCGATTGTAACGAAGTCTATATATTTGCAACCATTGTCGATCGGACCCTGCTCGATGAAGTGCGCATACGCGAGGTATGGATCATGGCGCAGCTCGACGAACGGAAACTGAACGACTTCATCGGCAAAATGCTGGGCGACCTGGGAGGGGCGTTCAGTGTCCCCACTACGCGCATCGGCTTTCGCCTTGGATTGTTCGAGGCGCTCAGCAAAGGCGGTCCCGCCACGGCATCGGAACTCGCGGCCCGAACTGGAGGCCTGGCCCCACGCTATGTCAGAGAGTGGGCGTTGGCCCAGGCGGCGAACGGGTATATCGACTTTGATCCGGCGAGCGATGCCTTCAGCATCGGACCGGAACAGGCCATGATCTTTGTCGTGCAGGACAGTCCGGTATACCTCGCCGGAGCCTTCGAATTGGCGGCCGCCATGATCGAGGGTGAATCGAAGGTCGAAGCCGCCTTTCGGGCGGGTACCGGCGTTCGGTGGGGCGACTCGGCAAGTTGCCTGTTCTGCGCGACGGGTGCCTTCTTTCGGCCCGGCTATGTCAACAATATCGTGCAAGCCTGGATTCCGGCGCTCGATGGCGTAACGGACAAGCTCGCAGCACACGCGAAAGTCGCCGACGTCGGGTGTGGTGTCGGCTTTTCTACGATTCTGATGGCCCAGGCCTATCCGTCCAGCGAATTTGTCGGCTTCGATTTTCACGAACCTTCGATCGAGGATGCGCGCAAGCACGCAAAAAGCCACGGTGTAAGTGATCGGGTGCGCTTCGCAGTGGCCAATGCAAAGGATATCGCCGAGGGCCAGTTTGACTTGGTCACCATGTATGACTGTCTTCACGACATGGGCGATCCGCGTGGATGCGCCGCCCACATGCGGAAGATTCTGGCCGAGGATGGCACCTGGATGATCGTTGAGCCGATCGCCGGTGATAAACCCGAACAGAATATGAACCCCGTAGGTCGCCTCTACTACAACGCATCAACCATGATCTGCGTTCCCACATCGCTCGATCAGGAGGTCGGCACAGGCCTGGGAGCGCAGGCGGGACAGGCGAAACTTTCCGACCTGATACGCGCAGGAGGATTCTCCAGGATCAGACGGGCGACGGAAGGACCTTTCAACATGGTCCTGGAAGCGCGCATATAGAGTCCGTGGCACTACGCGGGTAGCGCGGGACTACTTCGGGCGCAGCACTGCCAGCCTGGTTTGCGTCGCACCGGTCTCCTCATTCCTGCGGATCTTCGCAAGAATCTTGGCCTCCAGTTCAGCGGGCGGCAACGCGCCGCTCAGCAGGAAACCCTGGTATTGGTCACAGCGCAGCTGGCGCAGCACCGCCAGCTGATCGATGGTTTCGACACCCTCGGCCACGACCTTCAGATTCAGGCTATGCGCCAGGGAAATAATTGCCCGCACGATCGCCTCGCCCCCCGAGGTCGTGGTGAGCTCGTTGATGAAGCTGCGGTCGATCTTCAGTTTGTCGATCGGCAGGCGACGCAGGTAGCTCAGGCTCGAGTAGCCCGTGCCGAAGTCATCGATGGAGATCACCACGCCCATCCGGCTGACCTGCTCGAGAATCCCTATGGATTCCTCCGCGTCCTCCATCACGGCGCTCTCGGTAAGCTCGATCTCAAGGTATTGCGGCCCGAGTTCGAACTCGGACAGAGCCCTGCGTATGGAATTGAGGAGGGTCGCCTGACGAAACTGCAGCGGCGAGACATTGACCGCAATCCTGATGAACGGCAGCCCCGCCAGCTGCCATTGGCGTGCCTGCCGGCAGGCTTCGTGAATGACCCAGCTGCCGATCGAAAGGATCAGTCCGGTGTCTTCAGCGAGCGGAATGAAGTCAGCGGGGCTCACCAGGCCGCGCATCGGGTGGCGCCAGCGCAGCAGGGCTTCCACGTTGCGGATCTGACCGGTCGCGATGTCCACCTTGGGCTGATAGTGAAGCTCGAACTGCTCCAGCGGCAGAGCTCGACGCAGATCAAATTCAAGCGCCAGCCGTTCCCGGGAACGCAGGCTCAGATCCGCGTTGAAGAACTGGAAGCCGCTGCGGCCGCTGCGCTTGGTGGCATACATGGCCTCATCCGCATGCGCGACCAGTTCCTCGCCCACCGTGCTGTCCAGGGGATAGACACTGACTCCGATACTGGCTGAGGTGTGGACATCACTACCCTGGATGCGAAAGGCATGGCTCATGGCGGTGGCGGCGCGCGCCGCCACCGTCTCGATTTCATGGCGGTCCCCGGCATCGGCTATCAGCAACAGGAACTCATCGCCGCCGATCCTGGCGACCGTATCGACGTCGCGAAGGGTCGCGGTGAGGCGCTCGGCGACCAGCTTCAGCAGCTGGTCGCCGGCGTGGTGCCCAAGGGAGTCATTGATGTCCTTGAAGCGATCAAGATCCAGGACCATGACCGCAAAACGATTGCCATCGCGCGCGCCGCGCGCAATGTCCCGGCCCAGCCGGTCCATGAATACCACCCGGTTGGGCAGGCCGGTCAGCGCATCGTGGGTTGCCTGATGCGCCAGCTCCGCATTGGCCAGCGCCAGCGCGGCATGGGCCTGGGCACGAGCCTGCAGGAATGCATCATAGAGCGCGGTGACCAGCGTGAGACACAACAGGCCGAGTGCGAACAATCCGATCGCAGCCCCCATCCAGGGGCTGTTGATGGTCATGCCACCCTGACAAAAGGATCCGGCGGCGAAGTGGGAGGCTCTCATCCCGGTGTAGTGCATACCGCTGATCGCCAGGCCCATCACGACCGCGGCCGCGGCGCGGTACAGACGGGTGCGCAGCGAGTTGCCATGGCGTAACACGAAGAACAGCCACAACGCGACATAGGAGGCCGTGACCGCGATGGCAATCGACAATGCAACCCACGCCGGGTCGTAGTCGATGGCCGGATATACGGAGATGGCGGCCATGCCGGTGTAATGCATGGCGCAGATGCCGGCACCCATCAGCACGGCGCCGCCGGCAAGTCGCGATCCGGTCAGTTTCGCGCGGGTGGTGAGGGCGAGCGCGAATGCGGACGTCACGATCGCGATCCCCAGCGAGCCAAGGGTGATCGACGGACTGTAGGCAAGCGTGATGGGCAGGGAAAAGGCCAGCATGCCGATGAAGTGCATCGCCCAGATGCCGATCCCCATGGCGAGCGCGCCCGCTATCAGCCAGATGCGGGCCGCACTGCGTTCACCGGTTGCCACCCTGGACGCCAGGCGCAGCGCCGTATAGGAGACCGCCATTGCGACGACGATCGAAAGGACAACCAGCCACTGGTTATAGGAAAAGGTCATGACCGCCGAACGGGACTCCGGCCCTATAAAGACACTGTATCGCCCTTGCTCGTGGCGTTCTGAAGCGCTGGTCGCGCAGGACCTGAGACGCAGCGCTCGCTTTGCCACTACCGTAACCCATGCGGTAATGTAACGCGCCGAGATTAATTATGTTAAATATCTCCGCCCAGGGTCTGGGCCACCATCTTTGATTCCGGCTGAGCCTCAAGGACATCCGGTTGCGCAGCGTAAGGCGCCACGCCGCGCGCTGGCTCGGGCCGCGCAGCCAGGGATCGAGGTGAGGAGATTTGTGGTGCCGGCTGAGGGACTCGAACCCCCGACCCCCCGATCACAAATCAGTATGTGCAAGCCTATTCGTTGCGTTTGTGCAGGTCTGCAATTTAGGCGTTATTTACGACTGTGTTGCAATTGCGTGGTACGCCTCTTGCGATGCACTCCGTACCACACACCGAATGATCAGACCACTTCCTGCGGGTGTGCCGGCCGCCGCCGTTCCGAGTCCTTCCCGAGTTCGAAGTCGATGCCAATGAGTTATGGATGCTATTCTCAGAATCACTCCAAGTAGATGCTGCCGTGTGGCCCCATCCTCCGCGTCCAGAGGGAGTGGACACTGAACTCACACTTCGCAACCGGTCAACCTGCGCCCATTTTAAAGCCCTTCATCTCGCACTACGGGGGCGCCCGCGTGCGTGGGTTGACACCCGGCGTCAATACGACACTGCCGTCCCGCCATGCCCATCTCATCATCAGCCTCGGGGCGCCGATCAATGTCAGACAGACGGTTAGTCAGACCCGGCCCGCTGCCCGCTTTTCCGCCCTCGTAACCGGATTGCACGCCGGCTTCGCGACTGTTGAGCGCACGAGCGCGTGGGAAGGTCTGCATGTGTTTTTTCATCCCCTTGGCCTGCGCGCGATTCTGGGGGTGAGCGCTGCTGAGTTGGCTTGCGGTGCCGTTGCGTTTTCCGATGTTGCCTCGCGCGACGCATCCGAACTGATGGAACGACTGAGCAGCACCCGGGATTGGCGGACACGCTTCGCGATTCTCGATGAGGTATTCACGCGCAGACTTGCTCCTGCAAAAGGCTCGCCTCTCGTGGCGCATGCGTGGCGACAGTTGGCCGCCAGTCACGGCCGCCATTCTATTGAGAGTCTCGCGCAGGGCATGGGCTGGAGTCGACAGCACATGGCCGACCGCTTCCGTGCCGAATTGGGGGTCACTCCTAAAACTGCTGCCCGCATCTTCCGCTTTGAGCGCGCGTGCGGGCTTCTCAGCCAACTCAGCCCTCTCCGGCACCCGCTCGCCGACGTTGCAGCGGCATGCGGATATGCCGACCAGGCGCATATGACCCGGGACTGGAGCGCCTTCACTGGCGCTTCACCCAAAGCGTGGATCGGCAGCGAGCTTCCATTTCTTCAAGCCTATGAACTGCCCCGCGGTGATGATAGTGGTGTCTGAGACGTCGCGGGCGTCTCTTGTAGCAACCGGACCGGTTCATACGTGCTGCTGGGGAGAGCGCGATGGGAAAAATCACCAGGATTGACGCCGCAAGCTTCTCAATCGCGATTTCTCGCGACTTACGTATGTCCCTTGTGGAGCACCGAGTCGGACGGCCACCCCTCTGCGACGGTCTCATGGTCGGAATCGTCGACATGGACCATGATCCGCCACACGGCGGCGAGTTGCATCCAGACGGCGATGAGCTGATTTACATCATCTCGGGAAAGGTGCGAGTCGTCGGGGAGTCCGTACCGGACGAACTCTGTGAGTTGGGCCCTGGAGACGCATGCATTGTGTCAAAGGATGAGTGGCATCGCGTGCGTATTCTCGAGCCGACGCGTTTACTCCACATCACGCCGGGTCCACGGGGCGATCATCGACCGCTTGGCACGAGCCGTCGGCCCTAGCGGGCACCACGACGGGTCAATCGCGGGATTGGGAAATGGAAGCAAGTATCCATCTGGTCTTTGGCGGACAATGCGAGGCGGCGTTCCGATTTTACGAACGGGTGCTTGGTGGCAAGATTGTCAACATCCACACCTACGGCAACTCGCCCATGGCTGAACAGGTCCCACCGGGATGGCATGACAAGATAGTCCATGGGAGCTTGGCGATGGGAGGGACGGTGTTTGCTGGAGCTGACATGCTTCCAGAGCAATACGTAAAGCACCAAGGCTTCTATGTCCTGCTGAGCGTCAAGGACACGATGGATGCGGAACGGATATTCTGCGCACTAGCTGAAAATGGTGAGGTACATATGGCCATTCAGCAAACCTTCTGGTCATCACGCTTTGGCGTGCTAACGGATCAATTCGGCATTCCGTGGGAGATCAGCTGCGAGACAGCGCCAAGCCTGCCGTAGTGTCTGCGCCGGTCGCAATGCAGGATGAAAGTCGGATTCGAGGTGCCGGCGTTCAGAGTGCGCAGTTCGCCGCCAATCCGTGGGCCACGCGGTTCGGGGCACGATTAGCCTGTCGGTGCCGATCGATCGGATCGATTTGACCCGGTACTGGCGATTTAAAATTGGTGCCGAGTGTCCGAATCGAACGGACGACCTACCGCTTACCTTACCACTTCGACTTTCGCCGCCTTTCGTTCGTGGTCTGGACTATCCCTTAGCCATAGCAACTGCATTAGGCTCCCCCCGTCTAGTCTCTACACCTTCCCGCGATCGGGTTTGGCTCGGGATTGGCCTAGCCCAAAAAAGGCTTTAGCGTTCCCCGAATTTGAGGGGTTCTACTCCCACCGTTTCCAGTAGGGCACTCGTGTCAACAAGGCGGTTGCTCTACCAACTGAGCTAACCCGGCATTACTGTTCGATATTATAGTGTGAGCGGCTGCGTCAGGAAACCTTGCGCTTGCTCCTCACGGTTATAGGAACTACGTCCGCACCTTCCGGCGGTGCGTTGAACTCTCGCGCCAGTCCCGCTACATCCCTGTAGTCGTCCCAGAAGCGTCGGAGATTTTTCATACCACCATGCTGCATGACTGCCCGTACGCACGCCAGGTGCGAGGCCACTAAAACCTTTATCTGCGCATCGGGAACGGACAACCGTTTGTCGCGAGCCGCCAATTGGCCGGCATAGGCTGGCGCCAGTATATCAGGGGGTCGACTCGCCTCCCGCCTTCGGTGCGCTCGAGGCGGTCGGCGCGCTGGCGCTCGGCGGGGCGCTGCTTGCAGGGGCCGGGCAGTCCCGGATCTCCAGATGGCCACCGTCGACGGCAGAGGGCAGCAGGCCTTCGGTGGAGACGATCTGAGAGGGCGAGGCCAGATTGATGTCCACCCAGTAGGTCGCCTGGGACTGATGCGCCTCGCTGATCAGGGGCGTGACACCCAGAGCCTTGACCTGCCTGGAGCGCCGCTCGGCCCCTTCGTGTTCAGTGAACAATCCAACCGAGACACGTCGCGTGTCGCTCGTCGCCGTGGCGGGCATGATGCGCGCATCGGCCACGCCGCCGGCGCGCAGCTTCTGCAGCGTACGGGTGGCCTCGGCATCCGAGGGCACGTCCAGGTACACCCAGTAGTCGACCAGGTCCTCGCCCGGCTCATCGCGTTGCACCGGGTTGAAGCCGCGGGTCTTCAGCAACTCCGAGGCCGCAGCGGAGCCGTTGATATCACTGAAGGGCCCCACGGTCACGCAGTGCGCAGCCGCTGTCGCAGTGCCGGCCCCCTGCCCCGCGGCCGTCGTTGCCGTGACACCCGGCATCGATTCGCTGGTCAGCAGCAGCTTGGGCAGGCGGCTGATATCGCGCGCCGCAGGAGGATAGACCGGCCGGTCGATCAGCAGCGCCCAGGCCGCGAACGCCAGGTTGAGAAACAGGAGCAGGATGATCAGCGCACGCATTTATTTCAGGGCCAGACCACTGCGCAGGGCGACCCCGCGCAGTACCAGGTCCGGCACGCTCACATAGGAACATTGCAGCAGGGACTCGATCTGCACGGCGGCACCGCCGGTCAGCAACACCAGCGGGGTGCGCTGCAGGACGCGCTGTGCTTCGCTCACCGCGCGATCGATGACCGCGGCCGCCGCGTAGCGTGCGCCCTGGCTGATCGCCGCGCGTGTGTCCTGCGCGAAAAGACCCTTGGCCATCATTGCGCCGCTGGCGCGCCGCGCGATGCCGGCCGTGTTCCTGAGCACGCTGCCGACCATGAGTTCCGGGCCCGGAATGATGGCGCCCCCGAGATGCACGCCAAGGGGGTCGACCAGGTCCATGGTCAGGGCAGTGCCCAGATCAACGACGCAAGCGCCCCGGGCACGGGCCATGTGATAGCCCGCTATCACCGCCATGAAGCGGTCAACGCCAAGTCGCCAAGGTTCCTTGTAGCGCGTCGTGAGGCCGGCGGCATTGCGCGAGGAAGCGACGAATTCACAGCTGAGGCCGGTCTTGCTGCGGCAGGTCGCCGACAGCAGCCGGTTCAGGCGCGTGCCGGCAACGCTTGCGGCAATGACGCGGCTGATGCCGCGGGTCGCGAACAGCTGCCGCGCGAGGTCCCGGGCGCTGATCCCGGCATGCTCCAGGGCCTTCTGGCGGCCGAGCCTGTCCCCGCGCAGGAGAGCCCACTTGATACGGCTGTTGCCGATATCCACGATGAGAACACTCACCGGCTGCCCCTCATGCTTCGGCTCTCACGCTGACCTCACCAGACACAAAGCGGACCAGGCCGGCGGGGGTCTCGACCAGCAGCGCACCATCGATGTCGATGCCGCGCGCCACGCCTCGGGTATTGTCCTGCACCGTCGTCACACTCACGGCCCTGCCCCGCAGCGCGTCGGCCCGCTGCCACTCTTCCCGGAACGGTTTGAATCCCTGCTCTTCAAATACCGCGAGCCCCCGAAGCAGACACTGTATCAGGCTTGTCACGACCTCATTGCGCTGCAGGGGCGAGACCCCGAGGGACAGCAGGTCACACGGCTCGGTGCCGGTCGCGCCGATTTGGGTGCGCGCCGCCGCATCCAGGGCCACATTCAATCCGATGCCGATGACCGCATAGCCGGGACCGCCGGCTTCGGCGCGCAGGTCGATGAGAATGCCCCCCAGTTTGCGCCCGGCGCACAGCAGGTCGTTCGGCCATTTCAGCTGCAGCGGCGTGCGCTCCGCGATGGCACCGGCCAGGTGCTCACGCAGCCCGCGCAGGACACACAGCCCCACCACCAGTCCCAGCGATCCCAGATCGCGCGGCAGCTGGACCAGGGTCCAGCCCAGCGACAGGCACAGCGCGCCGCCCGGCGTCGCCAACCAGGAGCGCCCGCGACGGCCTCGACCGGCGCTTTGTACTTCGGCCAGCAGTACATCGCAACGTCCAGGCGGCAGATCCGTGCGCCCCAACAGGGTCGAGTTGGTGGACTGCAGCTGCCAGGCCACATCCAGATTCCGCACCTGGGCCTGCGCCTGCGGATCAAGCCCCGCGCGAATGCGCTGCGCCGCCAGGGGCGCCGTCGGTACGGCCATGCGGTAACCCCGGTTGCGCACTGCATGGACCGTGACCCCGAGTTCCTTCAGCACGCCGACAGCCTTCCAGATGGCGTTGCGGCTGACGCCCAATTGCGTCGCAAGGTCCGCGCCGGAATGAAAGCCGCCCGGTCCGAGCTTGCGGAACACCTGGGCGGCCAATGGTGCAGCGGCGGTTGGCGTCATGTCGATCACGCTGCCGAGAATACCTCAGCCAGCATGCATCTCACGCTGCCGCCCCCCAGCCGTTCGATGGTAGGGATGACGAGCGGCAGCAGCTGATCGGTTCCGGCCGCGAGCCGGGCGCGTGCAATGGGCGGCAGGACGCGCTGTGCCCGTGCCGAGAGTGCAAATACTCCGCGGCCCCCGCTGCCCACCAGCTCCAGCATGTTCCCGGCAAAGCCGCCGACCGCGGCATGATCAATCTCGATGATCTGCCTCGACCCGGCCGCGAGCGCCGCAAGCACCGGCTCGCGATCGGACGGTACGATCGAGTCGGCGGCGACCACCGCGACCCGGTGGCCGATGCTCAGCATCACGTTGGTGTGATAGAAGGGCACGCCTGCCGCATCGAGGGCGTCAAACACCACGGGCTGGTAGCCCATCTGGTCGGCCCAGCGACGCACCAGCATCTCGTCGGTGCGGATGGATCGGCAGGCGAAGGCCTGACGGCCGACATGATCCAGCACCAGAGACCCGGTGCCCTCCAGGAA
>Ga0210395_10002359_pt1 | contig 14686 bp, 15 predicted proteins | sample IncBWH4OmetaG_FD_150861 | JGI IMG/M metagenome (GOLD analysis project Ga0210395, IMG submission 150861) | Forest soil microbial communities from Barre Woods Harvard Forest LTER site, Petersham, Massachusetts, United States - Inc-BW-H-4-O ... | reverse complement strand
GTGTTCCTGGGCGTAGGTCTGCGCGCCTTCGCCACCCTGCTCCTCGTCCATCCAGGCGATGAAGCGTACGGTGCGTTTGGGATGGACGCCGAGTTTCTGAAGCAGATGTATGACCTGCATGGAGACGACAATGCCGGCTCCGTCATCGATGGCACCGGTGCCGAGATCCCAGGAATCGAGATGTCCGGAGACGATGACGATTTGCTCGGGGTGCTCCGTTCCCTTCCAGTCGGCGATGACGTTGTAGCTCTGGACGGCCGGGAGGGTCTGCGGGGTGAGCACGAGGCGCATGGTGACCGGACCCTGGTGGGTGAGGTTGGCGAGCAGGTCGGCGTCTTCGTCGGTGACGGCGGCGGCGGGAATTTTGGGCAGGCCCGCAGGATAGTAGGTCATGCCGGTGTGGGGCAGGCGGTAGTCGGCTCCGCCGACGGAGCGGACGAGCACAGCGGCCGCGCCGAGAGAGGCGGCAACGCTGGGGCCGGCTCCGCGATAAAGGACGGCCTGGCCGTAGGCGGAGAGGCCGTTACCCTGGGCGGCGAGGCGCTTGTCGAAGGGCTTGTTGAAGAGCAGGATCTTGCCCTTGACAGCTCCGGCAGGGAGTTTCTTCGCCTCGTCGAAGCTGTTGACAACCACGACCTCGGCGGTGAGCCCATCGGGCGCGGTGGCAACGCTGCTGCCGAGAGCGGTGAGCACGATCTTCTGAGTAGTTCCCGGAGTCTGACCGGGCCATGCGGTGAGTGCCCCGGTCTCTTCGCCGCGCACCCAGTGCGGGACGGTGGTTTTCTCAAGCTGCACGTCGGCACCGAGGGCGCGCATTTCGGCGGCAACGTAGTCGACGGCGGCCTGAGCCTGGGGCGATCCGGAGATGCGTGGGCCGATGTTGTCGGTGAGATGGCGCAGCTCGGTCAGGGCATAGGGGTCGGTGAGAGCGGCGTCGCGGAGCAGGGTCATGGTGGCGAGCTGATCGGTGGTCCACGCACCGGTGCCGGGAGACATCATGCGGGCGATGCGATCCTGAACGGTGGGTCCGGATGGAGGAGCCTGAGCTGGGGGAGTCTGGGCAAGGACGGTCTGGGCAAAGACGCCGAGGGCGGCGACGAGAAGGATTCTCTGGCTGACAGGCATAGGGGGAAATTATCACGAGTGCGGCCGAAGACGGTCCGCAATTTGCGGTGATTCGCCGGTGTTAAGGGGTCTGGCCAACGGCCTCCAGGATCGGCGCCGACATGCGCAAAAGACCCGGAGACGATGTGTCTCCGGGTCTTGATAGCCGCGCCGAATCGTGCGATCAGCGATTAAGCGCGAGGTAGATCTGCTGCCCTGGTGTGCTCAGGCTGGCTTGCTGGGTACGAACCCTCTTTTCCTGCTTCGAGGCCGGAACTGCCATGTTCATGGCTGCCTGGGAGCAGAGAATCTCACGCAGGAAATACTGGTCGCCGTACTTGTTGAAGACCAGCTTGCCGGTATTCGATTCGTTGCCGTCGGCGGTAGCCATGGTCAGGATCGTGACGCGCTGTTCGCTGTTCTGAATCTTGATGACGTTGGCGTTTGCGAGGCTGATCGTGTAGTGGCCGGCGGGAAGCAGCTTGTCACCTACGGTGAAGTCAAAGGGTACGTTGGCTTTCACAGCCTGTTCCTGTGCGGAAATGCTGCCCACGGTGACGAAGCTGACGAGGGCGAAGAGTGCGATGGACGTGATGGAAGCGATCCGTTTCATGACATTTCTCCTTTTGAAGACGCCCTCTTCTGAGCGCGCCGGTTGGTCTTTTCCGTTCTGAACCCTGGTTATGCCGTGCGAAACAGCAGTAATCGTGCGAGCTCCGGCAGGGATCAGTTTGCTGGCTTCACGATGCAGTACGAGCAGCCGTCATGGCCTGGTGTAGAAACCCGGTTCTGCACTGATCCAATTCCGATCATGGCGAAACTTTCGAGGACAAGGAGCATGACTGCCGTGATGGGCGCGGGAGTATTTACAGAACAAACTGATTGGGAAGCGATCCGTTCCATGACGTTCTCCTTTTTGAAGTCGCCCTCTTCTGAGCGCCTCGTTCCTGCCAGCATCCCGAAGTTTTTGGCTTCAGGTGCTTGCCCTTACGCCGGTGGATAGTGCAAGCGCGGTGCCAAAGCGGGGCGAAGTTCGGGGATTTTACGCTTCCTGATCTTCGGCCTTGTATTTGCAATGGGATACGAGGGATGGAGTGACTCGCGATCCTGACAGCATCGCTGCGGACGGCGGTCAGTGGTATCCGAACGGATACCCGCGAGAACCGATCGGCTCCCGGGCGACAGCCACAACCGAGAATCACGAGAAGGAGGAGAGCTGGTTCGGATGATCGTCAATCTCTGGTGGTGGGGCTGATATGGTGGATGGGTTCCGAGTGACACGAATTCTTGCGCGGAAGAGGATTGCGAAAACGATGAGGTTTGCGGGAAAGATTGGCTGTGCGGCGGTGGGGATGGCGGCGGTGCTCGTGGCGACGGCTGGGGCGGAGGTGAAACTGCCGCATCTGTTATCGGACCATGCCGTGCTGCAGCGGGAAGGCCCGATCCATATCTGGGGTGAGGCGGATCCGGGGGAGACGGTCACGGTGCGCTTTCACGACCAGACGCGCATGGCGACGGCGGACGATCTGGGTAAGTGGAGCCTGTGGCTGATGCCGGAAAAAGCCGGCGGGCCGTACACGCTGTCGGCGACGGGGAGCGCGGGCGGAGCAGGTTTGACGGTGTCGGACATTCTGGTGGGCGATGTGTGGGTAGCGTCCGGGCAGTCGAATATGGAGATGCCGCTGGCAGGCTTTCCCAACAGCGCGGAACTGAAGAACGGACCCGAAGAGATTGCCCATGCCACGCTGCCTAATGTGCGCCTGCTGCGAGTGGAGAAGACGACATCGGAGTTTCCGCTGAACGACGTTTCGGCGTCGTGGACAGAGTGCAATCCGCAAACGGCAGCGGAGTTTTCGGCGGTGGCGTACTTTTACGGGCGGGAGATTAGCGAGAAAGAAAAGGTGCCGGTGGGACTGATCGATACGACGTGGGGTGGAACTCCGGTGGAGTCGTGGATCAGCCTGATGGGGATTTCGTCCGACGCGAGCCTGATGCCGCTGTTCAAGTCACGGGCGCTGTTTGCGCGGAACCTGGCGGATATGCCTGCGATTCTGGCGAAGGAGAAGCGCGAGCGCGATGCGGCGGTGGCCGCGCATCAGCCGCCTCCCGAGCAGCACTGGCATCCGAATCCTGCGTCGTGGGTGCCGGCGGCGCTCTACAACGGCATGATCGCGCCGGAGACGCAGTACACGATCAAAGGCGTGATCTGGTATCAGGGCGAGACGAACAGCGATCCGGAGCGGGCGCCGTTGTATGCGAAGGCGTTTCCGGCGCTGATTGCGGACTGGCGGAGGGATTGGGCGCAGGGGAATTTTCCATTCCTGTATGTGCAGATTTCAAATTTCTATTCGCCCAATGAGGACTGGGGCATGATTCGCGACGCGCAGCGCCGGACTTTGTTCGTCACAAATACCGAGATGGCGGTGACGCTCGATGTGGGAACAAAGGACAATGTGCATCCTCCGGACAAGCAGACGGTGGGCGCGAGGCTGGCGCTGGCGGCTCGGGCGATGGTGTATGGCGAGCGCGGCATCGAGTACTCAGGCCCCCTGTTCCGCGAAGCGACGGTGGAGGGTTCGGCAATGCGGGTGTATTTCGATCACGCGGAGAGCGGGTTGACGAGCACAGGCTCGCCGGCGGGTTTCGAGATTGCGGGCGAAGATGGAAAGTTCGTTCCGGCAACGGCGAAGATCGACGGCTCAACGGTGGTGGTGGAAGCGTCGGGAGTGAGCCAGCCTAAGTTTGTCCGCTACGGGTGGGCGAGCTGGACAGATGCCAACCTCTTTAATAAAGACAAGCTGCCTGCGTCGACGTTTACGTCGCAGTGAGTGCCGGGATGATCTTTGCGGATATCAATCTCGCGCGACGTCTGGAAGGCGCCGAAGGACATGCGTGCAAAGGTTTCGCCGAAGCGCGCCAGCGTCTCGATCCGGAGAGCACGTCTGCATGGATGGAATGCGCGGGCGCGTATGCGGTCTTCGACGGAGTGGACTCGCCGGTCACGCAGACTTTTGGGCTCGGTCTGTTTGAGGAGCCGAGCGAAGCTTCGATGGATCGGATCGAGCATTTCTTTTTGGATCGCGGGGCGGCGGTGATGCACGAGGTGAGTCCGCTGGCCGGGCTGGCGACGATTGACCTGCTGTGTGCACGGGGATACAGGCCATTTGAGATCAGCAGTGTGCTGTATCAGACCGTCGAAACACCGCAGTCAGAAGATGACGGAACGATCAGAGTTCGCGTAATTGGTCGCGAAGAGGCGGCGCTCTGGGCGAAGATCAGCGCGCGGGGCTGGGCGCATGACCATCCCGAGTTTCAGGGATTTCTGGAGCAGTTCGGGGCGCTGATCGCTGCGCGCGAGGACAGTGTGTGCTTCCTTGCCGAGATTGACGGACAAGCGGGAGCGGCGGGCGTGCTGTGTCTCCATGAAGGCGTGGCGTTGTTCGGCGGGGCCTCGACTGTGCCGGAGATGCGGCGTCGCGGGTTGCAATCGGCGCTGCTGCAAGCCCGGAAACGCTACGCATTCGAACACGGATGCGACCTGCTGATGATGGTGACCGAAGCAGGCAGCCAGTCGCAACGCAACGCGGAGCGAACAGGCTTCCGCATCGCGTATACGCGGATGAAGTGGCGGTTGCAGGCGGCAGCATCGGATATCGGAAAGGCTTGATTGCTTTTGCGTCCTCCCTGCCCGCGCCCGCATCTCTCCTAACTGAACGCTCATGGCTCGACTTCTGCCCCGCAGCTTCTACCTCGACTCGCCCGACGTCGTCGCGCGCAGGCTGCTCGGCAAGCTGATCACGCGCCGCATCGATAACCAGAAACTCTCCGGGCGAATCGTCGAAATCGAGGCCTATCTCGGCCTCGACGACCCCGCCGCGCACTCCTACAACGGCAAGACGGCGCGCAATGCCGTCCTCTTTGGACCGCCCGGCTTTGCCTACGTCTACTTCATCTACGGGATGTATTACTGCCTCAATGTCTCCTGCCAGCCCGACGGCCATGCCGGAGGCGTCCTTATCCGCGCCCTTGAACCGGTCGAAGGACTCGAAACCATGGCCCGGCTGCGTCATCTGCCCGCCTCGGCGAAGCCGCAACTGCTCACCTCCGGCCCGGGCCGCCTCTGCCAGGCGCTCGACATCACCCGCGCCGCTCACAACGGACTCGACGTTACCAGCCGCACTTCTCCGCTCCAGATCCTCGACGACGGCTTCGAGCCCGATCTGATCCGCTCCTCACCCCGCATCGGCATCCGCAAAGCGGTAGAACACCCGCTGCGTTTCGTCATCGAAGGCAATGCGTTTGTCAGCGGATAACTGCCCTGAACGGAGACAGCCGCATCATCTTGGATCCGGCAGGATCGCAAATCTGGTGCTGCTCCGCGCCGATCCCCTCGCCGACATCCACAGCACCACGCAGATTCAGGCTGTCTGGCTCCGCGGGAAGTATTTAGACCAGGCAGCCCTCGTCCAGTTGCTGGCAAAAGCAAAAGAGCAGGCCAGCAGGCACTGAACGCGCTTTCCCGCCATTACCTTCGTGACCTGTTCGGAACCGCCCCCGCTTCCTATCCTTAGGCACCATGCTCCGCCAAAAATCCGGGCTCGCGATTCTCGCGCTTGCGCTGGGATCAACCCTTACGCACGCCGCCGGAGCCAAGCCGCACATCGTTGCCTTGGGAGCCGTCCGCAAAGTCCCTTACTCCATCAATGGAGACCCCGCCGCAGCCCGTAAGGATGAGACTGATCTCCGCGTCCGCCCTCTGGTCGTCGACGGCAAGGTGAAGGAGTGGACCACCGGTGACGCCCACGACATCACCGATCGAAGCTTTGTTGTCCGCCGCGCTATCCGACTGAATGATGCCCTCCCCACGGATGCAGGTGGCCACACAGGGGCTGCGCGGTGGATCTGGCAGCGCGGCCCCTGGCTGCTCATCGACCGCCTCAGCGGCAAAGTCACCGCCCTGCGCCTGCCCGACTACGACCCCACCGTCTCCGAGGTCTCCTGGTTTCGCGACTACGCCGCCTACTGCGGGCTCAACTCGACCGGCCGCCAGCTTTATGCCGTCGTCGCCCAGATCGCCGCCCGCAAACCGGTGCTCAGCAAAAAGCTGCATGAGTGGAACCCCATCGATCATCCTTCTCCCGCTTGCACGCCGGCCTCGTGGCAACGCGAGCCGCTCCGCATCGCCTTCCAGCCCACCGGCGCGCAGCCGGTCAGCTTCGATCTCATCGGTCTCTCGGCGGTGCTGGTCGAGGACGGCGACGCTGACAACCCCGATCCGACCAATTGAGTACGGATTCCCGGACGTGGGAAAAGCCTCTTGACGCCGAGGTCTACACTTTACTCATGGACTCTTTTGACGACCTGCTGAGACTGGCGGAGATCGCGCACGGCCATCTCTGCGCCGGCCAGATCCTCGGCGTGCGGATGGCTACGCTCGGCTGCAGCCGCCTGGGCATTGAAGAGCCGCGCGGCAAAGACCGCAAGCGCCTCGTCACCTATGTCGAAATCGACCGATGCGCAACCGATGCCATTGGCGTCGTCACCGGATGCCGCCTGGGCAAGCGTGCCCTAAAGTTCCGCGACTGGGGAAAAATGGCGGCCACCTTCGTCGATCTCAAGAGCAACCGTGCACTGCGCATCGCCGCTCGTGAATCGTCAAAGGCCAGAGCCCGCGAGTTGTATCCGGAGATCGAGAACAAGAACCAGCAGCAGATGCGCGCCTACCGCGAACTTCCCGACAGCGATCTCTTCTCTGAAGAGTGGGTCGAGGTGCACATCGAGCCGAAGGAATTTCCCGGTTACAAGGGCGAACGCATCGTCTGCGCCGAATGCGGAGAAGGCATCAATTACGAACGGTTTATCCAGCGCGACGGGAAGACGCTCTGCATCGCCTGCGCTGATCCAGAAGCGCGGTACTACCAGCCTCTCGGTGACAAACCTATGGAATATGTAACTGAAGAGGTTACGATTCCAGGATCAAGATGCGACTGTCCGTAAATATGTAACCGATACAGCATCATTATGGGGCAACCTCACCGCCTCTCGACCACCTGCCCAACCCGGAATACCGTCGACTCTCCGAAATGCCGGCCCAGAATCTGCAGACCGATCGGCAGACCTGAACGCGACTCGCCGCATGGCACGGACATTCCGCAGATCCCGGCAAGATTCGCCGTCACCGTGTAGATATCCGCGAGATACATGGCCATCGGATCGTCGGTCTTCTCTCCCAGCTTGAACGCTGGAGTCGGCGCGGTCGGCGTCAGGATCGCATCCGCCTCGTCGAACGCCTTGAGAAAATCCTCGGTCAGCAACCGCCGCACCTGTTGCGCCTTCTTGTAATACGCGTCGTAGTAGCCCGCGCTCAGCACGTACGTGCCCAGGAGGATGCGCCGTTTTACCTCGGCGCCGAACCCGCCCTCGCGCGAGCAGTGATACATCCCCGCCAGCGTCGGCGTATTCGCAGCGCGATATCCGTACCGCACGCCATCGAACCGCGCCAGGTTCGCGCTTGCCTCGGCCGTTGCAATCACGTAGTACGTCGGCACGGCATATCTGGTGTGCGGCAACGAAACCGGCACGATCTCGGCTCCCGCCGCTCTCAGTCGTTCGATGGTTGCCTCGACCGCCGCGCGCACCTCGGGATCGAGACCCTCGCCGAAATACTCCGGCGGAACACCGAGCCGTAGCCCGGTCACGCCCTTGTCAATTTCGGCAAGATAATCTGGAACCGGCTCAGTCGACGAGGTCGCATCCATCGGATCGTGCCCAGCAATCACTCCGAGCACCTTCGCCGCATCACGCACCGTCGTCGCAAACGGCCCCACGCGATCGAGCGAAGACGCAAAGGCGATCAGCCCGTAGCGCGACACGCGCCCATACGTCGGCAGCACGCCCACGACGCCGCAGAACGACGCCGGCTGCCGGATCGATCCACCGGTATCTGTGCCGAGAGTCGCCACTGCCATCCCGGCCGCGACCGCCGCTGCTGATCCGCCGCTTGATCCGCCCGGAACGCGATCGGTCGCATACGGATTTCGCACCGGCCCGTATGCCGAATTCTCGTTCGACGAGCCCATCGCAAACTCGTCGCAGTTCAGCTTGCCCAGCAGCACCGCACCCGCGTCGATCAGCCGCTTCACCGCTGTCGCCGTATAAGGAGGCCGATAACCTTCGAGAATCTTCGATCCCGCCGTTGCCGGCTGTCCATCGACCACGAGAACATCCTTGATGCCCATCGGCACGCCCGCCAATGCTGGCAGAGTCTCGCCGGCCGCAGCCTTCGCGTCGATCTCCCGCGCCCGTGTCAATGCACCCTCGCGGTCGAGCGACAGAAAGGCGTGGATCGTCGCATCCTCTTCGTCGATGCGGCTGAAGCACAGCCGTACCGCTTCTACAGCCGTCATCGAGCCCTTCGCGATGCCTTCCACAAGTTCATCAATGGACGGCAGCTTTACTTCTGAAATTTTCGTCGTCATGAATTGATCCAACGGCCGTCAGAATACGGCCGAGCCTTATCGCTCAATCACCTTAGGGACCTTGAAGAAGACCCCGTCTGTCTCGGGAGCACACGCCATCACGCGTTGTCGATCGAGAGACGGGACAATCCGGTCCTCGCGCAGGGACGCATTCACGGCTTCGCCGCCGTCAAGGACGTCGGAAACCTGCGCCATCGGCGTAATCGCAGCCGTGTCCAGCTCATTTAATTGCGCGACGTAACCGAGGATTGCATTCAGGTCCCGCTCCATGCGGATCTCTTCCTCCGCCGTTAGCTCCAGGTTCGCCAGCTCCGCGACGCGGCGCACATCTTCAGCAGCAACTCTTTCGTTTTCGGCCATAGACGACTTCGTAGATAAACTTCCGGATGTTACCTTAAATGTTACTGTTTTCTATTCAATTATCGCAGACCTTGCTTTGGGGGACGATTGAGGTATAGATCGCCGTTCAGATTTGCCGAAAGAACATATTGGAATATACGCAGTCTGGGGCTGCTTCCGGATCGTTTTCTGAAGGGAGGCCGAGGCGTAATCCATGTTGGTGCGAACCTGGGACAGGAGAGGTTCGTGTACGCTGGTTACGGCTTGAAAGTAGCCTGGGTCGAGCCGCTACCCGACATTTTCAGAGAACTCCAATCGAATTTGACCGACTTTCCCGATCAAACTGCCTACAACTGTCTGATCGCCGCGGAAGACGGGAAGAAATATGAGTTTCACGTCTCAGACAATGAAGGCTCCTCGTCGTCGATTTTGGAGCCCTCCAAGGAGCTTGGTCACGTCTGGCATAAGATCGGTTTTCACTCGATCGAGATGGAGGCGCTCTCGCTGCCCACGTTTATTCGCACGAAAGGTATCGATCTGGCAGCTTTTGACATCCTGGTTCTCGATGCGCAGGGTGCGGAATTGCTTATCATGGAAGGCGCGAAAGACATTCTGTCTCATTTTCGATACATCCAGTGCGAGGCTGTGAACTTTGAAATCTACTCCGGCTGCTGCCTCCTGCCGGACATGGATGCATTTCTATCGAAACAGGGATTCAAACAGAAAGGGAGGTTTATCTTAGCAAGAGCCCCTAACGGCGGACGTCAATGGGATGTACTCTACGGGCGCGCCTGATCTTCCTTGCGGCCTGGCGCCAGAGAATTTGCATCAGAGATGTCCCTCTTCATAGGATCACCTCTACGTAAGAGTCCAGAGTCCACATTGGGAAGGCGCCTGTTTTCGCAGCCGTCCCTGAAGAACTCTACCCAAGCGTCTCCGCGAGCGCGTCTTCCCACCTGGGCAGCTCTACTCCGAATCGAGCGCGCAGTTTGGAATTCGATAGAACAGAATTCTTCGGCCGCTTTGCCGGAGTGGGATATTCAGCGTCTGGAATCCCCACTACCTCGGGCCAGGGCTTGTGCTCCGGCGGAACAGAACGGTGAAAAATCTCCTTCGCGAAGCCGCACCAGCTCGTCTCACCCGCGCAGGTCATGTGATAAATCCCGGACCAGTCAGCGCTTTGCAATGAGTCGTCCGCATCCAGCCGATCGATGACCACCCGCGTCCCCATGGCCAGCTCCGCCGCTGTCGTGGGAGCACCGATCTGATCGTTCACCACGCGAAGCTTGTCGCGTTCTTCCCCCAGCCGTAGCATCGTGCGCAGAAAATTCTGACCATGCGGACTATATACCCAGCTGGTGCGAAAAATCAGATACCGTCCAGCGGCCTCGGCGATATTCCGCTCACCAGCCAGTTTGCTCGCTCCATAGATATTGATCGGATTAGGCGCATCGTCCTCGATCCACGGCTCCGTCTTCGAGCCGTCGAACACGTAATCCGTGGAGTAGTGCACGAGCAGGGCGTTGAGCTTCCGCGCTTCTTCGGCAAGAACTCCTGCCGCTTCGCCGTTCACTTTCATGGCCAGCTCTTGTTCCGCCTCCGCCCGATCAACCGCCGTATACGCCGCCGCATTGAGCACAATCTCCGGACGCACCTCGGCCATTGCCTCGCGAATCGTCTTCGGCCTGCTCAGATCGCACTTGTCGCGCCCCAGCGCCGTCACTTCTCCGGCACTTAGAAACGTCCGCTGCAATTCGATGCCAAGTTGCCCCTGTGCTCCCAGGATCAGAACGCGCTTGGGCGTCACGGAAAGACCTCCGCATCCTTCAACCGTACACCTTGCTGATCTTTCGCGGAAACAATGGCGTCTTCGGGCGAAATCGGCCACGCAATCCCCAGCTCGGGATCGTTCCACAGCACCGTTCGCTCACCGGCCGGCGAGTAATAGTCCGTCACCTTATAAGAGAATCCCGCCTTCTCGCTCAGGACTGCAAAGCCATGCCCAAAGCCGGGAGGAATCCACAGCATCAATCCGCTCTCTCCCGAAAGCTCCACTGCGATATGCTTGCCAAAATCTGGCGAGCTGCGTCTTAGATCGACGGCCACATCCACCACCGCCCCATAGGCCACGCGCACAAACTTCCCCTGCGGCTGCGTGATCTGATAGTGAATTCCGCGAATGACGTTCTTTGCCGACACAGAAAAGTTATCCTGCCGCCATTCCGTCGGCAGTCCTGCCTCGCGCATCTCGCGCTCGTTGTAGGTCTCGAAGAATGCTCCTCGCGCGTCGTTGAATATCTTTGGAGTAAACAGCAGCACCTCAGGCAATGCGGTTTCCGTGATCTGCATGCGGCTAGACCGCCCCACCCGGAAAGCTCGGCTCGCTCAGCAGCGAAATCAGATATTGCCCATAGCCGCTCTTGCGCACCGGGGCCGCCAGCGCCTCCAGCTCCTCCGCGGATATGTAACCGTATCGGTACGCAATCTCCTCGGGACACGCGATCTTCAGCCCCTGCCGCCGCTCAATCGTATGGATAAACATCCCCGCCTCGAACAGCGAATCATGCGTGCCCGTATCCAGCCACGCCATGCCCCGGCTCATCCGCTCAACCTCGAGCGTGCCCCGGTTCAGATACTCCCTGTTCACATCGGTGATTTCGAGCTCTCCACGCGGAGAAGGCTTCAGCGCCGACGCGATTGCTACCACCTCATTATCGTAGAAATAAAGCCCGGTGACTGCGTAGCGAGATTTCGGCGCCGCCGGCTTCTCTTCCAGGCTGATCGCCCGTCCGGCTTTATCGAACTCCACCACCCCATACCGCTCCGGATCATGCACCTGGTACGCAAAAACCGTTGCGCCACTGGTCTTCTTCGCCGCCCGCTGCAATTGCCCCGTCAACGAATGCCCGTAGAAGATGTTGTCGCCCAGCACCAGCGCGCTGGGATCGTTCCCGATAAAGTCCTTGCCGATAATAAAAGCCTGCGCCAGGCCATCCGGACTCGGCTGCACGGCATAGGTCAACTCCATGCCCCAGCGCCGCCCGTCCCCCAGCAGTTCCGCGAATCGCTGCGTATCCTGCGGCGTCGAGATGATCAGAACCTCGCGAATTCCCGCCAGCATCAGCGTGCTCAGCGGATAGTAGATCATCGGCTTGTCATACACCGGCAGCAGTTGCTTCGAAACCACATGCGTGACCGGATACAGCCGCGTTCCGGATCCGCCCGCCAGAATGATCCCCTTCATCATGCCGGCCGCTCCACACTCGGGCGTTCTGCATAATTCAGATCGATCCACTGCTGATACGCGCCTGACCGCACATCATCCACCCAGGCCAAGTTCTCCAGAAACCACTCCACCGTCTCCCGGATGCCACTCTCAAACTGCTTCTCCGGACGCCACCCAAGCTCATTCGCGATCTTCTCCGCGTTGATCGCATAGCGGCGATCGTGCCCCGGCCTGTCTTTCACGTAGGTGATCAACTCGCGCCGGCTGCCGATCTTCGCATCCGGCCTCAGCTCATCCAGAATGTCGCAGATGGTCGTCACCACATTGAGATTAGTCCGCTCACTCGATCCGCCGACATTGTACGTCTCGCCGATCCGCCCCCGCTCCAGCACTTGCCGAATCGCAGCGCAGTGATCCCCCACAAACAGCCAGTCCCGCACATTCAGCCCGTCTCCATAGACCGGCAGCGGCTTTCCTTCCAGCGCATTCAGAATCACCAGCGGGATCAGCTTCTCCGGAAACTGAAACGGGCCATAGTTGTTCGAGCAATTCGTCGTCAGCACCGGGAGCCCATAGGTGTGAAAGTAAGCCCGCACCAGGTGATCCGACGAAGCCTTGGATGCAGCATAAGGACTGTTCGGCGTATACGCGGTCTCTTCGGTAAAAGCCGGATCATCCGTCCCCAGCGTCCCATAGACCTCATCCGTCGAAACGTGAAGAAATCGGAACGCCGCCTTATCTTCCGCCGGCAACCCACTCCAGTACTTCTTCGCCTGTTCCAGGAGCGAAAACGTCCCGACAATATTTGTCTGAATAAAAGCGCCCGGCCCGGCAATTGAGCGGTCCACATGGCTCTCCGCAGCAAAGTGCAGAATCGCCCGCGGCTTGTATTTCTCCAGCAGCGACCCCACCAGCGCGCCGTCGCCGATATCGCCCTTCACAAACACATGTCGCGAATCGCCTTCGACCGACACCAGATTGCGGCGATTGCCCGCGTATGTCAGCAGGTCCAGATTCACAATCCCGGCCTTGGTCTTCGCACTCCAATTCAGCACGAAGTTGGAGCCGATAAACCCCGCGCCACCCGTCACCAGTATCGTATCGTTCACGCCGCTCCGATTCTCCGCATCCTGGTTCAATTCCCCCGTCAAGCCTGGTCGAAACTGCTCCGGAGGCCAGTCTACCTATCGTACGTGAACGCATCGCCCGGTTGGGATGGCCCAATCGGGGCAGGCGTGCCGAAGACCGAACAAGATCGAGAATCTGGATATCGTTGCGAAAGTGTCAGCTGCCCGAGCGTCTATCCGTCCCCGGCGTCGGAGACGTACTCCCCGGTTGCCTCGGTCTGACAGTCTCAGACACACGCACAGCCGTTGCGCGGGCGAACATTTGAGCGGTCCGTGACCTCATCGGGAGCACCATCATGGCTCCGATTTGCAGAAGCGCGAAAAGTATCTCCCCTGCTCTATACATTTCGAACATATCGGTCACCCCGTTCCCGTGCCTTGGCTGACTCGAGCGACATTCTCAGCTGTTGATTCTTGATGAGCAGCTCGCATATCCACTGCTGCGCACACCTCAAGCGCTCCTGCCATTCTTCCTCTCGTCCCCGATCCGGCAGAGTACTACCGGCAGCCGCCTGGGCAAAAGACTCCTGATGTTGATGGACAGCAATAACATCCCCAATGCAAATCGTTGTCATGCTTTCGCTCCTCATCCCCATTTCGGGGCGATCTCTGACTGCATCCTCGACAGAACCCCTGACCGATCCAGCTAGACCAGGTGAATCGCAACATCGATGTTGTTTCGTACCGCTTTCGAATACGGACACTCCTGGTCTGCGGCATCCACCAGGGCCTGTGCGACTTCGCGCTCCAAACCCGGCTTACATTCAGACGAGCCTGTATGAAGTAGCCGCCGCCCGCAGTGCCCAGATCCACTTCCGCGTCGATCGCCATGTCAGCCGGCAGAGCGACCTTCATCCTGCGAGACACAACCCCCAGCGCCCCTTCAAAGCAGGCCGACCAGCCCGCGGCGAACAGCTGCTCGGGATTGGTGCCCGTCCCCGGCGTTCCAGGCAGGGAAAGCTTGATGTCCAGGTGGCCATCGTCGCTGCGCGAGGCGCCCCCGTCGCGCCCACCCGTCGTGTGGACCTTGGCGGTGTAGATCACTTTTTCGAGTTTCGTCATGGTAGATTCCCCCTTGAATCGCCTTCGTGCTATTCAATTTTCCTTTTGGATTTGTTACCCAGGTCGTGACCGGAGATCTACGACGTGGCCACAGTTGCGAGAGTAGAGCAGAGCGCTTCCGCGCGAAACCTCAGGAACTCCAGCACGAGTCCTGTATTTTTCTGCAGGCACGCGTTTCGCGCAAATGGGGATGTACAGGGGTAACAAAAACGGGGGTGGGGGGTGGGGGTCACTCCACCGTCAAAGTCAGCTGCACGGAATGGCTCAACCCCGGAGCGGTACCCGTCACGGAAAGGGTGTAACTCCCCGGCGGCGTGGGATAGGTCGAGGCTAGAGGTGGAGTAGTGGTG
>Ga0210395_10002357_pt1 | contig 14698 bp, 9 predicted proteins | sample IncBWH4OmetaG_FD_150861 | JGI IMG/M metagenome (GOLD analysis project Ga0210395, IMG submission 150861) | Forest soil microbial communities from Barre Woods Harvard Forest LTER site, Petersham, Massachusetts, United States - Inc-BW-H-4-O ... | reverse complement strand
TCGTATCCGCCGACGTTCGGATCATCAGCTGTAGCGATCTTTTTCGCGACTTCCGGATGGCGCTGCCGGAACAAGGCGATCAGTTCCAAAATTCTAGGGTGTTTCGCGGCAAGGCCCGGCTCGAATACGGTTGCAGCACATAGGGGCAGCAGTCCCACCATCGAGCGGATCTTCAAACGCATGGCATCGCCATTTGGGAAATGGAGGAGATCGTAGAAGAACCCGTCCGCTGAATCCCACATCTCGTCGTGGTTCTCGCCGATACGATCCATGGCATAGGTGATCCAAACGAAATGCTCTATGAAGCGGTATGCCATCTCCTCATACATCGGGTCGTACTCAGTCAGAATAAGCGCAATCTCCAGCATGTTCAGGCAGAAGAATGCCATCCATGCGGTGCCGTCGGCCTGATCCATGTGCCCACCATTCGGCAGGGGCGCACTGCGATCGAAAACCCCGATGTTGTCGAGCCCAAGGAAGCCACCCGCAAATACGTTCCGCCCCTGCGGATCCTTGCGGTTGACCCACCAGTTGAAATTCAACAACAGTCCCTGGAAGGAGCGTTCCAGGAAGCGCAGGTCGGAGCGGCCCAGCTGTGTCTCAATCCTGTAGAGAAATAAGGTCGCCCAGGCGTGTACAGGCGGGTTCACATCGCTGAAATTCCACTCATACGCCGGGATTTGCCCATTCGGATGGGCATACAGGTTTCTCAGCATGAGCAGGAGCTGATCTTTGGCAAAGTCGAAGTCTACCAGCGAGAGCGCAATGGTGTGAAAGGCCAGGTCCCATGCTGCATACCAGGGATATTCCCACTTGTCCGGCATAGAGATGACGTCGCGGTTCAGCATGTGGAACCAATCAGCATTACGGGAGACTCCCTTGCCAGTTCCCACCAGGGGATGAGCGTCATGCTCGCTCAGCCACTTATCGACATCGAAATAGTAATACTGCTTGCTCCACAACATTCCGGCAAGAGCCTGGCGGTGGACGCGACTTTCATCGTCGCTCAGGTTATTTGGAGTGATCCGTTCATAAAACTCATTTGCATCCGCGAGACGGCTGTCGAAGATCTGATCGAACGTGGCGAATGCGGTGGACGCTGGCTTCGCACTCAGCCGCAAACGGACAACTTTGCTTCCTCCCGCCGGAACATCTAATACGTAATGAGCTGCGGCTTTAGTTCCCTTCTTCTCAGGATTGACGGCATCGTGTACGCCGGAGATTACGTATCGGTGAAAGGCATCCTTGACGTAGGGCGAAGCATTGGGCTGTCCCCAAAGACGACCTGCATTCGATTCGTTCTCGGTGAAGAGTAGCTCTGCCGCGCCCTCACACTGTAATACGTAATCGCCGAGTTGCGGATGAGAGGCGTGAATCCCGTTCTCAGCGATCTGACCCAGCACAGGCTTCGGTTCGCCATCGCCCCAGGACCACGTGTTCCGGAACCATAGCGTCGGAAGCAGATGGAGTTGGGCTACTTCCGGTCCTCGATTGTGGACGGAGATTCGGACCAGCGTTTCTTCCGGATCGGCCTTGGCATATTCCACAAAGACATCAAAATAACGATCTTCATCGAAAATACCCGTGTCGAGTAGTTCGTACTCCATCTCTTCGCGCGAACGCCGCCGGTTTGTTTCTACCAGATCGCGATAGGGATACTCCGTCTGCGGGTATTTATAAAGGTACTTCATGTACGAGTGCGTAGGAGTGCTGTCGAGGTAGAAGTAGTATTCCTTGACGTCTTCACCGTGATTGGACTCGCTGTTGGTCAAGCCAAACAAGCGCTCTTTCAAAATGGGGTCGCGCCCGTTCCACAGCGCCAGCGCGAAACAAAGCTGCTGCTTGTCGTCGGAGAAACCGGCCAACCCATCTTCTCCCCACCGATAGGCGCGTGATCGGGATTGATCGTGCGTGAAGTAATCCCATGCATTGCCGTCAGCGCTGTAATCCTCGCGTACCGTGCCCCACTGCCGCTCACTGAGGTAGGGTCCCCTTTCCAGGGAATAGCCTGTTCACGAGCTTCGTTCAGCCGTTTCTGTTCAGTAACCTCAACATACGAGAGGGGGGAACGCTTCTGCGCTTCAGGGTTCATAGCTCTCTCCTTCGCTCCGGACGATCGTTGGGGGAAACAGCCCCCGTATGCTATCAGGTCTTTCTATTAGTAGCGTGAAAATGATAGAAACTCTCGAAGTTTAAGATCATCTATCTGATACAAGACCATAGTAGGCAATGTTTTAGCGTCGGCCGATGGTCAAAACTTATACTGGAGCAAGTTGGTTGGATCGAATGAGAGACGCCGACATCCTATAGAACTAGCTGCGCGACTCCAGAAAACTAGGAAAGATTTCATGAGCTTTGGTTCGCTGGTCTTCACTCCCCTCGTCAAGAAACTGCAGGAGCGTTACGGAAGCCGTCGGCAGTACGAGCGAATGGAGAATTCAGGAGTTTCGCACAATCGCTTCGGAGAGTTCGAGACTGAGTTTCTTGTCGAACGCGACAGCTTTTATTGGGCAACAATAGGAGCAACAGCGTGGCCGTATGTCCAGCATCGCGGCGGTCCAAAAGGCTTTCTCAAAGTCATCGATGATCACACGCTCGCTCTCGCAGATTATCGCGGAAACAAGCAGTTCATCAGCACGGGCAATCTGCTGAACGACAACCGCGTGGCTCTCATCATGGTCGACTATCCCCGGCAGGCTCGCCTGAAGATACTGGGCCGCGTGGAGATCTTCGAAGGTGAGAAAGCAAAGGGCTGGCTGGACCGTGTCCGCGTGCCGGGATATCGGGCGGTGATCGAGAGGGTGTTCGTCATCCATGTCGAAGCCTACGACTGGAACTGCCCGCAGCACATCACGCCACGTTATACAGCGGATGAGATCCGCGAAGGTATGCACGCGATCGAAGACCGTGTCAAAACGGTGGAGTTGGAAAATGAAAAGCTGCGCAAGGAGCTTTCTGAATTGCGCAGTAACTCGAAAGTTTGAAGGAGCAATGACCATGTCCTCACGTCCCCCACTCCCTCCGTTTACCCACGAGACAGCCATTCAGAAAGTTCGTCTCGCAGAGGATGGTTGGAACACGCGCGACCCGGAGAGAGTAGCGCTTGCATATACGATCGAATCGCGATGGCGGAACCGTGCAGAATTTGTCACGGGACGTGAGCAGATCACTCAATTCCTGACGCGGAAGTGGGCGAGAGAACTAGACTACCGGCTCATCAAGGAGTTGTGGGCGTTCACGGGCAATCGCATTGCGGTGCGTTTTGCCTACGAATACCACGACGATTCAGGAAACTGGTTTCGTGCCTATGGCAACGAGAACTGGGAATTTGACGCGCAGGGTCTTATGTATGCACGCCACGCGAGCATCAATGATCTGCCTATCAAAGAGTCTGAACGCAAATTTCATTGGTCGATCGGACGACGGCCGGACGACCACCCAGGTTTAAGTGACCTGGGTTTGTAGCAGGCTCGGTACGTCTGTCAGAGGTCCAGTTCGATCTCTGACTGCGGAGTAGAACAGCAGATTAGGACATTGCCCTCGGCAGGTCGATCGAGTGGCTCAGGTGCGTAGCAAACTCTGCCGTCGATCAAGCCAGACTCACACATATGGCAGACACCCGTCCGGCAGGCCCACCTGACAGGAACATCGCAGGCTTCGGCAAATTCGAGAAGACTTTGAAATTGCGAATTCCATGGCACTGAGAGGCCACTCCGCGTAAAGGAAACCTTTGGACCGGCTCCGGGAGTTCCGACCGGTGGATGGGGCGGCTTAGATTGGATGCTGGCAATGCCCGGTGTTACTGACGATCCAGCTCCGAAGGTTTCCGAATGGATGCAGGCATCCCGGACACCCCAGGCTTGCAAGCCGGAAGTCAATTCCGCGAGGAAACCGGCGGGGCCGCAGAGATAGAAGTCAGCATTCTTCGGCACCTGGAGTTCTTGCAATGACGAAAGATTTAAATGCCCTTGCGCGTCATAGTCCTGGCCCAGACGATCTGCATCTTCGGGCTTGCTGTACACGATAAACGAGTGACTGTGCGGAAGCATGGCCAGAAGTTTCCGGGCTTCGGCAGCGAAAGGGTGTTCCGCTCCATTACGGGCGCCGTACAACCACCAAATCTGCCTCAACAAACCATCAGAAGCAGATGCGAGCGAGTGCAGCATCGAGAGCACCGGCGTTGCACCGATCCCCGCACTCAACAAGACTACGGGGCTGCCGCCTGGCGCAAGTGTAAAGCTGCCCCTCGGCGCGCTTACGTCAAGAACATCGCCAGCGTGAATGTAGTCGTGGAAGTACCGGCTTCCTGCACCGTCGGCACGCTTCACGCTGATGCGATATGTACCGATACCCTGAGGGCCGGACATCGAATAGCTTCGCAGGATTGGAGTCGCGCCTTTGCCCGGCTCGATCTTGAAGGCCAGAAACTGCCCTGGGAGCGGTGCTGGTAAGGGTGATTGATCCTTCGACTCCAAGACAAACGACAACACATCAACGCTCTCTCGCTGGATCGCAGCCACTCGCAGAGAACGGAATCCCTTCCACAGAGGCGCCGGCTCTGTAGAAGGAGCGAGACCTGCATTCCCGCCCTGTTTGTCGGCGTCCGCTGCCGCGATCAATGCTTCGAGTGATCGCTTCCAACCCGTACTCAGCGATGGAATACGCAACGCACGTTGCAGTCGATTGAGCGGATGCCCGGGAAGATAAAGCAGAGCATCCATCTCAGCAACCGTGACGCCTTCCGGCCCGTCAGCAATCTTGATGATTTCGTCCCCCGCGCCGATCTCGCCCTCCTCGATCACGCGAAAATAGAAGCCTGGTCGCTTATGAGAGACAAGCAACGAGGGCATCTGCGGATTGTTCATTCGTATGCCGACGCGATAGCAAGTCACACGCGGCTGCGTCACCTCGAACAGCGCATCACCAATTCGATAGTGATCGCCAATGCAGACTTCGTTGTCCGCGAGTCCGTCGACCGTCAGATTTTCACCAAACTGACCATACTCGAAATCTTTCCGCTGAAGGTGGGCTTCCCAATGCCGGTAGGATTCGAGTTGATACACCATCACTGCCCGGTGCTCTCCACCGTGTCCTGCAAGGTCTCCCTGTCCGTCGCCATCAATGTTGAGCCGGCGCACCATGACTCGTCCGGAAACGGGCCGCTTCCAGACGGCAGTGTGAACCACTTTGCCTTGCCACTCGACGTCGCGCGGGAGGCCGACATTCACTGAGATAAGTGAATTCACTTGATTCGCCCCTTGGATTGCAAAGTATCGCGACTCTAGTTCTCCGAACAAGCCCTGCATGGGACCCCGACCTCGTTCTTCAGCTACGCAAAAGGAGAATCAGCAGGGTCATTCCTGGCGGAATGCTGGCCAACATGTGCATCGAAATCTCATTCGCGAGAACTGCTGGAGCGAGGGTTCGCAGTTGTAAAAGACGCACGGTGGCTTCACATCATCCGGAGTGGGCCTATGGCTATACGGCAGCGCTCATTCATTACGCGTTTCTCGCCCATCAGTCCTGACAACGGACCAGGCAGTCAAAGCGATGGAGCGTGGTTCGCGATCATAGGATAGGGCGCAGAGAGCTGCAACGAAATCTAGGACCTTTGCAGCACGCCCAGTTGATGGAGCATCCCCAATTCGTCCGAGCTCCCCCATCGCTCCACCATCTTCCCATCTTTGAATCTCGATATTTGCAGGCCGCGGATTTTTATCTTTTTGCCTGTTGGCGCAATTCCCATAAGTAGGCCATCGTGCGTGCCAGTCAGTGTATAGGCAAAAGCGAGTGATTGTTCATCCGCCACCATTGTCTCTAGTGCGACATTCAAATCTGGAAATGCGATCCGCATCTCCGAGAAGAACATTCGATAGCCTTCTGGCCCGGCCACCTGACCAGGAGCCGGGTCATGATCGATGTTTTCCGCAGCTACAACTTCCTTGAATAGATCGAAGTTTCCCGTATTCACCGCTTCGGCAAACTTGCCGAGTGCTGCCAGATTGACCTCTTTGCTCATGACCACGATTCTCCTCGCTATGAAATGTCTGATGCAGACTGACTCAACAGTTGGTGTAAGGATACAGAAATTGCCGGAAGCCAGTATCCCACGCCTCGCCTATCGGGGCGCGGACGGTTCATCGAGCTTTGTACACTGGCTTGTCGATTCGATTGTTTTGAGCCTGTTTCGTATTTCCGGCATATCCGGACTGTAGATCAAGACCCGTTTGAGCACATCGAGAGCGCGGTCTTTCTCGCCGAGCATACATTCTAGCGTACCCAGGTTTTCTCCCAGACCAAGTATGTCCTCATTGCGTGTGAAAACTGGACGCCATAGCGCGGCTGCCGCTAGAAGGTCGCCGGATTTTGCCAGCAATGTGCCGAGATTGGTCGTGGCGGTCAGAGAGGTGGCGTCTTGATTGAGCACAGCCCGATAAAGCTTCTCAGAAAGAGCGCGACCGCCATTCCACTCGGTGAGGATGCCATACGCGCGAAGCACAGCCGTATCGTCGGAAGACAAGCGCACTTCGGCCGATAGGAGAGCCATAGTGCGCGCCCTTACCTCAGTATTTCCATTAACGGTCAGGTTGTAGTAGGCCAGCGCGAGATCGCGGGGGTTACTGCTATCGGGCAGGATGGGTACTAATTCCGTCCTGTCCTCTATACTGCCCGCGTTAGATTCAGCCTGGTCTGGATGCTGGCGGATGCGGTGGTCAGTCCAGGCTACATGCGGAATGTTTTTCGCGCCAATCTTTGGCATGTGGCAACTAACGCAATCCAGATTACTTGCATAGTGGTTGTTCGCGTACTTCGGTTGCATGTGGCAGGCGAGACATTTGCTGCGGTAAAAGGTTACGCGCTCTACGGGAAGTGGGAAGCGATGCGGATCGTGGCAATTCATGCACGACATTTCAGCGCCCGTCGCCCGCTTGCATTTGCTTGAGTTGAACTGCTCGATCTCACTCACACCACGCTTTGTGTTGCTTTCGCTCGAATAGGAGAAGTAGGAAATGTAAGCGGCAATATTCTCCCCCGGTTTGAAATCAAGGACAGAGCGGCCGTAGCGCTCGACACTCGTCGCACCTTCGAGATGACAGACGATGCAGATCGAGTCGCGCTTTGCAGGCTCTAGTTTGACAGGATTCACTACTTCCGCGGCTCCACTGGTCGATACGTGCGCGCGCGTGTCTCCATGACAGCTCTCGCAGGTAATGCCGACATGAAGGAATGGCAATCCCTGGTAGCGATTTTCCGTACCTGGGTCTGGTCGCTGCACGGCACTCATGTGGCAACGCAAACACGTAGCGTTTACGGTGAGCGCTCCCGGCATGTGCTCGATCTTCTCAAGGCCCGGCTTCATCGCGTAAGTGTTCAGATTGGGGTAATAGGCGATCGGCGATTCCAGTAAATAGTTATTTTTTTGATAGAGATATGTGAGGCCGAGATGGCCGGAACCAAGGAAGTAATCGAGTTGCTCTCGACCACGGATGGCAGGATCACTCGCCTTTCGATAACTCAACCACGCGACACCTTCTTGAATGGATATTTGATATTCCACACCTGAACGAGCGTGCAGGAGAGTTCCGGGAAAAAGACGTTCGGCGGCCAGCCCGCTCGCCATGGCCATGGGTGTAGCAAGGTAGGTGCGGAAGATTTCGCGATGGCAATTCGCGCAGACCGCATCGGCCTCACGAACCGGAGTTGCCTCTTCAGAAGCAGCCAAGATCCGTGGGCAGCTTATTCCCAACAGGAGCAAGAAAAGGAAGCAGGATTTTCTTGCATCTCGTCTTCGGGTGAACTGACAGTTACCGCCGGTGTTCTGCATGTATCGAAATTTAAAATCTGATCGTAGTCAATGTTGGATTTACGTGAGATCTCGCTCAGGATGCAGTCGCTCACGCGGCCACCAATTCTAGACTTGCCTATGAAAAGATGAGGCGAAGCTCGCAAAGAACCTGACTGCATTCGGCGCCTCGCGCACTTCGCCTCTAAAGGGAGGTCAGAATTCGAGTCTGAGAGTCAACTGTCCTGCTCGAGGACTGTTGTTGAGGCCTCCCACGGTGCCGAAGCCGGCATCGTATGGATTCGTGTCCGGAGTCCCGAAGACATGGCGGTTGAACGCATTGAAAAATTCAGCACGAAATTGAATACCGACCCTTTCAGTAATCGGCGTCCTCTTAATCAGTCCGAAGTCTTCTTCGTAATAGGGGAAAGACCTGTCATTGGACTGGAAAGCCGGCTTATTACCGAAACTGTAGGGCTTGCCCGATGCGGCGGTCACATCCGCATTGGGATCGCTGAACGCCAGTGGGTTATACCAGATGTCTTGGCCCGAAATTGCAGGATTGAATGATTTGTTTATGCGCGCTCGGGACTGGATTTGCTGCCCCGGAACCAGGTTCCAGCGAATTCCGTTATTGAAGCCGGGAACACCGGTGGCGGAAGAAAAGCCGATTGGCTGACCGCTTTGATAACGTTGAATGCCCGTGAAAGACCATCCACCGACGAAATAGTTCAAGAGCTTGCCCTGATTGAGAAAAGCCTTGTTCCTTCCGAATGGCAAATCGTAAAGGTAGCTGACAACAAATATCTGAGGTACATCCTGAGGCGAAACGGCCTTCTCCTCCTTCAGGTTAAAGGGATTCTGAATATTCGCCGTGTAGGCACCGCCAAGACTCCCACCGATAATGTTGCCGGTATCCGTGAGGATCTTCGACCAGGTGTAGGACGCCAGTAGATTCAGTCCATTGTGGAAACGCCGTTCCAGCTTGGCGATCATCGCGTTATAACTCAACTGGCCATCGTTCTCGCCATAGGCCGCCGTATTGATGTAGGCGTACTGGGGAAAGGGTCGCAGCGATTGAGCGACCGTTCCGTTGAAGCCTGTATACGGCAAGGTAGTGGCCTGATTGTTCAGCGTCGCGCCCAGGCTGAAATTTGAGGGGTTGATGTTGTTGAGCGACAGTTGATTCGACGGAAGGTGCGTCCCTCGGGAACCGAGGTAGCCCAGGGTAAATATAAGATCGGTCGCCACCTGCTGCTGCACGTTGGCACTCCACGTCTGATAGAAACCTGGGCGTCCGAAACCGCGCTGGCTCCACGGAATGGACTGTCCGTTCAGCTGGCTACGATCAAAGTTCACGCTATTACCGGCAGACGGAACTCCATACGTGCCTGGGTTCACGATGCCTGGGCTCACAGTAGAGGAAGGATCCAGCAGCGAGGCGGCGCCGAAAGGATTGGAAAGGTTGTTGAACTGGCCGGTCAACGAATATCCAGCCGGAATTCCGGCGTAAATCTGCTGCCATTCCAAGATCGGCGCATTCAGGATGTTGTAGGTCGTAGAAAATACTGTTTGGTGATTGAACTCACTCGGCGCCCAGGTTACGCCAAGTCGTGGCTCGACGGCCTTGTAATAAACATCGGACCAGCGTGAGCTGAAGCCGTCCCGATTGGGCCCATTGCCGGAGAAGACCAGCGCCCCGGGGGTTCCGGTGGCTGGATTGATGAAATTGGGATTGAACTGAGAGCCAATGTTGTGTCCTTCTTTGAAAGGCAGGTCCACGTTGTACCGCAGGCCGAGGGAAAGATTCAAATCGCGGTTGACTTTGAATTCGTCCTGAACATACGTTGCAAAGTACTGACCGACATTCCTGACGGTTACCAGGCTGTTCGTGGAGTAGACATTGGACACTTGGCCCAGAAGGAAACTGGCAACGCCGTTGCCGCTGGCGGAGGATGTGTCGATAGTGGCGGCCGTCTGCTCCCTCCCGAAAGAGAAATTGCCATTTGTAAGACTCACGAAACCCGATATCGACAACGCATAGCGCCACTCACCGCCAATCGAAATATTATGGCGGCCTTTCAACCAGGCGATGCTATCGCCCACATAGTAGGCGTTATCGGAAATTTTGGAATTGTAGCCCTGATTGGAAAGGGGTTCGATATTTCCAAAACTTACCGTGCTGCCTTCGCTGATGCCGATGCCGGGAAAGAGCGGTCCGCTTCCGCCCGGCAATCCAAGTGCCTGTGACCAATCCTTACCTTGCGTTGCGGTCACAAAAGCTTCTTTGTTCAAAACACGGGTATAGCCGATCAGGAGGTGATTGAGCACTCTGGGCGAAAAGATGTGGTCATATCCAATGCGCACAATATGAGTGGGGAGGTCCTGGAAGGTGAGGAAATTGCTGAGCGGAAGCTGGAGAAGGCCCCCAATGTTGTTGTTGCGCACGTTGTCGCGCACGTTATAAGAACCGAAGATCTTGTCCTTCGAGCCAAAAGACTGATCGATGCGAATCGTCTCCGCTGTACTGATGATCGGATACGTTCCGGTGAAGTTGTAATTGTTCACCAGGTCGCCGTTCGTTGGCTTCGGAATATACTGCCCGATAGCAGTCGCGACCGAGCTCAGCGGCCCAGTGATGACATTGCCGGGATAAGCCGTGCGGCACTGGGTGCCGTCAGGGAGAGTGCGCGTAGTCGAGGGATCAAAAATCTGGCCCTGATAAATGGTCGATCCATCGCAGGGGTTTGTGCCGAGAGCGGTGGATGTCAGATTCTGGCTGAAGTCGCCGGCAAGGTTCGCCTGCGTTGGAATCGTAATCAGCTCCTGGTAGCCCTGGTTTTGACGAAACTGCTCCCAGGCAAAGAAAAAGAAGGTCTTGTCGCGCCCGTCATAGACTTTAGGAATCCAGACCGGACCGCCGAGCAGAACGCCGTAGTTATTTTTCTTGTCCGCTGGAGTCTGATTTCCAGAATTTTTCCCGTCCTGGGCGATGCTGAGATTGTTAAACCAGGTATTCGCGTCCAGGGCCGTGTTGCGGAAAAGCTCGAAGGCTCCGCCATGGAAGCTGTTCGTGCCGGATTTCGACGTGTAGCTCTGAACGCCGCCGGTGGTTCTGCCATATTGAGCGGGAATGCCGCCCACAAGGACTTTGAATTCGCCGGTCGCCTCTACGGATGGCAGGATTTCGTTGGCAAAGCCATCACCAAAGCTCTTGACCTGGAGGCTTGCGCCGTCAAAGAGAATTTCACTGCCAAAGGCCTGACCGCCGGAGATTCCACCCTCAAACGTCCCACCGTTGGTTCCCGTGCCGTACGTGGCAGGCGTCAGGAAAACGAAGTCCTGCGAGTTGCGAATGGCCGCGCCATTGGTCGACAGCGGCAGATCGAGCACCTGCCTCTGCGTGACCACCGTGCCGACATCGGAGCTCTGGGTCTGCAGCTGTGGCGCGTTCGCATTCACCTCCACGGTTTCGGACGAAGATCCAATTACGAGTCCGATATCGAGCGAGGTAGTCGATTGGATCTGGACCGCGACGCCGCTTCTTTCCGCAGTTTTGAAGCCGGCAGCAGAGACACTGACGTTGTAGACCCCGACCAGCAGCGCCGGGAAGTGATAGTTGCCTGTCGCTGTGGCGGTGGTCTGGTTGGACTGGCCGGTCGAGATATTTGTGACGGATACCACCGCTCCAGCGACCGCATTCCCCGTGGGATCGAGGATCGTGCCTCCCAGCGCTCCTTCATTCGACTGCGCGTGGAGGGTGAAGACTGATGTGCAGAGAAGAAAAAAAATAGCAAATTCGAGAAAACGTTTGCTCATTTCGGGACCTCCTGATCAACTAAAAGGTAGTTAAAAACCCGTTCTTGTATGACAGGCTTATAAAACGCTGACTTTTACGTTTACTTTATCGAAATCGCGACTAACGATAGGCGCGGGAAATGTAGCCTGTCAAGGGCCATTTTTCCAATGAGTCAGGCTTTCGAGCCATTAGAAAGGTATGGGCAATATCGTGAAACGCGGCTAACCATCGAGATCAGAGGTGCGTATCGCTTTTTCTGCATCTGATCGCGAACCCGATAAAATGTTTTCCTCAACAGCAATTTGTATGAATTTTTGTCAATCTACCTGCATCCGGAAAAGCATAAAGCTGCCGATTTGCCCGCAGACGATTTAAGGACCCGCGCGGCAGAGTTGTGAAGAATTTCGCGGCCGGCCAGCCGTGTCCCGGTTTGCAATGCAGCTCTGATCTTTTGGCAGTCCGCATCCATCATTGGCGATTCGTCCGGTTATTTCAGCAGACAACCCCGCTGAATGCGGGCCATTCGGGCGCCTTGTATAGTGCAGGGTATGCGTGTCCGCATGAAAGATATCGCAACGGACCTTGGCCTCTCCGTGGTCACGATCTCAAAGGTTTTGCGGAACCATCCGGATATTTCAGAAGAGACACGGGCGCGGGTTCTGAAGCGTGTGCAGGACCTTGATTACCAACCGAACATTCTGGCCCGCAGCCTTGTTACAGGTCGTAGTTATCTCATAGGACTCATCGTCCCTGATTTGATTCATCCCTTCTTTGCCGAAATTGCCAAGGCTATTTCCCGAGTGATCCGGCCTCGTGGATACTCACTCATCATTTCATCTTCTAACGAAGACGCTGGCCTTGAATTGCAGGAGATCCGGCAACTATTGGCTCGGCAGCTGGATGCTCTCGTAATTGCGTCGACCGCGATGTCCGGGGATCACCTTAGTCAACTCAGGAAACATGGTCAACCGTATGTTCTGATTGACCGCAACTTTCCCGGCACGTTATCCAATTTTGTCGGTGTTGACGATGTGGCGGCTGGCCGCATTGCAACCGAACACCTGATCAGGGCAGGATGTCGCCGTGTTGCCCATATTCGCGGACGAAAAAATAGTACTGGCGAAGGCCGCCTGAAAGGCTATAAACAGGCTCTTCAGCACCATCGCCTCCCTTATTCCATGGATTATGTCATCAGCAGCACGAGCGTCGATACAAATAGCAGACAGCAAGGAGCCGAAGCCATGCGCGTCTTGCTTCGGCGCGGTCTACGACCGGATGGTGTGTTCTGCTACAACGATCCGCTTGCAATCGGTGCTATGGATGCCATTCTGGATGCCGGCCTGCGAATACCCGAGGACGTCGCCATCATCGGCTGCGGAAACCTGCATTATGACAGCGCTCTTCGAATTCCCCTATCAAGCATCGATCAACACAGCCACATAATTGGCCGACGCGCCGCCGAGATTGCTCTCGATCTCATTGGGGCAAAAGAACAGCCACCGGTGCGAAGCGTCGTCCTTGAGCCGGCACTCGTCATCCGCTCTTCTACTCGAATCCCGGCCAACACCGGATCGAACAACAAGCCCCTGAAAATAACGCCTGCTCGAAAACATTCTCAAAAGAGGACTTCCAGGAGTTAGAAGCGCCAATGAATTACCCTCTGCTTCATCCCCAGCAGAAATCCCGACACATCAAAGAATGGAACCGGCTTCGGCCTCCATTGTGAGTGCACGGTTCTAGTGGTCTCTTGAGTACGGCCCCCGCACGAACTCGGCACTCGAATCCTGCTGGGTGGGAAGCGAAATTCTGTCAATTCCCTTCCCTCGGGACTACCGGTTATCTTCACGCTGAAAAGGAACCTGATATAGGGCAATCAGGCTGGCCGTCTTACGGCACCTTTCCAGCAGGCTTGAAACCGTTTTCGAGCCTGCAAAGGATATGAAGAAGCTTCTCATGAATAGCCAATGCGTCAATCTAAAAATCGAGCAAGTCGTTAAAATCGAAGTATACGAGCTACTTCATGATAGGAATTGTATGAGCAGAGGAGAGAAATCATGGCTCAGTTGATGAGAACGTCAAATCCTGCCTTGAATCAGAAGATATTTCAGGGGCAGCACGTCGCGCTCGACGAGGCGATGACGCTGAATGGAACAGTCAATAAAACAGGCATACTTCTGCTTTGCACAACAGCAACTGCGGCATGGACATGGCATGGATTCATGCAGACACATTCTGTGGTGAATGTGCTTCCACTTTTGTGGACCGGGCTGATCGGTGGAATAATTTTCGCATTCGTAACCATTTTCAAAAAGACATGGGCACCTGTGACTGCGCCAATCTATGCTCTATTGGAAGGGCTCGCCCTCGGCGGCATTTCAGCAGTTCTTGAACTGCGATTTCCAGGAATTGCCCTGCAATCGGTTGGTCTGACATTTGGCACTATGTTTGCCTTGTTGTTTGCATATCGCTCTGGATTGATTCCCGTCACGCAAAAGTTCCGTTTAGGCGTGGTGGCGGCCACAGGCGCAATCGCGCTCTTCTACATCGCTGAGTTGTTGCTTAGTTTTTTCGGCGTGCGATTTGCATCGATTAATGGTTCCGGCATGCTTGGTATTGGATTTAGCGTCGTCGTTGTGATTGTCGCAGCGCTTAATTTAGTTCTCGATTTCGACTTTATTGAGAGTGGGGTGCGCGCCCGTGCCCCGAAGTATATGGAGTGGTATAGCGCATTCGGACTGATGGTTACGCTGATATGGCTTTACCTGGAAATTCTCAGACTGCTCTCAAAAGCCCGCAGCCGCAATTAAAGACCCGAACTGGAAGTACGCCCGATGAAGCTGCTTGCCTACTGCGCCTCGAAGGCCGCGATCAATATGTTGAATCGCCACACGCACGCCTCCGTCTTGCTCGCGTAAAGTCAACCTCTGGATGCCAGGCAGATCGACGGTTTGCTAACAAAGAGACCTAGTTCAGAAAACACTCAACCAGGCTTCCCATAGTCGCTTTGCCCTTCGCCAGGCTTACCTCTGACTCCTGGCGATCTCGGTTCCACGCGTTGTCAACAATCACACTCCGAAGGTCTCGAACACCTACAAGCTGCAACCAAAAGTCCAAAT
>Ga0210395_10002354_pt1 | contig 14711 bp, 14 predicted proteins | sample IncBWH4OmetaG_FD_150861 | JGI IMG/M metagenome (GOLD analysis project Ga0210395, IMG submission 150861) | Forest soil microbial communities from Barre Woods Harvard Forest LTER site, Petersham, Massachusetts, United States - Inc-BW-H-4-O ... | reverse complement strand
ACCACTTCGTGTTTGGAGTTGCGGTTGTCAGCCCGAGCGCGAACTTCAGTTGTGCGATCGTGACTAACTGGCCAGCAAAGCCGTCGATCGTGGTGCCCGCAGCGTTGGACTGCGAGTTGACGATGACAGCCTTACTCAGCCCGCCGAGGGCGGGAAGCCGAATGCGCTTCGCTGCCATTATTGCAGCGCCTGCGCGAGCCGCGACTTCACGATGAAGACCGGCTTGCGCGGATCATCGGACACGAGGTTGCCGGTGCTGCTGTTCACCGAGGCATCCGGGTTGCGCATAACATTGTAGCCGCGCCGCTTCAGCGCATCATACACCCGCTGCATAGCCGGCGACACGCTCACATCGGACGCGTAGCGAAGCCCGCGAGACTCAGCCTGCTGAATGAGACTCTCGGCTCGCGCCACACCCTCGCCTTTGCCCTGCGCAGTGGCCGCAGTGTCGGAGCGCTTCGAGATGAGGAACGGGCCGCTCTCCTGCGCGTGCGTCTCGCCGTTCGCGCTCTGCACCGTATGTTCGCCGGTCTGTTCGTCCACGGCGTGCGAGACTGGCGGCGCGGAAGGGGTCCGCGTTGCAATACCTTCAGGCACGCCCGGCCCAACGCCCAACTGCGGCTCAGTGGTGCCTGTGGGAGTCATCGGCCCGCCTGCGCGGCCCTGGAGCCCCGCAGCGGCCACATCGCCAAGGCGTTCCGGCTGCTCGGGAACCGCGAAACGATCCCCGAGGCTGACCGGCGCCTGCGCCGGATTGAATACCTGCCGCTGCTGAGGACGAATGCCGACCATCTCGGGCGAAGCGCGGAACGGCAGACCCTGACCTTGCGGAGCCCCCATAGGACCGGCTGTGAGGCCCTGTGGCGGGCTCTGCTCAACCCCGTGCGACAGTAGGTCTGCCAATGAGAGCTGCCCAGGCGGGCCGGCAGGCGCAGCCGCATTGGGGTTTGCGCCTTCACCCAAAGTGAAGGGTGAAGGGCCAGGACCCGGCCCCATCGGGCCGAGTGGCATCTGCTGAGGCTGCCGCCACGCGTTGCCGGGCGGCGGAGTGAGCCCAGGTTGCGGGCGGAAGGCATCGGGATCGCGCGGTGGGAACATCGCCTGAGCGCGATCGACCGCATTATCTGTGCCACCCGTCAGAATGCGCCGCGCGAGTGTGCCCACACCAGGGATGCCCTGGATCGTGGATTGCACCGGCCGATGGACATTGACGATGCCGCCCATATCCTTGAACACATTCGGAGGGTTTGAACGGTCGGGCAGTCCAACCACATCTCGGCCTTCACCGTTCGCGAAGTCCGCGATCGTCTTGAGGCCGCCCGTCAGTAGCTCAGGGTCATTCCGCTGGATACGAGCCAATACTTTGGGATCAACGTCGCTGCCGCGCAGAGCGGTCTGCACGCTGTAATTCTTCGCCAGCGCCTGCCGAGCGTCCTGAAACTGGCCGAGGCTCACCGGGCCGTTCTGCGGGAGCGCGCGGCCGATGTGACCCTCGATCGCGCGGGCCATGTCGAGCTGCGCCTTGCCGAGCTGCTGGTTCGAGACATCATCGCTCGCGGCGTTGGTGAAACCCTCCTGCCGCAGCCCGCGCACCTCGTTGACGATCTGCTGACCGTTGAAGTGCTTGTTGGGATCGAGCAGTTGAGTCCGCAAATCCTGTGCCCGCTGTGCCGCGTCAGGCGAACCGTCAGACATCCGGCCGCCTTCGGGCAGACCGGCCTGTTGAATTTGCTGCTGAGCCGCCGCGTCGAGCTGGCCGTCTTCCGGCAGAGTGTTCGCGACACGGTTGTACACGCTGTTAGGCTCAACCCGCGCATCAGCCATCGACTGGTAGGTCATCGGGACGTTGGGATCGTGCCCGGCCTCATTGGCGGAAATCGTGTTGGTGACGGTAGCGTTATGATCCACGAGCGCCGGCTTGCGAGAGTCACCGGCGACCTCGCGGGCGATAGGATGGCCGCCGCCCGTGCGGAAGCCCGCAGAGCGCCAGTCAGTGCCGATGCCGCGTGCAGCCGCACTCGCGTCCAACGCGTTGCTCACAATGCCGGCGCCTGTCTTCACCGCGCCAACAGCCGGTGCGACGTTCGCGACATCCTGACCGACCTGCAAACCGCCGCCAACCACATCGCCGGCTACAGTGCCCGTGCTCTGGAGCAACTGTGGCAGAGACTGACTCGACTGCTGTCGGTATGCGTCGCGGAGCTGCTCGATAGGAACCTTGCCGGTTGGGTCTATGGAGCGCAATTCCTCATCGCTGACATCCAACCCGTTAGGCGTGCCGCCCATCGCACCCTTGACGCTCGAAATGAGACGATCCGCAGGCGAGCCCGGATCGATGCCGAACTGGCCCCACTTTGTGGTGGGCGCGTCGGCATTGCCGGTGATCCGGTGATAGAGGTCTTGAATACCTGCCACAACACCGTGGGGGATGTTCATAACACCCGCGCCGACGAGCTGCGCAGCGCCTTTCGCGGCGGTCGCAGCGTCCATCGGCGGTGCGTCAGGCTCGAAGCCGGCCGGGAGCATGTGCCCCGACAACCCGCCCTGCTGGTGCGGCGGATCGACCTCGAACCCAGGCGGAAGAACAGGAGGGTTTACAGCGGTTGCCATTGGCCACCTTTGAACACCAACTTCTGACCAGTCGCCTTGTTAGTCGCGGTCTGGCCCTCCACGAACTGAGGACCAGCCGGCGCAGCCTGCGGGCCGCCTGTGCCGCTGTTCGGCGCAGGAGTCACGACGGGCGCCGGAGGCTGCTCACCGATGTGAGAAGCGCGCCGCTGTTGCTCCATCAACGGAGTGATGGACGACATCTGGCCCTTCATCCAGCCGTTCAGGGCTGCGGGCGACATCGTGGGATGCATGATTTCATCCTCAGCCGCCTGCGCCTTGTCCGACATACCAACACCACGCATCACGTTCGTGATTTTGAACAGCGCGTCATTGCGGGCCGCCATGTACTCCGCGAGGTCGGGGTCATTCTGCTGGCCCTGGAGCCACTGTTGAATCTGACCCAGGACTTGCGTGTCAGGATACTTCAGGTTGCTACCCAGGCTGGTGACATGCGAAATGAGCCCCGGCAACGAGTCCACAACCATTGAGCGCTGCTGGAAGGTTGAGTTCCGGCTCAGCGCCGCGTCAGCCGCCGCCCGGTTGAAGTTGTACGTCGGATTGCCTACCGCGAGCTGTGCAATGATCGGCGTGGTGCGGCTGTTCAAATCCTTGAAGTTGAGCCGCCCCTCATCGACCGCCTTCTGGATCGCGGCCTGCTGCTCAGGCGGCAGGTTTGTTACGCCAGCCTGATGCGGGTTGAATCCGCCCACGTCGGCTTGGGCCTGATGCAGATTCCCGATCGCGTTCGCAGCGTTCTGCGCAGCCGTGCTCCCCGGAGTCTGAATAACTGTCGGGTTGGTCGCAGCGGTCGGACCCACGTTGCCCACGAGCTGTTGACCCACATTACTGAAGCCGCTTTCCGGCTTTTGCGACAGGGCCTGGATACCCGCGAGCCGCGCATTCGGGTCCGCGTTGGGGTCGGCCACCGTGGCAAACACCCCGTTCTCCTGCTGCTGCTTCTGCGCCGCGAGCGCATCCTTCGCAGAGCCGTGCATGAACTTCTGTTGGGTCGCCAGCCAGTGCGCGTCAGACGGCGCGTACATTGGCGAGCCGTCAGGCTTCTTGAGCGACATGTAGGAACTTTCGAGCTGGTCGCTCGCATCCTGTTCCTCACGCATCCGCTGCGCATTCAACAGTGCGTCCTCAGTCTGCGCCGAGCGCAGACCGTTGAGCGCCTGGGAGTTGGCTACGAATGCGTTCAAACCTTGACGATCGATGCCGTGGCCGGCTGTGCCGGCGAGAAGATCGCCCAGTGCTGGATCAGCCATTACGACAAACTCCCGATGTAGTCACCAAGTCCGCTGCTACTGTCCCCAACGTTCAAATTGCTGAGGTTGGACGGAATCTTACCGTATTTCGCGTAGTTCTGCCCGAAGAACTCGCTCGGGTTCTTCGACAGGGTGTTTCCAGCGTTGCCAGCAAGATTGCCGAACAGGGATACCCACGGATTCGCCTGCCCGGCCGCCTGAGCGCGGAGCTGCGTGACGAAGTTGTCACCGTAACTCGCTTCACCGAGCGTATTGAGATTGCCGGCCTCAGTCTGCATCGCAAGGCCCTCGTTCTGGCGCATGCGCTGCTCGGCATCGATCTGGCCCATCTCCTGAGCGTAGTTGTTGCCGAACTGTTCAACCTGCTGTTGGCCGGTCGCGAGGTCAGACGCATAACGCGGGTTGGCTGCCGCCACAGAATTCGGTGGCAACGCAGACGTGGATGCCCCGAACGTCTGCGTGCCACCAGTGGTCGAGCCGCCTTGAGTGGAGCCCGCCGCGTTTGTCCGAAGTTGCTTCACATAGTCGCCCGTGGACTTCGCCGCGATCTGCGCGGGAGTGTCCGTAGCGATCTGCTGAGTCAGGTTCTTGATCTGGCTGTTCGCCTGACTCCGCAACTGTTGTTGCTGTTGAATGCCCTGCACTTCGTCGGCATTGGCCCGACTGTTGGCATTCGACTGGTTCACATACTGCGCCCCGGCGCTCGTCGCAGCGAGCAGCGCGGGGACCCAAAATTCTTCTGTACCCACGGTTACACCTTCTTCGGGCCGGGCGCGTTAGACGCCGCGTCTTTCTGCGTCGGAGCGAGCCCCTTCGCCTTATACATGGCGATCGAAGCCGCAATATCCTTGCCGGCCGCCGTGCCCGCAGCGCGGGACGCGTAGGCACCAGCTCCACCGGCCCGCGCTTCGAGGTTCATGCCGCTGGACTGGAATTGCTTCGGCTTCGGGAAAAAGTTCTTCGTGCCCATGTTAGCTTCCACCGTACAGGTTCGGTTGCTGTTGCTGTTGTGCCATCGCGTTCCGCGCCGCCTGCACATAACCCATGCCCTGCGCGCCGGATGGCCCTCCCGATGCCGTCGAGATAACTTGCCCGATGTTGGAACCATAATTGGTCCCACCGATCGGATTCGGCGTAGTCTGGCCTACTGCGGCCGAGATACGTTGCGCACCGCCGAACAGGCCACCCGGTCGCGAAGGCGTCCACTGTTGCCACTGCGCGTTGGCTCCAGGGCCGCCCGGAACATAACCTGCCTGTGACGCGGCGAGCGTCGGCGCGGCGCCCGTGTAGGCTCCGCCGTTCGCGGCCGACGTGCCGGCATTCTGGCTCTGCTCCAACTGCGCGTACTTCGTCGCGCCGGGGAGATGCAAAGCCTGTGCCAGCGGGTCTACGCTCGCGATCTTCGAGAAAAACGTGCCAGTGCCCATTAGAAGCCTCCACTGCCGTAGATGCTGCCGATGGGCGAGGTCTGCGCCTTACGGTTTGCCGCTGCGGTCTCTTCATTCTGCCAGATACCGGCCGTGCCCGCGAACAGGTTGCCGAGCGCGTTCGCATTGCCGTAATTCTGCGCCGCTCCGAGGGACGCGCTCTGCGCCGCGCCGATCTGCGAAGGAATCGTGCCAGTGAAGTTGCCTTGCTGTGCGAGCCCGATCAACTGGTTCTTGGCGTTCACATCACTTTGCTCCAGCGCCGCCGTACCGGCCTGCGACTGCTGGCTTGCCTGGAGCAACGCCTGCGAGTAATCCTTCTGGAGCTGAGTATTGGCATCGGCTGCCGCAGACCCACCAGTCAACCCTGACCGGGCCTCAGCAAACTTCAGGTTGCGCGCGTTCGTCGCTTCCTGAGTGTTTACTTGCCCGGTGTAGTAGTTGTTCAGGTTGGCGCCGTACTGCTGGTACTGCGCCTGCCGCTGAGGCGAGCTGTACGCCTGATTGATCTGCGCTACAGCGGACTGAATCTGCTGTTGCTGTTGCGCGTTCGCCGCGTTGGCAGCATTGGCAGCCGAATTGCCTGTTCCCATTTTAGTGCTTCACCCGAGCAAAACTGACCGCATCCGCGCCCGAGGCGCAGTACCCGTGGTGGAGCCCTTCTTTATTATACCCGAGTAGCTTATACCAATCGGCTAGCTCGGGGCGACTTTCGAGCCGGGCGGCCGGCACAACGCATTCCAGGCGGTGCGCCATCCCGCTCTGAAACATCGAGTCCATCGCGCGTTTGCACACGCGGGTCACTGTGAACCAGAACTCCTTCGTGAACGCGTCTTCCGTCGTGAGAAGAAAATCGCGCCAAACACCGGGTCGTGTTGGATTGAATCCGCCCACGACGATGGCTCGCGCCTTGCCGAGCAAGAAGTCCTGTTCGTCCTGTCCGACTTTGATGACCCACTTCGGCCCTGGAGAAATAAAGTTGCCCACAGCCGCGCTATCGATGTCATAAGGAACTCCCGTCATCGCTTCGAGATGCAAACGTTGGTCAGCCGCAAGGTTGGTTGCGATCTGGAGGTAGTCGATCATCAGCGGGTCGGTGAAAACCTTTATCATCCTGTGGCTCCTGCGCCGCCCTGGTCGTTGAGGTACAAGCTCGCGCCTTCCCACTCCCATGACGGACTATTTGGTGCGCCGACTCCGCCCTGATTGCTGTTCCACGACAGAATGAGGCTGTAGCTCGGCGCGTTGATGGGGAACGGGATCGGTTGTCCCGGTATTGTGTCGGAAATCGTGATGTTGTAAGGCGCCGTGACGTTCACCGAGGTGCTGAAGCCAGCATGATCGGAGAAGGTCGTCACATCGGCCTGCTGGTACGCGATCTGGATGCTGACATCACCGAAGCCCACAGTGTCCACACCGACGAGGAACTTGTTCATTCCCATCGTGCCCATGTCGAGGTAGGGCCACTGGATCATGGAGGTGAATGCAGTGTTGTTTCCGCCAGAGTCATCGACCAGCGTTTCATAATCGAACTGCCACACGAGATTGCCGCCCGTGCGCAGGTACAGGACACCCTCGTTGAGCGTCGCATCGGTGATGGTGTCAGGGAACGTGTAGCGGCTCCAAGACCGCTGACCGCTGCCGTTGATCGTGAGCACGAACACCAGGGACCCGAAGATCAGCCAGTATTGGCCACGACCTGGGTAATACAGCGAATTCTCGCTGCCAGCCGGCCAGTTGCCTGACACGAGCTGCGCCTTCACCAGCGGGTCGATCGGCTGACCAGCGTTTCCAACCTGCATGTTCGCCGTGGCTCCGACCATGCCGATGTTGCGGACGCCGACCTCAGTCAGAATCAACAGATCGTTGGCCACAGACTGCGCCGAGCGCGTGTAGATCGAGCCCACCGGCTCAGCGTCCAGCAGCGCCATGTTTTGCGGATCGGGGTCGATCTGCCACATCTGGTAGCCGCCAGCATTGAAGACCATCAAGTTAGAGCGATAGAGAGCAAGTACAGCCACAGGGTTATCCCCGTAGTTGTTAAGTCCAGTGGGGAGATAACCTGCATTGTTAGCACTCGTCCAATCCGTTGGGTCCACCGCAGCGGAGTAGTCGGTGATGTCGTTGTCTCCGTTGAAGACGTGACTCGATCCGATCGCAACAGCATTGCTCGGGTTGGGGGTCGGGACCTGACGATTGATCGCGATCCACGACATGGAGGTGTTATTGACAAAGGCGTCACTCGTGGTGAAGGTGCTCGGGTCATTGACCGTGTTGCCTATCACAGTCGGCCACGTCGGCTCAGTGCCGCCTGACTCCATGATCGGCACAGCCTGCCAAGTAATGATCGAGGTTCCGATCGCTTCCCATGTCACAGTGCCGTCCGTAACCTCGTTGCCGGCCACAGTTGGCCATGCCGGCTCAGTCGAGCCCGAGGTGCCAGCGGACGCCTGGACAGCTTCGTACAGGAAGTTTGATACAGCGGCCGGCGTTTCGAGGTTCCACGACACGAGGTCCGCGTAGCTCGGGTTCGGGCTGGTGCCAGAAGCTGACTTGATCTGCACGCGCACATGCGCGGCGTTCGCGGGTGCGGAGCCCGTCACGCTCACCGGCCGATAGCCGCCACCCTGCGCACCAGCGCTCGAAGTCGAACTGATGAAGGTGTCTGTGCTGTCGTACCAGTTCAGGATGAGATTCATCGTGGTATCGGCGCCCACGTTGTTCGGATCGAGGTACGCGGACGCCGTGACGCTCTGCCCCGGCTTCACAACACCGAAGTTGAACATCGTGGCCGTCTCAACACCCTCGCCCGGCCCGAGCGCGAATTGCAGAGCGAAGCTGCCCTGGTAAGGATCGGTGTTGCCGATTGTCACGTTAGAGTGGCTGAGAGTCCAGTTGCCGTCATTGCCATCCTCGAAGTCGCCATTCGGGATAGCGTTGATGAACGCGCCTTGGCCAGTGCTTGGCTGCACCACAGCGCCGGGCGCGTAGGTCGTGCCGGCAGCCCACACAGTGACCACGTTAGCCGCCGTGACAGACGGCGCCGTGGAAGTTGTGGTCGTACCGACCTGACCGGCGATTTCTGAGCTATCGCCGTAACGATCGGTGATGTTTGACCCGAGGGCTACAGACGATGTGACGGTGCCAGAGCTTTGCGGTTGCGTCGTACCGCTGTCGCTGCTGCTCGTGTCGAAATCGCCAAACTCTTGGATCGTGCCGCCACTGGTAGTTGGCCATACGGGCTCCGTGGAACCGGTATGCGGAGTGCTGCCCTCAACATTGACAGCGCGGTACGCATAGCCGGTGTACGTGGTCGGTTCAACCATAGTCCCCGATGTGATCGTTGTCTGCGGTTGCCACGTTGAGTTGGCCGGCATATCGCGCACCGCCTGATACGCAAGCCCGTTGGGACTCGCGAGAGGCGTGACGATGGCGCCGGTCTGATACACAGTGTTGGCCTCCCATGTCCCGTTGGACTGTAGCCAGTAGTGAAAAATCTCACCTGTGTTGAATTCCGCCACGACGTACAGGAAGCCGAGGAACGGCTTCGCGAACCAAATCTTGGTCAGCGTCGTCGCGGCCGAGGTGCTCGGCGGCAGCAACAGATTGTCCACATAACCGCTCGGCACCGAGATAAGCGATGTGGAGAACACGTTCAACTTCGTGTCGAAGGCCGCGAGCCCGACCGACGAGCTGGTGAGCGTGGCAGCGCGGATCGTCCCCTCGCGGGGGACGATCGTGCCGGCCGCAGTCACGTACGCGTTGGTCATGTCATAGACCATGTTCGCGCTCGCGCCGCCTTTCACCTTCAGGCGGTTAATGCCGCCTTTCAACACTGTTAGAGGATACGGTCGCATCTTAGCCGCCCTGGTTATCCGTGTACTGGATCAGCGTCGGGCGCACCGCAGGCGGAACAGCCACAGTGCCTGGGATGTAGTGAGCCGTGGTGTGCGTGCCGGCGACCAGCTCCTTGCGGTATGCGTTCGCCATCGACTCCACGTTGTTTGCATCCGGCTGGCCGTAGTGCGCCTTCGCCAGTGCGAGCGCGTGCAGATACACCAGCTCACTGTCGAGCGTGGTGATGTCTGAATCGTTCACGAATGACATCAGACCGAAGTTGCCGCGCAGCCAGAGCCAGTAAGTCTGGTCGGGAGCCGGATAGACCTCGATCGCCTGCCGGATCGTGTAGCGCGCCGGGCGCCACGGCTTCGTGATCATCGTGTAGAGCTGCGGCGGAATACCCTCGATCAACGGATACCACACGTTGCGGGTGTCCTGAATGCCGGCCCACTCGATCGGCTTCAGCGGGTCCATGTGGAAGCCACTCGTCGGGCTGTCATCGTTGTCCGACAGCGAATAGAACCGCTGACCCGGAATCAATTTCCAACGGAAGAACCGCCGCGTGTGCAGCGCCGGGTATCGACGGTACAGAAAGTTCTGCGCGCCGAGCAGTTTGTCATTTACCAGCGCGGTCATGCCGGGCGGCGGGTTCGCGGCCTGCGTGGCGAAGCCGAGCCCAAGCAGAATGCGCGTGCGCAGTTGAGCCAGTGTTTGGGTCGGGAAGCCAGTCAGATCGGCCGGCGCCGCGTTGTACGCGAGCGGGTCGAACGGATTCGGGAAGTCCCACGGCAGCGTCTCAGTCGTGTTGCGCGTGATCGCGACAGCCAGCACCCACTGCGCGGCTGTAGGACTCGCAGTGCCGCCAGTGGAAGTCACGTTGATTATGAACCCGGTAGCACTGGTGAGCGATACGGTAATCTCACCGCTCTCGTTGATCACCTCCTGCGGAGTTCCCTCGAAGCCGACTTGCGTGCTTTGCGGGTTTGAACCTGACGAACTGGTAGAATAGGTGATTACAGGCGAACTGCCATCACCCGCGCGTTGGAGGATCGTCCACGTCAGCGCAGCGGAGCCGGTGAGCTGCGTCAGATCGCCCACAAAGTTTATTTGGCCACCTGTCACGCCTTCCGCATTGCCGTACCAGTAGTAGCGGCCATCTGCGTTTGTCGGTGCTGGAACGTCGGTCGTCATATCACTATCCTACGCTGGCTCGTTTATCCCGAGATTCGGTGAGTATTCAGCCGGTGGCAGAATGCGCGGACCCTGCACACCCTGGAACGCGAATTGCAACCGGAGCACATGGTTCATGCCGAACTGGACTAGAGTACCAGGGGCGGCGCCAAGATTGTACTCTACGCCAAACCGGTCTCTCTGCTGCCGGGTGTAGAGCGTGCCAGAGCGCACGTACGTGAGAATCACATCGTTGTTCGAGTTCTCAATCGGGCGCGCATCATCCAGGGTCGCGAAGACTCGCGGCACCACACCACTAAGAGGTGTTGTGCGGTAGCCTGGGATTGTCGTATCAAACCAGTAGAAGCTCGCGGCGCCGAGTGCTGTGGAGTAAGCGATAAACACGTTCGCACTTTGATCAAACGCAATGGCCACCCATGCGGCATTAACTCCTGCTAGAAACGTAAACGCTGGAGTATTTGGGGCTGATAGTTGAATGTCCCCATTCGGAAGAACCGTAGCTGTCCACAGTTGGTATTGAACCCCCTGCGAGGCGTTGCTAAGCGCAATGCCACCGTAGTGCACGTCCTGCAATCCATAGATCGCAGAGAAGCGCACAGGCCCGTTCCGAGGCGGCAAGAACGCAGACGGAACAGGCGTTGTAGACAGCACGTTATTCGGCATCATGGCCCGCGTACCCAGGCGATTGTAAAGTCCAGGGTCAACACCTTCGTGTTATCCTTCGGAATGTTTGGGGAGAAGCCAATCTGAAAAGCTCCCCGCCCTGTGATGTAGAACCCGCCGCCGTTCGCGTTGCCGTATTGCAAGCTGACAGATTGGATTCCGCCAGACAGATTCCCATGATTTATATCGAAAGATGGCGCGGCTGAGCGCTGGTAGGAACCATTGGTGTAAGCGGCATTGTTCACAGACGAAGCGCCCGCAGTTGTGCCCGCTGGAGCGCCAGTGATGGCACCAATCGCACCGTTGTACGCCGTAACACCAGAGCCCGTGTTGCCGAAGATGTCGGGAAGCATCGTTGCAGATGGATGGCCAGCATCAAATGACCAATCCCCTGCCGTAGTCACGTTGCTTGCGCGAATCGTGTATGTGTAAGCCTGATCCATCGTGATGGAACCAGTCACATCCGTCAGAGGCGCATACTGGTTGAGTTGATACGTCACGTTGAGCGCTTCATTGCTCAGCACAGTAATAGTTGTCGGATTTCCCGAACCATCCAGAATAAGCGCTCGCGAGAAGAGAGCTGTCGGACTGGAGTTATACACACCGACTTCTGACAGATTGCCAGCCGCAGCGCCAACAGGGAACTGCCACGTCTCCACAGTGCTCCCGAAGTACGGCGAGGTGCTCTGGATAGAGGTACTTTCACTGAAGAAATTAGTCGTGGAGGCCACCAGTGTATTCAGGGCGGTGTCCGTGAAGGCCGGGGTAGAGTTTCCAGAACCCACTGCGACGCCACCACCAAATGGGAAAGCGCCGCTACCGATTCCGTCCAGGCCGGTGTTTGTGATCAAGTTAGGAAACCAGCCGGTGAGCGGTCGAATGCGTCCATCCGGTCGCACGGCTTCCAACTTATAAAATCCACCGAAGCCCATCGTCGGGCGCACCGGCATAATGAGTTCCTTGATCTTCGGAACCCAAATCAACGGACTCTTGCTCATGTCAGCGACCCTCCGGTCAGCGTCAGGCCGAGAGTAAAATTCTCAGGCGTCCAGTTCGTGTAGTTGATGTATCCGGCCGCAACGACCAGCGATCCACCAGTGAGGGACAATCCCTCCGTAAAATTCTCAGGCGGCCAATTGGAGTACACAACATAGCCCGTTGTGATGACCAACGACCCGCTCGTCAGCATAGGCTGCTGGAGACTAAAGTTCTCTGGCGGCCAGTTCGAGTAGATTATCAGCGCAAGGTGAATGTTGCCACCGGTGAGGGTCAGTCCGAGCGTAAAATCTTCCGTGTAGCTCACCAGATCAGGCTCGAAGAACCCACCAGTCAGAGTCAAACCCTCAGTAAAATTGTCGATCGATACAACAGGGTATGTCTGGCTCGTGAAGAAAAATACGGCATCTTCCCATGCGTACGGATCGGTGATATCGCCTTTCCCTGTGACAGAAGTCAGAGTGCCAAGGCCGATAGTCGGAGTAGTGCCATTCCAAGTTGCAATAAACCAGTTGCCCTCCGCACCGGCAGTGCCGTTGCGATAGTCGCCTTCGATGTCACCTTTGCCAGTAACGGAACTTATAGTTCCCAATCCGAGCGCGGAGCCGCCGTTATTCCATGTGTTGGGGTCTGGAATGACACCTTTGGGTGTCATCGTGACCAGAGTCCCGCCGCCAGAGCCGCCCGACGCAACGCTCAGCGTGGCGCTCGTGACGTTCCAGGCGATGAGTCCTGCGACTGTCGGGTCCTGCGACGCGAGGTCCGGGCTCCCGTACACATCTCCCACATCTCCCTTTCCTGTGGGAGATAAAATCGTGCCGAGCCCGAGCGTCGGCGCTTGCGGCTGCACTGCGAGGATTCCAACATAGATATCCGGGTCGCCGTGCGGCCCATCGGCATTGAGGCCACCTTTCGGGGGACTCGAAACAACAGTGCCTAGCCCGAGAGTAGCTGAGGTCTTGTTCCACGTAAGCGAGATGAGAGGCCGCGTAGTGACTGTGCCAACGGGGCTTGAAATCGTGTCGGCAATGCCGCCGACATCATCAATTCCGCCTTTCGCTGCCATTGGACCCTCATAAAATACGGGGCGGGTTGTAGCCCGCCCCGCAAACTATCGCTACCGCGATAGAGCCCCACTCAACCCATGAGAGGATCGCGTTGAAACTCCTTCTTCAGCTTTGCAACAGTCACCGGGGGGAGTGGCGTTGCAGATTCCTCGAACGCTTCGGCCATCACCCGTCGTAGGTGATTGACACCGGCCGAAGCCTGACCGTACACCGAAGAGACATACGGAATCCCGCTTTCCGGGTCTGATCCGTAGGTGCCGATGAGACGATGGAACTCGTCCTTTGCATCCGGGTACTCCGTGGAGTTGTCCACAAAAATTCCCGTCCGCTCGACATTGCCTTCCCCGAAGGTGAATTCGAGTATGGCAATCTCCCACGGGAGGACCGGACGGTTGTACGTCGTCCAGTCGTCCCGTTTGATCTTTACTCTCTCGTAGCGCATGAGTGGGTTTCTCCTGTGTTTGATGCGCTTAGTTTTGCAACAGAATCAGGCTTCCACCGGAAGCGTTGATCCAGTCGGCCTGCAACACGACCAGCGCCGCCGTACCCGAGTTGACGGTAGCGAGAGTCGAGTACACACCAGGGCCACCGGGCGGGTTCTTACCGCTCGGATAGACCTGACCGGGGCCAAGCTCGTTCACGTCCGACGCACCCTGGAGAGTGACGTTGGTCGCGCCGATGTTCATGGCCACCACAGTGGCGCCCGGCTTGAAGGGCCGCAGCGTACCGTCAACCTGCAACGACAGAAGGTGAATGACTACCTGACCTGACGCGCTGTTGGAAGTCGTGGTTGCAACCGCCGACCCACCCTTGGTGGCAGAGACGGCGAAAGTGTTGCCCGAAATGGGCGCCACGATGTAGTACAGGCCCGAGGCAGAGCCACCAGCGCCGCTGGAGCTGTAGCCTGCGGGAGCATACCCGTTGATGCCGCTCGCGATCGTGTTGCCACTGGTCGCGGTGAAGCCAACAATCTGGCCAGCCACCGGCGTGTACCCCGGAACGGTCACAACCGCCGTGGTCGAGCTGGTGATGGTCACATCGTTGAACGGGTCGCCAAACGGGACTACCGCCGAATCGTACGGCAGATAGACCGGAAGGGCAGAAACCAAAGTGAAAACCTGCATTTGAGTCTCCGAAAAAGTTGGTCAGGAAGGAACGGGGGCCGCGAGCACCCCCTAAGCCTTACTGGATCGAGCACACCCCGTGCGCGTTGCGCTTACCGGTCGTCAGGGCCGCCTTCGCCGTCAGGGCGAAGTAGTGCACGTAACGATCGTACACGCGGGGCGGAGTGCGGTTGATCATCCAGTGACCCTGGATCGGCCGCAGCTTCAGGAAGCGCTTGTTCAGGAAGTACGCGCGCTTCTCCCACGGAATCGTGGGCGAGTCGAGCTGGTCAAGGACCGTCATAACCGGGTCCCAAATCAACTCCACATTCTTGAAGTACAGCCCCGTGCGGATGCCTTCACCCACGCCAGTGTCGAGCTTCGTCGGCTCGGCATTGTCGCGCATGTAGACCGTACGGTTGATGGTCTGCTTCGCATCCTGACGGTACGCGTCAAGGAATAGTTCGCCAACCAGAATGTGGTCGGGAGCATATCCACCGTACCGAGTGCAGTTACGCCACAAGACCTCCATCTGTTGGGTCAGAT
>Ga0210395_10002353_pt1 | contig 14712 bp, 9 predicted proteins | sample IncBWH4OmetaG_FD_150861 | JGI IMG/M metagenome (GOLD analysis project Ga0210395, IMG submission 150861) | Forest soil microbial communities from Barre Woods Harvard Forest LTER site, Petersham, Massachusetts, United States - Inc-BW-H-4-O ... | reverse complement strand
GACTTTGCCTGCCGTGTTCGCTCCCCCGCCGCGTCAGCGCGAGCCCGGCCCCGGCCGGGCACGGTTCTCGTCGGTCAGGCACGACCTCGGCGAGGCGCTGGGCTGGATGCGGCAGCACCCGGCCATCAGGGACATCACCGTCATGGCCGGGGTGGTGGCCGCGATGGACGCCGTGTGGTTCGCGGTGTTCGTGCTCTACGTCATCAAGGTCCTGCACCAGCGGCCGGGTACCTACGGCCTGCTGCTCGCCGTCGGCGCAGTCGGCGGGATCCTGGCCGGCGGCGCCGGGGCGGCGCTGACCCGGCGGATCGGGCCGTGGCACTGCCTGCTGCTCGCCGGGCTCGTGGTGGCGGCCACCCAGGCGGGTCTCGGCCTGACCGGCAACGTGATCATCGCGGCGGCGCTCCTGATGCTCAGCAGCGCGGCGTTCGCCCTGTTCAGCATGACGGCGGTCACCATGCTGCAGCGTGAGGTGCCGGACGCGCTGCTCGGCAGGGTGAACAGCGTGTTCGGCACCGTGACGCAGGGCGCCGAAGCGCTCGGCGCGATCGCGGGCGGGATCCTCGCCGCCGCGGCCGGAATCCGGGCCCCGATGCTGGCCGGCGCGGTGCCGATTGCCGTGGTGACGGTCTTCACCGGCTGGCGGCACCGCGCCGCTAGTCAGCGGTCAGGTGACCGGCTGGCGGCCTAGGGCCGCCGCTGCGCAGCAGATCTGCCGGCGAAAACAGTGGCCGTAGGTGACTGAAGAACCATGGATCGTTCGGAAGAATCATCTTTCAGAACGGTCCGTGGTGCGTCAGTCCGGCCAGGCCGCTCAGCCGTCGATGCCGTACGCGCCGACCACCGTCCCGTTGACCGGTGCCGGCCCGTCGGTGCAGCGCTCGCCGATGGCCGATACGAACTCGCCGAACGCCGGCAGTGAAGCCAGCGGGTTGTTGTCGCCTTCGAGGACCGCTACGTGCATGAAGCTGACTCCGTCATCGAGCCGGATGGCAACATAGCGGAGCCCTTCGGGCATCCGCTCCGCGAGCTGGGCGAACACGGCCTTGATCAGCTTTTCGTTCTCGTCGGCGGATCCGGGACGGGTGGTGTAGCGGACGACGGTGGCATGGCTCATAGCGGATTCCCCTGTCAGCGGATCGATCGACGCGATGACCGAACTCGCCTCGTAGTACCGCATCGGCGCCGCTCCATCATCGGTAACAATCTAGTTACCGTAACACGTACGTTACCGGGCGGCGGCTACTTAGTAAGGATGGCCAGCCGCTTTGCCGCCTGCTGGGCGGCTTCGGGATGACCGGAATCGATGGCCATCTGGTAGCTGGCCCGCGCGGGGTCCAGGTTCACGTAGCTGCTGAGCAGGTTCCCCAGGTAGACCATCGCCCAGGGGGCCACGTCGGGGTGCCCGGAATCGATGGCCAGCTGGTAGGCGCCGCATGCCTGCCGGAACCGGGCCTGCCGCTTGTACAGGTGCCCGAGGTTGCGTGCCGCGACGGGCGAGTGCTCGGGATGACCGAAGTTGGCCGCCTGCCGGTAGGCCTCCTTGGCGCCCTCGATGTCGCCGTGCTGGCCGAGGATCAGGCCCAGGCGGTACCCGGCCGCCGGGGCGTACTCGGGGTCTTTGGAAGCCATCGCCTGCTCAAACGCCGACCGTGCTCCTTCGACGTCGCCCTGCTCGGCCAGGCTGGTACCGAGGCTGAAGGCTGCCGCCGGGTCATGCACGAACAGGGCGGCCTCAGACGGGGCGCCCCGCGCCCGCCAGAACGCCTTCAACTCAGCTCCCCGGTCACGCTTCCGGTGTATCACACGCGCTCGGCGATGGTCAGGTCTGCCTGACCGCCGCCCTCGCCCTAGCCGGGCACGTCAGCCGGGTTCGGCCTTCACTCGGACTCCTCGGCGGGCGTACTCGACGGCCAGTGAGCGGGCGACCAGTCACCCTCCGGGTCCGTGGTCTGCCCCACTTCGATCAGATGACCGTCGGGATCGCGGATGTAACAACGCTTCTCGTACGGGTGCTGTTTCGGCGGCGTCAGGAATTCAGCGCCCCGGGCGCTCCATTCGGCGTACACGGCATCGATGTCTTTAACCCGGATATTGAGGAAGCTGCTGACCCGGTCGGGATCACGCGGCGTCTCCAGGATGACCGTAGGCTTGTCGTCGGTCGGGCCGCCGCCGGTATTGATGACGATCCAGCTGTTGGCTAGCGCCACATTGACCGGGTCGCCGGGAAAGGCCACCCGGCCGCCGAGTACTTCGGTGTAGAAGCGCCGAGAGCGCTCGACATCGTCTGAGACGATGAAGTGGGTCAGCACCATTCCCTCGGGGGGCGATGGGAGCTCGGCCATCCGGGTACCTCCACTGGTTAGGTCTCACGCCCCGCTTGGCGGCGGGGCCCGCAGCCGACGTTACTACGGGTTAAGGCGGTCAGAGTTCGATGCGCGAGCCCATGTTGACGGTCCGCTCACGGGGCAGCCCGAACGATTCGGCGGCGTCAGCGGTGATCCGTGAGGTCGCGATGAACAAGCGCTTGCGCCAGCGGCTCAGGCCTGGTGCGTGTCCCTGGACTAGCTCGATGCGCGAGACGAAGTACGACAGCCTGCCATCGGGAGAAGAGCCGTCAACGCCGGCGTCGTGCATCAGCGGCAGGAGGCTCGGGATGTTCGTCTGGTCCAGGTAGCCGAAGCAGGCGTTGACGTGAATGATCCCGTCCCCCCTGAACCCAAGGTCGTCGATTTGCAGCCGCTCCGCCTCGGGGACGTGCGGTACGGGCTTCGTCTCGATCGAGAGGATGATGACCTGCTGGTGGAGGATCTCGTTGTGTTCGACGTTGGCGCGCAGCGCCAGCGGCGCGGTGGTCTTGCCGCGGTTGAGGAAGATGCCGGTGCCCGGCACCCGGGGCAGCGGGGGCTTCATGTCGCGCAGCTGCGCGACGAAGTCACTCAGGCGCCCCTCCTCGCGGTCCCGCTTCTGCGTGACGAGCTGGCGGCCCCGCTGCCAGGTGGTGAAGATGGTGAACGCGGTGAAGCCGATCAGCAGCGGAAGCCACGCCCCGTGGGTCAGCTTGGTCAGGTTGGCGGCGAAGAAGAGCAGATCGATCACGAGCAGGATGCCACCGCCCGACAGCACGGTCCAGAGTGGCCATCGCCACTGGTGACGGGCGTAGTAGAAGAACAGCAAGGTGGTGAGCGTGATCGTGCCGGTCACGGCGGTGCCGTAGGCGTAGGCCAGCGCGGCCGAGGTCCTGAACGCCAGCACCAGGGTGAGGACGCCCGCCAGCAGGAGCCAGTTCATCCACGGGACGTAGATCTGGCCCATCATCTCCTCTGAGGTGTACAGGATGCGCAGTCGCGGCAGGTAACCGAGCTGCCCGGCCTGGTGCGCCACGGAGAAGGCGCCACTGATCACCGCCTGCGAGGCGATCACGGTCGCGACGGTGGCCAGGAACACCAGCGGGAGCCGGGCCCACCCCGGCGCGGCCAGGAAGAACGGGTTGCTGATGCTGGACGGGTGACCCAGGATCAGGGCACCTTGCCCCAGGTAGTTCAGGATGCAGGCGGGGAACACGACCAGGAGCCAGGCGCGCCTGACCGGCCTGCGGCCGAAATGCCCCATGTCCGCGTAGAGCGCCTCGGCGCCGGTGACGGCCAGGACGACGGCGGTCAGGGAGAAGAACGCGGTGCCGAAGTGGCCGAACAGGAAGCTGAGAGCATAGGTAGGCGACACCGCCTCCAGGATCACCGGATGGGAGACGATGCCCTTGATGCCCATCACGCCGAGGACGGTGAACCACAACGCCATGATCGGGCCGAACGCCCGTCCCACGGCACCGGTGCCCAGCCGCTGAGCCATGAACAGGGCGACGAGGATCACCACCGTGATCGGGATGACGATGCCTGACACCGACGGCGCGGCGATCTCGACGCCCTCGACCGCGGAAAGTACGGAGATGGCGGGCGTGATCATGCTGTCGCCCAGGAACAGCGAGGCCCCGAAGATCCCCAGGGCGGCCAGTATCGCCTTCGCCCGGCGTCCGCCGGGCAGGGCCCGGCCGCGGATCAGGGCGATGAGCGCCATGATCCCGCCCTCGCCGTCGTTGTCGGCCCGCATGATGAGCACGACGTACGTGAGGGTGACGATGATCGTCACCGACCAGAAAATCAGCGAGACGGCCCCGAATACGCTCTCGCGCGACACCTTGACCGGATGCGGGTCGCTCGGGTCGAAGAGCGTCTGCACCGTGTACAGCGGGCTCGTCCCGATGTCCCCGAAGACCACTCCCAGAGCGCCGAGTGCGAGAGCACCCTGCGCGGCACCTCGTCGGCTCACGCTCAAGTATCTGCCCCATGCCTACGAGTTCCATACGCGACCCTGACGAACCGTCCAGGAGAACACCGTCCAGCAACGACTCCCCTCGGTGCGAATCGGAGAGACGTTGCTGCTTCCGCAGCCGCGACAGCGGAAATTCGGTAGTCAGCGGCTCAGCGAGCAGCCACCAGCCCAGCCCGCAGCGCGTCCGTCAGCAAGGCGGCGAGCGCCTCGAGCTGCATGTCGGCCGGCGAGGAGACCTCCTCGTCCGACCCGTCAAGCGCCCGGGCGGCAAGTCCTGCCTTGCTGCCGATCAGCTCGGCGATCCGGGCGTCGATGGTCTGCGCGGCGATGATGCGCCACGCGGTGACCGGTTCGGTCTGCCCGATGCGGTGGCTGCGGTCGATGGCCTGGGTCTGCTCGGCGTCGGTCCAGGACAGCTCGGCCAGCACGATGTTCGAGGCGACCTGCAGATTCAGGCCCACGCCGGCCGCGGTCAGCGAGCACACCGCGACCGCGACGTCCGGGTCGTTCACGAAGGCGTCGATGTTCGCCTGCCGCGCCCTGGGCGTCTGGTCACCGCGGATCGACGAGAAGCGCACCCCTTGCCGGGCGAAGGTTTCTTCGGCGGCGTCCATCACGTCGATGTGCTTGGCGAAGAAGACGACCTTGCCGGCGCTGCGGGCCAGCTGCGCCGCGTAGTCCGCGGCCAGTTCGGCCTTCGCCTGGCCGATGCGCCGCATCATGGTGAACACGTTCTCGCCGGACTCCGCGTTCGTCGCGTCCTTCAGCTCCCACCGGGCCACCTGGCGGACCAGGTCGTGGTCGATGCCCTCGGCGCCGGCCTCGGAAGACCGGTTCGCGAGCGCGGTGTCGTACCGCGCCACCATCCGGTCGGCGAGGTCCCGCTCGGCCGCCCGGATCGACCGGCCGGCCCGCCCGTCCAGCTCGACGGGGAGGTCGGCGATGCGGCGGGCAGGAATGTCGGCGGCCACGTCGAGCTTGCGGCGGCGCACGATGCCGAGGTCGATCACGCACTGGCGCGCCGCGGCGTAGAAGCCCCGGTCGGCGGGCGTCAGGCCGGTGTCCTCCAGCGCGTCCGCCAGCTCGTCCAGGGGCTTGCTGTCGTCGATCCAGCCGAGGAACTGCCAGATGGCACGGAAATCGTCGATGTCGTTGATCAGCGGGGTGCCGGTCAGCGCCATCAGCAGCGGCCGCGCCGTACGGGACCGGATGCGGTCGGAGAGCGCGAGCACGTGCTGCGAACGCTGCGAGGTCTTGTTCTTGATGAAGTGAGCCTCGTCCACGACCATGCCGCGGAAGCCGAAGTCGCCGAGCCAGCCCAGGTGGCGGTCGAGCACCTCGTAGTTGAGCACGACGATGTCGGCGAAGCCGTCGACAGCCTCGCCGTCGCCCTGCACCACGGTGGCCCGGCGGCGGGGCGTCCAGCGGGCCGCCTCACGGGCCCAGTTGGTCTTGACGACGTTCGGCACGACGACCAGCAGCGGGTAGGCGTTCGCCGCTTCCGCGGCGAGCAGCGCCTCGGCCGTCTTGCCCAGACCCGGCTCATCGGCGAGCAGGAAGGTCCGGTGACCGGCGGCGGCCGCGGCGACCACCTCCCCCTGGTGCGGCATCAGGTCCAGGCCCGCCGGGGTGAACCGGGCCGTCGGCGCCGGGAGCTCCATGCACGCGGGGGCGCCCCCGCCGGCCCGCTCGAAGGAACTCAGCAGCGGGTTGAGCAGTTCCCAGCCGGCCAGGCGGCGCGGACGGGAGGTGCGCTGCGGAACGGCGGAGAAGTCGGGGGAGAGGAAGGGGTTCGCCAGCTGCCGGGAGATCACCGACGGCGGCGCGACCTGCCGCCCTGTGTTGGCGGACACTGGGCTGAGGGGAGTGGTCGCGGTCTCCGCGGGCGCGATCTCTTCGGGCGCCGGCTCGAGGCCGAGGTCCCGCACCATCTCCCGCTTGAGCGACCGGGCCGCGTCGGAGACGCCGGAGTCCTCGGCGAGCAGCGCTAGTAGCCCAGCGTCCCGGACGGCGGTCGTCGCGAGGATGGTCGCGATGCCGTCCAGGCGCTTGAGCTCCTCGGCCCGGCGCCTGTCGGTTGCATCTGCCGCCCGCACGCGAGCGCGCTCGTCCCGCAGCAGCAGGGCGACGGCCTGGAACTTCGTACGCACGGCAGGCGTCACGCGGCCGCGCTTGGCAGCCTCCTCCACCTCACGGGCGGTTCGGGCGAGCACCGAGACGACGTCGTCGCGGTGCTGGACGCGCCGCTGTTTCCGCGGGGCGGTACGGCGAGCGCCCGTCTGGCGCTGGCCTGGTCGAGCCACAGACTTCTCCTCTGGAACGCCGGGCACGGTGGCCACGGCAGCAAGCCGCGTAGTCCCGCGGCCGGGACGAGGAACGTCCCGAGCACAGGGCCTGGTGCTCCGAGCGCCGAGCCGACGTGCGGATCTCTAAGGATCAACGCACCGGACCTCGGCAGGCCTCACGGACCCGGAGCCGCCGGCGGGTGAGCTGGTGGCCACGGCACCGGGATGTCGTCGTCAGACGACCGGTTCGGTTCCCGGGTGCCTCGCTCATATTAACGCGTGCGAGGGCGCATAATTCCCTCCGTGGTCCCGGATCAGGCGGCGAGTCGCGCGTCGACCGCTTGGCGGGCGCGGTCGATGATCGTGTTGTCGTCGTGCAGGACGGCTGCGATGTTCGATCACGCGAGGATCGCGCCGGGCTCGCCGCCAGGTCCTGGTCGGGATGATCCATCCGGCCTGCACCAACGAGAGCGCGGCCGGGCGCGCCATATACCGACGCTCCGGCCAGATCCGCACGGTCTACGCTAAGGGCCATGCGGCCCAGCGAGCCAGGCCGGATGCTGGACCGGGAGTCCGAGCTCGAGGTCATCAGGACGGCGATCAGCACGGCATCGACCGGGTCGGGATCGGCGCTGATCGTGGAGGGCGTCGCCGGGATCGGCAAGACCCGGCTGCTGGCCCAGGGCTGTGCGCTCGGCGCGCGGGCCGGCCTGAGGATCCTGCGGGCCAGCTGCGGCGAGTTCGAGGCGGCCTACCCGTGGGGGATGGTACGGCAGGTCTTCGACTGCATCGTGCGCGACGACTCGGCCGTCGGACCCCGGCGCTTCCTGCGCGACGCCGGGCGGCTCGCTCTCCCGGCACTCGGCCTGGGCGTTGCGGCGGGCGGCGGGAAGGACGACGAGTTCGCCCTCCTGCACGGCCTGTACTGGCTGACCGCCGATATGACGCGGGAATCCGCGCTGCTGATAGCGGTGGATGATCTGCACTGGTCGGACCGGCCGAGCCTGAGGTTCGCGGCCCACCTGATACGCCGTCTCGAAGGCCTGCCGGTGCTGCTGATGATGTCAGCACGCCCCCCGCGCCCGACGGGCCAGCGCGAGCATGGCGACCCCGATCATGTGCTGGCCAGCATCCGCGCCCAGGGCCTGACCACGGTGATCAGCCCGGGCCCGCTGAGCGGGCCGGCGTGCGCCAGCCTGCTCCGGGGCGCCCTGGGCGGCCAGCCTGCGCCTGCATTCGCCGAAGCGTGCCAGCAGATGACGGGAGGCAACCCGTTCCTGCTGCAGGCCCTCGCGGACAGCCTGGTCGCAGAACGCGTGGCCGGAACGGCGGCCGACGCGGGCCATGTGCGCCGGATGACCCCGGCCGCCATATCGCGCCGGGTCCTGCTCCAGCTTGGGCAGCTGCCGCCAGGGGCCCTGGCCATCGCCAGGGCCATCACCATCCTCGGGGCCGGCGCCACGACCGCCCGCGCCTGCGGGCTCGCCGAGCTGGGAGTCCCCGAAGGCGCACGCGTGATCGAGACGCTGATGTCCGACCGGCTGGTCGAAGGGGAGCAGACGCTGGCCTTCGTCCATCCGCTGGTGCGCTCGGCGGTCTACCATGACATGGCGCCGCCGGTCCGTCAGGGTCTTCACCTCGGCGCCGCCCGCATGCTGGCCGCCGAGGGCTGTCCGCCCCAGGACGTGGCGGTTCACCTGCTGGAATGTGGCCATGCCACCGATCCGTGGGCGGTGAGCATGCTGCGCCGGGCCGCCGGCCAAGCGCGTGAACAGGCAGCACCCGACCTGGCCCTGCGATGCCTGGAGCGGGCGCTAGCCCAGACCCGCGACCCGGAGGTCAGAAACGAGGTACTGGCCGAGCTGGGCAGCATGGAGGTCGGGGAGGCACCGGAGCGCGCGGTGGAACACCTCACCGGCGTGTTGTCCTCCGTCACCGGCCCGGCCCGCCGCGCCGCCGTGGCGCTCCCGCTCGGGCAGGCCCTCGCGGTATGCGGCCGTTTCGCCGAATCTGTGGAGGTGCTGGCCGGGGCGGTCGCCGAACTCGGGGACGGCGATTCCGGGCTGCGGGCGCGGTTGCAGGCGGTCCTGCTGGACACGGCACGATGGGACCTGGCGAGCACCGCCCGGGCCGATGCACTGCTCGCCGAGCTTGACCAGCAGGAACAGGACGGAGGCGAGCTGGCCCCGGCCTTGCAGGCCATCCTGGCCACGTACCAGGCGTCGGTCCTGTGCGACCGGCGGCGCGCACTCAGCCACGCCCGTCGGGTGCTGCCCGCTGCCACCCGGCTGTTCGACCTCAGCGCGCCCATCGTGCCGGAGACGATCTCCGTCCTGCTGTTCTGCGATCAGCTTGACGAGGCACGCCAGGCCGTCCAGGAATGGCTGCGGCTCACCCAAAGCCGCGGGCTGCCGATCGCCTCGTCGGTCGCCGCATCGTTCGCGTCATTCGTCGCCCTGCACGCGGGAGCCGTCAGCGAGTCGGCCGCCTGGGCCAGGCAGGCACTGGATGCGAGCGGCAGCTTGTGGGTCTCTCCTATCGCCGTGGCCGTACTGGTGCAGGCCCTGATCGAGCGGGGAGACAGTGCCGCCGCCCACCAGGAACTGGCCGCCCACGGGCTGGCCGGCGACCTCGGACGCACCTGGCCTGCCAACCGGGTCCGGTACGCGCGCGCATGCCTGTACGCCGCCGACGGAGACCACCGCCGGGCCGCGGACGATCTGCTCACCGCGGGCGATCTCGCGGAGCGCTGGCGGATGCGTAATCCGGCCCTGATGAGCTGGCGGTCGGCTGCCGCGCTGTCCCTGGCCGCGCTGGGCCAGCGCACCGACGCCCGCGAGTTGTGTGCCGAAGAACTCAGGCTGGCCCGGCACTGGGGCCCGGGCCGGGCACTGGGAATCGCGTTGCGGGCAGCGGGAATTACGGCCGGCGGCCAGCGCGGGATCGAGCTGCTGTCCGAGGCGGCCGACGTGCTTGGCCGGAGCCCGGCCCGGCTGGAGCACGCCAGGGCCCTGGCCGATCTCGGTTCCGCGCTGCGCCGCTCCGGGGCCCGGACCGAGGCCCGGGAACCACTGCGTCAGGCCCTGGACCTGGCCCACGCCAACGGCGGCCTGGCCCTGGCCGAGCGGGCCCGCAGCGAACTCATCATCGCCGGCGGCCGGCCGCGGCGGCACGCGATCCGAGGACGTGACGCCCTGACCCCAAGCGAGCTGCGGGTCGCCCAGATGGCCGCCGAAGGCCGGACAAACCGGCAGATCGCCCAGGCCCTCTTCGTTACCCAGCGGACCGTAGAGACCCACCTGACCAGCGCCTACGGCAAACTCGGGATCAGGTCCCGGCCCGAGTTGACTGCCGCGCTGGCCACCGGCGGCCGGGCCGCATCCGTCAGCTAGTCACGTCCCCTTCGCTCTGGTGGCCGTCGCCAAGCGGCGATGTCAGCCGCTGCAGGATCGCGAACATCTCCGACCAGCCGCTGAATTCGTGGCCAGCGCCGTCGCGGCCCCAGACCAGGCCGCTTATCGGCTCCCCGCGGCAGGTGATCACCTCGAGGCGCAGGACGATCCGGCCGGTGCTATCCATGCACCGGATCTTCGCTACACCGTGCCTCTGCCCGCATCACGGCGCATACCACAGCCTTTTGATCGTCGCCTCAGGCGTCTTGACCCGTGCGCCCGGCGGTTTGACCGGTGCCCTCGGCAGCGCTCCGCCGTAACACCAGGCAAATGACTGTGGTGCCCACCGTGACGTGCTCACGCGGCCCGGTCGCGGATGATCGGCACAGACCGCAGGCCTTCGGCCGGCTCGCCTCAGAGCACGAGCTGCGCGGGCCGGACCGCTGCTCGGCGGAGAAGGCGCTGGATTACCCAGAAAGGCTGGCCCGCTATGTCTCCCGGAACACCCTGGTCGTTGCGCACGTCGCGACGCAAGATTTTCAGACGGTCCCTCGTGGCCATCACGGCAGCCGTGACCGGTGCGCTGCTGTGCTCGCCGGTCGCCGCGCAGGCTTCCGGCCCGCCCGCGCTGAACTGCTCGGCTGTATCTCTCCCGGTGGCCATCGCCGATCCAGGGCCGGCCGACCAGACCATGTGGGGCCAGCTGTGCTACCGGGGTCAGAATGAGCCAGGCACCGTGCAGGTCCTCATCCCTGGCGCCACCTACAACCATCTGTACTGGGACTTCCCATACGGGAACGGCTACTACTCCTACGTCGGCGCCGCCACGGCCCTCGGGTACGCGACATTTGACGTCGACCCCATCGGGCAGGGCAACAGTTCGCACCCCGAGAGCACCGAGGTCACCGTGACCGCGGAGGCCGTGGCCCTGCACGACGCGGTGACGGCGCTGCGCTCCGGCGCGGTGGGCGGCCACGCCTTCACCCACGTGATGCTGGTCGGTCACTCGTTCGGTTCTGTCGAGGCCTGGCTCGAGGCCGCCGACTATCACGACGTCGACGCCGTGCTGGTCACAGGCGCGCTGCACGCCGTCAGCCCGGACATCTCCGCACTGGAAGCAGACCTGTACCCCGCGGTGCTCGATCCCAAGTTCACCGGCTCCGGCCTGGACGACGGCTACCTGACCACAGAGCCCGGCACACGTGGATCGCTGTTCTACAGCCCGCCCACCACGGACCCGAACGTCGTGGCGGCCGACGAAGCGAACAAGGACACCGTGACCGCTCCGCTGCTGGCCGGAGGCGCTTCGCTCCTCGCCCTGCCCGCGGCCGAGCAGCCCACCGACCACATTTCCGTGCCGGTCCTGGTGGTAGTCGGCCAGGACGACAACCTGTTCTGCACTGGCGTAACCGTCTACAACTGCGCCAGCGCGGCGTCGGTCCAGCGCTTTGAGTCCCAGTATTACCCCGCGGCCGCGCACCTGAGGGTGGTGGTAATCCCGGACACCGGGCACGCCCTCGCCCTCGCCACCACCGCCCCGGCCACCGATGCCGTCATGATCGGCTGGTCACTCTCGGTCCTCGCCCCGTGAGGTCTCGCCCCGTGCGCTCAGCGCGTAGTACCTGCCCCCGGCCAGGTTTCAGGCACCGGAGGGAGCCGGTTCCACGTCCTTTGCTTGGGTCATGTCCGGCCGGAACCCGAACACGGTGACCAGTCTCGGGTCGCCGAAGGAGGAGATCCGGCGGATTCCTGCGCCGGTAACGGTGAGCACGCAGATTCCGTACGACTGGTAGTTGCCGTGCTGGTCACGGGTGTAGACCGCTGCGGCAGGCTGCCCGTTGGCGCTGGTGGCCAGCATGCGCCAGTCACCAGGTGATCCCAGGAGGCGGTTGCGCAGGAATGGCACGCAGGTCTTGCGGCCGGCGAACCAGGTACGCAGCGGCGTCGCCTCTAGCGTGGCGTCCGCTAGCAGCAGCCGCTCCAGTGCGGCGGCGTCGGCATTCTCGAACGCCGCTATGTACTGATTGAGGAGCGCGCGGGCTTGCGGCGCGGTCGGCTCGGTGATCTCGTCCGCAGCCGGCGTATGTTCCTCCAGCCGAGCACGGGCGCGCTGCAGCGCACTCTTGACCGACACCGTCGTGGTGCCGAGCATGACCGCGACCTCGGTAGCGGGAAACGCCAGCACATCGCGCAGGATCAGTACCGCCCGCTGCCTCGGCGGAAGATACTGCAGGCTAGCGATGAGCGCCAGCCGCAGTCCCTCGCGCGCCGCGACGATGGCCGCGGGATCAGCCGTGTCCGGGGTCACCATCGCATCCGGCACCGGCTCCAGCCAGGTCACCTCAGTCCCGGCCTCTTCCAGGTACGCTCCGGGGTCCGGTTCGGGGTCGTACAGGCCGGATGGCAGCATTCGCCGGCTCTTCCTGGCCAGCTCGGTCAGGCACCTATTGGTGGCGATCTGGTACAGCCAGGTGCGTACCGAGGACCGGCCCTCGAACCGGCCGTAGGACCGCCAGGCCCGTAGGTATGTCTCCTGGACCAGGTCCTCTGCATCCTGGATCGAGCCAAGCATGCGGTAGCAGTGCGCGAGCAGCTCACGCCGGAATGGCTCGGTGTCCTGGACGAATCCGGTGCTGTCGGGCACGGCTCACACCGCCCGGCCGAGGAAGGCGGCGAGCTGGCCGACCGCTGGGCATTCCATCAGTTACGATCCCTCCCGCACGCTCCGCCTTACCATACAGACCTGGCGTGAGCGGAAAGGAATCGCTCCGGACCGGGCCCCGCCGGACCGGAAATGACGGTGCTCGCCGATATGGTCCCGCCATGTCGCACACCGCCATCTTCGGCATCAATCTGGCCAGCCTGCGGGAAGCCGTCGACGCGAGCACGTACGCGCGGGGGGCCGAATACGCGCGCCAGCGGAATGTCCTGTACGCCGCGTGGGATCCGGATGGTGACGAGCTTCGCGGGGTGGTGCGCGGCCACGAGAACAAGGTCTACAACGCGGCCGCGTTCTTCTCGCTGACCCGGCGGCTGCCCGCCGAGTTCGAGCTGGGCGAGTGCAGTTGCCCGGTCGAGTTCAACTGCAAGCACGTGGTCGCGCTGGTCCTGTCGGCCCTGGTTCCCGACCCTCCGGGGCCGGCCAGGCAGACGGGCCCGCAGCCCGCCGCGTGGGAGAAGTCGCTGGACTCGGTGCTGAGCCCGGGCGGATCCGTCATCTCCGGCACGACGCCGCTGGCGATCGAGCTCGCGCTGGCCGGGCGCCAGGGACAGGCTCGCGCGGGACAGACGGCGGGACACGCGCCGCTGAGGCTGATCGCGCGGCTGGTGCGGCCCGGCAAGAACGGCGGCTGGGCCGGCGGCGAGCTGAGCTGGGGCAGGCTGGACATGCTGCGCTACTCCGGCGATCACCGCGAGGAGCAGGTGCGGCTGCTGCGGGAACTGTATGTGCTGTACCAGGCGCGCGCGGGCCGTAACGGCTACTACGGCTACCCCTACGGTGATGACCGATCGATCGAGCTCTCCGCGGTCGGCTCACGGCAGCTCTGGCCGCTGCTCGACGAGGCCGCGGCGGCCGGCCTGCGGCTGGTGTACCCGGGCAAGCGCGGTGCTCTGCCCGGATACGGCGATGCCGAGTTCTGCCTGGACGTGACCCGCGGCGCGGCCGGCGGCCTGCACATGGTCCCGGTAATCCGCGCCGACGGCGGGGAACCCGCCGTGCCGGTCGCGTTCATCGGGGCCGAGGGGCACGGCGCGGTATGCGTGGACCCCGCCGAGGCAGCCGGCCGCGAGCCCGGCAGCTGGCCGTTCCGGCTGGCCCGGCTCGTCCGGCCGGTGCCGCCGCCGCTGCAGCAGATGGCTCTGGGCGGCGAGTCGCTGCAGGTGCCCGCGGCTGAGGAGATCCGGTTCCGGGACCGGTATTACCTGCGGCTGCGGCACGCCGCGGCCGTGATCTCCTCGGACGGGTCGTTCACCCCGCCCGAGATCTCCGGGCCCGACCTGGTGCTGCGGGCCAGCTACTACGGCGGTCACGAGCTCGAGGTGAGCTGGGAATGGGCGTACCGGGTCGGCGACTCGCCGCTGCGCGCGCCGCTGGCAGCGCAGGGACCGGACGACGGGTACCGGGACCTGGCCGCCGAGCGAGCGCTGCTGGCTCGCCTCGACCTGCCGCTGGACCACTACGGCCTGCTCGGGCCGGGCGACGGCCTGCCCGGCGCGGCACCGCGCGCGCTGGCCCCGCGCACCCGCCTGACCGGCATCGACACGATGCGGTTCACCACCGAGCTGCTGCCGCTGCTGGCTGATCAGCCCGGGCTGATCCTCGAGGTCAGCGGCGAGCCCGCGGACTACCGGGAGGCCGGGGATTCGCTGCAGATCACGGTGTCCGCCGGTGATCTTCCCGGCGAGACCGACTGGTTCGACCTGGGCGTGACCATCACCGTGGAGGGGCACCCGGTTCCGTTCCTCGATGTGTTCCTGGCGCTCAGCCGCGGCGAGCCGCATCTCCTGCTGCCCGACGGGGCCTATTTCTCCCTGGACAAGCCCGAGCTGCGGGCGCTCGCCCGGCTGATCGAGGAGGCCCGGGCGCTGCAGGACGCGCCGGCCGGCCAGCTGCGGATCAGCCGGTACCAGGCCGGGTTCTGGGACGAGCTGGCCGCGCTGGGAGTGATCGGGCATCAGGCGGCGGCGTGGCGCGACCAGGTCCA
>Ga0210395_10002352_pt1 | contig 14720 bp, 12 predicted proteins | sample IncBWH4OmetaG_FD_150861 | JGI IMG/M metagenome (GOLD analysis project Ga0210395, IMG submission 150861) | Forest soil microbial communities from Barre Woods Harvard Forest LTER site, Petersham, Massachusetts, United States - Inc-BW-H-4-O ... | reverse complement strand
CGCGGTGCTAGAAGATCGCGTCCCCGAATTCCATGACGGAGCGGGCGGCCTCGGTGACCGAGCCGGACAGGCTCGGGTAGACCGAGAACGTGTGAGCGATCTGCTCGACCGTCAGGTTCTGCTCGATCGCGATCGACAACGACAGGATCAGCTCGCTCGCGCGCGGCGCGACGATCACGCCGCCGAGGACCAGGCCGGTACCCGGACGTGCGAAGACCTTGACGAAGCCGTCGCGGAAGCCGCCCATCTTCGCCCGCGGGTTGGTGGCCAGCGGCAGCTTCACCATACGAGCGTCTACTTCGCCCCGGTCGACCGCGGCCTGCGAAACGCCGACCGAGGCGATCTCCGGGTCGGTGAAGATGGTGGCCGCCACATGCCTGAGCCGGATCGGCTGTACCGCCTCGCCGAGCGCGTGCCACATCGCGATCCGGCCCTGCATCGCGGCGACCGAGGCGAGCATCAGCACGCCGGTGCAGTCGCCCGCCGCGTAGACGCCCTGGGCGGAGGTGCGGGACACCCGGTCCACCTCGATGAAGCCGCGGCTGTCGGTGTTGACGCCGGCCGTCTCGAGCCCGATCCCGTTCGTGGACGGCACCATGCCGACGGTGAGCAGGCAGTGCGTACCCGACACCTGCCGGCCGTCGGCGAGGGCGACCACCACGGTGTCGCCCTTGCGGTGCACCGCGTCGGCGCGGGACTTGCTGAGCACGTTCATGCCGCGCCGCCGGAACACGCCCTCGATCACCACGGCCGCGTCCTTGTCCTCGTGCGGCAGCACCCGCTCCCGGGAGGACACCAGCGTCACCTGTGAGCCGAGCGCCTGGAAGGCGCTGGCGAACTCGGCGCCGGTAACCCCGGAGCCGACCACGATCAGCTCCTCGGGAAGCTCCGGCAGGTCATAGACCTGGCGGCAGGTGAGGATGCGCTCGCCGTCGTCCGGCCCGTCCGGCAGCGACCGCGGCGACGCGCCGGTGGCGATCAGCACCGCGTCCGCGTGCAAGGTGGTCCCCGCGGCCTCGATGGTGCGCGGCCCGGTCAGCCGTCCCCTGGCTTCGATGATCCGCACGCCCTCGCGGGCGACGCGTTCGGCGATGTCGTACGACTGCGCGGCGGCAAGCGCCTTGATCCGCGCGTTCAGCGCGGCGGCGTCCACGTCGACGACGGGGTTGGCGCCGTTGGCGAGCTGCAAGCCGAGCGAGGCGGAGCGGCCGAGCGAGGTCATGGCCGACGACGATTCGATCAGCGTCTTGCTGGGGACGCAGTCGGTGAGCACGCAGGCGCCACCGAGTCCGTCCTCGTCGACAACGGTTACCTCGGCGCCTAGCTGCGCGGCTACCAGGGCGGCTTCGTAGCCGCCGGGGCCGCCGCCCAGGATGGCGACGCGTGGACGTGGCAAGGTCACGTTAGTCAAGTATCCGTTACGATCCCTAGTAGCTTGCACGCCCCCCGGCACAATTACCCCGTACGCTTATGCAGCGTGGCCCTATACGCCGCCTACGGCAGCAACATGGATCCGGCGCAGATGCTGACGCGCTGCCCGCATTCCCCGCTACGGGGGAGCGGGTGGCTCGAGGGCTGGCGCCTGACTTTCGGTGGCGAGGATCTCGGCTGGGACGGCGCCCTCACCACCGTGGTGGAGGACGCCGCGCAACGGGTGTTCGTCGCCATTTACGACGTTCCTGAGATCGACGAGAAGGAACTCGACAGCTGGGACGGGGTAAACCTCGGCTTCTACAGCAAGATCAAGGTCCGGGTGCAGACCCTCGACGGTGACGTGCTCGCCTGGCTGTACGTCCTCGACGCCTACGAGGGCGGGCTTCCCTCCGCCCAGCGGATGTCCATCCTGGTAGACGCCGCGCTCAAGGCCGGAGCCCCGTCCGACTACGTCGAATGGCTCCGCGCCCGGCCGTCCAACCCCTAGCCCGGCCCCTCGCGGTGGATTTGGTCGTCGCGCCTGGAGTGCTAGGCGAGGACCGCGATCAGCAGGATAAGCGCGGGGATCACGATGGCCGCGAAGGCCGGCCATTGCCACGCGGAGACCGGCGGCCTCGCGGGCGCGTCGGGCGCCTCGGCCCGGGCCCGGTCGGCGTGCGCGGTGAGCGCGGAGATCACGATGTCGGCGTCGAGGCCGAGCGGCTTTGGCGGCGGCACGTCGGCGGCCGCCGCCGGGGCGTACCCGCCGAACGGGCCGCGCCCGCCGAAGCTCCCGCTGCCGCGTCCGTTGACGCTACGCCGGTCCCGGCGCTGTGCGCGCAGCTCATTGGCCATCGCCCGGCGGCGTGAGGAGTGCGCCGCCCAGGCGTAGATGGTGCGTTTGCCCTCCCCGGCCGCGGCCGGCCACTCGCAGCGGATCCGGAGCAGGTCGGTCGCGTCGTACCCGGCGACGGCGGCCCAGCCCACCCGGTGATCGCGGAACGGGTTGACGATCGTCAGCCCGTCGTCGTCGGCCACGATCTTCGGCCGCAGCGCGGTCACGTACACCACCCCGGTGATGACCAGCAGGGTCCCCGCCGCCACCACGGACAGGTGGTCTCGGCCCTGCACCGCAATGTCGATCAGGTTGGCGACCGCGAACAGCAGCCATACCCACCAGACCGCGGCCGCGGCCGGCGAGCGGAACACCTCCGCGTCCCGCGGCTGCCGCCGCGCGGCTAGGTTCCGGCCGAGCTCACCCATGCCCACCATCCCCGCGGAGGACGAACTTGTCCTCCGCGAACTCGGTGACGAGCGCGTCCACCACGCTGGTCAGGTCGTTATCACCACTGTGCACGGCGCGCTGCCGCTCGTACGGTGCACCCCACTCGAGCACCTCGGCGGCGACCGCGAGTTCCTCGGCACAGCCGAGACGGCATGCTACCGGCTCGAGCTCCCGGACGAGCTCGTAGACCTCGTCGCGCAGCGGCGCGGTCGCTCCGGCGTCGCTGGTGACGATCGTCGCGTCCAGCCCGTGCCTGGTGGCCCGCCACTTGTTGTCCTCGATCACCCAGGGTGCCCGCGACGGCAGCTTATACCCGCGGTCCAGCTGGGTGTCGAACAGGTGCACCAGGCACTGCACCAGTGCGGCCAGCATCCCGACCTCCCGGAAGGTCGGCACCGCGTCGGCGATCCGCACCTCCACCGTGCCGAAGTCCGGGTGCGGCCGCACGTCCCACCACACTTCCTTGATCGTCCGGATGGTCCCCGACCGCAGCTGGCTCTCCATGAAGCCCTCGAAGGACTTCCAGTCCACCAGGCCGAGCGGCGGACCGGCGTGCGGCAGCGTCCCGAAAACCACGGCCCGGGCGGAGGCGAGTCCGGTGTCCTCGCCGCACCAGTAGGGGCTCGACGCGGACAGTCCGAGGATGTGCGGCAGGTAGGTAGCCAGGGCGTTGATGACCGGCATCGCGCGGTGCTCGTCGCGCAGCCCGACGTGCACATGAACGGCCATGGTTTGCTGCTGGCGGCCCGGCCACTGGAGCTCCCTGGCGAGTTCGGCGTACCGCTGGCTCGGCGCCATCTTCCCGTCCCGCCAGTGGCTGAGCGGGTGCGCGCCCGAACTGGCCAGCACGATGGCGAGGGGGTCCGCGACGCGCTGCAGCTCCTTCATCGAGACGGCAAGGTCGGCCTTGGCCTCGGCGACCGTGCCGCAGATGCCGGTCACGACCTCGATCGTTGACTGCATGAGCTCATGGCGCATCTTCGGGTGCTCGCCGCTCTCCGTGAGTCCAGGCAGCCCGGCGAGGACGATCGCCGCGTCCTGCCGCAGCAGGCGCGTCTTGGCGTCGACGAGCTGCACCTCCCACTCGATGCCGAGCGTCGGTCCGGCGGAAGGATTCCAGTCGATCGTCATGTCAGGCCTCCAGGGAAAAAGCGTGCCTCACTAACGTTTCCAGCCCTGGAATATTGAATCGTCCCGCGATCACCCTGATTCGCCAGTAACGTCCTGGTACAAATGAGGAAGTCATACCGGTTACCAGGGGAACCCGGGACCGTTCCCGCTATTCGTTTTAGAAAGCTAAGATCCCCGCCGGGAAGCCGCACTTGTCGCGAACCTCGGCCATCGTCCGCTTCGCGATCGCCCCGGCCCGGCGCGCGCCGTCGGCGAGCAGCCCGTCGAGCGTGTCGCCGTCGGCGAGCAGCTTCGCCGTCCGCTCCCGGATCGGCGCGAACGTGTCCGCGACGAGGTTGCCCAGATCCTTCTTGAACCCGCCATAGCCCGCGTCGCCGTACCGCGCCGCGATGTCGTCCACGGTATCGCCGGACAGGGCGGCGTAGATCCGCAGCAGGTTCGTCACGCCTGGCTTCGCCTCGTCGTCCGCGCGGACCACCGACTCCGCGTCGGTCACCGCCCGGTTGATCTTCCGGCGGATCACCGCGGGCTCGTCAAGCAGGTCGATGATGCCCTGCGGCGAAGACGAGGACTTGGACATCTTGGCCGTCGGGTCCTGCAGGTCGGTGATCTTCGAGACGGCGGGCAGGATGTACGGCGCGGGAACCGTGAACGTCTTGCCGAACCGGTGGTTGAACCGCTGCGCGAGCGTGCGGGACAGCTCCAGGTGCTGACGCTGGTCCTCGCCCACCGGCACCTCGTCCGCCTGGTAGACCAGGATGTCCGCGGCCTGCAGGACCGGGTAGGTGAACAGGCCGACCGAGGCCGCCTCCGCGCCGCCCTTCGCCGACTTGTCCTTGAACTGTGTCATCCGGTTGGCCTCACCGAAGCCGGTCAGGCAGCCGAGGATCCAGCACAGCTCGGCGTGCTCGGGCACCTGGCTCTGCACGAACAGGATGCAGCGTTCCGGGTCGAGGCCCGCGGCGAACAGTTGCGCGGCCGCTACCTTCGTCCGGCGGCGCAGCGTCTCCGGGTCGTACGGCACCGTGATCGCGTGCATGTCGACCACCGAGTAGATCGCGTCCCTGCTGTCCTGCAGGTCCACCCACTGGCGCACCGCGCCCAGGTAGTTACCGAGGTGGAAGGAGTCGGCCGTCGGCTGGATGCCGGAGAAGACGCGTCGAGTGGTCATGGCTGTGGAGTCTAGTGGGGTCTGTCGTCACCGGCGCCGGGCATCGGGCGGCGTGACGACGACCTCGACCCGCTGGAACTCCTTCAGTTCCGTGTACCCGGCGGTCGCCATCGTGCGGCGCAGCGCGCCCATCAGGTTCATCGAGCCGTCGGGCACGGTCGACGGGCCGAAGAGGACCTGCTCGAGCGTGCCGATCGCGGGGACCGCCACGCGGGCGCCGCGCGGGAGCTCGGGATGGTTCGCCTCGCTCCCCCAGTGGTAGCCGCGGCCCGGCGCCTCCTGCGTCCGCGCGAACGGCGAGCCGACCATCACCGCGTCCGCGCCGAGCGCGAGCGCCTTGGCGATGTCCCCGCTGCGGGTCATCGACCCGTCGGCGATGACGTGCACGTACCGGCCGCCGGACTCGTCGAGATAGTCGCGCCGGGCCGCCGCCACGTCCGCGATCGCGGTCGCCATCGGTACCGCGACGCCGAGCACCGCCGCCGTCGTGTGGCCGCTGCCGCCGCCGAAGCCGACCAGCACCCCCGCGGCGCCGGTGCGCATCAGGTGCAGCGCCGCCGTGTACGTGGCGCAGCCGCCCACGATGACCGGGATGTCGAGCTCGTAAATGAACTGCTTGAGGTTGAGCGGCTCGGCGCGGCCCGAGACGTGCTCGGCGGAGACCGTCGTGCCCCGGATGACGAAGATGTCGGCGCCGGCGTCCACCACCGCCTTGTAGTAGCGGGCGGTGCGCTGCGGGGACAGCGCCGCGGCGGTAGTCACGCCGGCCCGCGAGATCTCCTCGATGCGGCGGCCGATCAGCTCCTCCTTGATCGGCTCGGCGTAGATCTCCTGTAGCCGCCTCGTGGCCCCCTCCTCGTCGAGGGTGGCGACCTCTTCGAGGATCGGCTCCGGGTTCTCGAACCGGGTCCACAGGCCCTCAAGGTCAAGGACGCCAAGCCCGCCGAGCTTGCCGATCGCGATCGCCGTGCCGGGCGAGACCACGCTGTCCATCGGGCAGGCGATCAGCGGCACCTGGAACCGGTAGGCGTCGATCTGCCAGGCGATGGAGACCTCTTCCGGGTCCCGGGTCCGCCTGGCGGGGACGATCCCGATCTCGTCGAGGGAGTACGCGCGGCGGCCGGTCTTGCCGCGGCCGATCTCGATGTCAGTCACGGTTGCTCGTTACTTCCTGCCGCTGTAGTTCGGGGCTTCGACGATCATCTGCACGTCGTGCGGGTGGCTCTCGCTCAGGCCCGCGGCCGTGATCTGGATGAACGTGGCCTCCTTGAGCTCTTCGATGGTCCGGGCGCCGCAGTAGCCCATGCTCGCGCGCAGGCCGCCGATCAGCTGGTCGGCCACGGCGGCCAGCGAGCCGCGGTACGGCACCTGGCCCTCGATGCCCTCCGGGACCAGTTTGTCCTCGCGGAGCACGTCGTCCTGGAAGTAGCGGTCCTTGGAGTAGGACCTTCCGCGCTCGCGGTTGCGCATCGCGCCAAGAGAGCCCATGCCCCGGTACATCTTGTACTGCTTGCCGTTGATGAAGACCATCTCGCCCGGGCTCTCCTCGCAGCCGGCGAGCAGCGAGCCGAGCATGACCGTGTCCGCCCCGGCCGCGATCGCCTTCGCGATGTCGCCGGAGTACTGCAGGCCGCCGTCGCCGATGACCGGGATGCCGGCCGGCTTGGCCGCGAGCGACGCCTCGTAGATCGCGGTGATCTGCGGCACGCCCACCCCGGCGACGACGCGGGTGGTGCAGATGGAGCCGGGGCCGACGCCGACCTTCACGCCGTCCGCGCCGGCGTCGATGAGCGCCTGGGCGCCGGCTCTGGTGGCGACGTTGCCGCCGATGACCTCGATCTCGCTGTTGGCCTTGACCTGGGCGATCATGTCCAGCACGCCCTGCTGGTGGCCGTGCGCGGTGTCCACGATGAGGAAGTCGGCGCCCGCGTCGATCAGGGCCTGCGCACGGCGCTTGGCGTCCTCGCCGACGCCGACCGCCGCGCCGACGACCAGGCGGCCGCCCTCGTCCTTGGTCGCGTTCGGGAACTTCTCGCTCTTGGTGAAGTCCTTGACGGTGATGAGGCCGCGGAGCCTGCCGTCGGCGTCGACCAGCGGGAGCTTCTCGATCTTGTGCTCCTTGAGCAGCTTCAGCGCCTCGTCGCCGGCCACGCCGACCGGGGCGGTGACCAGGGGCATCCGCGTCATCACGTCCCTGACCAGGCGCGAGTGGTCATTCTCGAACCTGATGTCCCGGTTGGTCACGATGCCGACCAGCGTGCCGTCGTCGGTGGTGACCGGGACGCCGGAGATCCGGTAGTGCGCGCAGAGCCGCTCGACGTCGGCGAGCGTCGCCTCGGGGCCGCAGGTGACCGGGTCGGTGATCATCCCGGCCTCCGACCGCTTCACCAGGTCGACCTGCTGCGCCTGCTCTTCGATCGAGAGGTTCCGGTGCAGCACGCCGACGCCGCCCTGGCGGGCCATCGCGATCGCCATCCGGGCCTCGGTGACCGTGTCCATCGCGCTGGAGACCAGCGGGATGCGCAGCCGGTACTTGCGGGTGATCCGGGTGCCGGTGTCGGCCTCGCTGGGAATCAGGTCCGAGTGCGCCGGCAACAGTAGCACGTCGTCGAAAGTTAGGCCTACTGGAGAGAACTTCGGTGACTCGGTCATGATGCCCTCACGGCTCATCGCTGCGGATGTAGCAGCTGGTAACGGTGGGATGCTGTTCATCCTACTTAACAGGGGGCATCCGGCCAGTCTTCCGGGTCGCCGGGTGACGTGCCCCACCGCTGCCTTGCCTTCGGCTGCCCGGGGTTGACCCGATCGTGGGTCATCCGGGCGAATGGGCGCGCGGCACCGGCCGGACGGGAGCGCTTCATCAGGATATGTCCGATTTGTCACGGAGGTCGGCTCGAGGTTTCCCGGGACCGTGGGTCATCCGCGGCGTATATCGCCGCATTTGACCCACAATGATGAACTGACGGAAAATCACGGCCTATATGTTCTGGTTTGTCCAGATGGAATGGCGCGATCCGGGAGCCTTCGCCGCAACTGACCCACAATGACGGTCGATCGTTCTGATTCTGAAAACAGAACGTGGGGTCACGGTGATCCGTGACCCCACGTTCTGGTAATTCTTGGCCGCTCGCGGTTAGTGCGAGTGGCCGTGGGAGTGACCGTGGCCGTTTTCGGCCGCCTTCTCCTCTTCCGGCTTCTCGACGACCAGGGTCTCGGTCGTCAGCAGCATGCCGGCGATGGAAGCGGCATTCTGCACCGCGGAGCGGGTGACCTTGACCGGGTCGATGACGCCCTGGGCGATCAGGTCGCCGTACTCGCCGGTGGCCGCGTTGTAGCCGTGCCCGGCGGGCAGGTCGGCGATCTTCGCGACAATGACCGAGCCCTCCTGGCCTGCGTTCAGCGCGATCCAGCGGGCCGGCTCGGACAGTGCCTTCTTGACGACCGTGACGCCGGTCGCCTCGTCGCCGGTCCGGCCGAGGTCGTCGAGTTCCTGTGCGAGGTGCACGAGCGCCGCACCGCCGCCGGCGATGATGCCCTCCTCGATCGCGGCCCGGGTCGCGGAGATGGCGTCCTCAAGGCGGTGCTTCTTCTCCTTGAGCTCGACCTCGGTGGCCGCGCCGACCCGGAGAATGCACACCCCGCCGGACAGCTTGGCCAGCCGCTCCTGGAGCTTCTCGCGGTCCCAGTCGGAGTCCGTGGCCTCGATCTCGGTCTTGATCTGACGGATCCGCTCCTGGATGGCCGTCGCGTCGCCCCCGCCGTCGACGATCGTGGTGGTGTCCTTGGTCACCACGACGCGCCGGGCGGTGCCCAGGCTGTCCAGGCCGGTGGACTCCAGCTTGATGCCGAGGTCCTCGCTGACCAGCGTCGCGCCGGTGAGGGTCGCGATGTCGCCGAGCATCGCCTTGCGGCGGTCGCCGAAGCCGGGCGCCTTCACCGCGACGATGTTCAGCAGGCCGCGGATCTTGTTGACGACGATGGTGGCGAGCGCCTCGCCCTCGACGTCCTCGGCGATCACGAGCAGCGGCTTCTTGGTCTGCGCGACTTGCTCGAGCAGCGGCAGGAAGTCCGCCATCGAGGAGATCTTGGCCTGGTGGACGAGGACGTACGCGTCCTCGAGCACGGCCTCAAGGCGCTCCTGGTCGGTGATGAAGTACTGCGAGATGTAGCCCTTGTCGAACTGGAGGCCCTCAGTGAATTCCAGCTCCAGGCCCATCGTGGGCGATTCCTCGACGGTGACGACACCGTCCTTGCCGACCTTGTCGAACGCCTCGGCGATCAGCTCGCCGATCTTGGCGTCCTGCGCGGAGATGGTCGCGACGTGCGCGATCTCCTTCTGCTCAAGCACCTCACGGGCGGAGGCGAGCAGGCGCGCGGAGACCTCGGTCGCGGCCGCGTCGATGCCGCGCTTGAGGTCCATCGGGTTGGCGCCGGCGGCCACCGAGCGGAGCCCGAGGTGGACCATCGCCTGCGCGAGCACCGTCGCGGTGGTGGTGCCGTCACCGGCGACGTCGTTGGTCTTGGTGGCGACTTCCTTGGCGAGCTGGGCGCCCAGGTTCTCGAACGGGTTCTCCAGCTCCACCTCCTTGGCGACGGTCACACCGTCGTTGGTGATGGTGGGCGCGCCCCACTTCTTGTCGATGACGACGTTGCGGCCGAGCGGGCCGAGCGTCACCTTTACGGCGTCGGCGAGCTTGTCCACGCCACGCTCAAGGTGGCGGCGGGCGTCCTCGTCGAACTCCAGGATCTTGGGCATTGAATTAACCTCTACCTACGGGTTCAGACGTGCCTCCGGCGGCCCTCACCGCTGATAGACGGCTGGGCCGCCGGAGGCGCGCGGGCGCTAGGACTACTTCTCGATAATCGCGAGCACGTCGCGGGCCGAGAGCACCAGGTACTCCGAACCCGAGTACTTCACTTCTGTGCCGCCGTACTTGCTGTACAGCACCACGTCGCCGACATTGACGTCGAGCGGGATGCGCTTGCCCGAGTCGTCGAACCGGCCAGGACCAACCGCGAGGACCTTGCCCTCTTGGGGCTTCTCCTTCGCGGTGTCCGGGATAACGAGCCCGGACGCGGTAACCTGCTCGGCCTCGAGCGGCTCGACGACGATACGGTCCTCAAGCGGCTTGAGAACAGTCTTGGTGGCGGTCGTCACGATCTGACCTCCCCCTCCGGAAAAGGGTGTTGGTGAGTTGCTTTTGCGAGGCGACCAGGAACGGGCTGCCGTCGCGGGGGTCAGACCCTGCCTCGTCGCGCTTAGCACTCTACATGAGAGAGTGCTAAGCGCGCCACCGGACCGGCTTAGCGCAACGTGCCCGCGGTGCGCCGCTGAGCTGCCGCCCCTTTACTCCCACTCGATCGTGGCGGGCGGCTTGCTCGTCACGTCGAGCACCACGCGGTTGACCTCACGGACCTCGTTGGTGATCCGGGTGGAGATCCTGGCCAGCAGGTCGAACGGCAAGCGGGCCCAGTCCGCGGTCATCGCGTCCTCGCTCGTCACCGGCCGCAGCACCACCGGGTGGCCGTAGGTCCTGTCATCGCCCTGCACGCCGACCGAGCGGACGTCGGCCAGCAGCACCACCGGGCACTGCCAGACGGTCTGGTCGAGCCCGGCGGCCGTCAGCTCGGCGCGGGCGATGGCGTCCGCCTCGCGCAAGATGGCCAGCCGGCCGGCGGTGACCTCGCCGATGATCCTGATCCCGAGGCCAGGGCCGGGGAACGGCTGCCGCCAGACGATCTCGCCCGGCAGGCCCAGCTCCTCGCCGACCTTGCGCACCTCGTCCTTGAACAGCGCGCGCAGCGGCTCGACGAGGCGGAACTTCAGGTCGTCGGGGAGCCCGCCCACGTTGTGATGCGACTTGATGTTCGCGGTCCCCGTGCCGCCGCCGGACTCGACCACGTCGGGGTAGAGCGTGCCCTGTACCAGGAATTCCGTCGACTCGCCGTGCTCGCCTGCCTCCTGGGTGATCTCCCTGGCGGCGCGCTCGAACGCGCGGATGAACTCGCGGCCGATGATCTTCCGCTTCTCCTCCGGGTCGGCGACCCCCGCCAGGGCGGCGAGGAATGCCTCGGAAGCGTCCACCACGTGCAGCCTGACCCCGGTGGCCGCCACGAAGTCCTGCTCGACCTGCTGGGCCTCACCCTTGCGCAGCAGCCCGTGATCGACGAATACGCAGGTCAGCCGCTCCCCGATGGCGCGCTGGACGAGGGCGGCCGCGACGGCGGAATCCACGCCGCCCGACAGCCCGCAGATCGCCCGGCCGGTGCCGACCTGCTCGCGAACCCGCTCGGTCTGCTCCTCGACGATGTTCAGCATCGTCCACGTGGGCTTGCACCCCGCAGCCTCCAGGAAGCGGCGCAAGATCCTGGTGCCGTGCTCGGTGTGCATCACTTCGGGATGGAACTGGACACCGTAAAAGCCGTGCACCGCGTCCTCGATGGCGGCGGCGGGCGTGGTCGACGTCCGCGCCGTCACCGCGAATCCGGGCGGGGCGGCGGTAGAGGTGTCACCGTGCGACATCCACACGCTGATCTGCGGCCCGATCCCGGCGAGCAGCCTGCCGCCGTCGGCGACCACGTCCAGCGGCGTGCCGCCGTACTCGGCCGCCCCGGTCCGCTCGACCGTGCCGCCCAGCTCGCGGACCATGACCTGGTGTCCGTAGCAGATGCCGAAGACCGGCACCCCCGCCTCGAACAGCCCGTCGGGCGCGGCCGGCACGCCTTCGGCGTACACCGACGCCGGGCCGCCGGACAAGATGATCGCCTTCGGCCGCTTGGCGAGCATCTCGCTGACCGGCATCGTCGACGGCACGATCTCCGAGTAGACGTGGCACTCGCGTACCCGGCGGGCGATCAGCTGGGCATACTGCGCGCCGAAGTCAACGACCAGAACGGTGTCAAACCCACCAGGCCCGGACACATCTACCCCTTCCACCAGGGAGTTTCCCCGGGTACCGGCTCAGTCTAGTCGCGCTGCCGCCTCCCGCGGCGGGAGCGGGCGGCCTGCCGCGTGATCACCCAGCCGCCCGGCCCGGGCCACCGGCTACCGCTGCGCGAGCACCGGGCTGGCTTCCGCGGCGCCCGCGAGCGCCTCGGCTCGTGACGCGCCGAACAGCGCGGGAACCACCCCGGCGAGCGCCACGATGCCGGCCACCGCCAGCGCGAACCGCATGCCGTGCATGAAGGCGGCAGGCGAGCCGTAGCCGCCGTTGGCGGTGAAAACGGCGGCGAGGACCGCGACACCGAACAGGCCGCCTGACTCCCGCATCGTGTTGTTGGCGCCCGCCGCCACCCCGGAATCGGCGGGCGGCACCGAGCCGACCGCGGCGTTGGCCAGCGTGGGGAAGACGAACGAGATGCCGATGCCGGCCACCACGAACGGGAGGACGAGCGGGGGATAGCCGACGCCGGCCCGGACGCTCAGCGCGAGCCAGAGATAGCCGCCGCCCATCATCAGCAGGCCGCCGGTCATGACCGGCCGGGTACCGATCCGGTCGGAGCCGATGCCGCCGAGCGGCGCGAAGATCATCGGCATCATGGTGAAAACGAGCATCCGGACGCCCGACGCGAGCGGCGTGTAGCCCATGCCGACCTGGAGCATCTGCGCGATCCAGAAGACCGAGCCGATAAGCGCGAACGAGAACAGGAACGCCACCACGCCCGCGGCCGAGAAGGCGCGCCTGCGGAAGTACTCAATCGGCATCATCGGCAGCGCGGCCCGCCGCTCCCAGGCCACGAACCCCCCGATCAGCACCGCGCCGGCGGCCAGGGCGCCGATCACCTCCGCGCTCCCCCAGCCGACCGAGGGCGCCCTGACCGGCGCCCAGACGAGGGCCAGCAGCCCGAGGATGATCAGCGGCAGGCCGACGAGGTCGAGCCGCGACCGCGGTCCCCGGCTCTCCGTCAGCAGGAAGGCCGACGCCGCCGCGGACACCACGCCGACGGGGACGTTGATCCAGAAGATCCACTGCCAGTCGATACCCTGGATGATCGCCCCGCCGAGCAGCGGCGCCGTGGCCACCCCGAGACCGGTAATGCCACCCCAGATCCCGATCGCGGTGCCCCGCTTTTCCAGCGGGAACGCCTCGCTGATCAGGGTGAGCGAGACCGGCAGCACGATGGCGGCGCCCGCGCCCTGCACCGTGCGCGCCGCGATCAGGAAACCGGCGCTGCCCGCGGTCGCGCACGCGATGGACGACGCGGTGAACAGCGCGAGGCCGATGATGTACACCCGCTTGCGCCCGAACCTGTCGCCGAGCGCGGCACCGGTGAGCATGAGGGACGCGAACGCGAGGTTGTACGCGTTGATCGTCCATTCGAGGTCGGACAGGCTCGCACCCAGGTGCGCGCGCAGCGACGGCAGCGCCGTGGACACGACCACGACGTCGAGAGACGTGACGAAGGCGCCGACCGACGCGAGGATCAGCGTCGCGGCGACCCGCCGGCGGGGACCCGCGGCGGGGATTACTGACGTTGCGGACAAGACGTTTCTCCGTTCGGTGGCTGCCTTACCGCCCGAGCAGGACGGCCCGCCAATGGAGATCAGCCGCACCGGACGAAGTCGCCGCCTATCCGCCGACGACTTTGCGCCGCCGCGGAGGTCTACCTATGCGGGGGCGCTGCCGCGCCGGATGAACTGGACCTGCTAGGGACTGGACCTGCTAGGGAGTGCCATGACGCACAGCGAGGAGTTCGAGCGGCTTGCCGCGCCGCTGCGGGCCGAGCTGGTCGCCTACTGCTACCGGATGGTCGGCTCGGCTGATGACGCCGAGGATCTGGCGCAGGAGACCTACCTGCGCGCTTGGCGGTCCTATGACACGTTTGAGGGCCGCTCGTCGATGCGGACCTGGCTGTACCGGATCGCCACCAACGTGTGCCTGGGCGCCATCGAGCGCCGCGGCCGCCGGCCGCTGCCGTCGGGACTCGAGCCGCCGTCCGCTGACCCGTTCGCGCCCGTCGCGGCACCCGTCTTCGACGTGCCGTGGCTGCAGCCATTCCCGAGCTCCGTGCCCGGCACCGCCGCGGCCGACCCGGCCACGGTCGTCGCCGCCCGCACCGGGTTGCGCCTGGCCCTGATCGCGGCGCTGCAGTACCTGCCCGCCAGGCAGCGCGCGGCGCTGATCCTGCGCGACGTGCTCGACTGGCCGGCGGCGGACACCGCGCGGCTGCTCGGCATGACCACGACGGCGGTCAACGGCGCCTTGCGCCGCGCACGGACCCGGCTTGAGCAGGAGCTGCCGGACGCGGATGTCATCGGCGAGCCATCCGGCCGCCAGGAGCGTGACCTCGCCAGCCGGTACGCGACCGCCTTCCAGGAGGCCGACCTCGGCACCCTGATATCCCTCCTGCGGGCGGACGTCGCCGCCGAGATGCCGCCGCTGCCTGGCTGGTTCAGCGGTGCCGACGTGGTCGCGCGTTTCCTGGCCGCGCACGTGCTGACCGAACCCGCGCGGGTCAGGCTGATCGCCGTCGAAGCCAACGGACAGCCCGCGTTCGGCACCTACTTGCGCGATCACGATGATGTCTTCCGCGCCCACGCCATCCAGGTACTGGAGGTCGCCGGCGGCGGGATCGCGCGCATCGTCATGTTCCTCGACGCCGGGCTGTTCCCCGCGTTCGGGCTGCCCGAGACGGTACCCGCCGCCGTGCCGGAGCGGGCCGCGCTAGCCATGGTCGCGGAGGGCATCCGGTGACGTGCCCCGCGCCCGCGCGTGACCT
>Ga0210395_10002351_pt1 | contig 14720 bp, 11 predicted proteins | sample IncBWH4OmetaG_FD_150861 | JGI IMG/M metagenome (GOLD analysis project Ga0210395, IMG submission 150861) | Forest soil microbial communities from Barre Woods Harvard Forest LTER site, Petersham, Massachusetts, United States - Inc-BW-H-4-O ... | reverse complement strand
ACCGGCATCAACCGCTCCCACGCCCGCCAATACCGCCCCACGACCACCGGCCGATCCGCGCGAGGTGGGTGGTGAGGGCGACGTGGTGCGCTACCTGATCGCGAGCGCGGTGGCGCTGCTGGTGCTGATCGTCGCGGGCGCGGTTGTCGCCGCCCGCCGCCGGCGCGTCGGGGTGGCGCCGATCGTTGCCCCCGAACCGGTCGCACCGCTGGCGCCCACGACGACCTCCGAGTCGCTGGCGCGGGCAGCCGAAGTCGGATTGGCCGAAATCGGAGACCGCACCCGCGAACCGCGGGCGGCCATCATCGCTTGCTATGCGGCGATGGAGCGCCAACTGGCCTATGTCCCCGAAGCCGTCCCGCAGGACTTCGACACCCCCACAGAAGTGCTGGCCCGAGCCGTCGAAAACCACGCGTTGCATGTCGCTACCGCCGTCGAGCTGGTGAACTTGTTCGAAGAGGCTCGGTTCAGTCCGCATGTGATGAGCGAGGCGCATCGCGAAAGCGCCGAAGGCGTGCTGCAGCTGGTTCTCGCTGAATTGCGGAGCACGGTATGAAAAGACTTCTGGCCCTTGGCATTTCCGTCATCCTGAGCGCGGAGCTGGCCGCGCTCGCGCTGCACGATCGTCGATTCGTGCTGTGGGCGGCCGGTGCCGCGGCGCTGTTTGCATTGGTCAATGTGCGCCAGGTCCTGGGCCACGGCGTTGACTCGTCGCCCGCCGCGGCCCCGAACCCGCTCGAGGAGTCGCTGCGTAGTTGGCTATCGCGGACGGAGACGCTGATCCACCGGTCGGAATCCACCCGAACCGACTGGGACCGACACCTGCGTCCGATGCTGGCCCGGCGCTTCGCCATCACGACCGGGCTAAACCAGGCCAAAGACCCGGCAGCGTTTGACGCCACCGGGCGGATGCTTTTCGGCCCGCAACTGTGGGCGTGGGTGAATCCCAACAACGTCGCGCCGACCGGTGCGCGCGAACCCGGGCCGGGTCGAGCCACGCTCGCGGAAATCCTGGAACGATTGGAGCAGGTATGACGACGCCGGCGGCGACGACCACGGCCCGCGCTGCAGCGGTGCTCGATGAGATAGAGCGCGTCGTGGTGGGGAAGCGAGCCGCGCTCACCCTCATCCTCACCACCGTGCTGGCCAGCGGGCACGTTCTCATCGAAGACCTGCCCGGCCTCGGCAAGACGCTGATCGCTCGATCCTTTGCCGCGGCGCTCGGACTGGATTTCACCCGCGTGCAGTTCACTCCCGACCTGTTGCCGGCGGACCTGCTCGGTTCGACGGTTTACGACATGCAGTCGGGCCGTTTCGAGTTTCGTGCGGGGCCGATCTTCACCAACCTGCTGCTCGCCGACGAAATCAACCGGACACCGCCCAAGACCCAGGCGGCTTTACTGGAGGCGATGGCCGAGCGCCAGGTGAGCATCGACGGCGAAACGCACGGGCTGCCGCAACCGTTCATCGTTCTAGCCACCGACAACCCGATCGAATACGAAGGCACCTACCCTTTACCGGAGGCGCAGCTGGACCGGTTCGCGATACGGCTCGAACTTCGCTACCTCTCCGAGCGCGACGAGGCCTCGATGCTGCGGCGTCGCCTGGATCGCGGCTCCGGCGAGCCGATAGTCAATCAGGTTGTCGACGCGCATGATCTGCTGGCGATGCGCGAGTCGGTCGAACAGGTGAGTGTGCACGAGGACGTCTTGCGCTACGTGGTCTCGCTGGCCGCCGCGAGCCGAAACCATCCCCAGGTGGCGGTGGGCGCCAGCCCCCGCGCAGAACTCGATCTGGTCCAACTCGCCCGCGCCCGCGCCCTGCTACTTGGCCGCGATTACGTGATCCCCGAAGACATCAAGGCGCTCGCCACACCTGCGGTGGCGCATCGGATCACCCTGCGGCCGGAGATGTGGGTACGAAAGATTCAAGGCTCCGACGTCGTCGAAGATCTGCTGCGGCGAGTGCCGGTTCCGCGAACCGGCGCCGGTCCCCAGTAAGCGACGCAACGATGTGATCGAGATCCGCGAAGTCCAATTGCACTGGCGTGCATCGGCATTGACGCGTGCACTCGCGACCTGTACCGCACTGGCGCTGGCCGTCGCCCTGATCGGATCGTGCTGGCAGTTGGTCGCCTTCGCGGCGCCGCTGCTTGGTGTGTTGTGTTCAATCGGCTGGCAGCGACCGATGCCAAAGATCAACGTGCACGCAGAACCGGGTTCGCAGCGATGCTTCGAAACTGAGCAGGCGCAGCTGACCGTCTGGGCTACGACTGAAACATTCGGTGTTGCAGTGGGACTCACGGTGTCGGTGGTCGACGGGATGCGACTCGACGTCATCGATCAGACATCTCGTCAGCGGCAGACGGTGGCCACCACAGCCCAACGTTGGGGCCGATATCCCATCCGGGCCACGGTTGAGGCCGTCGCGCATGGCGGGCTGGTGATTGGCACGGGGACCGTCGACGCGGCCGATGTGACGGTGTTTCCGGTGACGCCACCGCAAGCGACGTCACTGCCACGGACCGAGCTGCTCGATCGTCTGGGCACCCACCTGACCCGACACATCGGCCGCGGCGTCGAGTACGCCGACATTCGCACCTACGTGCCCGGTGACCAGCTGCGCACCGTCAACTGGCCGGTCAGCGCCCGCCGCGGCCGCCTGCATGTGACGCAGCGGTTGACCGACCGGTCCGCCGACGTGGTGGTACTCGTCGACGGCTATCCGCAGCCGGCCGGCCCGGCGACGGAATCCACCGAGCGGACTGTGCGCGGCGCCGCCCAGGTGGTGCAGACCGCGCTGCGCAACGGCGACCGGGCCGGCATCGTCGCGCTCGGCGGCCGCCGGCCGCGCTGGCTTGGCGCCGAAATCGGGCAGCGCCAGTTTTACCGGGTGCTCGATACTGTGCTTGCCGTCGGTGACGAATTCGAAACCACCACTGGGACGTTGGCGCCACGTGCGGCTATTCCGCCGGGCGCGATCGTCGTCGCGTTCTCCACGCTGCTGGATACCGAGTTCGCGCTCTCGCTGATCGATTTGCGCAGACGCGGCCACGTTGTGTTGGCTGTCGATGTTCTGCAGGGCGCCCCGTTCGCAGCCCAGCAGGACCCGCTGGTGGACAGGATGTGGGCGTTGCAGCGGTCCGCGATGTACCGCGACATGGGCACGGTCGGTGTCGACGTGGTGGCCTGGCAGGCGGATCGCACACTGGACCAATCGATGCGTGTGATGCCCGATCGCCGCCGGCCGGTGACGGGACGCCGATCATGAGATTCGGCGGGCAGCAGGCGGTGGCCATCTTGGCCATCTTGGCCCCCCTGTCGGCGGCCTTCGGCTTCTTGATGGTGGCGGTCGTGGGGATCGGATCGCACGGTCCGGCGCTCATTGCGGCCGCGTCGGCGATGGTCGCAGTGGTGGCCGGGACCGTGTTTCGCCCGGTCGCCACGCTTGCGGTGCTGTTCACCGTAGTTGTGATCGTGCTGTCCAATCCTGCGGCGACGCCGGCTGTGGTGTCCGGATTGTCGGCGGCCGTCTACCTGGTGTTGCGGCACGCAGCCAGCAGCGGCGCCGGGCTAGCCGGCGTCAGCGGAGCAACGTTGGTCGGAGCCGTGGGATTCGCGTTTGCCGGCCTGGTCGCCACGGCATTTCCGCTGCAGCTGCCCTGGTTGCCGTTGCTGGCTCCGCTCGCCGTGTTTGCGGTGTACTTGCTGGCCACCCGGCCGTTTCTGCGGAGCTAGGATCTGGAGGTCGCGCTGGCGCCGCCCTGTTGGGCCCCGACCTGCAAACACTGATCAGGCCTAAACCGACCTGGTCCGGTGCGCGGGCCCAGGCGGACTATACTCCCGGTGCCGTTGTTGCAAAAGTGTTTTTCTCCAACGATTTACACAACAGTCCGTTTACGCCACGCATCTTGACGGCTGTCAGGATGGCGGCAACAATATCGGGATGCCTCAAGAAGAGCGGGTGTTAATTGGTGACGTTGAGCGCCGCCTCGCCAAGAAATATACGGCTCTTCCGCACGATCACGTCACCGCGGTAGTCCAGCATGCTTACGCACGGTTCCAAAGCAGCCGAGTTCGCGGTTTCATTCCTTTGCTGGTGGAGCGGCGCGCTGACGAGGACCTCGAGGAACTGAGCGTCCTGAGGCCGGACTTGGCGGCGGTTGCATTCGGCGATCTCGTCTTGGCGGGCTCCAAGACCTAGCGGCTCAGCCCTGAAATGGCGATTTGAGCCAACGATTCTTCGCCGCCGCCGAGGTGGTCGGCCCGCTGTGGGCATCCAATCGGCGGTTGCGAACCTGCGCCTGCGTCATGTCACGAACTGCGCGGCCTCGTTGACGAGATCGAGCAGCGGCTGCGGGAACACGCCCAGGCCGACGGTGACCACTGCGCACACCGCGATCGCCGCTTTACTCCAGAAGCTGGGCATCACGACCTGCACCTGATCGGCGTGCGGCTCGGTGAAGAACATCAGCACGATCACCCGTACGTAGAAGTAGGCCGCCACCCCACTGGCGATCACACCGATGATCACCAACGGCACCGCTCCGCCCTTGGCCGCCGCCTGGAACACCGCGAACTTGCTGACGAACCCGCTGGTCAACGGAATACCGGCGAACGCCAGCAAGAACATCGAAAATAGCAGGGCCACAACGGGATAGCGTTGGCCCAACCCGGCCCAATGGGACATGGTGGCGTCTTCATCGCCGTCAGGGTTGCGGATCAGGCCGACCACCGCGAACGCGCCCACGGTACTGAAGCTGTAGGCGACCAGGTAGAACATCGTCGACGCGAGACCCGCCGGGTTGGCGGCGATGACACCGGTGAGGATGAAGCCGACGTGTGCGATCGACGAGTACGCCAACATCCGTTTGACATCGGTTTGGTTCACCGCGGTTACGGTGCCGACCGCCATGGTCAGGATGGAGATCGCCCACAGCACAGGCCGCCACTCGTTATGCAGCGGCGGGAGCGCCACGTAGAAAACGCGCAGTAGCGCGCCGAACGCCGCGACCTTGGTGGCGGCGGCCATGAACCCGGTGATCGGAGTCGGCGCACCCTGGTAGACGTCGGGAATCCACGAATGGAACGGGGCCGCGCCGACTTTGAACAACAGGCCGACCGCTAACAGCGCGACGCCGATCAACGCCGTCGAGTCGTTGGGGTTGAATAGCAGCGCACCGGCGATGCCGGGCAACGACAGCGTGCCCGTCGCGCCGTACAGCAGTGCGACGCCGTAGAGGAAGAACGCCGACGAGAATGCGCCTAGCAGAAAGTATTTGACCGCTGCTTCCTGAGACATCAAGCGGCGGTGACGGGCCAGCCCACACAGCAGGTACAGCGGCAGCGACAAGACTTCCAGCGCGATGAACATCGTCAGTAAGTCGTTGGCAGCCGGGAAGACCAGCATGCCGCCCACGGCCAGCATCGCCAGCGGGAAGAGCTCGGTCTGTCTCACCCCGGCGCGGATCGCCTGTTGCTCGGCCACGCTGTCGGGCACTGCAGAGGCTTGCGGCGTAAAGGAGTCCAGCCCGACGGCTGTGGTGGCACTGTGGGCCGTGGCGGTCGCTGCGCCCGGGCCGGTGGTGGCGTCCGCACCGTCACGCCGTTCGGCGATGAAGATCACCGCCAGCACGGCCACCAGCAGGATGGCGCCCTGCAACACCAGGGTGGGGCCGTCGATGGCCAGCGCCTGCAGCACCGCGGTGCGGCCGGGTGGTCGGAGCTGCCTGCCGACGATGACAACCGCGACGAACGCGGCGATCAGTCCGCCGACCGCAATGAGCACCTGGGCGCCGTAGCGGACTCGTCGGGGCAGGAACGCTTCCACCAGCACCCCGACCACGGCAACACCGAAGACGATGAGTATCGGTGACAGCAGCCCATATTCGACGCTGGGCGTCGGCATCGAAACAGCCAGAACAGACGTCATCGGCGTGGTCCTTCCGCCGTCCCCGGTAGGTGCGCGACGCCGGGTCGCACGATTGGTGCGGGGTCATGTTGGCCGATGGTGGCCATGGTGTTGCCCACCGCAGGATTAATGATGTCCAGCACCGGCTTCGGGTACACCCCGAGCACCAGCAGCAGCGCCATGAGCGGCGCGACGACCACGATTTCGCGCGGGACCAGGTCACGGATCCGCTCGTTGCCCTCGGTGACGGGGCCGGTCATCACCCGCTGGTACAGCCACAAAATGTAGATCGACGAGAGCACCAGCGCGGTGACCCCGAACGCGGCCGCCAGCCAGTAACGGGTGTATGCGCCGATCAGCACCAGGAATTCGCTGACGAATGGCGCCAGCCCGGGCAGCGACACCGTGGCCAGGCCTGCGACCAGGAACGTCCCGGCCAGCACCGGGGCCACCTTCTGCACACCGCCGTACGCTGCGATCGACCGGGTGCCGCGCCGCGAGATCAGGAATCCGGCGATCAGGAACACCGCGGCGGTGGATATGCCGTGGTTGAGCATGTACAGCGTCGACCCGCTCTGGCCTTGGGTGGTCATCACGAAGATGCCGAGGATGATGAAGCCGAAGTGCGAGATCGACGTGTAAGCGATCAGCCGCATGATGTCGGTCTGGCCGATTGCCACGATGGCGCCGTAGATGACTCCGATGAGCGCCAACACCACGATCGGCGGTCGGAAATACGTTGAGGCGTCAGGGAACAACTGCAAGCAGTAGCGCAGCATGCCGAATGTGCCGACCTTGTCCATCACCGCCGTGATCAACACCGCCGTCGCGGGCGTCGATTCCACCGCGGCGTCGGGCAGCCATCGATGGAACGGCCATAGCGGAGCCTTGATCGCGAAGGCGAACATGAAACCGAGGAACAGCGCTTTGAGTACTGCCGAAGAGGCGCCGAGCGAACCGGACGAGACGGCGGCGACGATATGACGGAAGTCGAATGTCCCCGAACCATGCTGAGCGGTCACCACGTACAACCCGATCACGGCGGCCAGCATGATCAGGCCGCCGAACAGGTTGTACAACAAGAACTTCACCGCCGCGCGCGACCGCTGGACGCCGCCACCGAAGCCGCCGATGAGGAAATACATCGGGATCAGCATCGCCTCGAAGAACACGTAGAACAGCAACACGTCCAGCGAGATCACCGAAATCAGCACCATCGACTCGATGGTCAGCGTCAGCGCGACGTAGGCCTGGGTGCCGCGCGAGCGCTCGCCGCCGTCGTTCCAGCCGGCCACCAGCAGCAGCGGTATCAGGATGGTGGTCAGCAGCACCAGCACCAGCGCGATGCCGTCGACCCCGAGCGTGTAGCCGGCGCCGAATGCCGGTATCCAGCGGTGGGATTCGACGAACTGATAAGTCGGGCCGCCGGCCTTGAACTCGACCCCGATCAGGATCGACACCACCAGCACGGCCACCGAGACGGCCAGGCCGAGCCATTTGGCGATTTGCCGCCCGCCGGGTGGGACCGCGATGACGGCCAGGGCACCGGCCAATGGCACCAGCCACAGCACGGAAAGCCAGGGGAACGTAGTCATTCGGCGCCGCTCCTCAGCATCGCTTCGCCCCGCATCGTCGCCGGCGCGGTCACCACAGTTGCACCGCCAGGATTGCCGCGGCCACCAACGCCGCGCCCGCGAACATCGACAGCGCATAGTTGCGGACGAACCCTGTCTCGAATCCGCGCAGCCGATCCGAGGTCCGGCTGACCAGCGCCGCCAACGCGTTGACCGAGCCGTCGACGCCTTGGTCGTCGAATTCGACTAGCGCGTGGGTCAGTTGCTGACTGGGTCGCATGAACACCTCTTCGTTGAAGGCATCGCCGTAGAGATCTCTGCGGGCGGCGACGGTCAGCACCGACACGTCCTCGGGTGCGGTGTCGAGCACCTTGCGCAGGCCGTAGAGCAGCACGGCCACGCCGATCCCGACCACGACGATGCCGAGGGTGACGAAGGTGAACGCCCACGTCGGCCACACATGCGTGCTTTCTTCGAAGGTCACCACCGGTTCCAGCCAGTGCCGCAAAGTGCCGCCAATGGCCAGCAGGCCACCGGAGAACACCGAGCCGACGGCCAGCAGGATCATCGGCCAGGCCATAGTTGCGGGCGCCTCATGCGGATGCACGTCTGCGGCCCAACGCTTTTCGCCGAAGAACGTCATCAGCATCACCCGCGTCATGTAGAACGCGGTGATGCCGGCGCCCAGCAGTGCAGCCCCGCCCAACAGGTAACCGCGGACTCCGCCCGCTCCCAGCGCGGCTTCGATGATGGCGTCCTTGGAGAAGTAGCCGGCGAACGGAAACATGCCGATGATCGCCAGGTAGCCCAGCCCGAAGGTCGCGAAGGTGATCGGCAGCGCTTTACGCAGCCCGCCGTAGCGGCGCATGTCCTGCTCCTCGTCCATCGCGTGAATGATCGCGCCGGAGCCAAGGAACAGGCCGGCTTTGAAGAATCCGTGGGTGAGTAGGTGCATGATCGCGAACACGTAGCCGGCCGGGCCGAGGCCCGCGGCCAGCACCATGTAACCGATCTGACTCATCGTGGACGCGGCCAGCGCGCGTTTGATGTCGTCCTTGGCGCAGCCGATGATCGCCCCGAACAGCAGGGTCACCGCGCCGACGATGATCACGCCAAGCCGGGCGTCCGGCGCCAGGTTGTACAGCGGGTTGGACCGCACGATCAGATACACACCGGCGGTCACCATGGTGGCGGCGTGGATCAGCGCGGACACCGGGGTGGGGCCTTCCATCGCGTCACCGAGCCACGCCTGCAGCGGAACCTGTGCGGATTTGGCGCAGGCGCCCGACAGCAGCAGCAACCCGATCGCCGTCAGTGCAGCGCGGCTGGCACCGGGGGCTTGGCCGAAAACTTGCGCGTAGGACAGCGTGCCGAAGTTGGCGAAGATCACGAAGATCGCCAGCGCCAGCCCGGCGTCCCCGACCCGGTTCATCACGAATGCCTTCTTGGCCGCGGTGGCCGCGGTCGGCTTGTGATACCAGAAACCGATCAGCAGGTAGGACGCCAGGCCCACACCTTCCCAACCCGCGTAGAGGACCAGGTAGTTGTCGGCGACCACCAGCAACAGCATGGCCGCGAGGAACAGGTTGAGATAAGCGAAAAACCTTCGGCGGTCCGGGTCTTCGGCCATGTAGCCGACCGAGTAGATGTGAATCAGCGAGCCGACTCCGGTGATCAGCAGCACGAAGCAGATCGACAACTGGTCGATTTGCAGACCGAAGTCGACTTGCAGGCCGCCGACCGGGACCCAGCTGAACAGGTTCTGGCTGATGGTGCGCGCGTCGCCGTGCCGGCCGAGCATGTCGGCGAGCAGCTCCAGACCGACGCCGAACGCTGCCAGCGCGGTCGCGCAGCCAAGCAGGTGTCCCCACCGGTCGGTGCGCCTGCCGCCGAGCAGCAGTATCGCGGCGCCAGCCGCGGGAAGAGCCACGACCAGCCAGGTGAAATTTGTCATCGCTTCAGCCCTTGAGCAGGTTGGCTTCGTCGACCGAGGCCGATCTGCGGGCACGGAAAATCGTCATGATGATGGCCAGGCCCACGACGACTTCGCAGGCGGCGACGACCATGGTGAAGAACGCCACCATCTGCCCGTCGAGATGACCACGCATCCGGGCGAAGGTGACGAACGCCAGGTTGACCGCGTTGAGCATCAGCTCGACGCACATGAACATCACGATGGCGTTGCGGCGCAACAGCACACCGGCGGCTCCGATGGTGAACAGCAGCGCCGATAGATAGAGGTAGTTGTCCGGATTCATGACGCACCGTTCTGAGAACCGTTGGAACCACCGCCGGAGGGCACTCCTAATCCTTCGACGGTTCGCGGCTCCAGTACCTGCGGCACCGACAACCGGGAGTAGGAGCCGTCGGGCAACAGTGCTGCGGTGTCGACCGCGTTGTGCCGGGCGAAGACACCTGGACCGGGTAGCGGAGTGGGGTGGCCGCCCGGGCGGAACCGTTCGACCGACAGTTCCCGCTGGGTCTTGCGGTGCTCGAAGCGCTCCCGGTGTGCCAGAATCATCGCGCCCATGGCCGCGGTGATCAGCAGTGCGCTGGTCAGCTCGAACGCCCACAGGTAGCGGGAGAAGATCAGCACCGCCAAACCCTGGACGTTGCCGCCGGCGTTGGCTTGTTCCAGCGTCGCGTAGGTGCCGGTGGTGACGGTGCCGATGCCGGCGATGAGCAGAATCCCGAATGCGAAACCGATAATCACCGCCGCCGCCCGTTGACCGCGCAGCGTCTCCACCAGGGACTCCGCAGAATCCACGCCGATCAGCATCAGCACGAACAGGAACAGCATCATCACCGCGCCGGTGTAGACCACGATCTGGACCACGCCGAGGAACAGCGCGTTCTCGATCATGTAGAACACCGCCAGGATGATCATCGTCATCGCCAGAAACATCGCGGAGTAGACCGCGTTGGCGGCCATCACCACACCCACCGCCCCAATTAACGCCAGTGCGCCCAGCAAGTAGAACGTCACCGCCTCACCGGTGGAGGTCCGGGTGAGCAGGTCGGTGGCCAGCAGGGTGGTCATTGGGTGGTGTCCGAACTTTGCTTGTCGCGCAGGCCTTCTGACGTCACGTTGCCGCGGTAGTAGTCGGCGTCGGTGGCCCCTTCGGCCCGGGGGTGCGGTGTCGGGGTCATGCCCTCCAGCAGCGGAGCCAGTAGCTGGTGCTTTTCGTAGATCAGGCCGGCGCGATTGTCGTCGGCCATCTCGTAGTGGTTGGTCATCGTCAATGAGCGGGTCGGGCAGGCTTCGACGCACAGCCCGCATCCGATGCAGCGCAGATAGTTGATCTGGTAGACCCGGCCGTAGCGTTCGCCGGGCGAGAAACGCTGCTCCTCGGTGTTGTCGGCGCCCTCGACGTAGATCGCGTCGGCCGGGCACGCCCATGCGCACAGCTCGCAGCCGATGCACTTCTCCAGGCCGTCCTCGTAGCGATTCAGCTGATGCCGGCCGTGATAGCGCGGAGCCACCGGGCCGGGATTTTCCGGATACATCTCGGTGACGGGACGCTTGAACATCGACCCGAACGTCACACCGAACCCGGCGAGGGAACTGAGGAATTTAGCCATTAGCAGCCTCCTTGGTCGCGGGCGCCAGCGGCTTGCCGGGCAGCGGCGGCGTGGGAAATGCCGGTTCGAAGGACGGTGCCTCCGCCGGCTCGTTGCGGCGCCGATTCTTGCGGATTTGCCTGTTGCTAAACGGTTTTTGCAGCAAATAGAGCAGCACGACGGTGACAACGATGCTGGCGCCGACCAGCAGCGATGTCCAGTGCGGGTAACCCTGGTCGCGTAGCGTGCGGATGCCCGCGGCGATCAGCGCCCAGATCAGCGACACCGGGATGAGGATCTTCCACCCCAGCGCCATGAACTGGTCGTATCGCAGTCGCGGCAGCGTGCCGCGCAGCCAGATGTAGATGAAGAGGAACAGCCACACCTTGGCGGTGAACCACAGCAGCGGCCACCATCCGGTGTTGGCGCCGGCCCACATGTTCAGTGGCCAGGGCGCGTGCCATCCGCCCATGAACAGCGTGGCGGCCAGCGCCGACACCGTGGTCATGTTGATGTACTCGGCCAGGTAGAACATCGCGAAGCTCAGCGACGAGTACTCGGTGTGGAAGCCGGCGACCAGTTCACCTTCGGCCTCAGGCAGGTCGAACGGCGCCCGGTTGGTCTCGCCGACCATGGACACCAGGTACGTCGCGAACGACGGCAGCAGCAGGAAGATGTACCAGACCCGGTCTTGGGCCGCCACGATCTGCGACGTGGACATCGTTCCGGCGAAGAGGAACACGGTGGCGAACGAGAGTCCCATCGCGACCTCGTAGGAAATCACCTGCGCGGTCGAACGCACCCCGCCGAGCAGCGGATAGGTCGAGCCCGACGACCACCCCGCCAGCACGATGCCGTAGACCCCGATTGACGACAGCGCCAGGATGAAGAGCACCGCCACCGGCAAGTCGGTCACCTGCAGCGGAGTCCAGTGGCCGAACACGGAAACCTGCGGTCCGAACGGGATGAACGCAAAGGCTGTGATCGCGGGGATCGTCGAAATGGCTGGTGCGAGAATGAAAATCGGCTTTTCAACGCCAACCGGGATGATCGGCTCCTTGAGCGCCAGCTTGATGCCGTCGGCCAGGCTTTGCAGGTAGCCGCGCGGGCCGACCCGGTTGGGCCCCCAGCGCAGCTGCATCCGGCCCAGGATCTTGCGTTCGGCAAGGATTGCTATCAGCACCGTCAGCACCAGGAAGACGAAGACGAAAAGCGCTTTGGCCAGGATCAGCCACCAGGTATCGTGCCCGAAACCGGTCATGAGCCCACTCCGATCATGAGCGCGGCTCCTCAGCATGGCTTGGTCCCCCTCGCCGCTGCGCGGCTGGGGGTGCCCCCACTGCATCGTCGCCGGCGCGGATCCGCACCACAGCACCCGGCGTGACGCCCAACGTCCGGTGCACCGCTGACCCCGGTGAGTTGAGCGGTAGCCAAACCACGTGGTCGGGCATCTCGGTGATGGTCAGCGGCAGCGTGATCGCCCCACGGTCAGTGCTGACGGCGACCTGGTCACCGTCAGCGGCGCCAATCGCGTCCGCCGTACCGGCCGACAGTCGGACCACCGGTGTGCGCGCGGTGCCGGCCAGGTGCGGTTCGCCGTCTTGTAGCCGCCCGTCGTCGAGCAGCATCCGCCACCCGGCCAACACGGCTTCACCGGCACCCGGCTTGGGTGCGGTGGCGGCCGCGACGGTCGGCGCGCCAGCGGGAGCGCCGTCCCAGGTGCCCATCGCACTGAGTTCGGCGAGCGCGGCCTCCACCGTGGGAAAACCGAGGTCGATGCCCACCTCGTCGGCCAGGGTGTCGAGTACGCGCAGGTCCGGCGTCGCGGCGGGGGGCAGCGCGCCCGAGAAGCTGCGCCCTCGGCCCTCCCAGTTGACGTAGGTCCCGGACTTCTCGGCCGCCGGCGCGATCGGGAAGACCACGTCGGCGCGTTCGGTCACCGCGCTGTGCCGCAGCTCCAGGCTCACCACGAAGCCCGCGGCGTCCAGAGCGGCCAGCACCGCGTCGGGATCGGCGAAGTCGTCCGGCTCGATGCCGCCGACCAGCAGCGCGCCCAGGGTGCCGTCAGCGGCCGCGGCCAGGATCCCGTCGGTGTCACGTCCTTCTGACGCGGGCAACTCAGACACGTGCCAGGCCTGCGACACCTGTGCCCGGGCGGCCTCGTCGTTCAGCGGCCGGCCGCCGGGCAGCAAGCCCGGCAGCGCGCCGGCTTCGAGCGCGCCGCGTTCGCCGGCGCGGCGCGGTATCCACGCCAGTTTCGCGCCGGTGGCGTCGGCGAGCCGGGCCGCGGCGGACAATCCACCGGGCACACTGGCCAGCCGTTCGCCGACGAGGATGATCGCGCCGGGCTGAGATAGCAATTCACCGAGTTCACCGGCGGCCAGGCCCTTCAGCGCGGCAGCTTCCGCACCGGGGGCGGTCTGGATCAGCGTGCCGTGCAACTTCTTCAACCCGTTGCTGGCGAATGGGGCAACGGCATGCACCGGCAGTCCGCGTTTGCGGGCGGCTTTGCGCAGCCGCAAGTACACGATCGGCGACTCTTCTTCCGGCTCGAAGCCGGCGAGCAGTACCACTGGCGCCGACTCCAGATCGGAGTAGCTGGTCGTGATCGACGTGCCGGCGACCCGCGCCGCCAGGAACTGCGTCTCTTCGCTGGAATGCGGGCGAGCGCGGAAGTCGATATCGTTGGTGCCCAACACGATTCGTGCGAACTTGGAGTAGGCGTAAGCGTCTTCGACGGTCAGCCGACCGCCGGGCAGCACGCCCGTTCCGCCGGCCGCCGAGCTGAGTCCCTCGACCGCGGCGGCCACCGCGTGCGGCCATGAAGCGGGCACAAGCGCGCCATCGGCGTCGCGGACCAAGGGAGTGGTGATCCGGTCACCCTGCGTGGCGTAGGTGAACGCCCACCTGCCCTTGTCGCAGTTCCATTCCTCGTTGACCTCGGGCTCGTCGCCGGCCAGTCGGCGCAGCACCTTGCCGCGGCGGTGGTCGGTGCGCTGCGCGCAGCCCGATGCGCAGTGCTCACACACACTCGGGCTGGAGACCAGATCGAATGGGCGGGCCCGGAACCGGTAGGCGGTCCCGGTCAGTGCGCCGACCGGGCAGATCTGCACGGTATTGCCGGAGAAGTACGACTCGAACGGCTCATTGGCGTAAATGCCGACCTGCTGCAGTGCGCCGCGCTCCAGCATCTCGATGAACGGGTCACCGGCGATCTGGTCGGAGAACCGGGTGCACCGCGCGCACAAGATGCAGCGCTCGCGGTCCAGCAGCACCTGCGAGGAGATGTTGATCGGTTTGGTGAACGTGCGTTTGACGTCGTGGAACCGGGAGTCGGGGCGGCCGTTGGACATCGCTTGGTTCTGCAGCGGGCACTCACCGCCCTTGTCGCACATTGGGCAGTCCAGCGGGTGGTTGATCAGCAGCAGCTCCATCACCCCGTGCTGGGCCTTGTCGGCCGCTTCGGAGCTGTACTGCGTGCGCACCACCATGTCGTCGGTGACGGGAATGGTGCACGACGCCATCGGTTTGCGCTGGCCCTCGATCTCGACCAGGCACTGGCGGCAGGCACCGACGGGATCCAGCAGCGGGTGGTCGCAGAACCGGGGGATCTGCACGCCGATCAACTCGGCGGCCCGAATAACCAAAGTGCCTTTGGGAACGCTGATTTCGGTG
>Ga0210395_10002350_pt1 | contig 14723 bp, 13 predicted proteins | sample IncBWH4OmetaG_FD_150861 | JGI IMG/M metagenome (GOLD analysis project Ga0210395, IMG submission 150861) | Forest soil microbial communities from Barre Woods Harvard Forest LTER site, Petersham, Massachusetts, United States - Inc-BW-H-4-O ... | reverse complement strand
TGCGGCCATCGTGATCAGCAAGCAGAAGATCAGCAGGATCATGATCTCGGCCATCGTCAGGCCGAGCACCAGGCCCTGCCGATACGACGATGACTGTCGGAAGATATGACCATCCATGGCGAACCTGCCTGATTATTGATCTGTGTCTGACGGCGTCATACTTGTTGTTTGCGCATGATCTTCTCGGAAAGCCGGTCCCCACTGATCGGCCCGTGGCCCGAGGGCATGTTTTTCCGGATCGCGCTCTCGTCGTTTTCCGTCCGCTTCAAAAGGGGCTGGCGGGGGAGCGTCGGCGGGATCGATCGAAAGATTGGCGGCAAGGCGCGCCGCCTCGGTGGCCCTGAGCTCGGACAAGAGAACGGTTATCGCGCTCGAAAGCGCTTGCGTCTGCTTCAGGTTGGAATTCACCGAAATGGCCTGGGCCTCGGCATTCCTAGAGAAAGTGCTGACGACGCGCGTGAGCCCCTCGATCGCCGGATTAAGCTTGATTTCGATGACGTGCTCCGGTGTCTGCAGCGCGGCAAGCTTGGAGACGACGACGTCGATCGATTTGACGATCTCGGCGGTGCTGGTCGAGAGGCGAGCGCCGTCTTCGGCAAGCTGCCTTGCCACCGTCTCGAACGTCATCAAAACCCTGGCGTTCAGTTGTTCGATGGTATCACCGGACTGCTTCGATGCGTCCCTGAGCGGCTTGTTGGCGTTGAATGCGAAGTCCTGCAGCTGACCGACAATCCGGTCCTTTGCCTCTTTCAGCAACCCGTCGATTTCGCCGACGGCGTCCGTGATCGATTGCTGGGTGGCCCGCCTGAACGAGCCGAATTCGATCACCGTGCTGTCGAGCTCGCGCCTCACCCGGCGTGATGCGTTGGCAAGCTCCAGTCGTGCGGTGTGTTCCACTTCGACCGGGTCTCGCCGCATCTGATTGAAGAAGATCCGCAAGGTGATGCCCGCAATCGTCGAACCGATGGCGATGCCGAAATTCTGCACGATTTGTTCGGCCGACCCGTCCGACGAAAATTGATAGAGCGAGACGGCGAGGCTGGTCAGCGTGAACAGAAAACCCATGTAGTAGAGATTGTCGCCGGATTGGTCGTCGCGCAGACGAAACAGGCGCGCCAGTCCAAGCGCCGAGGCGTAGGCGATCATAATCAGCACGGGGACCAGGGTGACCTGAAGGGCGCTGAATCCGTTGAGCTTGGAGAACACGATGTAGCCCGCGCCCAGCACGACGACGCCAAAGAACAATAAGCCGCTCAACAGCCCGGGCGGCGCATTCTCAAGACTACTGTTGGTCGAGGCCATCACCTTGTCCCCTGCAGCCGGCGAGCGCCATCGAACACGCCCCTGTTGTCGGTGATCCACTCCTTCCAGAATTCGATGTGCTTGACACTGTCGATCGTCACCTGGGTTTGCTGGATGTATTCGATCTTGACGTGCGCATCGTGCAGGTCCGTCCTGAATTTCAAGTAAGCGGGCGAGCGCTTGAACCTCTGATACGTCAGATCGCCGCCGCTCGGATATTGGCTGTAAAGCTGGGTGAACTCCAGCATGTCGGAAATGACAATAAGCTTCTTTTCGACCTTTTGCGCGGCGGTTGAAGAAAATTGGTCGATCGCAATGTCCTGGATCGCGCCCATGATCGGCGAGCTCTTCGCTTGCGCGGACGATAGGCTGCTTTTGACTGCATCGCTTGCCGGCTGTCGAAAACCATCGATCCAACGCATGCGCGCAAGACGCGGATTGTCGGTCCATTCGCTGAGGCCGGTGCCGTCGCCCGGATTGCATCTCGAGAACAGTGACCGGCTGCGGCCGCCCGCGATGTCGAGCACGCGGATGTCGAGCTTGTAATAGGCGGGCAGCTCGGTGATCTGATCTTCCAGCATGCCGAGGACCTCGCGTTGGGCCGGTTCCGGCAGGTCGTCCGAGGTATCGACCAGTACGACCGTAATGCCCTGCGGCCCATCGACCGGACACAACGAGGCCGCATCAAGCCTCGGCTTCGGCGTGACCGAAAAATAGAACAAAGCGAGGCCGCCCAGTGCCGCGAGCGCGAGGAAGATCAACGCGATGCCGCCGACTGCCGCGCCCGCACCCTGCGCGCTGTTACGCCTTCTTGACTGCCGATGGGCCACGCTTGGTCTCCGGGATCAGGTCGTCGATTTCGCGATACGAGCGCACCGCCTCGTCGAACGCCCGGTGAATTGCCTGAATCTGATGATCCAGGATATCCTGTGTCTCGAGAACCGATTGGCGAAGCCGTGCCGTCTCATCCTTGTCGGTTCCGTCATAGACGATGCGGTCCATGTTGTAAGGCTTCCCGAAATAGGCGGGAGCCGGCGTGGTTCGGGCCTTGCGGTTGGCTTCGCGATAGATCGCAAGCAGCGTGCGGCAGGACCTCTCGATGTGATTCTGATGCTCGGCGAAGCGTTGCGACAGGCGGCCGCGCGCCTGAACGATCGAATCGAACTCGCCGCGCCTGACGGATAAATCCCGTGCCGCGCCGTTCATGGCCTCGCTGGCCGCGTCACGGATTTCGCGGAGCCGCTCGACCAATTCGGCCTTGCCTTCGGTATATTGCGCGCGGGCCTCGTTGCACCGCTGTTCCAGCGACGCGTAGCCAAAATGCGGATCGGTAAAGAGCAACCCGTCGGTCATGGCGACCAGCGAAAAAATGAAGCCGATCCCGAAAAACACCCAGGAGATGATGTCGTTGAGAACGAGCGGTGCCTTAAGGATCTGCATCATGACTTCCTGGCCGACATCGCCGTTGACGGTCGGAGGGACTTCGCGAAGGTGCGCCAGCGTGAGATTGAGTGCGATCGCAAACGCGAGATAGACGACGAAGGACAACAGGCCGATCAATTTGAAGACGAAGTTCCGGAGATTGATGACGCGGATCGGCACCAGGCCGAACAGGAAGCTCGCGATGATGTTCAAGGCGGCGAAACTCACCGCCTGAACGGCGCCGCCCAACAGCCCCTGCGGATTTGATTTGGCCAGAAAGTTGCCGTTGATGATGACTTCAATGACGAACAGGATCGCCAGGATTCCCACCTTGAGCAAGGTCTTGCCTTGGGACGACAGGCGGGCAGGTCGCACAACTCTGTGCCGCCTGCGAAAATCGTCGCGCTCCTGTTCCGAATCACGAAGTCTGCGCCGCAGGCTGAACAGTTCGTCTCGGCCAAGTGCTGCTTCCGCACGGAATTCGCCGACTGATTCGGGCGCCGCCTGATGGATGATGGCGAAGCGCTCCTCGAAATTCAGTGCGGTGAGCCGTTCGTCATAGGTGTGCAGGTGTTCGAGATAGATCGAATGCGCATCCTGCTTGTGGGTCTCGATCAGCTCGACGACCCGATGCTCGACGTCGTCGAGCGTCTCGGCATCGGCCGATGGCCGGTTCTCGGCCCCGCGGTCGCTTGCATCGGCCGCCAGGTTCAAATTGTCCGCGACCCGATTGACGTTGAGATCGAGAAATATGTCGGTGGTGGGCCGATACGAATGCTGGGGCTGGCCCAGCAAGCTCAATAACCGCGTGATGGCAGACCGTTTAGCTTGAGCCGCGTTCATCCAACTTCCTAGTCTTGAACCCTTAGATCATGATCCGATCAGATTGAATCGGACCATGATCTCGTCTGCTTGTTTCGAGCATGATTTGTTCGGAAAACCGGTTCCCACTTTTCCGGATCATGCACCAGATCATGGATTTGCGGCACCCGGCTGCCTGCGCCCTGGCCTCGCTGCACAACTCGACGGCGAGACTGCTTCGTTGCCTAGTCAGGGCGATGGTAAGAACGGCCCCCGTATATATGATAAAGGCATCCGCACGGCATTTCGATAGTTAAAGCACATGACAATTGCGCGAGAAAGGGCGGCGACAACCGGGGATTTTGCCCAAGCCGGCCTCAAGATCGGTTTTGAAGATGGGGTGATTCGGGTGCCCGGATGATGATCGCTGCGCCCCCGTTTCCACTTGAGCGCTCGTGGCCACGACCTTCACGGAGATCATGCTCGAAAAAAAGATCGTGATCCGATTTGAATCCAATCGGATCACGATCTGGCAGCATCGATGGGCGCGGGCGTCGCTAGCAGCGACGCGAGGCAACTTAGGCTAGCGTTAGCCGCCATGGTCCTCCACGACCTTGCGGCAGGACGCGGAGAGCTTTTCCTTGTTCTCGCGCAGGCAAGCATTCATCTCCGTCGGCTTGCCGATGTGCTCGGAACACAACGTCTGGGCGTCGCCGCGGCAGGCCATCTTCTCCTGCGGCGTCGGTCCGGATTGCGCGGCGGCTTGCGAGAGGCCAGCCAGCACGAGGGCAAGCGAGATTGCGAGCGACTTCACATTGATCGACTTGGTCATGGATCACCTTTTTGAGCGAGTGGGGTTTGAGCTTTTGAAAGCGCCGGCAACATCGTCGAAGGCAAGATCGCGGTCCATGCCATGTTCATGGCATCCGCTGATCTGCCAAAAACCCCCGGATTTTCGGGCTTATCCCTTAACCCCCATCTTCATGGGATGTTGGCGGTCGAGGCAAAAGGCCATGTATCCCCCGCGTCGGCTGCGGCGACCGATCGGTTAATCGCAAGACCGAAACAACGCTTGAAACAGGAGAGATACCATGTTGAACAAATCGCAATGGGTGAGTGCTGCCGTTGCCTTGACGGCGATTTCGACGCTGGCTGCGGTTTCGCTGAACGCCGCGCCGGCCGAGGCCGCGGTGGTTTACTGCAGGACCGCCGGTGTGCCGCAGGGTTGCATCGTTCGTCCGGCCGTCGTGCCCGTCGCCCGTCCAATCCCCGTCGCCGCGGTTGGCGTGACCCACGTCGGCGTCACCCGCGTGACCCCCTACGGTGTGCGGCACGTCGGCTACAACAGGGTCCGCGTCGTGCGATGAAATCAGCCGGCTGCGGCGTCGCTGTCGGGAAAGCGGTGGGGCAGGGTGAGCCTCACGCTTGTCCCGCCGGCGCTGGAGACCAGCTCGAGCGCCGCGCCGCAGCGAGCGGCGCGGCTTCGCATGTTGCGCAAGCCGCGCGCCGCTTGCCGCACTCCCGCGTCGCCACCGGGGGCGAGCGCAAAACCCTTGCCGTCATCCTCGACCGTAATGCAGCCGCAGCCCGAACTTGCGCCATCGGTCAGCGTCTCGATACTCACCGCGATGCGCCGCGCGTCGGCGTGCTTGACCGCATTGGTCATGGCTTCGTCCAATATCCGCACGATCTGGATGACGTGCCATGGCCGCAGCTCGGGGTGAACCGGCAGGCCCTGCGGGCTCACCGCGCGCCAATCGAGCGCAATGCCGTGCGGACGCAGCTGCGCCATGGCGCGGTCGCGCCATGACCCGAGCGCCAGCATCAGGTCGCCGCCGATGTCATCCATCGAATCGATCACCAGACGCAGATCCTTCAGCGCCGCCCGCGCCGCGTCGCCGACGCCCGAGCCCGCTTCGCCCCGCTCGCTGAGTGCGACAATGCTGACGAGCTGGCCGCCCAGCCCGTCATGCAGATCGCGCATCAGCCGCGAGCGTTCCCGCGCCAGCGCCGCGGCCCGTGCGCGCTCCTCTTCGCGGGCGAAACTCAATTTGAGCTTTTCTTCGGCCTCGCGGAGCTGGACGGCGAGATGCGCGGCAAAGCCGTCGACCCGGTTCAGCGCCTGCGCAAACCGCCAGGTCAGTCCGGCGCCGATCGCGACCAGCATCGCCGAATAGGAGAGGCGCGTGAAGAAGACGCGCCGGTCGGGCAGGATCTGAAGCACCGAGAGCAGGTCATGAACGAAGCAGGTCAGGACGATGGTGACGGCGCAGCCGAGCAGCAGGCTGGGCGCGTCCTGCCGCCGCAACTCCGACCATGCCACGATCAGCGCCACCAGCACCAGGTTCAGACCGATGGCTGGGATGCCGAAAAAGACGAAGAATTCGCGGATCGCACCGGGATTTCCGAACAGCCCGACCAGCGCCAGCAGCACGGCGGGCACGAAAGTCAGCACGGCGTAGCGCGGCCACTTGCGGCCGAAGAACAGGATCGCGAAAGTAAGCACGAATGAGCTTTCGAGCGGCGCGGAAGCAATCAGGGTCGCGTTCAGCTCGGGGTGCGCGGGCTGGTCCATGGCGCTCGGCAGGAATGCCTGGATCGCGCCGAGTCCCATTGCAGCGGCGAGCGCGCCGTAAGCCGGCTCATGGCGCCGCACCGCCCACAGCACGATCAGGATCACCGCGAGGATTCCCTGCCAGGCCGCAAACACCATGGGCAGCGTGACGAACAGCAGCGTCCGCTGTTCATAATAATGGCGCAGCGCCTGATCGGGGCCGACGTAAAGACGGTCGAGGAAGCCGGTGACCGGGCCCCAGATGTAGAGCCTGATGGCAAGATCGTTGGCGCCGTCGTGCAACAGCGACGCCGGGATCAGCGCGATTTCCGGCGTGGCGCGGTCGGGACGGTTGGCGGAAGGGTCGCGCCTCGAGTCCAGGATCTCGACGCCGTTGACGATGATCTCGACGCTATTGGTGAAGCGCGGCAGATAGACCGACCACGCGCGCTGCGGCTCGCTGCCCGACCAATTGAAGCTGCCGCGATAAAGCGCCGGATCGTTCATCGACGAGCGGGTAGCGACGAAATCCGGCAGCGTGACGGAACGCGTGGCGCCGCGATCCTCCAGCGTGAACGCGGTCACCAGATAGCGGGAAGGCGGCTCGGAAAGCGGCTGACGCAGCGCGAAGATGCAGACGATCGCGATCAGCGCCTGCAGCAGGACATATTGAAACAGCCGGGAGGCCCAGTTGCGCGATCGAAAGCCCTGAGCGCCGGTCGGGGCCGGTTTCGCGGAAGTCACCGTCACAGCTTGATCAAGCCCTGCTGCAGCGCCTCGAACACCGCTTCGCCGCGGGTATGGACCTCGAGCTTGCGATAGATGCTCTTGATGTGGCCGGGCACGGTCTGGCGCGACATGCCGAGGTGGCTTGCGATCTCGGCATAGCTGAACCCTTTGGCGATGCCCCACAGGATATCGATTTCCCGCGGCGTCAGCCTGGTCGTGTTCAGCGGCGGGCCGGGCGGCGGCTCGGCATTCGCCTGCGTCCGGCGCACGATGAAGCGTGCGATCGACGCCGAGATCGGCGAGTGCCCGGCCACCAGATCGCGCACGGTCGAAGCGATATCGGTCGGAAACGCGTCCTTCAGCAGATAACCGGTGGCGCCGACCGTAATCGCCGAGATCACGCTCTCTTCGTCGCCGAGGATCGAGATCACCATGATTTCCGTATCCGGAAAACGCTGCCGCGTCTCGCGGATCAGATCGACGCCGTGGCCGTCGGGCAATTGCAGATCGGTCAATAGCACCTGTGGAACGCGCCCCGCGAGCGACGCGCGCGCTTCCGCAAGCGTTGCAGCCGCCGCGACGTCGAATCCAGCCTTGGCCAGCGCATCCTGCAGCCGCCACAAGGTCGGCGGATCGTCCTCGACCAGCAGGATCGTGATGTCCTGCGCAGGAAGTTTATCGCTGGAGGGAGTCATCGCATTAGGTCCGGCCTGCCATTTCACCCGTTTCGGCGATAGCTTAGCTCCGATGCCGGGGTTTGCTATCCCCATATTCATGGGGGAGGGGGATGGCGTTGCCTTCCCGGGTGTTGGCAAGCTTACTCCATCGAATTGAAATTGGCCGTCGCGAAAAGCGTGATCGGCTCCCGTTCGCCGGTTGGATCGTGCGGCTTGAACTCAGATGATCTGTTTTAATTCGCCTGTCGGCGGGGAGCTTTCAGGTCCGCGCCGCTCAAGGCGCTTCACCTGGCCAACGCGGTTTGACGTTACAAGACCCGGCATTTATGCCGCCGTTTGCAGTCCTTGCCGAAAGGCGGCCAAGAGCTGGGGGATCTCGCTTGCGGGTACCGGCTTGCTGTAGAAATACCCCTGCACTTCGTTGCATCCCTCCGCGCGCATCTTGTCCAGCTGTTCCTGGGTTTCGACGCCTTCCGCGGTCGTGGTCATGCCGAAGCTCTGGCCAAGGTCTGCGACGGCGCGAATGATGGCGATGGAGTCCGGTCGTTCCGTGAGGTCGCGGACAAAGCTTTGATCGATCTTGATCTTGTCGAACGGGAAGCTGCGCAGATAGCTCAACGACGAATATCCGGTCCCGAAATCATCCATGGCTATCCTGACCCCCAGGCTGCGCAACTCGTGCAGCACCGCCAGCGTCGCATCGTTGTTGGTCATCAACACGGTTTCGGTGATTTCGAGCTCCAGCAGATCGGCACGCAATCCGGAGGTCGCCAGCGCGGACACCACCGTGGAAAGCAGGGTCTTGTTGCGGAATTGCACCGGCGAGACATTCACCGCTACCCGCAGATCGGACGGCCACGTCTTTGCCTCGGTGCAGGCTTGCCGGATCACCCACTCACCGATCGCGGTGATGAGGCCGGTTTCCTCGGCCAGCGGAATGAACTCGGCCGGCGAGACCCGGCCGCGCGTCGGGTGGTTCCAGCGCAGCAGCGCTTCGAACCCGGTGATCCTGTTTTCCGCGAGATTGACGAACGGTTGATAGAACACCTCGAACTCGCCGACAGTGACGGCGGCGCGAAGATCAAGCTCGAGCGCGCGGCGCGCCTGCGCCTTGACGTCCATTTCCGATTCGAAGAAATGGAATCGCGCGCGCCCGTCGCCCTTCGCCCGATACAGGGCCATGTCCGCATTCTTCAAGAGCTGGTCGGCGTTGTCGCCATCATCGGGGGCAATCGCAACGCCTACGCTCGCGCCGATGACGACGTGGTGGTCGCCAAGCTCGAACGGCAGGCCCAAGGCCTCGACGATGTGCGCCGCGAGCGCAGCCGCGGCGGCCGGCTGCTCTTCTGCGCCGGATTGCACGATCGAGAATTCGTCGCCGCCGGTCCGGGAGACCAGATCCATATCGCCTGCGAGGTCGCGCAGGCGCTCGGAAACCGCACACAATAATGTATCACCGACCGGGTGGCCGAGGGTGTCGTTGATCGCCTTGAAATTGTCGAGGTCGAGACAGAGCACGGATGCCTTGCCGCCGCGCTTGACACGTTGCAACGTCCGCTCGATATGCTCGCGCAATTGAACGCGGTTTGCCAGTCCCGTCAGCGCGTCATGATGCGCGAGGAACGCGATCCGCTTCTCCGAGGCCCGCTTCTCGGTCACGTCGACATGGATGGTGACCGCGCCGCCGGTGCTCAGCGGTGCCCTGGTCAACGCGATGATGCGGCCGTCCTGCAACTGATGCTCGAAATTGATCGCGGTTGATTGCGATGCGAACGCCATGCCCGCCTTGACGAAATCTTCGTCTTCGACCGTCGCGGTACCGTTCTTCAACCGATGTTCGAGGATGACCCGAGCCGGCGTGCCTGGCTCGGTCAGTTCCCGAGGAAGCCCGTACATCGCCGCATATCTTGCGTTGCTGACGATCAGACACTGCTCGTCGTCGAACATCGAAAGGCCCTGCGGCATGCCCTCAAGTGCTGCAAAGAGCCGGTCACTGGATCGTTGGCTCATCGACTTGATCATGCGGTGGATGACGAACAGCACGAGCCCCGCCAGCATGATGCTGGTGAGGATGGAAGCGAGCAACAACAGATCGGCCCTGTAGGAATAGGTCTCGATGTCGTCGCGAGCCTGCAGGCCGACGTCGGAATTCTTTTCGTGCAGCCTTTCCAGCTCCCTCTGGATGTTGGTTATCCGCTGCACCGGCTTCGGAGCATCCGGCGCAAGCGCGAGCAGATCGGCAATATCCGCCCTGATCGCCAAACCCTTGGCGCGCGCGGCGGGCGAACTAGACCGTTCTATCGCGATGTCCATATCGTCCAGTACGGCTTCCAGGAGTTCATCGGCCTTGGACGTTTGGGCGGATTCCGAGACGCTGGCGCGCTCGTCGACGTAATGCTGAAATCCTATCTGGGCGAGGCTGACATAGTTGGTGGAGATGAACGCGGTGTCGTAGATGGTCACCGCATAGTCGATGATCGCGTGTTGCTGGTGGCTCGCGAACAGGCCGATCAGGAGATTGACCGCCAGCAGGCTGATCGTAACCAGTCGAAACTGCCGGCGAAAAGAGCTCGCCTCCCGATCGCGCGCGCGATCGGAATGGGCGTCGCCGTGTCCCGGCGCGTCCTTCGCTGCAACAATCCCGGCAGAGCTCACCGTTCTGTACTCCCTCTCGTTCCCCACAACCCTCGCAGGCTAGGTAGCTTGCATTAAGGGGAGGTGGACGCCTGTTACCTATCGACTACGGTGCCGGCGGTCATCTCGCTGCGATGCGGCATCTCATTACCCAAGCTGGCGAATTGCACGGCACCGCGCCCGTCGCCCTGGACGCGGCGAAGCGTCGTTTGACGGATTGTTAACCACAATCGGATTTGCTGAAGCTCCTGGGTTAGCACTTTGGACGCAAAATGCGGAACATGTTCTCGAACTTGTTGCGCACAACCTTGGCGCGGCACTCAAAGGCCCGGATCGGCGCGTCGCTCGCCGCGCTGGCGCTGCTTGGCGCGTCGATGCTAACCGAGCCGGCGCTGGCGCTTCCATCTTTCGCGATCCAGACCGGCCAGCCTTGCGCGGCCTGCCATATCGGCGCGTTCGGACCGCAATTGACCCCTTATGGGCGCGATTTCAAATTGCACGGCTATACCGCCAGCGATGGCAAGGATCATGGGCTGCCTCTTGCGTTCGCGGTGCAAACTTCCTTCACGCATACTCTGCAGCCGCAGCCCGGTGGGGCGGCGCCCGGATTTCGCGACAACGACAACTTCGCCGTCGATCAGCTGTCGCTGTATTATGCCGGACAGATCGCGCCCAAGCTCGGCGCCTTCATCGAGTTGAATTACGATGGCGTGGCGCAGCGGGCTTCGCTGAACAATGTCGATATCCGCTATGCGAGCGAGGGCCAGCTGTTCGGCCAGGACCTGCTCTGGGGCGTCACGCTGAACAACAACCCGACGGTGCAGGATCCCTGGAATTCGACGCCGGCCTGGGGATTTCCCTACAACCAGTCGGCGCTGGCGCCGACGCCCACGGCGTCCACGCTGGTCGATGGTGCTCTCGGACAGCGCGTCGTCGGCCTAGGCGTCTACTCGCTGTGGAACGATTTCCTCTATCTCGAGGGCGACGTCTACAAAGGCCTTAACGCACCTACGCTGACGGCTCTGGGTCAGGTTCCGGACGACGGCGACCAGACCACGAGCTTTCTTCCCTATGCGCGCGTTGCCCTGATCAAGGATTGGGAGAAGCATCATGTGGAGATCGGCGGCTATGCACTGGCCGGGAGTGACGTTCCCGGCGGCGACCAGACCCTCGGTTTCGGTGTGCGCAAGACCGATCTTGCGCTCGACGCGACTTACCAATTCGTCACCGATGCCACCAAGGTGACCAGCGACCGGCTGTCCGCGCATACGACCTACATCCACGAGACGGCTCAACTGGCGTTCGCAGGGCTGGCCCCGACCGGGGCGCTCGCCGATCACTGGCTGGATACGTTTCGCGCCGATGTCTCCTATAGCTTCGCGGCCACCGTGACGCCGTCGGTCCAGTATTTTCGCACCACCGGCACGGCCGATGCCAACTACTGGAGCACACCGAATGGCAGCCCCAACTCGGACGGCATGATATTGGAAGTCGCCTATGTGCCCTGGGGCAAGCCGGATTCGCCGTTTCCGAACGTGAATGTGAGGCTGGCCGCGCAGTACGTGAATTATTTCAGCTTTGACGGAAGCTACGCCAACGTCAGCAGAAACAATCACTTCTATTTCAGTCTGTGGACTGCGATGAAGTTCTAGCCGCCGCGTTCATCGGAGGAGTCAACATGCCTACCCGTTTCGCAATTGCCATCGCTATTCTGCTGGGGCTCGTGGTTGCCGTGCCGGCGGCTACCACGATCACGGTTATCCAGCGTGGGCTGGCTTTGAACATGGCGTCGGCGTCGCTCACCAGGGGCGACCGGCTGTCCTTCACCAACGACGACGATGTCATACACAACATTCACATCTTCGGGCCCGGAGATGACGACAGCGTGGACCTCGGCCTGCAGAAGCCGGGCAAGCTCTTGAGCTACAAGTTCGACAAGGCCGGCGCTTACCGGGTCCGGTGCAACATCCATCCGTCGGTGAAGATGGCCGTGACCGTGAAGTGATGGCGTTGATACGCCTGCGGCACTTTGCCGACCTGGCGGGTCCGGCTGACGACATCTGCTGTTGCCAGCCGGCGGCCACCCGGGCGCCGGTCTGCAGGGAATAATCGCGTCGGTTGGAACCAAATCCCTAAGTTCACTTTTGTACAGTTCCCTCGGAACAAATTCCGCGCTGCTGCGTCCTGTGATTGGGCAGGTCAACCATAGGAAGCAGCAGTGATCAGCAGGCGTTATCTGCGGCGCCAGGCGAGCGCGCTTATCAAGTTCGCCAAGTCCACCAACAACCCGGAACTGGCAGCCGTCCTGGTCGCGAAGGCCGCCAATCTCACGTCGCAAGTTGAGGAGCGAACGCCGCCGCCCGATGCCGGCCTGTGGGCGCCGGATGTCGAACCGCCGACTTAAGCGTGCAAGAAGAGCTCAAGGCCGCCTCGGTTGGGCGGTCGCTTCTTTTCCCCTAGCACTGGCAATACATTAGCCCCAGCTCCCGACGGCGGGAACTGGGGTCGCGTACGAGAGGTGTCTAGAGGCACGTACGCGGTATCAACGAATGCCGCCGCGATCGTTCCAAGGTCGTGGAACCAAACGGTTTACCCACGCTTTCACCTATGCCTGTGAACGACGGGCGCAGATCGCAGTGGAGGCAACCTTGTACCGCTCCCTTTTGACTGTGCTTGTGCTCGCCTCGATCGCTTCCCAAGCCCGGGCCGAGAGCGGGCTCGCCTCCTACTACGGCGGTCACGGACACCGAGGGGAGATGACCTGCGCGCATCGCACCCGCGCTCTCGGAAGCATGGTGACCGTCGTCTATGCAGGTCACTCGATCCGTTGCCGCGTCAACGATCGCGGCCCTTTCATTCGAGGCCGGATCATCGACGTATCGGTCAGCGCGGCGCGCGCGCTCGGCATGATGGGGTCCGGCGTCGTCCGGGTCTCGCTCGAATAGCCGGTCCCACCATCAAGGCCCGGGGCCTATTGTCTACCGACAATAGTGCGCACCGCATCGATAAAACATGAACTTACCCGTGCCGATAATAGGCTGTCATAATCCTACTTTGAGGAGTAGCGTGCTCCCGCCCAATGCGATGCGCCTGCTGCTTGCAGCCTAAAGACGCCTTCGCGCGCGCAACCGAGGCCGAGGCTCAAATCGCATACGCAGCGCGTCGAGACATCGTTCATGTCCTGGCGACGAATGATGTCGCGCGGGCGGATCACCTCAATGAAGGGTGCCAATTTGGACAGCGAACGTCAGGTCACGAGGAGCGTTTCCGCCTCCCAGATGACCGAACCAAGATCCACGATCGATCTTTTGCGGGCTCGAACGGCAGAGCATCATCATGGGTTGGAAATCGGCCTTCAGATCCAAAATCGCTTTTCGGAAGTAGCGACGCGTGGCCCGCTGATCGCTGGTTATTGTTATCTCTACCGCGAAACTGAAGCAGCGTTGAGGCCGCATCTTTGGGATATGCCCGATCTGGCGTTTTGCTCTCGTGTTCGCTGCCGTCGACTCCCAAGCAAAACTGAATTGCCGTGGCACGAAAAGCGTTCGGTCAATCCGTTATTTCCGGCGATCGGGACAAAGGCCGAAGCGCTGGGCGGATTGTACGTCCTCGAGGGGGCGACCTTGGGCGGGCGGAAGATTTTGCAGACGCTGAGAAGACAGGGCGTATCGACCGATGACCTTCATTTTCTGGACCCGTACGGGAAGGCTGCGGGCGCGAACTGGCGGACGTTGCTGAGGATACTTGAGCGCGAAACGGCACCCAGCCAAACCACCATGAACGAATGTGTTTTGGGGGCGATGAAAGCCTTTTCCTTTGCGGCTGCGTGCCTGCGCGATGAAAGAAAAAATTGACGGATTTGGCGATCGACCTATCGGGCTGCGATCAGGAACCCATCCATATTCCCGGATCGATCCAACCTCACGGCATCATGTTGGTAGCCGAGAAAACAACGCTCATCGTGCGCCATGGTGCCGGGGACGTTGAAGGTGTGTTCCGACTTGAGCAATGGACTGGTCGCCCACTTGCCGATTTCCTCGGGGAGGAGGTCACCCGAAAAGCGGCCCAGGTCTCCGAGACCGCTCAAAAGCGGGCGTTTATTGATACGATAAACGCTCCAGGCGCAGCGCTTCTCGACGTGACGGCACACATCATCGACAACCATCTGGTTATCGAAATTGAACCGAAGGTCGCGGCGCTGCGATCATCGACTGAACTCCTTGGGAAGATCGAGATTGCTTCGAGCGCCTTTGACCAGGCGACGACGCTCAAGAATTTGTGCGATATCGCCGCGGTGCAGTTTAGAGAGTTGACTCAATACGACAGGGTGATGGTGTACCGCTTTTTGGATAACGGAGCGGGTGCCGTCCTGGCCGAAGCCCGGCGCGACGACCAGCACTCATTTCTGAACCATCATTTCCCCGGCTCCGATATTCCCCAGCAGGCCCGCGCCCTTTACATCCGCAACCTTCTTCGGGTTATTCCAAATGTGAGTTATGACGCCGCGCCGTTGCGACCGCCGTGGATTGGCCCTGTCGCCCTGGATATGAGTGACAGCATTCTTCGCAGCGTCTCGCCAATCCATCTGCAATACCTAAAGAACA
>Ga0210395_10002349_pt1 | contig 14725 bp, 20 predicted proteins | sample IncBWH4OmetaG_FD_150861 | JGI IMG/M metagenome (GOLD analysis project Ga0210395, IMG submission 150861) | Forest soil microbial communities from Barre Woods Harvard Forest LTER site, Petersham, Massachusetts, United States - Inc-BW-H-4-O ... | reverse complement strand
GAAGAGTTTTGAGGATTTTTTCCGCCGTTACGTTTCCGGCACTGACGAGATTCCGTTTAACGATTTCCTTGCGAATGCTGGCCTGCAACTCAAAACCGACGCTGGTTTTTCTGTGTCCGAAATTTCCCATCCGAGCGACCGGCAGCGACGCATCCGCGAGGGCTTTCTTCATGGTTCGTCAGACTGAGACGCCGATTGCGGATATGTGCCGCTGGTATCCACTCGTGGGCGGCGTGTCGCTTTCATGATCCGAACTCTGCTGCTGGGGCTATTTTTCGCCCTCGCGATCATCCTGGCGCTTCCGTGGCTGATTCTTTGGAGCGTGATTGTCGGCAACCCTGAACTCATGTACGAACTTGCGATGAGAGTAGTCCGCGTAGGAAATCGCATCGTCGGTATTCGAGTTCGGATCGAGGGCATCGAAAATATTCCGCCCGGCGCATGCGTCTTCATCTCTAATCACGTCTCCAACGCCGATGCGCTTGTGTTGATGCCTGTCATTCCGCGGCGCGTGGCGATCCTGATCAAGCAGGAGCTTTTCCGCATTCCGATTCTCTCCACCGGAATGCGGCGGGCCCATTTCATTCCAGTAGATCGCTCCGATCGGGAAGCCGCGGCCGCGAGCATTGACGTTGCCGTTCGCACACTGCACGAGGGTCTCTCGTTCGCCATTTTCCCGGAGGGAACGCGCAGTGCGGATGGACACATGCGTTCTTTCAAGCGCGGCGCCTTCACGGTGGCCATCCAGGCCGGTGCGCCCATTGTGCCCGTGTCCATTTCCGGGACGCTGGCGCTGATGAAGAAGGGGGACTGGATCATCCGGCCGGGTGAAGCGGTCGTTCGTTACGGCCCGGCGGTGGATGCTTCGTCCTACACGATGGATCGGCGCGGGCAATTGCTCGGACGCGTGCAGGCACTCGTAGCCGCGGGGCTTCCGCCGGAACAGCAGCCAATTGATCCTGCGCCGCGACCGGCTCCGGCGGCGCCCGCCTAGCGCCCGCTGCTATACTTCACGGCGATGGCTGGAAAATTGATCCACGAAGTGATTCCGGTGGGCGTGTTGCAGTGCAACTGCTCGATTTTGGGCGATCCCGCGACGGGCGAATGCATCGTTGTGGACCCGGGCGATGAAATCGGGCGCATTCTGGAGATCGTTCGGCGCCACGGCCTTAAGGTTCGCACCATTGTGAGCACGCACACTCACATTGATCACGTTGGTGGCCTTCCCGGACTCCATCGCGCCACCGGGGCGCCCGTCTTAATTCACCGGGCGGATCTCGAGTTGTACACAAATCTCGACGAGCAGGCGCAGTGGCTCGGCGTTCCCACTCCCTCCATGATGCGCATCCGGGATTTCGTGAAGGATGGCGACACGCTACGCTGGGGCGGATACGAGGCACGCGTCCTGCATACGCCCGGTCACACGCAAGGCAGCATCAGCCTCGTCGTCGACGCCAGCACGATCGGTCTTGCCGACAAACTTCCGAGTACCACGGGAGGTTCGCTCCGGGCCGCGCGACTTTTGGCAGGCGACACGCTTTTTCAAGGATCGATCGGCCGCACTGATCTTCCTGGAGGTTCGTTCCCACAGATTCTTTCGTCCATACGCGAAAAACTGCTCTCGCTTCCCGACGAACTTGTCGTTTATCCCGGCCATGGCGACACGACTACGATTGGTGCGGAGCGCGAGTTCAACCCGTTTCTGCGCTGATGGCCCGCGCGGCCGAACCAAGAAGGGCCCATGGTCTGAAGGCCTGAGAGACGTGATTTAGCGGTCCCGCCGAATTGAAGTCATGCGGCACGGATGCTATCTTCGGCGGCGCCATTCCACAGCACGCGACAAAAAGGGGACCCAACACATGAAGAATTCGCGAACTCTGAACTGCGGACCCATCGCCCGCTTGGGGAGCTTGCTGTTGGCGTGCGCTTTGCTGTCGCCGGCGGTTGCGCGAGCGCAGCAGTCCTCTGCCGCCGCGCGCATTCAGCGCCTCGAAGACATCGAGGAAATTCGCACCGTGTTGACCGATTATGGCCGCTACCTTGACGCGCACGATCTGGTGGCATACTCGCAGCTGTTCGCATCCGATGGTGAATGGGTCGGCGGATTTGGCACCGCCAAAGGGCGCACGGGGATTCAGGCGCTTATGGAGAGGAACCTGGGCGTCACGGCGAAGGGCAAGCCGGGCTCGACGTATCACCTCCTGACCAATTTCCTGATTGACGTGCATGGTGATACGGCCACGGCCTGGTCGCGGTGGAACTTCGTCGTCACCGGCGCCGACAACAGGCCCTCCATCATGTACGGCGGCCACTACGACGACACGTTGGTGCGGGGAGATGGACACTGGAAGTTTAAGCGCCGCGTGGCAGTCAACGATATTCCGCACTCCGACCCGATCGAAGTGAAGTAGGTCCGAGCATCGGCTGAGCGATAGCCGCTAACTTGGCATGGTCCTAGAACCATCTATTGTGCTCTGGGGAACACATGCTCCCGAGTTCGCTTTACTCCCCGCCGTGCGCGCTGGATAATCACGCCGGTCGTCCATAGGTAGCAGCGCCAGCTTGCGTTGCCGGTGGGTTGGAACTACAGTAGCGGATGGGGGAGTTGTCGCTTTCATCCATACTGGACGCATTTGATCGCAGCCGGTCGTGCGAGAATTCCGTCCCAGTTTTTGCCGCGCGAGTGCGAGTTGTTTCCCAGGTGGGCCGCCATTCAATTTGCGGGGTGATCGAGACATGAGACGTTCTGATCTAGTGCGACATGCCACGAAGGGTAAGGCCGTGCGGACTTCGCAGATTGTTTTTGGCGAAAGGCAGCATCTCTTGCGCGTGCTCGACTCCGTCGAGCGCAGCGCTCTGCCGGCTGCGCGGCTCGACCAGGAGCGCCGCGTGATCGAGCAGCTGATTCACGCCCGGACGCAGGAACTCAATCGCATCAATGTGGGCTGGGATGAAAAAGTCGGCGTGGTACTCAGCGCGGAGGTGAAGCCCGACGCGCTCGATCAGCTCTCTCGCCAGGCTCCCAAGGAAGACTTTTATCTACTGCGCCTGATCAGCGAGCATCCGAAAGTCGCCGCGAAGACTCTTGCGCGACTTTCGCATCACCCGTACTCCGCGATCCGCGAGAATATCGCGCGCCATCCCAATAGCGACGCATCGACACTCTCCCGGCTGAGTCGCGACCGTTCGCAGCCGCTTTGGTATTTGGTGGCTTTCAATCCCAACGCTCCGGCGGCGCTCCGCAAGAAGCTGCAGGAGCGCATGCGCCGCCTCGGCGAAAAATCAGCAACCCAATAGCAGGGTACGATTGATTGGAGCGCGGAGCGTTAGTTGCGCGAAGGTATTATTGCGTCCGCGGCGAGGCTTGCCGTGATGCGTTTTACGTAATTCTGCGTCTCGGCAAAGGGCGGAACGCCGCCATAGCGGTCCACCATCTCGGGGCCGGCATTGTAGGCGGCGAGGGCGAAGCGCACATTCCCACGGTACCGCGCGAGCAGATCCTTCAAATAATGAGTGCCCGCTTCGATGTTCTGGGCGGGGTCGAACACATTCACGACCGCGTAACGCGCGGCCGTTTCCGGCAGCAATTGCATCAAGCCTAGCGCGCGCTTTCTGGAAACCGCTTTGGGATCGAAATTCGACTCGGCCGCAATCACGCGCGCGATGAGCCGCTCATCCACGCCGTGCTTTTGCGCCGAAACGCGAATTAGGTTTGCGTAGCGTTCGCCGAAATCGGTATTCACAGGCGGCGGAGCAGGGAACTGGTCCTCCGGCTCCACGTCAATCAATTCGCTCGCGGCAATTTCAACCGTGCCTCCCGCCACTGAAAGCCGGACGCGCTCGCCATCGAGCTGGTAACCCGTTACGTGAAGCCTCGCGCCGGAACGGAGCACGGCATAGTCAGCACTCGCCGCGGGGGCGAACATCGTCGTGGCTGCGACAAACGCCAATGTTGCGGTGAGGCGGTGAGTCATTCAGGCCTAGGGTTTTGCTGGAGGATTCGCTGGCGGCCTCTGCGCACTGGCCGGCGGCACCCCGCCGTTGTCGCGCAGGTATTCGACGATCTGCCCGTAGTGGTCCATCGCGTGAGCATCGACAAAGATCGCGAGCGCAGCCCGCGTGCTCAGAAACGGAACAGCAGGGTCCTTGAGCGGCGTGACGGCGTTCTCGGCGGTGATGGTCGCAATCGCCTTGTGGCCGTACGCGAAAGAATCCTTTAGATACTGGACGATCTGATCTTTCGTCTGGATCGCATCCGGCCCATTGGAACCGATGCCTTCATCCGGTGCCACGGGGGGCGTCTTGCCAAGAATCGCGTCGAAAAAGCGATTATTCACGGTTGCGATGTGCTTCACCTGCTGCGCAAACGTGCGCACTCCCTTGAACTCGCCGTTGGTTGGCGCGAACGAATACTTGTCGTCGGGCATCGCTTGAGCCAAGCCGACGATTTCGCGTTCCTCAATTGTTAGCTGGAAGTCGAGAACCGAAGTGATGCTGGGCGGCCCCGGAGGCATCGGCGGACGGCCGCCACCCTGCTGCGCTGATACCGCCGTTCCCGCAACCAGGGTTCCCAACAGCAGAATTCCCACACCCACACACGTTTTCATGGCATCTCCCCCTTGGTTTGCCGACCGAACTCTATCGCGACCCACCTTGTCTAACGAGCTCGAAGGACGTGCCTGTCAATGGCTTTGGCCACTCCCGCCTGTTCGTTCGAGAGCGTAACGCTCCACCCGAACGCTTTCAACGCGGGAACGCAATTGCCCATGACCACTGGTAAGCCTGCATATTCTAACATTTCGCGGTCGTTCCAGTTATCGCCGATCGCCATGACGTTCTCTCGAGGAATGCCGAGGCGTCTTGCCAATTCCGCCAGGGCCACACCCTTGTTCACGCCGAGCGCCAACACGTCGAGCATGGAAAGGTTCCTGTGAGGATATTCGGTGAGGGCAAGCGTAAATTCTCTCACGATCGGAAGCGCCTCCAATGCCTTCTTCGCGCAATTGATTCGTTCGCAATTGTCGAGAAACAGGATTTCGACGGGGTCATCTTCGTCAAGACAAGCTGTCAAGGGCGTGATTTCCGCAACGTGTTCGCGATGTCTCCGCAAATACCCGCCGACAAATGGTCCGTCCCAGTCCACGCGCTCAAAAACGATTTGTTTCGCAAAAGGGCGATCGAAGATGACTCCCGCGCACGAGCGAAACTCGGCGGTCCCATCCAATACTTTCCGCGCCGTGGCGGCGGGCAACAGTTGACGAAAATGCGTCTCACCCGCGGCGGACTTGATCAGCGCTCCGTTGCTCACGATAAGGTGCGCGTCGCATGCGAGCTCGTCGGCAATGGCTCGCGCCGAATCGTACCTGCGCCCGGTGACGATCACAATCTCGATCCCTCGCGCCGTCGCCTCCGCGATGGCGCGCGCGTTCTCCACGGATAGTAGCGACTGGCCGTCCAGCAGTGTCCCGTCCAGGTCCATCGCGATTAGTTGAATCGGCACTCATCCATTGTACCGTGAGCGAATCGCCGAGACTCCTGGTGCTGCGGCGATTTATGCGGTGAATGGCCGTGCCGAAAGAGGTGAGGAACCTCGTGGCAGGCCAATTTCAGCGGGTGAAGATCCTCGTCCGGAATGCTGAGGGAAGCAATCTCCGCACTGGCCTTGCCGTGCCGGTCCGATAACGCGCTTTGGACGTGGTTACTGGGGATGGAAAGCAATAGCACCAGGGAAGCCCAGAGAGCTTCTTCACCTGGAAACGTAAGGGCCTCCGCCGTGGTGCCAACCCGCTCCACGTCGTAGAGACCTGAAGGCGAACTTCATCTCGCGGACTTCGCCCTTGTTTAACCAATTCACATGTGCCGATTCCTCGTTGTCCGTGTTCGGACGAGAGGGCTATCTGAACGCGGAAAGAATCTCAGTTCGACTCCCGACAGAGCAACAGATCGTGACTACGACCGGACAAAAGGCCGGCTTACCGGGAGTGGTGATGTCGGTGATGTCGGTGATGGTGGTGACGCGCTGGTGCCGCGCTGACGATACCTGCAACCGCAGAAACCGCGATTAGAGCCATCAGCAGAGATAAAATCTTAGAACGCCAAGAACTCATAACGCCTCCGTAATAGGGCCGGATACTCCGAACTCAGTCAATCCTCGATTCGTATATTGGACTAGATTGTAAGGAATACGGTTGCCCACAACTGTGCTAATGCGGACATGCCGTCGAGGGTGTCCCGTATCGCGCCGAGGGCTGTCGATAGATCTCTTCCGCAGTGTGGCAGGGAAGTAAGGCAAAAATTGGAGCGGCCAAGGTTCTTGAAATGCGCGGAGGCGAGGCTGTATAGGGGCAGTCTCGTTTTTCCTCTGCATCAGTTACCGATGGGCTCCCCCTATAGCTGTGTAGGTGTTAGGGTAGTGGAATCACGGTTGATTTGCGGCTTGGGACCATTGTTGGGCCCTTTCTGGGCTCGAAAATTCGGGCATTGAGACCCTTCTCTCCGCGGGTCAGACTCTCAGAGATGTGAAGTAGTACTTCACTTGGACGGTTTGCGTTAAACAGGCCCCGGGCAAAAAGGATCGGCGTATATTGAGGTCTAGTGGCGCCGCAGCGAGTCAAAGGAGAGAGGTATGGTCTCTTCCTTCATGGGACCGATATGTTTGGCATTGATTCTACTTTCCGGAGGCGCGTTCCTCACTTGAAGCTGGCCATCGAGAAGTCGACGTAGACGCGAACACGATGGCGATCGTTAAGTCGTACCTTGGCGAACGTGCATCGGATCGAGTCCTCGAGAGCCGCAACGGAACTCCACTGGTCAACGGGAATGTGAATCACTTTGTTCTGAAACCACTCTGCAAGAAAATCGGAATCTCTGTCGGAACGACTCATGCGTTCCGGCACGGAAGAGTCTCCGTTCTCCAGCAGAATGGTGTTCCCGGTGATTTGATCAAGCGCTGGGTTGGGCATTCATCGCTCAAGACAGTGAGCATGTACAGTCACATCACTCGGGAATTCAGGAAAGAGACGGTTTCGAAATTGGGATAAATGAGGCCGATCATGGTCCCCCCGTGGCCCCAACTTGAAGCACCTAAACCAGTGATGTAAAGTATTTTAACCTGTTAAGTCGGAGGGCGTGTAGCTCAGTTGGGAGAGCGCCTCGTTCGCAACGAGGAGGCCGCCGGTTCGAGCCCGGCCACGTCCACCACCTATCCCGCGGTGGAATAACCACATACGAAGATCACTACGCGCTACGAAATTTCAAAATTGTTGATGTGTCGGTTTTTGTGTCGGTTTGGATTCTGTCCAACATCGCGATAGCCTTGCGCAGCACGTCCAGGCTTACATGCGCGTACCGCTCTGTGATGGACTTGGCGCCGTGTCCAAGTAGGTAGCGGATGTCCTCCATCTGCACATTGGATTCGCGCAGCCGGCTTCCCGCGGTATGGCGAAGATCATGCCAACAAAAGTCCACAATCTTCGCTTCGGCGAGTGAGTTCTCAAACCACCGGCGCGACGATTGAAGTTCGATGCCGCTCGGTTTTCTGACAACCGGTCCGACCGGGTTGCTCGGATCCTCGCAGCGTTCCCGGAGGACCTTGAACGCAGGCAGCGCAGTGTCATTGATGGGCACCCGATAAGCCTTCCCTGACTTTGACCGCTTGAACGTCACGGTACGGAAGTCCATATTCACGTCCAACCAATCGAGAGGCGCCATGGGCGCGCGCTTGGCGTTGTGCTGCCCGTAAATGTTTGAATGGCGGCACATCAAGTGCAGTCCCAGATCGAATTCGGGTACCTTGGTCGGATATTTCTTGGCGATCGCAGCGCGTAGTGCGTCCTCTTCGGCGAGTGTCAGTTCGCGGATGCGTCCGTTGTCCAGTTTGTGCCGCTTGGCTGTCGCCGCGGGATTGGCCCTCAATTCCCTACGGCCAATCGCTAGCTTGAATATGCACAGTAGCGAAATTCGATATTCGTTCGACGTGCATTTCGTCCACTTCAATCCGCGCGGCGCCACATTCGCCAGAAGCATGGCGTCAATCTCTTCCGTGGTGATGCTTTCGGCCGTGCGACCTGCCCACCATTCCTTAAATCGCGCAACGCGACTTTCGATGGCGTCCCATGAGAGGGTGTAGTCCTTGAAATACTGCACAGCCTTGTCGCAAATCTTCGAGAACAGAATCTGGTCGGTGCGAGGCTTCGGCTTGATGTAGCGCGACTCTTCGATCTCGCGCTGCCAGATGGCGCGCTGTCGTTTCGCAGTTTCAAGGCTGACCATGCCGACGGAGCGCCGCTCAAACGAGCCGTCGTTCTTGGTAAGGTAGACTACGAGCCGAGAGCCGCGCCGGCGAATCCCACGCGGTAGTCGCTCCTTCGACTTGTGAGTTGCTGTGTCACTCATCCTCATTCTCCTTTTTCAATTTCGAGATATTCCCATCCTGCGATTGCTTTCAGTTTGCGGGCGTATTCCTCCAAATCGAATCGCGATGCCAAGATCCCGTTGGTGGATTCATCGATAACGAAATACTCGCCAAGGCTCCGCACAGCTGCAGACTTGCTTTTGCGCAGTGCTGCAAACTTGTTTTCCTTGCGCAGAGCCCGCGTGATTCGTTGCTCGACAGCGCGGCGTCTAACAGGTACCCGTTGCGGCGCGGATTCTTTCATCGGGCAGATCCTCCATCACCAGATATAATCCAAACGAGTAAATGAGTCAATGAGCAACTGAGCTAAAATAGTGGGTAAGTTATCTGATAACACAGGACTTATTATTGACGCGGCTGGTATTCTAGTCCTGTTTGTGGGGGTCAATCAACCATGACGAAGCCAAGGTGTCCGCACTGCGGCAGTCAACAGGTACTGTACCGATCGAAGGACGACACCTTGGGCTGTCGGGTGTGTGGCGCGAGATGGCCGAAGCGCTCAGTGCGGCCAGCGCCTAGACGCGCTCGACCGAGTAAGGGAGCGAGGCGCGCGAACGGGGAATGAGCCCCAAGTTTCAAATCGACTGGGGGCCTAACACCCCGCTGTTGTTCTCAATCGAGCAGACGGCGGAGTTGCTGGGGCTGTCGCCAGGGTCTGTGAAGAATCTGCTCGCGCGGCAAGAGTTGGTACGCCGAAAAGTCGGCGCCCGGTCAACAGCCATGGGGCTCGGCGAGCACGGTAGCGTGTTTCATCTTCCATGGGAAAAAGCCTCGCTCAGGCGCGCAGCGCAAAAAACGCGAACTCGTGTCCTTTCAAACAAAGAAAGCGCAGGCGATCCAATGAGCGAAGCCGAGCTGCAAACCCGACAAGTTCGTGAAGCCGCGATCCGCCACGGCTTCTCCAAGGAAGCCGCGGATTGTCTGCACGTAATGAGATCCGGGAACGGGAAATTCAAGATCGAATTTATCGAGGCGAGCGAGGAAGACATCCGCCAGCTTCGACCGTGGATTGACAGAACATTTCTCATGGGCAGTTCTGAAACGAAAAAGAGGAAGGCGGCGCGAGCGTGATTCACTTCGACATCCGTGTGGATGTAGACAGAATCACTCTGGAAAAACTGTCGGCTGAGGAATGGGCACTGCTCAAAAGCCTCATCGACAAAATCGGCGGCGACGCCGATATACCAACAATCAAGGACGTCGATAATGAAACGTTGCGCGGCATCAACATCGATGCTTGCCCTCTGAGCACGAGAGCGCGAAATGCGTTTAGCGGTAAAACGATAGGGGACCTACTGGATGTGGTGGAAAACGAGCCACGGAATTAAGGTCGCACAAAGAACGTCGACAAACATACTGTCCGCGAAATTCCAACGTTCCTGGGGAAACTCACGGAGGACGCGCAATGGACCGAGGATGACATCGGAAGCCTATGAGCGGAACAGCGCGACTGCGGAGAGCCCGCGACCACGGGCGCGAAGCCGTGCCCGAACCGTTGCAAGCAGAAGGGATATTGATTTCGTGACTGATAATGTAAGTCACAAAAAGGGGCGACCGCGAATCGGGGCAGAGCCGATGTCCACGCGAGACCGTAAACGCCGATCTAGGGCGAAGCGCAAAAAAGCATGGGACGACCTGTCGTCGGAGTTGAGATTCCGCTACGAGCTTTTCAGTTTCATGCAGAGGCATCTTTGCTTCAGAAGGAATCAAATTCTTACCGACCAACTGCAAAAGGCTTTGAAGTCATGCTCCAGAACCGTGTACCTAGCAGCAATGGAGGAATATCTAGACAGCGAAAAAGCGGAAATGATGTCAACGAAAGAAATATACGGACCCGGACTCGACGTGAGTCCGTGGAATCTTTGGCTTATGGGCAAGGATGACAAAACGACATTCAGGACCCTATACCGACAGCTCGACGTTGAGGATGCGGTCAAGAAGGCGAAGGCGCGAAAGAAAAAACTGTCTTTGTTTGATGAGACAAAAGAGACCGTCACAGTTCGCCATAAGCCCGTTCCCGTTGAGCAAGAGCAAGAGATTGAAGTCAAAATGTGAAGTAGCAGCAAGGACACGACTGAAAATGCCGGCGAGGATGATCGATTTCGATGCGCTGTGGTTCAGCGACAAGCTTGCCGCTTGCAAGGAGTCTGTGCGCTCTGAGTATGCCTGGATGTACGGCGTAGCGGAAGGACATGGCTGTTTTGAGATCAACATCGCGTCCATCCACTCGAAAGTGAGTGCCATCCGTCCGAAGCTATCCTCGGCCAGAATAGCCGCGATCTTGGAGGAGTTCCATCGAAATGGACTGTTATTTATCTGGAACGCCGACAAAAAGTACGGATTCTGGACGGGTTCTGATAAAAAAGGGCGCCTTCCGCCAGAAGGTCAACGGAATAGATACAGAAGGTCTACTCCACCCGTTCCAGTGAAAGAACTTAGCGAATATGAATCGCGATTCAGTCAGGATCACATCACGAGGACATCGCGACAAGGGTTAGGCGTAGGTTTAGGATTGGATAGGATTGGGCCCCCCGCTTTAGACCAGCGGGGGGAGGGGCCTGGGGAGGGGGGCGAAAACCAGACAAATGCCACCAAATCGATACCAAAAGTTACAACTAGGCTTATAACTTCAAACCCAAATGCCCTGGTAAGTGAAAACTCAACGGCAAAGTCAGAACCGCAAGACAAAACCTGCCCCCGACTGCAACGGCATCCTCCATGAGGGCATGCGGCACGACTGCCTTGCGATCCCCGCTACGTCAATGAACAAATCGAGAGTCTCAACCGCTCCCTTAACGAGAATCCCAAACTGCCACGCGATGAGAAAGATCGAATCAAAACGGAAATTCAAAGATTCATGTGGGCACGCGAACCTCACGGCGACCCAAGAAGCGGGGTTCGATGATCGAAAGCAACGGAACAGCGTGGAACAACCGGAACAAATCGAGAAAATCCAAATCATGCACTGCAAAGCCTGCATCCATCGTGATCGCGCCGAAATTGACGCGCAAATGGTTGCGAACATTCCATATCGCGCAATCAGTTCCCGATTCGCCGTGCCTTTGGGCACTTTGAGCCGACATGCGCATCACGTCAGGGAGATGATCAAAGAACGGCTGCCGCACGAGCGAGCGGAACACGGAACGAATTTAATTTCGCGTGTACAAACAATCATTACAGAAGCCGAAGGAATTTTAGAGTCTGCGAAGTCCACTAAAGATCTGCGGTGCGCCATATTGGCTCTGGGCGCGATTGGGAAGCAACTGGAGACCCTCGCACGGATGACTGGGGGGCTGATTCGCCTGGAGGTCTAACAGTGCACCTGACGACAAATAGCAGCGCTACGATCAATTACAACGACCGTGAGGTTGCTCTGTTGGTCTCGGAAGCCACTGAGCGATTCAATCCGGTAGTGATTGAGCAGCTAAAGATGCTGGCCGCTGGGCAACCAACCGACACAAAAAACGACACACCATAGAAATCGCAGCAAGAACACGCAGCAAACACACAGCTTACAACTTAGAGCGCCTCGTTGTGGACGAGATGCCATCTCATCACCACCACGTCGTGCGCGTCCTGAGGGTCTGGATTGCCATCTAACCGGCGAAAACTTTTGAGCGCGATCCGATCAAAAAACACTGTCGCCTAGTCGTTTCCTCGTGGAACATCAATTTGAACTTCCATGGGTACGCGGCGCCTGAGAGTATTTTCGCTGTGAACGTAGCGAAACTTCTGCGGCTTGCACTGACGAGGGACAGCCTGTCTCGATTCTGCACAACGATGCAGTTTTCGTATGAAGTATCCCCCGCGCATGAGCTGATGATCGAGTATTTAGAGCGATTGATCATCGGTCGAATTAAGAAGCTGGCAATCATTCTGCCGCCGCGAAGTGGGAAAACTCTACTCGGCAACATCATGGCGCCGGCGTTCGTGTTGGGGCGAGATCCAACAGAGAGAATTATTTCGGTTTCGTATGGCACGAACTTTCCGAAACATGGGGCAGGCGCGTCCGCAATTCGATTGCTGATCCGACGTTTCGAGAAATATTTCCAGGTTGTCAACTTTCGTCAGACAGCGCAGCGGCATACCGATTCGAGACGACGCGCGGCGGGGAATATTCCGCAGTCGGTCGGGGTGGACCTGTCACCGGCAAAGGCGCGTCTCTGCTGATCCTCGATGATCTGATCAAAGACGCAGCCGAAGCAAATAGTGAAGTGACCTGCCGCTCGACAATCGACTGGATTCAAAACGTAGCTTTCACTCGCTTAACTCGCACTGGACGTGTGCTAGCCATTGGTACCCGATGGAGCGACCGCGATCCGATGGGCTGGCTGGTGCAGCAACATGGCTCCGTCTTGCGTCTTCCGGCGTTCGCGATGGCAAACGATCCTCTTGGACGTCATCCAGGACAGGCGTTGTGGCCGTCGCAATTTCCGGCAGAGGTTCTCGAGCAAATCAAGCACGACATTGGCAGTAGGAATTTCGAATGTCTGTACCAGGGTAATACGAGTGCGGCTGCCGGCACGATTTTCAGGCGGGAATGGTTTCAGCACTACACGCAACGCCCAGAGAAATTCTCGCGGATTGTTCAAAGTTGGGATACGGCATTCAAGACCGGTGCCACAAACGATTACAGCGTGTGCGCGACGATTGGCGAGACTCAGAACGGTTATTACCTGCTTTCGCTGTTTCGCGACAAGGTCGAGTTCCCGCAGCTAAAGCACATGGTTAGCGAACTCGCCGATCACTGGCGACCGTCAGAAATCTACGTCGAAGATAAAGCCTCGGGCCAAAGTTTGGTTCAAGAATTGAAATTGGCAACAAACTTTCCGATCATTCCTGTGAAAGTCGATCGCGATAAAGACAGCCGCGCATCGGCGGTCACAGGCTATTTCGAGAGTGGACGTGTTCTGTTTCCGGAAGGTGCTCCGTGGGTTAGTGCGTTAGAAGACGAGCCAGCATCATTCCCTGGCGCGCTTCACGATGACCAGGTAGACGCGCTTTCTCAGGCGTTGAACCGCTTGCGATCCGGCGGCGACGATCTAGCCGTGGTCAAGTACCTGAAAGAGATCGCGGCAGGCGTGATCTCAATCATCCCCAAGCGCGAGGTTAGGCCGGCGCCTGTGGTGATCGCAGTACCAGGTCTCTGCACATCGAGCAACGACACATGCGGAAACCCCCTGCACATAACGGTGGCTGGGAATCAAGTCCGCTGTAACTCGTGCGGGGCGCAATTTTGGCCGCTGGGCGCTAATCCTCGACCTGTCACGCGATTCGCCAGAAAGAATTTGCCGTGGGCGAGCTGAATACCGGCGATCTTGCGACACTACGCGCGGGCGGACTGGAGCAAGAGGGCACTCCTATTCTTTCGCGGCTTTCGGCCACACGACACCTTGATCTTCTTTCGTGACCGGCCCTATGCCCTTGTAAACGAACTTCTGCACGCGCTGCCCGTGATAGGTCTCGGTTATATAGATGTTGCCTTTCGAATCGGTGGCAATACTATGCGGGCCGTAGAATTCACCAGGCTGCCGTCCACCTTCGCCAAAGGTCGTTAAGACTTCGAGAGTGTCGCGCAGCAGGATGTGCACTCGGTCGTTCTCTCCGTCGGTTACATAGATGTACCTTTGTTGCGGGTCCTTCGAGAAGGCGATGTCCCAAACCGAACCGGAACCCAGCGTCCTCTTCGCGATGAATCCTTCCTTCACGAAGGTGCCGTCTGGCTTGAACACCTGGATCCGGTCGTTTACGCGGTCACATACATACAACAAGCGATCGACTGAGAGATCGGCACAATGTACTGGATTGCCGAACTGCTGGGCAGGCGACGCTTCCGGGTTGTAATTGCCTAGGTAGGCGTCGTCGGGTTTGTGGCCGTAGGCGCCCCACTGCCGCTTGTATTTGCCCGTCTCCGCGTCGAATACGATTACCCGATGGTTGCCGTAACCGTCGGCCACGTACACTTCATTCGTCTGTTCGTCGATGAATGTCTTGGTCGGCAACCTGAGATTCTGGACGTCGTTACTGCCCTTGCTATGGTTCGGCTTACCGATTTGCATCAAGAATTGGCCGTCCTGCGTGAATTCTAGAACCATGTCGTCATGGTAGGAGGCAGTCGCGGACGCAGCCGATTCGTCCGGCGCGCCATCCGCTGAAGGCCGGGTACTGGGCTGTTGGCCCCGGCCGTTGCCAGCGATCCACACGTTACCCTTGTAATCGACCGTGATTCCGTGGTTTGAGTCCGGCCAATCGTAGCCGCTGCCTGGCCCACCCCAATGCCGAAGCAGGTTGCCGGCCGCGTCGAACTCCAGA
>Ga0210395_10002347_pt1 | contig 14727 bp, 9 predicted proteins | sample IncBWH4OmetaG_FD_150861 | JGI IMG/M metagenome (GOLD analysis project Ga0210395, IMG submission 150861) | Forest soil microbial communities from Barre Woods Harvard Forest LTER site, Petersham, Massachusetts, United States - Inc-BW-H-4-O ... | reverse complement strand
TGGGCCGTTGTATTCCTCGATCTCGGGCAACGGGCAGTACGCGTTCTTCACGACCCCCGCGACGCTGCTGCCGAGCGACATCGACGGCGAAACAAAAATCGAAAGCGGCATTGGCCACGAATTCGGCGATATCTACCAGCGTACTTCCCCGTCGAGCGATGTTTATGAGTGGCGGGCGCAGGGTGTGCATGGTTGTGTCCAGTTGGCCGGCTGTCTGTCGTTGATCAGCAATGGTCGCGGTGGTTCCATGACGGTACTGTTGGGCGCGGCCGACGAAGGCCATGACGTGTTCCTCTACACCCGCGAAAGGCTCTCGCTAAAGGATTCCGGCTCGGAAGGCAACATTTTCGATGCGCGCGAAGACGGCGGCGAATCGCCGCCGCCGCCTCCATCGCTTGAATGCGAAGGTGATTCGTGTGCCACGCCGCCCGCGGCGCCGCTGGACTCGACGCCGTCGAGCATGACGTTCAGCGGGGCGGGGAATGCGGTGGAATCGCCCGCGAGCAAACCAGCCCAGAAGCCGAAGAAATCAAAGCCGAAGAAATCGACAAAGCACAAGCGCAAGGGCAAGGCGAAATCCAAGAGCAAGCAACGATCTTCGCGGAAGCCTGGGAAAACCACGAAGGCACACGGGAGGGCTGGGCGATGAGCGTTAGATCTTTCTTCTTTGCCGTAGTCGCCTGCCTTGCGACGATGGCGATGACGGTTCAGACGGCAGTGGCGTTGCCCAGTGAACATCCGTTTGAAATTGTCCCTGGTTCGTTCAGTTTCAAGACGTCCGGCGATGGGGCGGGCGAGCATGCCGATTGGATCACTTCGTTTGATTTCGCGCATGAAGGGGAATTTGGGGCGACTCATGGTGATGCGCGGGAAATCATTGTGAAAATTCCGACGGGTTTTGTCGCGAGTGATACGGCTGTGCCGACGTGCAAGCAGTCTCAGCTGCTTGCGTTTAGCCCGGTGACCACGTCGCTGGCGGATTGTCCCATCGCGAGCCAGCTCGGCGATTTGAGTTTGGAACTGGTGCTTCCTGGCAAGGGCGGTCAGGCTTACCCGTTCACGTTTCCGGTGTATAATATGGAAGTCAATAGTTACGGTACGACCGCGGAGCTCGGTTTCAAGACGATATTGGTCACGGGTCTCTTGCAGGTGAAACTTCGTCCGGGAGAACTCGGGCTCACGGCCTCGACGATCAATATCACTCCGGTCGGCGAAGTACGCAAAGTCGTTTTCACGGTGTGGGGTGTGCCGGCTGCCGCCGAACACGATTTCATGCGCGGCGCGATCTGTGGCGAAGGTTTGGAACGCCCGCCGCTCTGCCACAACGAGTTTGGCGAACCGCAGAAAGCGGGCATCCCGGCCGTGCCGTTCCTTTCCAACCCGACGAGCTGCGGATCTTTTGAAGCGGGCCTGGAAGCCGACTCGTGGGAGGCTCCGTTTGGCTGGAGCACGGCCAGCGACGATCAGGTCGGTCCTATCGCCGAATGCAATCGGGTGCCCTTCGAACCCGCGATCGTGGTCAACCCCTCCTCGCGTACGGCTGAATCGCCGACGGGTCTGGGTGTCACGCTCGTGGTACCCCAGAGTTGGGAAAATCCCTCGACGCTCGCCAGCGCGAATTTGAAGGACACGACCGTCACGCTGCCAGAAGGGATGACCGCCAACCCGTCGCTCGCGGCGGGGTTGGGCGCGTGCAACCCTGCGCAGTATGAAAGCGAGTCGGCGTTCTCCGCGCCTGGAGAAGGCTGTCCGCAGGAATCGAAGATCGGCACGATCACGATCGAAACGCCGTTGTTGAACGAATCGATCAAGGGCGCGGTGTATATCGCCACGCCGTATGAGAACGTGCCGGCGTTCGGGGATCCCGAACATCCGGGCGGGTCGTTGCTGGCGCTGTATGTCGTGGCGAGGGAACCGCGTCGCGGGATCGTCGTGAAGGTCGCGGGCAAGATTACGCCCGACCCCAGCACGGGACGGCTGGTGACAACATTCGAAAATACGCCGCAGCAGCCGTTCAGCCGCTTCAAGCTGGAATTCACGCCGCGCAAGGCCGCGCCGCTGGTCACTCCGGCCGAGTGCGGCAGCTACAGTGTCCCGGCACAGTTGACGCCGTGGTCGGCGCCGCTGGCGCCGCTGGCGATCGAAAGTCAGCCCTTCACGATCAGCGAAGGCGCCGGTGGCGGCGCGTGCCCGTCCGGTGGCGTGCCGCCGTTCAAACCGCAGGTGATCTCGGGGACCCAGAACAACGACGGCGGCAACTACAGCCCGTTCTACTTGCGTATCGTCAGAGAAGACGGCGAACAGGAACTGATCAAATTCTCAACGACCCTGCCACCAGGGTTGACAGGCAACCTGACAGGCATCCCGTTCTGTCCCGAGGCCGACATCGAAGCGGCCAAGACCGTCACGGGCCTGCAAGAGGAGGAACATCCCTCCTGTCCCGTGGCGAGCGAAATCGGGCACACGATCGTCGAAGCCGGCGTCGGATCGGTGTTGGCCCAGAACCCCGGCAAGATCTATCTCGCCGGTCCCTACCACGGCGCGCCGCTATCGATCGTCTCGATCACCAGCGCGAAGGTCGGCCCGTTCGACCTCGGCACCGTGGTGATCAGATTCGCGCTGGACATCAACCCGATCACCGCACAGGTCGAAGTCTCAGGCGCGCAGTCCGATCCGATTCCGCACATCATCAAGGGCATCGTCGTGCACGTACGCGACATCCGCGTCTATATGGACCGGCCTGGTTTCACACTCAACCCGACCGACTGCGCCCAAAAGAACATCACCGACGCGATCGTCGGCTCGGGCTCCAGCTACGCCAACCCCGCCAACCAGGACACCGTGGACGTGCAAACGCCGTTCGAGACCGCCGACTGCGCCAGCCTCGCGTTCAAACCGGTCTTCAAGGCGGCGACCTCGGGCAAAGCCTCGCGCAAGAACGGCACCAGCCTGCACGTCGCGCTTACATACCCGAAGGCGCCGCTGGGCACGCAGGCCAACATCAAATCGGTCAAGGTCGACCTGCCCAAGCAACTGCCCTCCAGGCTCACGACGCTGCAGAAGGCCTGCACCTCCAAGGTCTTCGAAGCCAACCCGGCCGCGTGTCCGGCGGACTCACGCGTCGGTATGGCCAGGGCGCTCACGCCGATCCTGCCAGTGCCGCTGGAAGGCCCCGCCTACTTCGTCAGCTACGGCGACCTCAAGTTCCCCGAACTAATCGTCGTGTTGCAGGGCTACGGCTTCACGATCGACCTGCACGGCGAAACGTACATCACCAAAAAGGGCATCACAAGCTCGACGTTCCGCACGATCCCCGACCAGCCCGTCACCAGCTTCGAACTAACGCTGCCAGCCGGCCCGGATTCCGCGCTGGCCGCCAACGGCAACCTCTGCACCGTCAAGGGCGGGCTGAAGATGCCGACCGCGTTCCTCGCCCAGAACGGCCTGAAGCTCAACCAGACCACGCCGATCTCCGTCACCGGCTGCCCCAAAACCAAAGCCAAGAAAGCACACAAGGCAGCCAAGCACAACGTCAAGCACAGGAAGAAGAAATGAGATGGCGGCCCAAGGCGCGGCGGCTCCCCACAGGGACCAAACGGGCTCACGGACGGCCACCGGTACCGCGTTGACCCCCGTGCGCGAGCAACTCGCGCACGGACGCATGCAACAGATCCAACGCACCCGCCTGATAGCAGCAACCGTACACGTCGCCTCCGAACTGGGCATCGCCAACGTCACAGTCGCAAACGTCGTCGAACAAGCGGGCGTCTCCCGCCGCACCTTCTACGAACAATTCAACGACTGCGAAGCCTGCACCCTCGCCACGCTCGACGACGCCCTGCAGCGCGCCAGCGCGCGCGTGCTGCCTGCATACCAAGAAGCGCGCGGCTCCTGGGCAGAGCGCATCAGGGCCGGACTGCTCGCGCTACTGGCCTACCTCGACGAACGGCCCCAGGCGGCGCGACTGCTCCTCGTCGAATGGCTCGCCGCCGGCCCACGCGCGCTGGAGCGCCGCCGCCGCATGGTCGAGCAGATCGTCGACGGGCTCGACGAGGGCAGGGCGGTTCAAACGCGCGACGGCGCGGCCCTGCCGCGATTGACCGCCGAAGGCATCGTCGGCGCCATCGCCTCGCTCCTGCACGCACGGATCGCGGCGCCCACGGCACGCCAACCGCTGCTCGAACTCGCCAACCCGCTGATGAGCATCGCCGTACTACCCTACCTCGGACCCGCGGCCGCGCGCCGCGAACTCGAGCGGACGCAGCCCGACAGACCCGTCAAACGGGATAATGGGGACGGCGCGCCCGAGGACGTGCTCAAGGGGCTGAACATGCGCCTCACCTACCGCACGATCCGAGTGCTCGCCGCCGTCGCCGCCAACCCCGGCGCATCCAACCGCACGATCGCCCGCGCCGCCGACATCGACGACCAAGGCCAAATCTCAAAGCTGTTGATGCGCCTACGCAAGCTCGGCCTCATCGAGAACCGCGACATACCCGTCAAGGGCGAGCCCAACGCCTGGACGCTGAGCGCCACCGGCGCCCAGGTCGAGCGCATGCTCGCCGACCCCTGACTGCGAGATCATCGTGGACGTTCGATGGAACTGGATGGCACATGGGCGGTGACGGCTCGCGCTAGCCGTCACCGAGAGTCCATCTCGACCGGTCATGACACGACGCATGAAAGGCCAGCACATGAGAGATAGAGTCCGATCGCATGTAGCCCTCCGCCGCGGCCGGTGGAGGGTGGTGGTGGCGCTGGCCGCTCTGTCGGTCGCGATGCTGCTGGCGGTGTCTGTCTCGCTGGGGGCCTCCAACGTTGCGCCGCCGCGTTTCACGGAAGTCCTCAGCAAGGAGGTCTTCTCCACGCGAGCATTGATTGGGCTCGTCCTGCGGCCCGAAAATCTGGCCACGAAGTTCAGTGCCGAATATTCTACCACCAGTCCGAGCGGGCCATGGACAAAGGTCAACGAAAAGGAAATCCCCTCAGGACAAGAAAGTGAAGAAACTGTCTGGATAGGCGTTCAAGAAAAGTTCCCACAGTTGAATGGAAGGTTCCCGTTTCTACGTGGTCTGGAGCCTGGCACTTCCTATTATGCGCGTTTCCTCGCCACAAATAGCGAAGGCACAACCGAAGATGTCATCCCGTTCGAGACGCTGCCGGTCGAAAAGCCCGAAATTGATATTGATTCGAGCTCCTTCATGGTGGACCCCACGATCGGAGTGACCGATATGGGGTTTGGGTTCGAGGCGGAGATCGAGGCGAATGGCGCGGCGGCCACGTACCATTTTGAATATGCCGAACACGAATCGGGTCCGTGGAAGGAATTCAGCTCTGGTGCTACGGGCACGATCAGTGCGGCTGAAGAATACGCGGTGGTGAAGGCGCAGACGTCCGGATTGACTCCGGAAAGGAAGTATTACGTACGTCTGAAGGCGAGCAACACAAAAGGCGAAACGGAAGCCGACGAATACGAGAAGGGTCCCAGCGCCGCCTATGGTTGCCAGTATCTCGACTATTCCTGCGGTTTTTTGGTCACGCCTTCCGCCAAGCCTTATGTGGGCCAGCCGGATGTCCGTAACGTCACGGCGGATTCGGCGCACGTGGTGGCTCACTTCGCGCCGCATGGTCTGGAAACGGATTGGCGTCTTGAATATACGAGCGAACCTGGGAACGCGGGGTCGTGGAAGCCGGTGCCAGGTGGGTCGGGCACGGTCAGTCTGGCGCAGGCCGAAGTGGCCGGCTATCGAAACCCCCCGCTGCGAGATTACGGTGTGCCCCTGAGTGGGTTGCAGCCTGCGACGACCTATTATGTGCGGACGTTCGCGCAGAACACGGCCGGCGAAGCCGAGTACTGCTTTAAAGAAAATGAAGCTGGCCCCAAGTATGGGCAGGAAGTCTGTGAACCGGCGTCGAGTGAGACGCGGGGGGTGGTGAGTTTCACGACGCAGGCTCCGGTGGCTGCGAGTGCGAGCGTGGTGCATGGTGTGCATGGTGAAGCGTTGCGTTTGCTTGGTTCTGTGAACCCGAACAGTGCGCCGACCGCCGATGAACAGACGTTCGCTCTCGAAGGTTCCCCGACGGGTGGTACGTTTACGTTGACGCTGGCGGGGCAGACGACGGCCCCGTTGACGTATGACGCCTCGCAGGAACAGGTCAAGAGCGCGTTGGAAGCATTGCCTGCGATTGCGCAAGAAGTGTCCGTGGAAGGTGGCTTTGGTCTCTACACTGTACGGTTTGCGACGGGGGCGAGTGTGGCGCAGATGACTGGTGATGGTTCGGGTTTGACGGGTCCGGGAACGGGTGCGGTGAAGGTTGAAACGATCCAGGCCGGCGGTGAAGGTTACGGTGCGCACTACCAGTTTGAGTATGTCGGCCAGCAGAGTTTCGCCGCGCATGGTTGGGCGGAAGCCGTGCAGGGGCCTGAGGGTCATGTTGCTGTGAGTGCGAGTCCTGTGTTTGAGGGTTACGATTTGGTTGGGGTGACTCCAGGTGAATCGTATCGTTACCGGGTGCTGGCGCAGAGCGATGCGCCGGGTGCGTTGCCCGTGGAAAGCGAAGAACAGTCGCTGACGATCCCGCTACCGCAGGCTGTTGGTGGTGGTGGCGAAGCGGCGTGTCCGAACGCGGGATCTCGTGTGGAAGCCTCGGCGCATCTGCCCGACTGCCGTGCTTATGAGCAGCTCACGCCGGTCGATAAGCACGGGGCGGAGGAACCCTTCCAGTATCAGATTGCTTTGGGCGGCACCGTCCCGGTCGGCGCCGATGGTGAACATATTGTGCTTGAAGCGCCGAATACCTATTATTTGGCTGGTCCGGAAACGGGGCAGAGCCCGTTTTTGTTCTCGCGTGAGCCGTCTGGTTGGGGGATGCTCGCGGGTGCGTTGCAGCCGGAAACGGGTGTGTCGCGCGATTACCCGCAGGTCTACAGCGCCGACGTGACGCAGGTCGCGTTTAGCAGTGAATACTCGCTCTCGGACGTCGGCGTCTCGCCTACGGTGGAATATCGTCTTGGGCCGGTCGGGGGGCCGTATACGACGGTTGCGTCGGTCCCGCGTGCTGAGACTACAGCGGCGGAAGGGTGGGTCGCGGGTACGCCGAGCCTTTCAAAGCTTGTGTTCGGCACGCAGGATCGTACGCTCACGAGCGAACAGGTGACCGGTACGACGAGCGGCTCGGACCTCTATGAATATACCCCGGACGGCGGCTTGCGCCAGCTGAACGTCACCGGGGCGGAAGGAGAAACCCAGACGATCGGCTCCTGCGGCGCGCAGATCGCCAAAGGCGTCGAAGATTATTACGAAAAAACGAATAACAGCGGTGGTGGTCCTCATAGTCTTTCGGGGGATGGTTCGCGTGTGTTCTTCGAAGCGGTCCCGGGCAAGAACTGCTCCGCAGAAGCCAAGCACCTGTATATGCGCGTGAACGGTGCGGAAACGGTCGATGTCGGCGAATACACGTTCCTGGCGGCCAACGCGGACGGCAGTCGCGTGCTCTTGCAAAGCGAGGACGGCGCGCACGAAGCATTGTTGTATGACAGCGAAACCGAAACCGCGACATCACTCCCCGGGTTGGGAGGGCTTGAAAAGCAGCAAGGCAAGCTCACGGTCTCGTCGGATCTCGGCGCAGCCTACTTTACGCGAGGGGACGACCTCTATCGTTATGACATCGCCGCGGGCCGCCTCGAATTCCTTATGGGGGTGACAGGTTCAAGCCAAGGAGTCGCCCTTTATACCAGTCCGGATGGGCGCTACCTGTACTTGGAAGCGGCAGCCGTGGGCGGGCTGCCCGCTGGCGGCGGCGTGGGAGACGAAGCCGTCCAGGTCTATCGGTATGACAGTTTCGAGCATGCCGTGCAGTGCATCTCCTGCGCTTCGCCGTTTGATAGCGAACCGCGGCTACCCTCGTTCTTGAGCAGTGTCGCGAGCAAGACTTTCATTAACGGCGGTGGGCCGTTGTATTCCTCGATCTCGGGCAACGGGCAGTACGCGTTCTTCACGACCCCCGCGGCGCTCGTGCCGAGCGACATCGACGGCGAAACAAAAGTCGAAACTGATGGCTCCTTTAGCCCAAACCGGGAATTCGCAGACGTCTTTCAGCGTACGTCTCCGTCGAGCGATGTTTATGAGTGGCGGGCGCAGGGTGTGCATGGTTGTGCGCAGCTGGCTGGTTGTCTGTCGTTGATCAGCAACGGCCGTGGTGGTTTTATGACGATACTGTTGGGTGCTGCTGATGAAGGCCGCGACGTGTTCCTCTATACCCGTGAAGAGCTCTCGCTAAAGGATTCCGGCTCAGAAGCCAATATTTTCGATGCGCGCGAAGGTGGTGGCGAATCGCCGCCGCCGCCGTCGTCGCTTGAATGCGAAGGGGATTCGTGTGCCACGCCGCCCGCGGCGCCGCTGGACTCGACGCCGTCGAGCATGACGTTCAGCGGGGTCGGGAATGCGGTGGGATCGCCCGTGAGCAAACCCGCCCAGAAACCAAATAAACCGAAGAAGCCGAAGCCGAAGTCGAAGTCGACGAAGCACAAGGGCAAGCGCAAGAATGGGGCGAAATCAAAGGGGAAGCGGCAATCTTCGAAGCGTGGGAGTCGAAAATACGCCGTGGCAGCCGTTCAGCCGCATCAAGCTGGAATTCACGCCGCGCAAAGCCGCGCCGCTGGGAGTCCGGTCAGGCTGGCAGCGTTAGTTCGAAGCTGGTGACTGGCACGCCGAGCGACTCGTCTCGCTGCGGGACGCAACTTCGTCCAGACGCCCGAGCACGGTGTTGCGCGTGCTCGCCAGCTCGCGGCGCAGCTTCGCCAGCTCCGCTGCGCGGCGCTCGACCAGCTCCAGCTGGCGGTCGAGGTGGCCGAGCGCCTCTTCGAGCAGTTCGCGGCGGCGCTCGGGCTGCACGTCCTCGCGGCGCAGTTGCGCCCTGACGGCCGCGCGCGCCTCCTCGGCCGTGAGCAGGTCCTTGAGCTCCTCCAGGCTGACGCCGAGCAGCTGCTTGAGGCGGATCACCTCGCGCAGGCGCTCGACCTCGGCCTGGGTGTAGAGACGGTGCCCGCCCGACGGGCGCTCGGGGGCGCCCGCGAGCAGGCCGAGCTCCTCGTAGTAGCGGATCGTGCGCGGCGTGGTGCCGGCGAGCTTGGCGACGTCGCCGATGCGCAGCGGGGCTTCCGGGGTGCTCATGTGCGCACCCCCAGCTTGGCCGCCTCGGCAGGCCCCGTGGAGGCGGGCGTCGCCGGCAGTCCATTGGTGGCGCCAACGCCAAGGCCCCCCGCGCGCGCGCGGGGCATGCCGTTTTGAACACCATCGGCGCCCGAGGACTCGGCCACGTGGCGCGGGCGCAGCAGGCACACGACCGCGCCCACCAGCGACGTCGCCACGAGCGCCCACAGGGCGACGTGCATGTTGGCGATGAACGGGTCGAGCGCGCGCGTGGAGAGGCCGCGCGTGACGCCCGAGAAGACGGCGAACAGCGTCGCCTTCGGCACGGCCGAGGTGACGATCGCCAGCACGAACGCGATCGACAGCACCGCGCCCGTGTTCTGAAGGAGCGTGCGCGCGCCGGCGGCGATGCCGCGCCGCTGCGCCGGCACCGTGCCCATCATCGCGGCCGTGTTGGGGCTGTTGAACATGCCCGAGCCGATGCCGACGAGCGCCAGCCAGATCATCGACTGCCAGTAGGGGCTGTGCACTTGCAACGTTGTCATGCCGGCAAGGCCGACGGCGCTGACGAGCATGCCGAGCGAGGCCAACGCGCGTGAGCCGTGGCGGTCGGCGTAAATGCCGGCCAGGGGGGAGGCGACGAGCATCCCGAGCGCCAGCGGCATCAGCTTGACGCCCGCTTCGATCGGGCTGTTCGACTGGGCCCCTTGGAAGTAGAAGACGAACAGGAACATCAGCGCGAAGCGGGCCAGCCCGTTGATGAACGAGGCGGCCGACGCCGCCGCGAACAGGCGGTTGTTGAAGATCGACAGGTCGAGCATCGGCGCGCGCGTATGTCGCTCGATCAGGACCCACAGCGGCAGGAGCACGACCGCGCACGCCAGAGCGCCGATCACGACCGGATCGGACCATCCGGTCAGGCCGCCCTTGGAGACACCAAGCACGAGGCCTGTGAGCCCTATGACGAACGTGGTTGTGCCGAGGGTGTCGAAGCCGCGCACCTCATCGGGCTTGGCCAGCTCGCGCAGGATCAGCGCACCCCAAGCCGCGCCGGCCAGGGCGAGCGGCACGTTGAACCAGAAGACCCAGTGCCAGGAGATCTCAACGAGCGCGCCGCCCAAAACCGGACCGAGCACCAGGCCGACGGCGGCGACCATCGTGTTTGCGCCCATCGCCAGTCCGAGCTGCTCCTTGGGGAAGGCGTCTGTTACAAGAGCGGCGGCGTTTGCGAACAGGAACGCCGATCCAATCCCCTGCAAAACCCGCCAGCAGATCAACTCGGTGGCGCCGCCTGCGAAACCCGCGCCGAGCGAGGCGAAGGCGAACAGCAAAAAGCCGCCGATGTAGGCGCGCTTGCGCCCGAACAGGTCGCTGAGGCGGCCTGCCGTCAGCACGAGCACGGTCGCGGCGATCAGGTAAGCCAGGATCACCCACACGAGCGCCAGCAGGCTCGCGTGCAGCGAGCGCTCCAGGCTCGGCAGCGCGATGATCAGCGTGCCCGAGTTGGTCGCGGCCAGCAGCATGCCGAGGCTCGTGCACGACAGCGCCCACCACTTGTAGTGCTCATGGTCGGCGCTGACGCCGAAACGGGATATGGAAGTTGACGTGAACGTAAGGATCAGGATAGCAGGCGCCGCGCAGGCCTGCTAGAACGGTTCCATGAGCGAGCAACGCGTGGAGAAGACAGAGCACGAGTGGCGCGAGGAGCTGAGCCCCGAGCAGTACGAGGTGCTGCGCCGCGCCGGCACCGAGGCCCCCTTCACGGGCGAGTACGTATACAACAAGGACTCCGGCTCCTACCGCTGCGCTGGCTGCGGCGCCGACCTGTTCAGCTCTGAGACGAAGTTCGAGTCGGGCACGGGCTGGCCCAGCTTCACCGAGCCGGCGGTAGCCGAGACGGTCGAGCTGCGCCCCGACAACAGCCTCTTCATGAAACGCACGGAGGTCGTGTGCCGCCGCTGCGGCGGGCACCTCGGCCACGTCTTCGACGACGGTCCCGGTCCCACGGGCCAGCGCTACTGCATCAACTCGGCCGCGCTGAGCTTCGCGCCCGAGACCGACAAGCAGCCCTAGACTGGCGTCACGATGATCATGGAGAACCGCTCCAGGCGGCTGTCCGAGCCCCTGCATTGGGGGCGGCGCGAGAAGGCCGTGGTCGCTGTGCTGGTCGGCTGTGTTTTGGTTGTGTTGATTGGGCTCGGCGCCTATTCGCTGACGAGCGGCTCGGTGGAGCCGAAGGACTGCGTGGACATAACGTTCGCCAGCACGCTGGGTGCTGCCCGCATGCACGCCTGCGGGCAGCACGCCAAGACGCTGTGCGCCGCCCCACAGGCCTCCAGGGAGATCGCCCAGCCGCTCAGGCAGGCCTGCCGCCGCGCGGGCTATCCGTTCGAATAGCAGCCCCCCCGCGCGCGCGGGGGGTCATCGCGATTTCGAGGCATGCCACAGAGCGACGACGCCCTGAGGCAGACAAAAGCAAGCCCGACGCGCGCCGTCTATACAAATGTCGAAACGCGCCGGCCAACTGTTGGCCACGGTGTCCCTAGTCGTGTCGCGTCCGCCCCGGTTTCATAAGGACAGCTAAAGAGGCGAGTCGGCCATCCCTTCAGGGAGGGCGGCTCGGCGTATCTACAACGGTAGGAAACGGAGGCATATGTCCATCTTGGCGACAGCCGAATGGCTGTCATACCCATCCTGGCTCAACCCGGGCGACAACGCATGGCAGATGACCGCGGCGACGTTCGTCGGGCTTATGAGCCTTCCCGGTCTCGCCATCCTGTATGGCGGGGTCATGCAGAAGCGCTGGTCTGTCAACAGCATGATGCTCACGTTCGTAGCGTTTTGCCTCGTACTGGTGGCGTGGTGCTTGTGGGCGTTCAAGATGGGCTTTGACAACCCGATCGCGCACAGCGGCGGCGGCATCTTCGGCACGAAAGGCTTCCTGGGCACAGCCTGGGGTGAACCGGGCAGCGTGCTCGGGCATGTCGCCGAGGAGGGCCAGGCGCTGATCCCGTCAATCAGTACGGGGCCACCGTTCCACTTCCCCGAGTCCTCGCTCGTCTACTTCCAGTTCGTGTTCGCGGCGATCACGCCGATCCTGATGCTCGGCTCGGTGCTTGGCCGCATCAGCTTCAAGGCGTGGATCCCGTTCGTGCTGCTGTGGATCACGTTCGTGTACACGGTCAACGCGTTCCTGCTCTGGGGCGGCGGCTATTTCGCGGCCCACGGAGCGCTCGATTACTCGGGTGGTTACGTCATCCACCTGGCGGCCGGCATATCCGGCTTCGTGGCGGCGGCTGTGATCGGACCGAGGTTGCAAAGAGACAGAGAGGTCGACGCTCCGAACAACCTGCTGATGGTTGCCGCGGGTGCCGGCCTGCTGTGGCTCGGCTGGAACGGCTTCAACGGTGGAGACTCCTACTACGCGGGCGCCAACGCTTCGGCGGCGGTTCTCAACACGAACCTGTGCACCGCGGTCGCGATGCTCGTGTGGATCGCGTGGGACTACATCTTCCGCGACAAGCCTTCGTTGCTCGGCTCGGTCAACGGCATGATCACGGGGCTGGTGGGCATCACGCCCGCCGCCGGCTTCGTGAACGGCTACGGAGCGATCATCATCGGTGTGGTGGCCTCCACGATCGTGTGGATGTCGATCCGTTTCCTCTCGCGTGCCCCCGTGTTCCGACACGTGGACGACACGCTGGGGGTGATCTATACCCACGGTATCGCCGGCCTCTGCGGCGGCCTGCTGGTCGGGCTCTTGGCCAACTCGAACATCGTCGAGTACGCTGGCGTGACGAGCACCGGCGCCACCAACCTGCCGGGCGTCTCGGGGCTGCTTGTCAACGGCAGCTGGACGCTGCTGCGCTGGCAGGCCGAGGCGGGCCTGTGGGTGATCCTGTTCAGCGGGACGATGACGTTCATCCTGTTGAAGCTCGTGGGCATATTCATGCCGCTGCGACTCTCCGACGAGGAGCTTGAGATCGGCGACCACGCGATCCACGGCAACGAGGTCTACCCCTCGGACGTGCCCACGCTCGGTGGACCGCACCACGCGCCGGCCTACCAGCCGGCGCCGGCGGCGAGCGGAGTGTAGGAGAAACGACACATGGATTGATGACAATGCAGTGCGGAAAGGTGCAGCGGCGCGGTCGCCGCAGCTGACTGATAATCAGCTTTCGGAGAGCGATACTTCGAATGGGTTCGATTCCCACACCTTCCGCAAATCGGTCGGGCGAGATGAGCAGGTAGCCACATATCATGCGCCGAGACGGGTTAATCGCCGTCGCGCTCGGTCGTCTGGCACTACAACTGCTACGATCCTGGATGAGTATCAAACGCCTGCGACCACGGCCCGCCTCGGCGGGCCGGGCTGCTTAAGGGGTCGTCAGGCCGATAGGGCAGGCCACGCCCGTGCCGCCCAGGCCGCAGTAGCCGCCTGGATTCTTCTCCAGGTACTGCTGGTGGTGATCCTCGGCGTAGTAGAACGGATGGGCCGTGCCGCCCGGCTCGATTTCGGTTGTGATCTGGCCGTGGCCGGCTGCGGCGAGCACGCGCTGGTATGCCTCGCGCGAGGCCAGCGCCGCCTCATGCTGGCGCTCGTCCTCGTAGAGGATCAACGAGCGGTACTGGCTGCCGACGTCGTTGCCCTGGCGCATGCCCTGCGTCGGGTCGTGGCCCTCCCAGAACAGCCTCAGCATCTCCTGGTAGCTCGTCGCGTTCGCGTCGAAGGCGACGAGCACGACCTCGGCATGGCCGGTGCGCCCGCTGCACACCTCCTCGTACGTGGGGTTGGGCGTGATCCCGCCCGCATAGCCCACCGCCGTCGTGTACACGCCCGGCGCTTCCCAGAAGAGCCGCTCGGCGCCCCAGAAGCAGCCCATGCCGAACACGGCCCGCTCGACGCCCGCTGGGAAGGGGCCCTGTATCGGAGTGCTCAACACGACGTGGCGCTCGGCGACACGCAGCGGCTGCTCGCGGCCGGGCAGCGCATCCTCCGGACCGACGATCTCAGTATGCCGTGATTTGAACAGGCCCATAGACGCTCAGCCTAGCGCGCTGCTCAACAGTCGTCCGAGCCTCCGTGTCGCCGTTCGCAAACGCCGGTCCGTGCAAAGGGTGTGTTCTTTGTTTGCGGCTTTTGATGCTCGCACGGGACGTCGGCAAGGTTTGTTGTCGGCGCGCACGGCTGCTCAAGGGCGCGCCTATCCAATCCGAAGATATGGGCAAGCGATGTCGATCATCCCACCTCAGACGCTCGCGCAGGGGCCCGCCTCGGTCGAGGCTCGGTTGCCGCATGCCCGCGGCGCCTCAGCGCCGTTTCCGTCCATCGCGCGCCGCGTCGTGGCGCGTCGCCCTGCGATGGCATGGTCGCTGGCGCTGCTGTTCCTGTTCAAGGCGTTCGTCTGCCTGGTGGCGATCCTCTTTCCGGTCAGCGCGAACGAGCCTGTGGGGCTGATCGCGGCCGCCGGTGCGCTCGGTGTGATCGGAGCCTGTCTGGTGTGGCTTGCCGCGCGGCGCATCCCCGTGCTCGGCTTCGAGCTGCTCGCCGCCTGCGGCACGCTCACGAGCAGCC
>Ga0210395_10002345_pt1 | contig 14737 bp, 14 predicted proteins | sample IncBWH4OmetaG_FD_150861 | JGI IMG/M metagenome (GOLD analysis project Ga0210395, IMG submission 150861) | Forest soil microbial communities from Barre Woods Harvard Forest LTER site, Petersham, Massachusetts, United States - Inc-BW-H-4-O ... | reverse complement strand
GCGGGCAATCCCGACCACATCTCGTCCGTCGCCGACCTCGCCAACCCGGCCCTCAAGGTGGTGACCTGCGCACCGGCCGTGCCGTGCGGTCAAATTGCCACGACGATCTTCAAGAACGCGAAGGTCACCGTTAAGCCGGTCAGCCAGGAGCAGAACGTCGGTGGCGTCGTCACCAAGGTCTCGCTCGGCGAGGCGGACGCGGGCATCGTCTACGTCACCGATGTCAAGGCGAACGGCAGCAAGACCGTGGGGGTGCCGATCCCGGCCAACGAGAACGCGATCACCGATTACCCGATCGCGGAGGTCAAGGGCGCGCCGAACGCCACCGGGTCGGTTGCGTTCATCAACTACGTCCTCGGGCCCGATGGCCAGGCGGTCCTCAAGAGCTTCGGGTTCATGCCACCAAGTTCGTAAGGCAGGGGGCATGGCGAAGTTCAGGCTGCCGTTTAACCCCCTGCTGGCGCTGCTGGCCTTGCTCGCGGCGCTGTTCTTCGTCTTCCCGCTCATCGGGTTGATCACCGGGGCCCCCTGGGGCCACATCGGCAGCGTGATCACCAGCCAGACCGCCGTGCAGGCGCTCGAGCTCTCGATCGTCGCGTCGCTGTCGAGCACCGCGATAGCACTGGTCTTCGGCTTTCCGCTCGCGTGGCTACTAGCGCGCGGACATTTCCCCGGCAAGGGGCTGCTCCGCGGCCTGAGCACGCTGCCGATGGTGCTGCCGCCCGTCGTCGGCGGAATCGCCCTGCTGCTCGCTTACGGGCGACGAGGATTCATCGGCAGGCCGCTGGACAGCGCGACCGGGATAACGTTGCCGTTTAGCACGGCGGGCGTCATCGTGGCCGAATCGTTCGTCGCCATGCCGTTCTTCGTGATCACGGTGGAGTCCGGGCTACGGTCGATGAACAGGCGACTTGAGGACGCCGCGCGCACCCTGGGGGCGCCTCGCAGGATCGTCTTCCTCCGGGTGACGTTGCCGCTTATCTGGCCGTCGCTCGCGGCCGGCACGATCCTCACGTGGGCGCGGGCGCTGGGCGAGTTCGGCGCGACGATCACCTTCGCCGGCAACCTGCCAGGCGTCACCCAGACCATGCCGCTGGCGATCTACATCAGCCAGAGCTCGAACATGACCGATGAGGCGATCGCGCTGAGCCTGATTCTCGTCGTGGTCAGCCTGGTGGTCATGGTGTTCAGGCGCGACGGCCCGGGCACGGGCTGACCGCGATGCTCGAAGCGGACATCCAGCTACGGCTCAGGCGGCTCAACCTGGACGCGGCGTTCATGGTGGCGGCTGGCGAGGTGCTGGCCCTGCTCGGCCCGAACGGTTCGGGGAAGTCCACCACCCTCAAGGCCCTGGTAGGGCTGCTGCCGCTCGCCGGCGGCCGGGTGGTCCTCGACGGCACGGTCCTCGAAGACCCGCAGCGGCGGATCAGGGTCGCGCCGGAGAAGCGGCCCATCGCCTTGATGTTCCAGGACTACCTGCTGTTTCCGCACCTGAGCGCCCTCGAAAACGTGGCTTTCGGCCTGCGCTGCAGGGGCACCGACAAGAAGGTGGCACGCCAGCAGGCCGCCGAGGCGCTGACGCGCCTCGGCCTCGACGAGGTGGTCGAGGCCAGGCCCGGCGCGATGTCCGGCGGCCAGCAGCAGCGCGTGGCGATGGCGCGCGCCCTGGTGACCGACCCGAGGCTGCTGCTCCTCGATGAGCCGCTGGCGGCGCTTGACGTGTCGATCAAGACGAACGTCCGCCGCCTGCTGCGCGACGTCCTGAGAAAATCCAACGCCGCGAACGTGCTGGTCACGCACGACCTGCTCGACGCCGTCGCGCTCGGTGACCGGATGATCGTGCTGGAGAACGGCGGCGTCGTCCAGACTGGCACGCCAGCCGAGGTGACCGCCCGGCCAAGGTCGCGATACGTGGCGGATTTGACCGGCGTCAACCTGCTTCGCGGAACCGCCCACGGCACCCTGCTTGAACTGGACGGCGGCGGCCAGCTCAGCTGTGCTGCCCCGGCGGCCGGTCCTGCCCTCGCCGTCATCGCGCCCGCCACGGTGTCGGTGGCGCGAGAGCGCCCCGAAGGACAGGAGGAAAACACCTGGTCAGGACAGATCAGCGCAGTTGACCTCATGGGCGATCGCGTCCGGGTGCATGTCGACGGGACGCCCGCGATCACAGCCGAGGTCCAGCCTGCCGCGGTAGACCAGCTCAAGCTCGACGACGGCGGCAAGATCTGGGCTTGGGTCAGTTCATCCGATATCTCGGTATACCCGCCATGACCATTCCAGGAGGAGCACGTCGTGTGCGCTGCCTGGTGGGTGTCGGTCGCAATCACTGTGGTGAGATAGGCATAAAAGGAGCTTTGATACTGAAAAAGCGGTATTTTGCGTCAACCTATTTCTTGAGTTGAACGTCCCCTTAACAGGTGCTCTTTCCGATTATCCGGTGGGGATGGTCGGAGGCGAACGGAGCCGACATGAAGGGGCTGTTGCATCCCGCGACCGTCGTGGCCGCCGGCGTGGTGGCGGTGCTGGCCGCGGCGGGCCTAACGCTCCACTTTGACGCTCATGGCAGCGGTAACAGCGGAACCACCACCGCCGTCTGCGAACGCCTCGCGGTACCCGCCTACTTCTCGCCGCCGTACTGGGAGGCGGCGATCCACTCGAAGGATCCGCCCGCGGACATGATCCTGGACGTTTCCGGTATGGGAGCCGGCGCCGCTCCCGACACGGCGCTGCAGGGCGTGGTCCGGCAGGCGCAGGCCGCGGGCATCACCGTCCTCGGATACTCATCGACGGTTGACGGTCAGCGGCCGGCCGCGCAGGTCGAGGACGACGTGCGTCACTACGCTGCCTGGTACGGGGTGACCAGCATCTTCCTCGACCGGGTCTCGGGCAAGCCGCAGCAGCTTGACTACTACAAGGGGATTGCCGACTACATCCACCGGGCGCACCGGGGGGCCCAGGTCTGGCTGAACCCGGGCGTCTACCCCGACCAGGACTACATGGCCGTCGGCGATGTGGTGATGGTGTTCGAGGGCACCTACGCGCAGTACCTCACCGATTCTGTGCCGGGCTGGGCGGGCCAGTACCCAGCCGCCAGGTTCGCGGATACCGTCTACGCTGCCCCCGGGGCGGTCCTGGCCAACTCGCTGCGGATGGCGGAGCGCGGGCGGGCCGGCCACGTCTACGTGACGGATCTCGTCGGCTCGGACCCGTATCAGGGGCTGCCAAGCTACTGGCAGACCGAGACTACCGACGTGGCCGCCGGTTGCACGGCGGGCGTCACGCAAACCACGCCGAGCGCGGCTGTAGAGACTGCGAAGTTCGTTACTCGGACGTTCGGGCCAAGCACCACCTACCAGTCATGCGTCTACGACTTGCAGGTACTGCTGAACGACGTCTGGAATGACGGCTTGCCCGGTCCCCGCCAGCGACTAGCGCCCGACGGCTGGGCTCTGATCGCGGACTCGCCGGCTCCTCCGCGTACCTGTCGGGCTGCGACTAGCGGCGGTCCGCGGACCTGGCTGTTAGCTAGCGGGCTGCATGCCCCTCAGGAACGCGGCCGTCGGGGCGTCGGCCGGATAGAACGACTCGATGGCCAGTTCCGACAGCGTGATGTCGCGGGGCGTGCCGAACACCGTCGTCGTGCTGAACAGTGACAGCACGGTGCCCCGGACGCGCAGCCGCAGCGGAACCAGGATCGCCCGGGTGTCCGGGCGGGACCGGAGCGGGGGACTGGGATAGCCGGCGAGCTCGTCGCGCAGCGCGATGAGCGCCGCGTCGGCCGTTGACTCGATCTCACGGTTCAGCCGGTCGAGCAGATGTGCCCGCCATTCGGGCAGGTTCACGATGCGCGGAGCCAAGCCGTCCGGGTGCAGGCTGAGCCGCAGCACGTTGACCGGCGGTTCGACCAGGGCCGGTGCCGCTCCTTCGAGGAGCACGGGGACGGCGTCGTTGGCGGCCACCAGTTCCCAGCTCGTGTCGATGACCACGGCGGGAAACGGCTCGTGCGCCCGCAGCACCTGCTCGATCGCCTCGTGCACCGCCCACATCGGCGGGTCGGACAGCCCGTTGGCCGGATAGGCGGGGGCGTAACCGCCCGACAGCAGCAGGACGTTGCGGTCGCGCAGCGGCACGTCGAGCTCCTGGGCCAGGCGAAGAATCATGTCGCTCGTCGGCCGCGACCGCCCGGTCTCGACGAACGACAGATGCCGGGCCGACACCTCGGCCCGCACTGCGAGGTCAAGCTGGGTCAGCCGGCGGCGTTCTCGCCAGGCGCGCAGCAGCTTGCCGACCGAGACCGGCTCGCCCGCGAGCGGCCGGGCAATCGTCGTGGAGGTCACGTGGACACCTTAGGCGCGGGCCGGTAACGGCATCGATTACCTCCCACGTCATGCCGCACGCGATTACCCGCGGGGTAATCGACCGCCGACGGCGCCCGGGCCGATCCTCGAAGCCAGGGCAGCGCGCCAGGCGCGGGCCACCATCTGGGAAGGAACACGAGTCATGTCCGACTTCACCGAACTCGCCGAGCAGTACATCGCCACCTGGAACGAGACCGACCCGTCGGCGCGGCGCGCGATGATCGAGGAGACCTGGTCCGCCGACGCCCGGTACACCGACCCGCTGGCCGATGTCACCGGTCACGACCAGATCGACGCTCTCCTCGCCGCCGCCCAAGCGCAGTTCAGCGGGCTGACGTTCCGGCTCGTCGGCGACGTCGACGCGCACCACGACCAGGCGCGGTTCACCTGGGAACTCGGGCCCGACGGGGGCGAGGCCGTCGTCGTCGGGTTCGATGTGGCACAGCGGGACGCCGGCGGCCGGCTGGCGCTGGTGCTTGGTTTCCTCGACAAGGTGCCGTCAGCGTGAGCAGCGGTCAAACAGTCCGCGGGTAAGTCCGCGGGTAAGCCCGGAGGCGAGCCGAATGAGCTCGCCTCCGGACCGCCCGGAACCAGCCCGGATGACGCCCGCGCCACCGGCTCGGCGGTCACCGACGCCATCCCGTCACCGCCCTGCAGGACCCGGGCCACGGCGACGCCGGCCTCGAGGGCGTCGGCCACGGACGGCAGTTCCACGATCATCGACACCACGGACTGGGTACCGGCGGACGCCGTCAGCAGGCCCTCCGCCGCGATAGCCGCGGCCGTCAGCTCAATGACAACCCAGCCGCCGGGCGGCAACGACGACTCATCCGCCTCGGCTCGGGGCAGCGTGACCGTCACGTGGTACCTGCGCATCGGCGACGGCAGATCGGGCAGCAGCGTGTACTCGCTCACAATCGCACGGTAAACGCAGGGTCTGACATTCCACGCTCACCGCGGTTCAGCTATCGCCCCAGCTAGCGGGCCGCGTCGCGGCGCAGACCGCCGCGTGCGATCGGCTACCAGTGCGGCGTCTGCGGTCCGCGCAGCCGCTCACGACCCTCGTGGGTAAGAAACTGCTGCTTGATCCGCATGAAACGCGGTCGTTCGCCCCGGTTCGGAGCGCTGCAGTGGACGATGGCGGGATGGCAGAAGACCATGTCCCCAGGCTCGCCCGTCAATTCGACCACGCGCAGGGGCACGCCCTCGACCAGGGTTTCCGTGTCCATGAAGGCGGCGATCCGGTCGTCCGGTGACGGTCCCTGTCCCGTTAGCGCCATGAGCCACGGATGCGAGCGGCCGAACCAGTCCCAGGGGCTGGCGGCCGGATCGCGCAGCTGGTCCGGGGGAATCCGGCGCCGCTGCCGAATCAGCAGACGGGGTGAGCCGGCCAGGATCAGGGTGCCGCCGCCGCGCGGCGCGACCGGCCCGATGAAGCTGACGACGAAGAGCCCCCGCGGTCGGTCCAGGTGCGGCTGCGAGGGGCTGTCCCAGTGCCAGAACCTGGTCGGGACATTCCAGTCGCCCGGCTCGGGAAACGCGGCGATGGCACGGCCCCAGTCTTTGGGCGGAGACCAGGTGCCTTCGCCGAGCAGATCGTCGAAGACGCCGCGCACCCGGTCGGTCAGGATGCCGGGCTGGATGGGATCGCGCTTGGCCGCCTTGAGATCTCCCCGGACCTGGCGCCAGCCGGAGCGGTCGTCCGGACGCACGTCGTGCGCCGCCGCCAGCTCCGACCACCACCGCCGTTCCATGGCGAGGGCATCGGCGCGCGCGAACGCCTCGCTGACCACGACGAAGCCGTCGCGCTCGAAGCGCTGGATGTCTGACGACGAGAGGGTGGTGAACTGTGCCATGAGGTCCGCCTCGCAAGTGACGGCGGGGCGATACCCCACGGCCCACCGCGAGGCGCGGTGAACGATGACTGGACTATAGACCTCGGACCGTTCGGAATAAAAAAGATTTTTCTGATCCCGAACGGTCCCGTGCTTCGCCTGACAGCGAGCGCCTTCTCCGCAGGCAGCTAGAGGTAGTTCTCCAAGTCGGCCTTGATGTCCGACGGCGCGACCGGGGGCTCGTAGCGCTTGATGACCGTGCCGTCGCGGCCGATCAGGAACTTGGTGAAGTTCCACTTCACCTCGTCGGTGCCCATGGCCTCCGGGCGCAGCTTCGACATGATGTCGTAGAAGGGGCCGTACTGCGGGCCGAAGTCGCCGGGCGCCTGCGCCCGCAGGTAGGCATACAGCGGGTCGGCGTCGGGGCCGTTGACCTCGATCTTGGAGAAGACGGGGAAGGTGACGTCGTACGTCGTCTTGCAGAAGTCCTGGATCTCCTCGTCGGTGCCCGGCTCCTGCTCCTTGAACTGATTGCAGGGGAAGCCGAGGATCTCCAGGCCGCGGGCGGCGTCCTCGCGGTAGAGGGACTCCAGACCCTCGTACTGCGGCGTCAGGCCGCACTTGCTCGCCACGTTCACGATGAGCAGGACCTTGCCGGCGTAATCGCGCAGCGGGACCTCGCCGCCGTCCACCTTAGTCGCCGTGAAGTCGTAGGTGTCCGTCATGTGCAGCCATCCATCCTTCGCATCCGGGGGGTACGTGCCAAGTCTTTCACGCGGTCTGCGCGATGCTGGACGTGACGGGGGTGCCCAGTTCCACGGTCTTGCTCACCGTGCACAGGGAGTCGTGGGAGCGGCGCACCGCGTCCGGCAGCAGCGCCCGGGCAGCGTCGCCGCCCTCGCCCTCGGGGAACGATACGCGGAACGTGACCACGAGGTCCGTCATCCGGTTGCCCAGCTTGTCGCGGATCTTCTCTCCCTCGACCTCCACGGTGAACTCCGCGGGCTCGGCCCGTCGCGACGTCACCGCGTCCACGTCGATCGCCGTGCACGCGCCGATCGCGGCGAGCAGCAGTTCGACCGGCGTGAAGTCCGCGTCGCCTCCGGAGCCGACCGGGATCGTCCCGCCTCGTTCGTTCGTGGCCGTGTACTTGGTGACCGCGTCCCGCGCGATGCTCACCTGCCGGTGCCCGTCCGCCATCGCCGTCATCCTTCGCTAGACGTTCGCCCCTCCAGTCAGTGTCCCCCGGCCGGGATTGTTTCGTCATGAGGGTGACGGGCACGAGGAGTTGTTCAAGCCAAGGAGAAGGGACCTCTCATGCGGATCGCTATCGCCGGCGGGACCGGGCGGATCGGGCGGCTTACCGCCGCCGCGCTGGAGAGCGCCGGCCACCAGACCGTGGCGCTCAGCCGCGCCGCCGGTGTCGACCTGGTTTCCGGAAGCGGCCTGGCCGCGGCGCTGCGCGGGGCCGACGCTGTCATCGACGTCACCAACACTTCCGCGCCTGGCGAGGGGGAGATCGTCGAGTTTTTCGGCACCGCGACCGCGAACCTGCTCGCGGCCGAGGAAGCCGCCGGGGTCGGCCATCACGTGCTGCTGTCCATCGTGGGAATCGACCACGGCCAGCGCGTCCCGCACTACGCGGGCAAGCGGGCGCAAGAGCGGCTGGTCACCGCGGGGCCGGTGCCCTGGACCGTCGTCCGGGCCACGCAGTTCCACGACTTCGCCGCCATGGTGGCCGAACGGTCGGCGCGGGACGGGGTCGCCGCCATCGCTCCGCTGCTCGTGCAGCCGATCGCCCACGCTGACGTGGCGGCCGAGCTGGCGGACACCGCGACCGCCGCTCCGCTGCGGCGCGCGATCGAGATCGCGGGACCGGAGACCCAGGACCTCGTGGACATGGCCCGCCGCACCTTCGCCGTGCGCGGGAAGGACATCACCCTGGTCCCGACCTGGCGGGCTTTCTTCGGCCCGGACATGGCGGGCGAGGTGCTGCTACCCGGTGCGGACGCGCGGCTGGGCAAGATCACGTTCGCGGACTGGCTCGCCGCGGGCGCCGAGTGAGCTCGCCGCAAGATAACAGCAAGAAGCGTAGGACGGAAAGGCGCCACCGTATTCAGCAGCCACGCGTCTGGCGCACTCGCACAGAAATCTGGCGCACTGTCGAAGAAAGGGGATCGTTAGGCACACTGGGATGTGCCTAACGATCCCTTATCCTGCTGGAGCGGTGTCCCCGCGGGCCGCCGGAGCGACCGACGGACAATTCTCGTCGCCGTTCAGACGTCCAAGCGGGCGGTCCACTCGCTCACTAGGTCGCCGCCTTCGGCGCGGTGGGACTTGAGATGGCCGAGCCAGCCGGAACCGAGCTGGGTGAGTTCCACCAGGTTTCCGTCGGGGTCGCGGACCGCGGTGATGGTGGACTCGCTGCCCAGCTCCATCGGCGGGTAACACAGCGGGACCTCGTGCTCGCGGAGCCATTCGGCCATCGCGGTCAGGTCGAAAACCATGAACGCCAGCTTGACGGGGCCCGGGCCGCTGGCGGGATCGCCCGGGTAGTCCGCCGCGGGGTGGATGGCGAAGTGCACGTCGCCGAGTTCGCACCCCCAGTGCGGCTCGGAGCCCTCGTGGACCTCCGCGACGAGCGGGACCCCGAGCACGTCGCGGTAGAAGGTCACCAGCCGCTCCGGCTGGCTAGATACGAGCAGGATCCCGGAGATGAACCGGATGTCCTCGGGGCGTTCCTGCGGCTTGTCCGGCATCAGGGCCTCCTGTCGTGCTACGGATCATCGGCTACGCCCTCTGACATTAACGTCGGCCGGTGCGCGCTTGGCCGCGGCGGAGCGGGTCACCTTGAACCGCATTCTCGAAGCATTGTTACCGTCTGATTATCACTGCGGCGGGTGGGACAAAACTGCCATAATCGGGGCGCACCAGGTCAAGGGGGACCGGTGAGGCTCTCTAAGACACGCCGATGACAATCGAGAAAGCGGGATGGCCCATGCGGGCGGAAAGACTACGGGTGCGGGCAGGTCAGGCTGGTGCCGTCATCGGCGTCGCCCTGCTGGCCGGCGGGTGCGTGAGCGCCTCGTCGTCGTTCGACGCGACACCGACGATGTCACCGTCGCCGGTGCCTGTGCTCGGGAACCTGCGGCTCGCTGAGTTCCCTTCGACCTACAACGGCGTCGCGGCGCTCGACCTGTGCGAGGGGTGGGCAGGGCTGCGCGGCCAGTACGTGACCAGCGTGCAGCATGACACGCCACTCCAGCTGGACGACTGGTTCTCCGGGCCGGCCTGGTCGCCCGTATTCACTGACGCGGTCAAGCTCCAGGCCAACCTCGCCTACCCGCGGATTACCCTCGCCTTCGGCCAGGTCACGGCGCCTGAGTTCGCGAGCATCCCGAACGCCAAGAATCTCGACGCGGCCTGCGCCGGCAACTGGGTCGGGGTGGTCGCGCCGACTGGCCAGCCGACCCCCGTACCGTCGCCGCCAGCGAAGGGGCCGCGGGAACCGCAGTCTCGTTTGGGATAGTCAGGACTGCGGACACCGTCGGTACGCGCCCCGGCTACGCAGCAGGAACCACCGGTCGCGCAGTCCCGTCCGCCGGTTGTCCAGCCACGCCGCCCAGCCGCTGAGCACGCCGCGCGCTAGGCGCGACGGCCCGGCCCGCGGGGAACGCAGCGGGCCGCGGGTCCGGAGCGGGCCCGTCACGTCCGGCCTCGCCGCGGCGTGCCCCACGGGACAAGCATGTCAGGTCCCGCGCTACCGCGCCGGAACCCGCGGGATGAACGCGTCGCCCTGCCCGCCGCCGCCCCACAGCGCGGCCGCGCCGACACCGCCGCCGCGGCGCCGCCGGGCCGTGACTTCGCCTCGGCTCAAGCCTTCTCGGCCGCCTCTTCGCGGAGCTTGATGGAGCGGATGAGGAGCTGGGAGACGTCGATGACCTCGAGGCTTTCCTTGGCCTGGCCGGCGGCTTTCTTGGCGTTGATCGCGTCGCCGAGCATGACCATGCAGTACGGGCAGGCGGTGGAGACGGTGTCGGGATTCAGGGCGAGCGCCTCATCGACGCGTTCGGTGTTGATCCGCTTGCCGGTCCGCTCTTCGAGCCACATGCGGGCGCCGCCGGCGCCGCAGCAGAATCCGTTGCCCTTGCAGCGGTGCATCTCCTCGGCGGTGGTGCCGGGCACCGCGTCGATGATCTCCCGGGGCGGGGTGTAGACCTTGTTGTGGCGGCCGAGGAAGCACGGGTCGTGGTAGGTGATCTTCTCCCGGACCGGGTTGACCGGGGTGAGCTTCCCCTCCTGGACGAGCCTGGCCAGCAGCTGGGTGTGGTGCACGACTTCGTAGTTCCCGCCGAGCTGCGGGTACTCGCGGCTGATGGTGTTGAAGCAGTGCGGGCAGGAGGCGATGACTTTCTTGACCTTCGCCTCGTTCAGGGTCTCGATGTTCTGCTGTGCGAGCATGTTGAAGACGAACTCGTTGCCGAGCCGCCGGGCGGGATCGCCGGTGCAGGCTTCGGCCGGGCCGAGCACGGCGAACTTCACCCCGGCGGCGTGCAGCAGCTCCGCGGTGGCCTTGGTGGCCTTCTTGGCCCGGTCCTCCAGCGCGCCGGCGCAGCCGACCCAGTACAGGTACTCCACGTCATCGGGGATGACCCCGTCCAGGACGGGGACTTCGAAGTCGAGCTCGGTGATCCAGTCGGCCCGCTTGTCTTCGGCCATGCCCCAGGGGTTGCCCTTGCGTTCCAGGTTGTTGAGCATGGTGGTGGCCTCGGTGGGGAAGGCGGACTCGACCAGGACCTGGTGGCGGCGCATGCCGTTGATGTGGTCGATGTGCTCGATGTCGACCGGGCACTCGTTCACGCAGGCACCGCAGTTCGTGCAGGCCCACAGCGCCTCGGGGTCGATGACCCCGTTGTCCTGCCCGGTGCCGACCAGCGGCCGCCCGGCCTCGGCGAGGACGCTGGCGGGCAGCTGCTCCCGCTGCTCTGCCGAGGCCAGCAGCCAGGGGGCCTTAGCGAACGCGTGGTCGCGCAGGTCCAGGATCACCTGCTTCGGTGACAACGGCTTGCCGGTGACCCACGCCGGGCACTGCGACTGACAGCGGCCGCACTCGGTGCAGGTGGCCAGGTCCAGCAGCCCTTTCCAGGTCAGGTCCTCGATCTTCCCGATGCCGAACACGTCGGTGTCCGGGTCGGCCTCCTCGAAGTCGAGCACCTTCCCGTTGCTGCGCATCGGCTCCAGCGGGCCCAGGCCGTCCGGCCGGCGGGCGAACAGGATGTTCAGCGGGGCCAGCCCGATGTGCAGGTGCTTGGAGTAGGTGACGATCACCAGGAACGCCAGCACGACGCCGAGCTGTGCCAGCAGGAACACGACCTCGAGCACGGAGTTCACGCCGTAGCCGAGGGGGTGCAGGATCTGCGCCACCACCCAGGACGCGAACGCCCACGCGTGCGGGTAGGGGAACACGCCGGTGTTCTGCTGCGCCCCGCGGTAGAGCAGCAGCGTGATGATCACCAGGGCGATCATGCCGAGCACCACCCAGGCGGCGGTGGTGTGCGAGCCGAAGAACCGCGAGGCGCGGCCTTCCTTGTGCGGGTCGTTGCGCAGCCGGATCACGGTGAAGGTGGCGATGCCGACGAGGACCCCGACGGCGAACAGGTCCTCGATGAATCCGATGAACGCCCAGTGCCCGATCCCGGGGATCGCGAAGGTCCGGGAGAACAGGTCACCGTAGGCCTCGATGATCGTCAGCACCAGCACCAGGAAGCCCCAGAACACCGCCGCGTGCGCGGCGCCGGGCACCGACCACTGGAGCAGCTTGCGCTGCCCGATCACCTCCGTCGCCTGCGTCTCGAGGTCCCGGCCCGGGTGCGCGCGGACCGCCGCGATCCGCTCCGGGGCCGGCTGCCCGGACATGGCCAGCCGCTTCAGCCACCACAGCCGCCGCCCCGCGACCGCGAACGCCACCGCGGTCAGCACCAGGCCAACGATCATCCGCAAGACCATGCGTGTATCTCCTTGAGGGGTTCTTCAGGGGGTTCGGGCGGCGCTGAGGGGGTGTCAGAACGCGTCGCGTGGCTGGTAGACGCCCCAGACGTCGCGCAGGGCGTGGGCGATCTCGCCGCCGGTGGCGCGGAGCTTGAGGGCCTCGCGCATCGGCGGGAGCACGTTGCCGGTGCCCTCGGCGGTCTTCCGGAGGTCATCCAGGGCGCGTGTGACGGCCAGGCTGTCGCGCTCCGCGCGCAGCACCGCCAATCGTTCGCGCTGATCTGCCTCGATCTGCGGGTCGACGCGCAGCGGTTCGTAGGGCTCGTCGTCCCGCGTCACGAACTTGTTGACCCCCACGACGGTCCGCGCGCCGTTGTCGATCTCCTGGGCGGTGCGGTAGGCGGTGGTCTCGATCTCGTTCTTCTGGAAGCCCTGCTCGATCGCGGCGACCGCGCCGCCGCGGTCCTCGACCGCCTGGATCAGCGCGAGCGCGGCGGTCTCGATCTCGTCGGTCATGGCTTCGATGGCGTAGGAGCCGGCGAAGGGGTCGACGATCTTGGTCACGTCGGTCTCGTACGCGATGACCTGCTGGGTGCGCAGGGCCAGCCGAGCGGCCTTCTCTGTGGGCAGCGCGATCGCCTCGTCGTAGGAGTTGGTGTGCAGCGACTGGGTGCCGCCGAGGACCGCGGCCAGGCCCTGGAGCGCGACCCGGACCAGGTTGACTTCCGGCTGCTGCGCGGTCAGCTGCACCCCGGCGGTCTGGGTGTGGAAGCGGAGCATCTGCGACTTGGGGTCCTTGGCACCGAACTCGTCCCGCATGATGTTCGCCCAGATCCGGCGGGCGGCGCGGAACTTGGCGATCTCCTCGAGCACCGTCGTCCGGGAGACGAAGAAGAACGACAGCCGGGGCGCGAACTCGTCGATGTCGAGCCCGGCGGCGAGCGCCGCGCGCACGTACTCCCTGGCGTTGGCGACGGTGAACGCGATCTCCTGCACCGGTGTCGCGCCGGCCTCGGCCATGTGGTAGCCGGAGATGGAGATCGTGTTCCACCGCGGGATCTCCTCGCGGCAGTAGGCGAAGATGTCGCTGATCAGCCGCAAGGAGGCGGCCGGCGGGTAGATATAGGTGCCGCGGGCGATGTACTCCTTCAGCACGTCGTTCTGTATGGTCCCGGTGAGCTGGCTCGACGCGACGCCCTGCTCCTGCGCCACCAGCTGGTACATGAGCAGCAGCATCGCGGCGGGCGCGTTGATCGTCATCGACGTGGAGATCTTGTCCAGCGGGAGCCCGTCGAACAGCACCCGCATGTCCTCGACCGAGTCGATGGCCACCCCGACCTTGCCCACCTCGCCGCGGGCGGCCGGCTCGTCGGAGTCGTAGCCCATCTGGGTCGGCAGGTCGAACGCCACGCTCAGCCCGCCGGTGCCGTTGGCGACCAGCTCGTGGTAGCGGGCGTTGGACTCCTTCGCGGTCCCGAACCCCGCGTACTGCCGCATCGTCCACGGCCGCCCCGTGTACATCGACGGGTACACGCCTCGGGTGAAGGGGAACTGGCCGGGAGCCCCGAGGGCGGCCGCCGGGTCGAACCCGGCCAGGTCGCCGGGCCCGTAGACAGCCTTGAGGGGCAGCCCGGATTCACTAAGAGCACCCTCACGGCGGGCACCGGCCCCATCAGCACTGGCACTGCGGGCACCTTCGGCCAAGGGAATCACCCCAATCGCGGTACGTGATACCGTCCGGATGGTACTGAGTACCGTAGCAGGCTGCAAGTACCGGGGTGCGGATTGGAGGTCTCGCGGATGAGCAAGCCAACGGCGCGCGAGCGGCTCGCCGAGGCGGCGTTCGCCCTGTTCGACGAGCGCGGTTATGAACAGACCACCGTTGATGACATCACCGAGCGGGCCGGCCTTGGCCGCACGACGTTCTTCCGACACTATCGCTCCAAGGATGACGTCATTTTCCCCGACCACGACCGGATGCTCGCCGACGTCGCGGAGCGGCTGCGGACGACCAGCCAGGACACGGCCCTGGCGGCGGTCTCCGACGCCGTCCGCCTGGTGCTGCTGCACTACCTGGCGGAGGGCGACCTGGCGCGCCGCCGGTACGCGCTCACCAGCCGGGTCCCGGCGCTGCGCGACCGCGAGATCGCGACCGTCGCCCGTTACCAGCGGTTGTTCCGCGAGTTCATCGTCGCCGGGCTCACCCTCACCGGGACCACGGGCGAGCTCGCCGCGCTGCGGGCCGAGCTGATGGCCGCGGCGGTGGTGGCGGCGCACAACCACATCCTGCGCCGCTGGCTGCGGGGCGAGAGCGCCGACCCGGTCCGGGAGCTCGATGATGCCCTGCGCCTGGTGATCGGCCTGTTCATCGCGCCGGCCGGCGCCCCGCGAGACGTTTCCCAGAGCCTGGCTCCGAAGGCCAGCGGCACCACGATCGTGGCGTTCCGCGCCGGGCAGGACATCGACGCGCTGCTCCCGGAACTGCGCCGGCTCGCCGCGCAGTGAGGCTGATCTTTCGATCCACCGTCTGGCGGATGACCGGACGCCCGGATGGGA
>Ga0210395_10002344_pt1 | contig 14740 bp, 13 predicted proteins | sample IncBWH4OmetaG_FD_150861 | JGI IMG/M metagenome (GOLD analysis project Ga0210395, IMG submission 150861) | Forest soil microbial communities from Barre Woods Harvard Forest LTER site, Petersham, Massachusetts, United States - Inc-BW-H-4-O ... | reverse complement strand
CTGGTCGTCGCTGGCGATGTTGTGTACAACCAATGCCGCATGTACGTCGGCGACACCACCCCCGAGAGCCGAAAGAATTGGATCGCGGCGCTGGACCGGTTAGCGGCGCTGAACCCGGCGATGGTTGTCGCCGGTCACAAAAAGCCTGGCGCGCCCGACTCTCCCTCGACGATCCAAGACACCAAGCGTTACCTCGAGGACTTCGATCGGGTGCAGAAAACAGCGACGTCCGATCAGGAACTGTTCGATCAGATGACGGAGCTGTACCCGCATTGGGTCGCCAATCAGTCGTGGTTGATGTTCGGATTCCCGCAGCCATAAGCCACATCTAGCGCTGATGCGAGAAGAGTTACAATTCGGGTGGAGGCCTAGCCGATGACCTCAGGCAGACAGCTGTTCCAGGGTCTCGCTTTACTCCTACCCTGAAATCTCGCGGCTCTTGGTTGCTGGAAACCGTGTCTACAAAACGGAGGAAATCTATGAAACGAGAAATCATTCGGGTCGAGCCGCTGGCGACCTACCTCGAAAAGTACAAGGCGCCCGCTTCAACGGTGACTAAACACGGCGACACTATTTACGTCTCAGGCTCTCCGCCGTTCGATCCGAAAACCGGAGAGATTTTCCGAGGGCCTATTGAGCGCCAGACCGAGATCGTTTTGGACCAGCTTAAGCTCTGTGTCGAAACGGCGGGTTCATCCTTGGAAAACATCCTGAAACTGAATGTCTACGTGACTTCAGTGGATATGTTTCCTGCTGTTAACGAGGTCTACAGGCGTTACTTCCCGGAGAATCCTCCTGCTCGAATCTTTATCAACGTTCCCGCTTGGAATGGCGGCTTCGACATCGAGGTGGACTGTATCGCCGCGGCTCTTTAGATCTGTCGATTGTGGGACGGGAAACCGGGGACAGACGGGACGTTTTCCATTTTTCGACAATGGAAATTAGTGAACGTCCCGTCTGTCCCCAGTTTTAAGGTTAAGATCTCAGGAAACAGATTCGATCTCAAAAAGGAGAACAACGATGGCAACAAAAGGAAAAGTCCTGGTACTAGTCTCGAGCGGTCGCGGCTTGCCCTTGAAAGATGGCGGATGTTACAAGGGTGCTGGTTACTATCTCAACGAACTGACGGTTCCGGTTCGCGCCCTCATGAAGGAGGGCTACGAAATCACTTTCGCCAATCCCAAAGGCAACACGCCCCAGGTGGATGTGCATTCAGAGGTCGCCGATTTCTTCGGCGGGGACGCGGCCAAGCTTGAGGACTATATGCTATTCCGCGACGGCCTGACTGGGCTCCGAGATCCAAAGCGCATCGCGGATGTCATCGCATCGGGCCTGGATCAATATGACGCCGTATTCGTCCCCGGAGGGCATGGTCCGATGATCGATCTTCTCGATGACCCCGACGCCGGCATTGTGATGAGGCACTTTCACGAAACATCCAAGCCTACGGCAGTGCTCTGCCATGGCCCGATTTCACTTCTCTCAGCTCTTCCCAACTCCAAAGAGTTCGTCGCAGCGCTGAGTGCGGGCGATGCCGCCGGAGCGCGGGCAAAGGCTCGAGGTTGGATCTATGCCGGATACAAGATGACGATCTTTTCGACAGCGGAAGAGCAACAGCGGGAGCCGCTTGAGATCGGTGGCAAGGTTCTCTTCTACCCGGACTTTGCCTTGAGTACGGCGGGCGGTGACGTAAGTGTGCTCGCTCCATGGACGAGCTACGTCCTTCAAGATCGCGAGCTGATCTCAGGTCAGAACCCGTTCTCTGATCAAGCGCTTCTGAACCTTCTTCTACCAGCACTCAATCGGAGGAAGAAGCGAGCCGCTTAGAGGAATTAAGGGGACGGGCGGGACGTTTACCATTTTTCGACAATGGGAATTGGTGAGCGTCCCGTCTGGTCCCAGTTTTTTCGGGTAGCGCAGCGGTTTACCGCTGCGATGAGCGCATAGCTCTATGAATGTGAATTTCCGAGACATTATTACCGCTGCCAGCACCCACGTTTCATGAAACGAAACGTCGGGCACCCGGCGACCTCTGCCATCTCACGTTTACGGCGTTGGGGGTATCCCTCCGGCGTTGCTGACAATCTCCCGCACGTACTTAGAGCGGAGTGTACGCTCTCTCTTATTGTTCACAGCTTCTTTTGCCGCAAGAGCGTAGTCCGCAGGCGGATTGTCGCCGAAGTGGCTGAGAGCGCTTTTCAGCGCCGAGTGATTTAGTCTCTCTAGGTATTCGTGAAATTCGCACAAGGTGATGAGAAGAGTGAAGGCATTTGATTTCTTGTACCAAAAGGAATCCACTCGAAACCGGAGGCGATTGAAATAGGCGGAAGCTGCTTCAATCTTGTCAACCATCGGTTGGCGGTCCGGGAACGAGTCCGCCCGCGTCTCAAGCTGTCTCGTTGCGCTCTCGTTCCGGTTGTAATACCCATCTAAATTCGTCGCCATCACGTTTAGAGTGAACATTAGGTGAACCTGTCGCGATATTTCGTACTTTGTAAATATTGGCGATTCCAGAACCAATCTGACGTAGGCCGTTATATGTTGCCGACCTGCCCACTGCATGAAGGCGTCTGTGATGTTCGGATCATATTCGTGCCGTTCTGGGTCGATGATCTCCTCGGCCTCTGGATCACGTTTAAGCTCGCCCGCGAGTAGCTTCGCTGTAAGCATGAACTCCGAAGAGCCATATTCCGTGGACAGCTTCTCAATCGCCGACAAAGCATAGAAGGTCCTATTCAATCTCTTAAAGATTTCGATGATTTGAGGATCGTCCTGCTCCAGATCCAGTTCAATGATCGCAATCTCGTATTTCAGAAACGCTTCCTTCTCTATCGGTGAGAAATCTGAATACTTCCTATCGTCCACATCGAACTTGTCTTCAATGTATTCCTTTATTGTCGTCACTCGCTGTTGACCATCGACTAGCGCGGAAGTAGTCTGCATGGTCGTGACGTCAATGTTCCCTCGGGTGACGAAGATTTCAGGGAACGGGTACCCAAACAAAATTGTTTTGATGAAATCTACCTTGTGTGCAAGTCGCCAGACGAGTTTTCGTTGGAAATACGGCGCCAGAATTAACTTGCGATCTTTTACATCATTGATCACATCGACTAGGTATCGAGAACGAACGTTGTAACGAATCATAGCTGAGCCTTGTACTTCTGAACGATCGCGGAGTTCTTAATTTCAAAGAAGCCTTCCGAAAGGAATACACCTGCGTTGATATTGCCGAACAAATCTGCATGCTTGTTGCTGAGCCTATTAAAGAAGCTTATCCAGTCCGTCTTTAGAGCGCCCTCTGGCATTAGGTCGGGACGAAACCACCCAGAGGACAGATAGTTACGAAAGTCTTGGACGACGCTAATGCCGTCAATGCGCCGAAACTTGGTCTCGTCCGCATATCGGTTGGTCAGCCAATAAATCTGCTGACTGTAATCTTGAAATAGGGACGAACTGATAATTGCGACATCGAGATCAGATTGTCCAGGTATAAAATCACGTTTCGAGTAGTAGCTGTAGCCGGTCTGAGCAGATCCAACAACCCTGATTGTAGAAAAGGGGAGCTTGAACTTTTCGCAAATTTCGTTGAGGATTTGGAAACCCCGATCCTCATTTTGTTTGAATACCTCTGCGAAGTCGTACAAAAACAGCCGTCGTGCAATAAAGCGATGAGGGCTCGACGCACCGACCATCGCTTTGATTTTGCCGTCGAGATTTGTCTTGGCTTCCGTCGTCACGCTTGCTTGGTGGTTCCCATTTAAGAATATCTCATTACCCTTGCTAAATCGCCCAGCATTTCCGTGTCGCGTCTCTCGAACTCTCGGTCCTCAACGACGCTTTATTCTTGACTACCCCACCCCAACTCCGATAATCTAACAAAATATAGATTAACTAACAGATAATCGCAGATCTTTGACAATCTAAACCCAGACGCGGGTTCATCGCTTCCAAACGCGTGGCGACGCTGGTTCCAAAATGGCATGGTCGTACGCTCGCGATTGCTGGTAACTCCCCTGTTCTCTAGATTGTGCGTGTAACTCCTTTAAACTCAAAGATCTAGCACGTAGTCGCAAAGATAGAGACGCCTATGTCGTTTGTTTTCTGGATTTTGCATGCGCCCGTGGGGGAGGGGGGTACCCTGGAAAAATACTCCGAATCCCAGTGTGGGAATGCGGCAGGCTCTCCGAATTACGAACCGCCGGGAAGAAATTGATCGGCGCTGCGTACGGCCGAGAAAATTGGCGGACATGTTGAAGGGTGCCGGAAATCACGATACCAAAGTATCGCGCAATACCTTGGTCCAATTGTTTTGCCCTTTCTCGTCAGGCTTAATCAGTAGCAGGTATAAATACGAAAGAACCCGGAATCAGCGGATGAGCATCTGTATCGGAATTGGAGGCGTCAATGAGCAGCGTACAAATCGAACAAAAGAGTTATGAGATGCCCCCGAAAGAGGGGATCAGCATCGCGCATTTTCTCACCGTCGCCGACGTCAACCGGTCGGCTCACTACTACGAAAAGGTCTTCGGCGCTCGCATTCTGACCATGGGTGACGGCAACGCGCCTCCGTACCTTCAGCTGGCGAATATCTGGATGATTCTGAACGTTGGAGGCGGGCCGACCCCGGATAAGCCGACGGTAACGCTCAGCGTCCCCGACCCGAATCACATCAATAGCTTTATGAATTTCCGGGTTGCGGATATTCAAGCGTGCTATGAATTATGGAAAAGTCGAGGAGCCGAGTTCATCACGCCACCGATACCGAAGTACGGCGAGATACGCTGCTACATTCGCGATCCTGACGGCTATATCATCGAAGTCGGACAGAGCACCGACCTCACCTACGGTTAGCGCTCGGCCCGGACGGGATGCGGATTTAATCTCTGAAGATAACTTTGTATCCTTTTGTAGGAAAATTATGTCAAGCAGCAAAGCAGAAATCGCCATCGAAGCACCGCTCCCGTCGAATCCTCTTGATGTCATCCCAGACGAAATGCCATTCGATGTGCCTTATAGGCGTCCGATGGACGGCGCAATGCTTGCGCAACCATCCCCATTCCGTGCGCACGAAACCGGGTCCCCATTCAAAGCAGGTTACTTCCGGTTTGCTCGTGATCAAGGCACAGGCGCGAAAGAGGCCGCCGATCGGCAGCGTAGCCAAGCTACTCTCACTGCCCGCCGAGTCGGAACCGGCCAATGGTTTCCGCAAGCTGTTTCTGAGAGCGGCGATCTATTTTGCCGCAGCGCTTCTTATAGGCCTATAATCCGCCCTATCCATGCCTCTGGCCAACGGCATCAAACTGGGTCCCTACGAGATCGTCGCGCCGCTCGGCATGGGCGGGATGGGGGAAGTGTACCGGGCGCGAGATACACGGCTGGACCGTACTGTCGCCATCAAGATTCTTCCATCGCACCTCTCCGACGATGCGACGCGCCGTCAGCGATTCGAGCGCGAAGCCAAAGTTATTTCGAGCCTGAATCATCCCCACATCTGCACTCTGTATGACATCGGCCGGCAAGACGGCGTTGATTTCATTGTCATGGAATACCGGAAGGAGAGTCGCTGGCGGCGCGGCTGGCAAAAGGGCCGCTGCCAGTGCCGCAAGTGCTTCAGTACGGGACCCAGATTGCCAGCGCCCTCGATAAGGCGCACCGCAATGGCGTGACACATCGTGACCTCAAGCCCGGAAACATCATGCTGACGAAAGCCGGCGCCAAGCTGCTCGATTTCGGCCTGGCAAAGGCAGGGCCGGCTTTGGCCGGGGAAGCGACGCTGACGGATGTGGTGGCGCAAGCCACGCCGGTCACCCGAGAGGGCGCGATTTTTGGGACTCTTCAATACATGGCGCCTGAACAACTGGAAGGAAAAGAAGCGGATGCGCGCAGCGACATCTTCTCGCTGGGCACCGTGTTGTACGAAATGGTAACCGGGGGCCGCGCCTTTCAGGGCAAGAGCCAGCTCAGCGTGGCCTCGGCCATATTGGAAAAGGACCCGGAGCCGATCAGCACGCTGCAACCTCTCACGCCGCCAGCGCTGGACCGCACCATCCGAGTTTGTCTTGCCAAGGACCCGGACGAACGCTGGCAGTCGGCGGGGGATCTTTGGAAAGAACTGCGGTGGATATCGGAAGGCGGCTCGCAGACAGGATCGTCGATCACGGCTGTCGCGAGGCGAGCGGCACGGCCGCGGACGGCGTGGATCCTCGCCGCCGTGAGCGCCGCGATTGCTGCGGCCGCGCTGCTGTTCTCCGCACGTTCAGGGCGCGATCCCCGGCCGCTTGCCTTCCGCCAGTTGAACTTCCGGCGCGAGTCCATTTTCCAGGCCGCCTTCGCGGGCGAGAATGACACCGTTGTATACAGCGCCGCGACCCGGGGCAACACGCCCCAGATCTTCACCGTGCACCCCGACTATCCCGAACCGCAACCGCTCGGTCCGCCCGGCATGCAGCTTCTCGCCGTCTCGTCGAAGGGTGAGCTCGCCGTCCTCCTCGGTGCGCGGTACGTGTGGCATCGGCTCTTCACCGGAACGCTGGCGCGCATGGCCTTGGGCGGCGGCGCGCCGCGGGAAATTCAGGAAGGTGTGCGGCAGGCAGACTGGTCGCCGGACGGATCGCAACTCGCCATCATCCGTGAGGTCGGGGGCAGGGATCGGCTCGAGTACCCGATCGGTCAAGTGCTCCGCGAGGTTAGCGGATACATGACCGATGTGCGTGTCTCCCCTCGCGGGGATCGGATTGCCTACTTCGAGCATCCCCGCAAGGGGGACGACCGGGGCTCCGTGAACATCGTCGACCTCGATGGAAAGAATACGGTGTTATCAGATGGCTACTGGAGCGAACGGGCGCTCGCCTGGTCGCCGGATGGCGCGGAGATTCTGTTTTCGGCGAGCCTTAGTGGCGGCAGCTTCACCGTTTACGCGGTGACACCGGCGGGCCGGAGGCGCATCGCCTACCAGGCGCCCGGCGGCCTCATCATTGAGGACTTGGCTCGCGATGGAAGGTGGCTCGCGACCCGCGGGGATTACCGTTACGCAGCCATGGTCCATACTCCGGGCGCGACCGAGGATCGCGACCTCTCGTGGCTCAATACCTCACATGCCCGGGCGCTCTCCCCGGATGGGCAAATGCTTTTGTTCGCAGAGACCGCCCTCGGAACTAACTACACCGTGTGCCTGCGGAAGACCGACGGCTCGCCGGTGTTGCGTCTCGGGGAGGGCTGGCCCGCGGACCTGTCCGCCGATGGCAAGTGGGTGCTCGCCGTCGTCCAATCTCGCCCGCCCCAGCTCGTGATCTATCCCACCGGAGCTGTGAGACCAAGCATCTGGAACCGGGTCAGATCGAGAACTACGTGACCGCCCAGTGGTTCCGGGACGGCAAGAGCGTACTCATCTGCGGCAACGAACCCGGAAAGGGTACGCGCTTCTACGTGCAGGAGATCCGCGGAGGCGGTCTGCGGGCGGTGACTCCGGAAGGCACCCGCGACGGGTGGCTCTCTTCGGATGGGAGGATCGTGCTGGCTCGGGGACCCGAAGGGAAGTACTTCTTATATCCGATTACGGGTGGAGAGGCGCGGCTCGTGCCTGGGCTCACCGAGGCAGACGTCGTTGCGCACTGGAGCGCGGACGGGCGGTCAGTGCTTGCCTATCGCCGCGCCGAGATTCCCTGCCGCCTCGAGGGCGTCGACCTCGCGACCGGACACCGGGCGCTCTTCAAGGAGCTCGCGCCGGCCGACCGCGCCGGCCTTCTGTCGATGCGAGATGTCTTCGTCACCGACGATCTGCGGTCGTACGCATACACGGCCTACTACCAGGTGTCGAGCCCGTTCGTGTCGAGCCCGTTCGTGTCGAGCCTGTTCGTGTCGGAAGGCAGGCAGTGACATACACACCCGCGTCCGACGCCACGCGCCCGGCCGAGCGACGCCTTGCGTAGACCCATCGAAAGGCTTTTGGGCGACTTGGCCGGCACGCAATCCGTCTTGACTCCGTGGTCCAGAACCTGCGCCGAACTTTGCGCTCAAACCCAGCCCAAACCCAGCAACAACACATCGCCGGTCAGCTTGAGATTTCCGCGATTACACTCAAAACCCCCATCGCGGCATGGAGCGCAAACTTGCGCTACGGCCTGATTTCGTAAGTTGGGAATATCTTTGTGCAATACTATCCGAATGACCGTACCGCAGCCCCGTTGAGGTGCAATGAAGCAACGTCGGGAAACATTATCGGCGGAGTAGTCATCGTCAGCGTCTCGAATTATGGGCAGGTATCCCACATCTAATCGTCCCTGATTCTCAGCTCGAAGAAGATCAAATTCGAGCCCAAACAAACCATGAAGTCGTGCGTTGTCCTATCCTGGGCGGCTCGCAACGCTTTGTCGCTGGCCATCATCCAAGGTGAGATCATAAATAGGAGTCGCAGAACGATATGAGCAGCCACCGCAAGTCCGGTAAGAAGATTCGCTATGCCGTTGTAGGACTTGACCACCTTTCTCAGGTGGCCGTGCTACCGGGATTCAAGAAAGCGCAAAACTCTGAGTTGGTGGCTATTGTTTCCGGCGACGCAGAGAAACGTCGCAAGATAGGCAAGAAATATGGTCTTGAGCAGGTGTATTCCTACGATGATTACGAGAAGGCGCTTTTCTCCGTCGATGCAGTGTACATCGTCCTACCGAATCATCTTCATCGTGAATACGCGGTGCGGGCAGCGAAGGCAGGGGTCCATGTGCTTTGCGAGAAACCCATGGCAGTGACGGAAAAGGACTGCGAAGCCATGATCGAGGCCGCAAACGCCAACGATGTAAAATTATGATTGCCTACCGTCTGCACTTCGAAAAGGGCAACCTCGAAGCCGCGCGGCTGGCAAAAGGCCGCAAACTCGGAGACTTGCGAATCTTCAACTCAGAATTTGCCCAGCAAGTCGTTGAAGACAACATTCGTGTCACTGAGCCCGTAGAGAACGGAGGGGGGCCTGTCTACGACATGGGCGTGTATTGCATCAATGCAGCACGCTACTTGTTTCAAGCTGAGCCAACTGCAGTTTTCGCCGCCAGCGCGAATAGCAAAGATTCGAGATTCCGCAAGGTCGATGAAATGACCTCCGTCGTCATGCGTTTTCCCGATGAAAGGTGGGCCACATTTACTTGCAGCTCTGGCGCGGCCGACATCAGCCGTTACGCATTGATTGGAACGAAGGGCGTGCTCACAGCCGATCCGGCGTATGACTACACATTGGCGATCAAGCATCGGCTAACGATCGGAAACAGGACGATCACCAGAACATTTCCCAAGCGCGATCAGTTCGCGGCTGAATTGATATATTTTTCCGACTGTATCTTGAAGGACAAAGAGCCGGAACCGTCCGGACTTGAGGGCCTCGCAGATGTACGAAGTGTGCGCGCCGCCTATGAATCGGCGCGCACGGGAAGGGTGTTTGAACTTCCGGCGTTGCCCCCCAAGAAAAGGCCAACATCGCAGCAGGAAATTCATCGCCAGCCTCACGGCAAACCGCAGACCGTCAATGTTCAATCTCCTTCTGGAGAGTAGCATGGTTAAATTCGTGTCGAGCCGCGAAGCGAGTGGTATTTCCTGCACAGGCTCGCTTGGCAATTAAATCGTTGCGATGCCGCATCGTGATCTTGGCCGTTTAGATTAACTGTCATGTCGAAGATCTCCGATGTCATCGTGATCGGCGCTGGAGCGCGGGACTCGCAGCGGCTAGTGACCTGGGATGCGCCGGCTTGTCTGTCACGATTTTCGAAGCGCGTGACCGGGGCTTATAGTTATGGCGCGGTCGGCTCGGATTGCGCGCAACAGACTTTGGCGACTCCGGTAGAGAATACTTTGTTCTTCGCCGGTGAAGCCACGGATACGACCGGACACAACGGAATTGTCCATGGCGCGATCGCAAGTGGACGCCGTGCAGCGCGGGAGATCCTGCTTGGCTTTCACTCAAAGAGCCTTACAAATTGGGAGAGGCAGTCTTCGACCACCCCGGAGGAATTCAGGATAAATGTCCCAGCAACTTCAGCCCATTGTCTGGCCCGGCCGTCCTTATCCCTTAGGATCGACGTGGGACGGAGAGGGCGTCAACTTCGCGCTCTACTCTGAGCATGCGGAGAAAGTGGAACTTTGCCTGTTCGATATTTCGGGAAAACGCGAGATCCTTCGTGTCCTGCTTCCCGAGCAAACCGACATGGTCTGGCACGGCTACCTCCCAGAAGTGCGGCCCGGTCAATTGTACGGATATAGAGTGTTCGGTCCCTACACTCCGGAACAAGGCAATCGCTTTAATCACCACAAACTTTTACTGGATCCTTATGGCAAACAGATTCAGGGGACGATTCGGTGGAGCGACTCCCAATTTGGCTACCGAGTGGGACACAAGCTCGAGGACCTGTCTTTCGACCGGCGCGACGACGCCGCTGGAATGCCGAAGAACCGGGTGATCGACTCAGCATTCACGTGGGGAACTGACGCACCTCCCAGGATTCCTTGGCACGAGACTCTGATCTACGAACTGCATGTAAAAGGATTCACCATGTGCCACCCCGACGTTCCCGCCCAGTTGCGCGGGACGTATGCGGGATTGGCTACAGCACCCGTGATCGAATACCTCACCCGCCTCGGAGTGACCTCGGTTGAACTCATGCCGGTACACAGCTTCGTGGACGATCGCCGACTGGTGGAGCGCGGTCTGCGCAATTACTGGGGATATAACTCCATCGGATTTCTTGCAGTCGAGCCTCGCTACCTGGCGACCAACTCAATCCGCGAATTCAAGACCATGGTTAAGACCCTGCATTCGGCGGGACTGGAAGTGATTCTCGACGTTGTCTATAACCACACCGCCGAGGGCAACCATCTGGGGCCCACGCTTTCGCTGAAGGGCATCGACAATAGCACTTACTATCGCCTTATGCCCGATAATCCGCGCTATTACAGGGATTACACGGGCACTGGGAACACCCTGAACATGCGGCATCCGCGTGTGCTGCAGCTGATCATGGATAGTCTGCGCTACTGGGTTCTTGAGATGCACGTGGACGGCTTCCGCTTCGACCTCGCCGCCACTCTCGCCCGCGAACTTCATGAGGTTGATCGCCTGGGAGCTTTCCTCGACATCATCCATCAGGATCCTGTGCTCTCTCAGGTCAAGTTGATTGCCGAACCCTGGGACCTTGGCGAAGGAGGATATCAGGTCGGAAACTTCCCCGTGGGCTGGGCAGAATGGAACGATCGCTATCGGGATACAGTTCGTTCCTATTGGAAGGGTGATGGAGGACTCCTGGGCGACCTGGCTTATCGCATTACCGGTTCGAGCGATCTGTATGCGCACAGTGGCCGCCGTCCTTACGCCAGCGTTAACTTTATTACCGCCCACGATGGCTTCACATTGCAGGATCTCGTCAGCTACAACCAAAAACACAACGAAGCCAATGGGGAAGACAATCGCGATGGCAACAACGACAATCGCAGCTGGAATTGCGGAGTGGAGGGTCCCACCGAGAATCCCGACGTTCAGGCATTGCGCGCCAAGCAGAAGCGAAATCTGCTCGCGACGCTCCTGCTTTCTCAAGGCGTACCGATGCTGTATGCGGGAGATGCGATCGGGCATACGCAGATGGGAAATAACAATGCCTACTGCCAGGACAATCAAATCAGCTGGCTAAATTGGAATGTGCAGCCGCAAGATCGCGACTTGTTGGCGTTTGTACAGCGCATAATCAACCTGCGCAAAAGGCATCCCGTGTTCCGCCGGCGACGTTTTTTTCAGGGCCGCCCGATCAAGGGGGCAAATGTAAAGGATCTGCTGTGGCTCAATCCCAGCGGTAATGAGATGAACGAGGAAGAGTGGCGCGATCCTTCGCTTCACTGTCTGGGAATGTTTCTCTCCGGGCAGGGACTGGATGAGACCGATGAACGCGGACGGAAACTTGGAGACGAAAACTTCCTCGTTCTTCTGAATGCGCACCACGAAGATGTTGGATTTGTGTTGCCGGCCTTCCGTGCCGGTACCCGTTGGACCGCGTGGATGGATACTTCTCGAGAAGCCGGTTTGCGATCCGTCGATACGTACGATGCGGGCACACTCTATCCATTGCAGGCGCGGTCGATGGTCGTGTTGCTGGAACGGCGCGGAAACGGCAAGAAGGAAGAATCAAATGAAGCGACGCTATAGCATGCCGTTCGGCTCCGAGTGTCGCGAGGACGGGAGCGTGCGCTTTCGCTTGTGGGCCCCGGCCGCGCGCCAGGTTGATGTTTGCCCAACCGGCCCACGCGGATCGGTGCGGTTCGCAATGGACCATTGCGACGGGGGCTGGTTCGAACTCATTACCGACGCGGCTAAGTCAGGGAGTCAATATCACTTTCGAATTGATGGTGAGCACCAAGTCCCCGACCCAGCCTCCCGGTTTCAGCCGCGAGACGTGCATGGGCCGAGCGAAGTCGTCGATCCCTTTGCCTTCGAATGGCGCGATCAAACCTGGCGGGGGCGTCGATGGGAAGAAGCAGTGATCTATGAACTGCATGTCGGAGCTTTCACGCCAGCCGGAACTTTTTCCGCGGTGGGCGAACGGCTCGACTATCTCGCGGATCTGGGAATCACGGCTGTGGAGTTGATGCCGGTGGCGGACTTCCCCGGCAAGCGTAATTGGGGCTACGACAGCGTCTTCCCGTTCGCTCCCGATAGTATTTACGGACGCCCCGAAGATCTCAAAGAACTGGTTCAGAGCGCCCATGAGCGTGGAATCATGGTTTTCCTCGACGTCGTGTACAACCACTTCGGCCCGGAAGGAAACTATCTTAGGTCTTATGCTCCACAATTCTTTACTGATCGACACCGTACTCCATGGGGAGATGGCATTAATTTCGATGGGCCCGAAAGTCGAGCCGTCCGAGACTTCTTCATCTATAATGCGCTCTACTGGCTGACCGAATATCATTTCGACGGCCTCCGTCTCGATGCGGTGCACGCGATTATTGACGACTCGACCTCACACATCCTCACGGAATTGGCCGATGCGGTCCGGAGTTCCATCGAGCCCGATCGCCATGTCCATCTCATTCTGGAAAACGACCTCAATCAGGCTCGCTATCTTAAACGCGAGAAGCGCTGCCAGCCCAAGTGGTACAACGCTCAGTGGAATGACGACATTCACCACGCCTTACATGTGCTAGTCACGGGTGAACGGGACGGTTATTATTCAGACTATTGGGAGCGCTCCCTCGATCAATTGGGCCGTTGCCTGGTAGACGGATTCGCGTATCAAGGTGAGGTTTCCGCGTACCGGAATGGCAAACCGCGCGGTGAATCCACCGAGGGCTTGCCGCTCACCGCCTTCATCTCATTCCTTCAGAATCACGACCAGATCGGAAACCGTGCGTTCGGAGACCGAATCATTAACATTGCGGATTGTCGCGCTGTACGCGCGGCGACCGCGATCCTCTTGCTCGCGCCCTCGCCTCCACTTCTCTTCATGGGAGAAGAGTTTGGAGCTGAAACACCATTCTTTTTTTTCTGCGATTTCGAGAAGGACTTGGCTGCGGCAGTCACCGAGGGTCGGCGAAACGAGTTCTCTCATTTTGCGAGATTCACCGACCCTGCCAAACGCGAGCGGATTCCCGACCCGAATGCCGCAGCAACGTTTGAGGCCTCGCGGCTCGACTGGAGCGTGATTACGGAACCGCGCCATGAAGAGTGGCTGCGCTACTATCGCGACTTATTGAGGTTGCGGCGTCAGTACGTCGTCCCGCGCCTTTTCATGACATGCGCGGTAAATGCGAACTATGAAGTCAAAGCACGTCGAGGTCTCCGCGTGTGCTGGAAGTTTCCTGACGACTCAGAACTCATTCTGATGGCGAATCTCGGTGTCGATCCGCTGTCAGGTCTGACTCCTTCCGCATCGCAGATTATCTATGCTAGCCAGGAAGTGAGCGACAGCACTTTGAGAGAGGGAACACTGCCGCCTTGGTCCATGGTGTGGTTTCTGCAATCATGAAATCGCACTCCTACATTCCGCTGGCAACTTACCGCCTCCAACTCAATCGCGACTTCACTTTTGCCCAGGCTACTGCGATCGTTCCTTACCTTGCCGCGCTTGGCATCAGCCACTGCTATATTTCACCGATCTTAAAGGCTCGTGCGGGCAGTATGCACGGGTACGACATTGTCGACCACAACTCGCTCAATCCTGAAATTGGGAGTCCGGAAGAGTTCGACCGCTTTGTCGCGACTCTTCACGAGCATGGCATGGGATTGATACTCGACATCGTGCCCAACCATATGGGAGTCATGGGTAATGACAACGCATGGTGGCTCGACGTTCTTGAAAACGGGGAATCTTCTGTCTATGCGAATTTTTTCGATATTGACTGGCATCCGATCAAAGCCGAGCTCCACGGAAAAGTACTGATTCCGGTGCTGCACGATCATTACGGCGTCGTCCTGGAGAGTGGTGAACTGAAGCTAGTCTTTCGCCATGACCGCGGAGAGTTCGATGTTTCTTACCGTGGTCATCGCTTTCCTGTGGATCCTCGGGAGTATCCTCGAATTCTGAAGCATTGCACGGACACACTCACGGCGGACCTCGGCGAGCAGAATCCGGACTTATTGGAGTTTCAAAGCCTGATTACCGCTTTCAGCCATTTGCCGGCGAGATACGAGGTCAGCGCGGATCGCATCGCCGAGCGCAATCGTGACAAGGAAATTCACAAACACCGGCTGGCGGAGTTGTGCTCGCGATCGCCC